>Ga0247727_10014438_pt1 | contig 13127 bp, 16 predicted proteins | sample WisWelCaveWW1625_FD_202498 | JGI IMG/M metagenome (GOLD analysis project Ga0247727, IMG submission 202498) | Biofilm microbial communities from Wishing Well Cave, Virginia, United States - WW16-25 | ecosystem: Environmental > Aquatic > Deep subsurface > Groundwater > Cave microbial mat | place...
TGGGAATGGAAAGAAAAATACGGCTCCATCATCATCGAGCAGTTGAAGAAACTCGGCTGCGCCTGCGACTGGGAACGCACGCGCTTCACGATGGACGAAGGCCTCTCGCAGGCCGTGACCGAAGTGTTTGTGCGTCTCTATAATAAAGGATTGATCTATCGCGGCAAATACATCATCAACTGGTGCCCGCGCTGCATGACGGCGCTCTCCGATGAAGAGGCCGAGCACAAAGACACCACCGGAAATTTGTGGCACATCAAATATCAACTCTATCGCAGCAAAAAATTTATCACCGTCGCCACGACGCGCCCGGAAACCATGCTCGGCGATACCGCTGTAGCGGTACATCCCGATGACAAGCGTTACAAAAAGCTCGTCGGCAAAACCGCGTGGCTGCCGATTCTGCACCGCAAAATTCAAATCATCGCGGATGAAGCCGTCGATCCGAAATTCGGCACCGGTGCGGTGAAAATCACGCCGGCGCACGATCCCAACGATTTTCTCATGGGCCAGCGCCATCAGCTCGAGCCGATTCTCGTGATGAACGAAGACGCGACGATGAACGTCAACGCCGGTCCGTACGAAGGCCTCGACCGTCTCGAAGCCCGCCAACGCGTGGTGGAGCAGCTCGAGCGCGAAGGCCTCATTGAAAAAATCGAACCGCACACGCGGCCGGTGGGACATTGCTATCGCTGTGACTCGATGGTGGAGCCGTATCTTTCGCTGCAATGGTTTGTGAAAATGAAGCCGCTCGCGGAACCGGCGCTGGCCGCGGTGCGTGATGGGCGAATTAAAATTCGCCCCACACGGTGGGTCAAAGTGTACGAGCATTGGATGGAAAACATTCGCGACTGGTGTATCTCGCGCCAACTCTGGTGGGGCCATCGCATTCCGATTTATTATTGCGAAAATGATCACCTCACGGCCTCAACCACCGCGCCGGAAAAGTGTACGACTTGTGGTAGTGCCAACTTGCGCCAGGACCCCGACGTGTTGGACACATGGTTCAGTTCGTGGCTCTGGCCGTTTTCAACCTTCGGCTGGCCGCAGGAAACGCCGGATTTGAAATATTTTTATCCCGGCAGCACGCTGGTGAGCGGCAACGAAATTATTTTCTTCTGGGTCGCGCGCATGGTGATGTCCGGCCTCGAGTTCATGGGCGATATTCCGTTCCGCAATATTTATCTGCACGGCATCGTCCGCGACGAGCAGGGCCGCAAAATGAGCAAATCGCTCGGCAACGGCATCGACCCGCTGGAAATGATCGAAAAATATTCCGCCGACGCGGTGCGGCTGTCGCTGCTCATGCTCAGCTCCGAAGGCGCCGATATCAATCTCGGCAAAAATCATTTTGAAATCGGCCGCAATTTCACCAACAAGATTTGGAATGCGTACCGCTTTCTCGCGATGAACTTGGAGGAGACGATTATTCAGGCGGCCAATTTGGAGACGATCGACGCGGCGCGCGCGCAAAATCGTCTTGAGCTTTCAGATCGCTGGATTCTGTCGCGCTACAATCACGCGGTGAACCGCGTGACCACGGCGCTGGGCGAGTTTCATTTCCACGAAGCCATCGATGCGATTTACAATTTGTTCTGGAAAGAATATTGTGACTGGTATTTGGAGATTATCAAGCCGCGCTTGAACGGCGATAATCCTGAAGCGAAACGAACCGCGCTGGTGATCGCGACGTTTGTGATGAAGAACATGATGAAACTGCTGCACCCGTTTGCGCCGTTCGTCAGCGAAGCCATCTGGCGCGGCGAAGGCGCGGAAGGGAGTCTCGCGCTCGGTCGCCACGAATCAGAAAGTATCATGATCGCGAATTGGCCGGAGCCGCTTGCAGATTTTGCCGATGATCAGGCCGAAGCCCAATTTACGCTGCTGCAAGAGATGATCGGCGTGATTCGCAATCTGCGCAGCGAGATGAACATCCCCATCGGCAAGACCGCCGAGATTCTCATTGCCGGCGGCGACGGACAGGACCCGGCGATCATCACGCAACACGCGAGCTACTTCGCGCAGCTCGCGCGCACGCATTCAATTACATACGATCGCCATCTCGCGCGCCCGCAACAGGCCGCCTCCGCCGTGGTGAAGGATTTTGAAATCTTTCTACCCCTCGCCGAATTGATCGACGTGAAGGTCGAACGCAACCGCCTCGACAAGGAACGCCAGCGTCTGGAGAAATTGCTGGAAGACCTCAACCGCCGTTTGTACAATCAGGATTTCGTGAGCAAAGCCCCGCCGCAAGTGGTGGAACGCGAGCGCCGGAAGAAAACCGAATTCGAAATGAATTTGCAAAAAATCGTGGCGAATATGGAGCAGTTGGCGGCGTAGCACGCGGATGGACAAGGATAGAGCGGAAGTCAAATTAACGACTGCGGGTTTGGTGGTTTTGAGGCGAGGGAGAATTGAAATGCGAATCGAAGCGACGGACTATGTTGAGGCAGCAAAAGAAAGATTGGCTGAAGCCAATCTGCTCTATGAGAAAGCACGATATGCGCTTGCTTTGTATGTTGCCGGTGTGGCGGCGGAATCATTGCTGCGCGCATATATTTTTCATTTAGAACCGAGACTGGAAGCTGCACACAATCTGGAATTGTTATTGGAGGCGAGTAGGCTTCGCATTCATACTACGCTTGCTGAACATCAGCAGATCAGCGCAGCAATTGATGATCTTTTTAAGCGGTGGAAAAACGATTTGCGCTATACTTTCAATAATCGTTTGCGTCGGCGTATGAAGCGAAAAAAGCTCGATAGAGGTGTTCGGGGAGATTTTTTAAAAGAAAACTGTCGCATCGCTATTGAAGCGGCTAAAATCATCCTTACGATTGGAGCAGCAAAATGGAAACAATCATGACGCGCGTACAAAAAGCGCTTCAGAAAGAGTTTGCCCATAACGGAATCACTCTGAAGCCTGTCAGCGGAGGGATGATCGCGGGTTGGATCATTTCAAAATCCTTTGAAGGTTTAAGCGGTATGGAACGGCAGCGAACAATTTGGAAATTGTTTGAGGCGTATCTCGATGAGAAAGATCGCGCCCGTCTCGGCGTCTTTCTGACCTTCACCCCACTTGAGAAAAAGATGACATTTGATGATGATTTTGACGACTTCGCCACGCCATCGAAAAGGGCAAAGAAGCCGATGGCCACGCGAAATAATGGTGTAATGCGAAGAAAAACCATGAGCAAGAGCAGGCAAACGGCAACCGCGCGGTAAGAGCGATTGGAGCGGCAAAATGGCAACCTTAATGACGCGTGTCCAAAAAGTTCTGGAGGAGGAATTCTCGCCGAAAGAAATCCTTCTCGAATTCGCCGGCCGTGGAATAGTCGATGGATGGATTATTTCCAAATCCTTTGACGGATTATCCGGTTTGGAACGTCAGCAAAAAATACATGGGTTGTTGAATGAGCATTTTAACGCGCCGGATCGCCGCCGCATCTTGACGATCTTCACGCTCACGCCGCTGGAAAAAAAGATAATCATTGATGAGGATCCCGAAGGCTCCATCCAGTTGCCGATGAAGAAAAACTCGGCATCAGTGAACGGGAAGACAAGGCGCGCTCGCAACGGCGCGGGGAACAGGCGCCGTCTGGCAGGCAATGGCCGCGTCGCGAGCAAGGTGAGATAAAGCGTGGCGACGTCTTGACAGGCTTAAGGAGGAAAACTTAAATGCGCATCGAAGCCGCCGATTATTTCACTGCGGCCAAAGAAAGGTTGGATGAGGCCAGGCTGCTTTTTGAAAAAGCACGCTATGCGCTGGCCTTATATATCGCGGGCGTAGCGGTGGAATCATTGCTGCGGGCATATACATTTCGCCTGGAAGCGCAACTTGATGCGGCTCATAATTTAAAGTTGCTCCTGGATGTGAGCAATCCGCAGTCTCTCGCTACACCTGCTGAAAGCCGACAGCTCTTTACTGCAATTGATGAACTTTATAGACGATGGCGAAACGATTTGCGCTATACCTCGAATGACCGTTTACGACGCCGTTTGAAAAAAGATAAACTGGATAGAGGCATTCGCGGAGATTTTTTGAAAGTAAACTGCCGTATCGCCATTGAAAAGGCTACAACTATCTTAAAAATTGGAATGGCAACATGGAAAACTTAATCGAGCGTGTCCGAAAAGTCTTGCGGAAAGAATTTTTATCCAGCGAACTCCTTCTGCAAAATGCCCGTGATGGAATGGTTGGGGGATGGATCATTTCCGATTCCTTTGCTGGGCTTGACGTTATGAAACGCCAGCAAAAGGTTTGGCAATTGTTTGACTCGTATCTCAACGAGAAAGAACGGAACCGTATTGTGGGATTCCACACCTTCACGCCGTTGGAAAAAAAGATGGCGTTTGACGATGAGGATGACGATTTTGCGGCGCCGTCAAAAAGGGTGAAGAAGCCGATGGCCTCGAGAGATAATGGTGTAATGAGAAGAAAAATCATGAGCAAGAGCAGGCAAACGGCAGCCGTGCGGTAAGAGCAAAACAAAATATGTGCTTGTATGTTGGCGCTGAAAAAGCTTGCATTGATAAGATGGCAAATTTTGTGGATGATGCTTTTTAACAAAGAGCGCGGGAGTCCGGATGCGAATCGAAGCCGCCGATTACGTTAACGCTGCACGAGAAAGGCTAAACAATGCGAATTTGCTTTACGAGGCAGCCGAGTATTCATTTGCGCTGTATGCCGCTGGCGTAGCAGTGGAAGCATTGCTGCGGGCTTATATTTTTCGTTTGGAACCGAGGCTCGAGGCGGCGCATAATCTTCGCATGCTTTTTACTGCGAGCCGAATTCATGCTCTTACAACTCAGGTTGAACACGACCAAATAGGTTCTGCCCTCGGCGACCTTTTCAAGCGATGGCGAAACGATTTGCGCTATACTTCCAATGATCGCCTACGGCGTCATTTGAAAAAAGATAAGCTGGATAGAGGCATCCGCGGGGATTTTTTGAAAGAAAATTGCCGTATGGCGATTGAAGCGGCTAATATTATCATTAAAATTGGAGCGCCAAAATGGAAAACATGATGGAACGTATTCACAAAGCTTTGGAGCATGGATTCTCATCCAAAGAAATCATTTTGGAACCCGTGTGGGGGGGGATGATCGCAGGTTGGGTCATTTCAAAATCCTTTGAAGGTCTCGCCGGCATGGACCGCCAGAGAATGGTCCGGAAGTTATTTGATGAACATCTCAATGAGAAAGACCAGGCCCGTCTCGGCATCTTTCTGACCTTCACCCCACTTGAGAAAAAGATGGCATTGGACGAAGATTTTGACGACTTCGCCGTGCCGTCAAAAAGGGTGAAGAAGCCGATGGCCACGCGAAATAATGGTGTCATGCGAAGAAAAACCATGAGCAGGGGCAGGCAAACGGCAGCCGCGCGGTAAGAGTGATTGGAGCCGCAAAATGGCAACTTTAAAAAAGTGTTTTGAAGAAGGCAAAGTGAAGCTGCAGTTACGAAAATTCCAATGAGCATATTGCTGCTCAAATAAAAGTTAATGTTTTTTCAGGAAAGCACAGGTACAACATGAGACTCGCAGGAATAATCTGGACCATCCTACCGATTTTGTTTTTCGCGGCGGCGGTTGTCGCGCAAAGTCCGCAGGTTCGCGTCACCGTTTATAACAACAATCTCGCGCTGGTTCACGAGACGAGACAGATGGATTTGCCGAAGCCGACCGGCGTTTGCTCGTTTCGGGACGTCGCCGCGCACATCGATCCGACTTCGGTGCATTTCAAATCGGTTTCCAACGCCGCGGCGGTGCGCGTGTTGGAGCAGAATTTTGAGTACGACCTTGTCAGCGCCGACAAAATTTTGCAACGCTACCTCGACCAAAATGTCCGGCTGATGAGCAAGCAGGGCAGCCCGATTGAAGGCAAATTGCTCAGCGTCGGCGGCAATGTTGTTTTGCAAGCGGCGGACAACTCTATTCGCATCTTAAACAACAGCGAGATTGTCTCGACCGAATTGCCGAAGCTTCCCGAAGGATTGATCACGCGGCCAACCCTCGTTTGGCAAGTACAAAACAACGGCCCGGCGAATCAGATGGTCGAAGTTTCTTATTTGACCTCGGGTGTGAGCTGGCATGCCGAATACGTCGGCGTGTTGGATGCGAACGATCAAAACATGGATTTGAATGCGTGGGTTTCGATCGAGAACAATTGCGGCGCAACGTACAAAGACGCTAAGCTTCTGCTCGTCGCCGGAGATGTGCATCGCGCTGCGCCGCCGGTGGGAATCATGCGCAAGGGTGTGCAGCAAATGGAGATGATGACCGCCGTGCCGGATTTTGTAGAGAAGGAATTTTTTGAATATCATCTTTACACGCTCACCCGCGCGGCGACATTGAAAAATAATCAGCAGAAACAAGTCGAGCTGTTTCCAGCGGCGAGAACGCCGGTCACCAAAGAGTATACTTATGACGGCGCGCGCAATCAGAAAAAAGTCAATGTCACCATCACTTTCAAGAATAAGAAAGAAGCCGGACTCGGCATTGCATTGCCCGCCGGAAAAGTTCGTCTCTACAAACCCGAAGGCGAAGCGCAGGTTCTCGTCGGCGAAGATAACATCGATCACACGCCGCGCGATGAAGAAGTTCGCTTGAATGTCGGCGATGCGTTCGACATCGTCGGCGAACGCCAGCAAGCGAGTTACCGCCAGATCGGCGACCGCGCCAGCGAAGAGAAAGTGAAAGTCACGTTGCGCAATCACAAGGACGTTGCCATTTCCGTCATCGTCGTCGAGCATCTCGGCGGCGATTGGAAAATTACCGAATCAACATTGCAACATAAGAAGAAAGACGCGCAAACTGCGGAGTGGCGCGTGCCGGTCGCGGCGAGGGGCGAGGCGAATTTGGAGTATACGGTGTTTCGGACGTGGTGAGGATGGTTCATGGAAATTTTAACCCGGATCAAGCGCCTTGTTGTAACTAAAAAAGTTATTTTTACCAACAAGGCTCGCGCTGAAATCGAAGCAGATCAACTTACAGAAGATCTTGTTTACGAAGCTATTTTGAATGCTCCGGAGATTTTCAAAACGCTACGTTCGCATAAGCCAGAGACGGGCAAACGTGAGATGCTCTATGTTATTAAGGGCTTGACCTATGATGGCTTGTTGATTTACACGAAAGGCAAATTCAAAACGATCGAAAATCAAGAGATCTTTTATGTCCTTATCTCATCAAAACTCTCAACAAATTAAAGAAGCTGCTTTAAAAGCCGTCTCTCGGACAATTTATTCATGCCCGGAGTGTGACAAGCAGGAAATGCGCCGAGTTATAGGGCCTTTTAATTTAGGTGATGGAACTTTCATGCCTAATCTGGAACGCTTTCATTGTCGCGCCTGTGGCTCAGATTTTTTTGATGATCCGGCAATGAAAGCCATTCGCGCTTTTCGTGAGAGCCAAAAGCGAAAGCCGATACGGACTGGACGTTCAAAGAAAGCCAACGCGGCTGCATATAGCGTGGCTGCATAAAACCAATACTCGTGGATGAACCAACCCGTCCCGCAAGATTTGACCTCGACGCCGCTGCGCCGCCTGCGCGGTCTCGGCATGCAGCGTTCGACGGAGCTGGAAAAGATCGGCTTGAAAAGCGTCGCCGATGTGCTCTATTATTTGCCGCGGCGTTATCTCGATCGCACGACGATCGTCAAATGCCGCGATCTGCGCGAAGGTCTGAAAGCGACGGTGGTCGGCAAAATCTCCAGCACGCGCACTGAAAGCCCGATTGCCAGGTGTTTCCTATGCAGTGAGCAACACCGGGCCGTTGATTTCTGCATTTCAGTCCGACAGTTTTTCACTGTTGAGTAAAATTTTTGCTGAGATTCACATCCCAATGTCATGCGTCGCTGAGTTGGAAAAACACGATTGGGCAGAAAAAATTCAAGCGGCGTCACCCCAACTGGTTGTTGTGAAATTGACAGCCAACGAAAAAAAACGCGCTATGATCATTGCTGAACAAATTGCTCAAGATCCCAACTCCCGTGATCCGATTGCGACTAACGACTCGAGACTTGCCGCCAAAAGGGAACTCATTACGCGACGATATTTATTCAAAAAATTTACGCCATGGCAAAACAGAATGGAGGCCATTCATGAAACGTAAATCAGTGCATGAACCTGAGGCCAAATTTATGAGCGCGGAGGACGTATGGAACGACGCTCATCGGATCGCCAAAGTCTTGCGGCAGAATTTGCTTAAAGCTGAACCGGCCGTGAGGTTGCAAATTCCTTTGTCAATTTTTATTTCGGCGTTGGACACCCTGAAGCAAGACGAGCTGAAGCTTTTGCGCCAGCGAGTGGAAGAGCGTTTAGCGGCCTGAATCACCAGAATTGAATGAACCAACCCGCACCGCAAGATTTGACCTCGACGCCACTGCGGCGTTTGCGCGGCCTCGGCACGCAGCGTTCGGCAGAGCTGGAAAAAATCGGCCTGAAAACCGTCGCCGATTTGCTCTATTATTTGCCGCGGCGTTATCTTGATCGCACCACGATTGTTAAATGCCGCGATCTGCGCGAGAATTTGGAAGCGACCGTCGTGGGTAAAATTTCCAGTACGAAGCTGACGCAATTCGGTCGAAGACCGCGCTTCGAATTGGTGCTTGCCGATGGCACGGGATTTTTGCGTTGCGTGTTTTTTAATAAAGCCAGCATCTGGCCGAAAATTTTCAGCAAAGGCGAGAACGTCGCGTTTCACGGCAAAGTCACCTTCTACGACGGCTACACGATGGTGCATCCGGATTTTGACAAGCTCGGCGAAGAAGGCGAAGCGCGTTTTTTGCACACCGGCACAATTATTCCGCTCTATCGCTCGTCTGAAGTATTAGGCAGGGTCGGACTGGACAGCCGCGGCTTTCGGCGCATTCTGCGCGTTGCGGTCGATGATTTTGCGCCGAAGCTGCGCGATCCGTTGCCGGAAGGTTTGCGCACGCGTTATCGTCTGATTGAGTTGCCGGAATCGATTGCGCATGCGCATTTCCCGGAAAGCGAGGACATGCTCAAGCGCGCGATGGAGCGTTTGAAATTTGACGAACTGTTCTTTCTCGAACTTTTTCTCGCGTTTCGCAAAGCCGCGCAGGAGACCGAAGAAAAGGGCATTGAATTTACCGCTGTTGGTGAGCGCACGTGGCAGTTGGTGGAAAAACTTCCGTTCAAGCTGACTGAAGCGCAGCGCCGCGTGCTGCGGGAAATTCGCGCCGACATGAAATCACCAAAGCCGATGCACCGTTTGCTGCAGGGCGACGTCGGCTCCGGCAAAACCGTGGTTGCGCTCATCACGATGTTGATGGCGGTCGAGAACGGTTATCAAGCTGCGCTGATGGCGCCGACGGAAATTCTCGCGGAGCAGCATTTTCTGACCAGCCGAAAATTTTTAGAAGATCTCGGCGTCAAAGTCGCGCTGCTCGTTGGCAAGCAGAAGAAGAGCGAGCGCGAGCCTCTTCTTACTGATATTGCCGAAGGCCGCGCCAATGTTGTGATCGGCACGCACGCGATCATCGAAGGCAACGTGACATTTGAGAGGCTCGGGTTGGTGGTGATCGACGAGCAACATCGCTTTGGTGTGATGCAGCGTGTCGCCCTGCGTGAAAAAGGCTTGCGCCCCGATGTGCTGGTAATGACGGCGACACCGATTCCGCGCACACTGTCGATGACGTTGTACGGCGATCTCGACGTTTCGATCATCGACGAAATGCCGGCGGGACGGCAACCGATCACCACGGCGTGGCGGCCCGCTACTGCGCGGAAACAGATTTATGATTTCCTCCGCAAAGAAGTGAGCAACGGTTCGCAGGCGTACATCGTCTTTCCGCTGGTCGAAGAAACCGAGAAAAGCGATCTCGCCGCGGCGACCGAGAGTTACGAACATTTGCGCGAAACAATTTTTCGTGGCATTCCGATCGCGTTGCTGCATGGCCGCATGAAATCTGCCGACAAAGAAGCCGTCATGTCGGCATTCAAATCGGGCGAAACGAAAATTCTCGTTGCCACCACCGTGATCGAAGTCGGCGTCGATGTGCCGAATGCCACGATCATGGTGATCGAGCATGCCGAACGTTTTGGCCTCACGCAATTGCACCAACTGCGCGGCCGCGTCGGGCGCGGAGAGAAAAAGTCGTACTGCATTCTCATCACCGATCCCTCGTCAAAAGAGAGCGGCGACGATATGAGCGCGAGCATATTGAAGCGCCTCGAAACGATGGTTGCCACGAACGACGGCTTTCGCATTTCCGAAGTCGATCTCGAGTTGCGCGGCCCCGGCGAATTTTTTGGCACCAGACAGCATGGTCTGCCGGAATTGCAAGTCGCCGATATTGTGAAAGATGCTAAAATTCTTTTTGCCGCACGTGATGAGGCGTTTGCGTTGGTCCGGCAAGATCCGATGTTGAAAAAGGCTGAAAATGCCGCTAGTCGTGAACATTTATTGAGACAATATAAAGATCGGTTGGAGTTTGTGCATATTGGATGACTGGTTGCTTGTTACTGGTTTCTGGTTGTAAGAAGGAGCAACGAGCTACCAGCAACGAGCAACAAGAGCTTTAAGGTTTAGTTTTTGATTATGCCCGAAATTGACAACCTCCATGACAATTTTTTCAGGAAGGTTCTCGCTGAAGACGCGAATGCGGAAACCTTTTTGAAAGTGGTTTTGCCCGAAGATTTGCAAAACCGGCTTGATTTTGCGGCGCTGGCATTTGATCCGACTTCTTATGTTTCGGCCGAGTACAAATCTTCTTTTTCCGACATGGTGATTAAATGCCGAACGAAAGGAGACGAACAGCCTGTCGACATTTATTTTCTTCTCGAGCATAAATCTTATCCGGATAAAGGCATTTTTCTCCAACTCTTGCGCTACATGCACTTGATGTGGCAAAAAGACGAGGAAGAGAAAAAAACGCAGCGGATGATTGTGCCGGTGGTGTTTTATCACGGCAAAGGTGCGTGGCAGTTTCCAACGCAATTTATTGAACAGTTTCCGGTGACGGAGGAATGGAAACGATACGCCCTGAATTTTACCTATATACTTTTTGATACCAATGTTTGGGATTGGCAGGCCGAAAGCAACCGCCCCTTGAGAGAAAATGTTTATCTGCTTTCAGCTATGCTGTTGATGAAAGCCGCTTTCAACAAGGATTTGGAACTCATCCGGCAGGTGTTTCACCTCTGGCATCAAATGGGTTTTGTGAAAGAGAAGGAACGGATCGTCTTTTTGATGGTCTATATAATGGAGACACAGGAAACTCCTATCATTCAATTGGAAAAAATGTTGGAAGAAACCAAATTGCAAGGAGAAGAAGCCATGCCGACTATAGCACAAAGATTGCGAGATGAAGGCAAAGAGCAGGGAATACTGTTAGGTGAGCAGCAAGGGATAGAGAAAGGGATGGAAAAAGGTTATCTCCTGGCTCGTCAGGATGTCTTGATTATGCTCTTATCCACGCGTTTTCAATTGAGCGAGAACGAAAAACAATTTATTCATGAAGTCAACGAAATCGATAAATTGACAACCGCGCTCAAATTGTTTGTCACGGCGCAAACCAAAGAAGACGTTCTGGTAAGCTTAAAAACCGCCGTTCAATAAATCGCCCGAAGCCGTCGCTGCGGCGGCTTGATGACGTGGTTTGCCGGATATTAACCGATATTCATTATGGAAAATTTTACCCCCGAACAAAAACAGCAGGCGCTGTTCATGCAACTCGTGCTGATGTTTCAACAGGCCGCATGGTCGCATCTCGGCAAAGTGCCGAATCCGATGACCCAAAAAATCGAGCGCGATCTCGAGCAGGCGCGCATGTCGATCGACATGATCGACATGCTCAGAACGCGCGCGCAGGGCAACCTCAGCAACGAGGAAACCCAGATGCTCGATCACGTGTTGCGCGAGCTGAGATTGAATTATGTTGATGAGTTGGATAAAGAACAAAAAGAGAAGGCTGCATTGCCAGAAACAAAGACCAACGGATGAAAGGCCGCCAACAGATTTTTTAAAGATAAAGCATTCTTCCCTCTGTGAGAATCATCACTTTCAAATGTCATTCTGGAAGAAGCCTTTTTCAAATTTAGCGATTGTCTTGAATTGAAAAAAGATTCCTACGGAATGACATGAAAACCTGCTCATACAAGTGAAAAGTGCGATAAATTTCATATCCGTTGGCCGCTTTTTATCCGTTGGAGACAATTTTTAGTTTTCAAATTATCTGAAGGAGAAATCCATCCCATGTCGCATCGTCAAACCAACGCCATTATCGCCGGCGTGATTTTTTTGATCAGCTTTTTAACTTATCTCAGCACGATGGCCATCACCACGTCGTTCTGGGATTGCGGCGAGTTCATCGCGTGCTCGTATATTCTCGGCGTGCCGCATCCGCCCGGAGCGCCGCTTTACATTCTCGCCGGACGCATTTTCTCGATGCTGCCGACTTCCGCTGATATCGGCTTCCGCGTCAATCTTATGTCGCCGATTATCAGCGGCGTTACGGCGATGCTGACGTATTTGATCATCGTGCGGCTGCTGATGATCTGGAAAGGCCAGCCGCAAACGTGGACGAAGACGGATCGCATCACGATTTATGCCTCCGGCATTATCGGCGCGCTCGCCTTCGCGTTTTCGGATAGCCAGTGGTTCAACTCCGTCGAAGCCGAAGTCTACGCCGGCTCGATGTTTTTCACCGCCATTGTTATCTGGCTCATTTTGAAATGGATGGATCATGCGGATTCGCCGCAGGCGGATCGCTACGTGCTCATTATCTTTTATATCATGGGACTCGCGATCGGCGTGCATTTGCTCAATCTTTTGGCGCTGCCGCCGATGGCGATGATCATGTATGCGCGGCTCCACAAAGCTTCGACGAAAGAGGATCGGTTCAATGAATTTATTATGATGGCGGTTGCGGCCGGTGTGGCCTTCGCGATCGTGATGTTGATCAATAGCGGCATCACGATTGGCTCGCTCAACATCGGCCTGGTGAAAGGCATTCCCAGCATCCTGTCGAATTTCGGCATCGAGAGGCTGGCGTTTCTCGTGCTGGCTCTCGTAGGTTTGGCGATCTGGTCTATTAAAGAAAAAAAGCGCATTGCTTCGCTGGCCTTTTCTTCGCTCTTTCTGCTGGTGTTGGGATATTCGACTTACTC
>Ga0247727_10014439_pt1 | contig 13127 bp, 10 predicted proteins | sample WisWelCaveWW1625_FD_202498 | JGI IMG/M metagenome (GOLD analysis project Ga0247727, IMG submission 202498) | Biofilm microbial communities from Wishing Well Cave, Virginia, United States - WW16-25 | ecosystem: Environmental > Aquatic > Deep subsurface > Groundwater > Cave microbial mat | place...
ACGGATCGGGAACGGGCCGACGGATGGATTCTATTGTTCGACGGCAAGTCGATGAAAGGCTGGACGGGCGCGAAAGACGCTTACAAGATCGAGGACGGTGCGATCGTGTGCGTCGAGGGCGCGGCCGGCAACTTGCTGACCGAGAAGGAATTCAGCGACTTCGTCGTGCGGTTCGAGTTCAAGCTGACGGCCGGAGCCAATAACGGCTTGGGAATTCGCTGCCCGATGCTGGCGAAGGGGAACCTGCACATCGACGGCATCGAATTGCAAATCCTCGACAACACCGCGGAGAAGTACAAAACGCTCAAGACGTACCAATACCACGGCTCGGTCTACGGCATTCAGCCGGCGAAGCGGCATCCCGACCGAGAAATCCTCAGACCGCTTGGCGAATGGAACACGCAAGAGGTCACGGTGCGCGGCCGCAAGGTCAAGGTCATTCTCAACGGCGAGACAATCACCGACTGCGACCTCGATGAGGCCACCAAGAACGGCACGATGGACGGCGTGGACCATCCCGGCCTGAAGCGAGCCTCCGGCCATGTCGGCTTTCTCGGACATGGCGACCGCGTGGATTTCCGCAAGATTCGGATCAAGGATCTGTCAACGAAGTGACTGGACCGCGCAGCCCGCCAGCGAAGTCTCTGCCGAAGATTGATCAACTGGCTTGACACCTGCCCACCAGTCCCACATGATTTTGCGGTTCACATTCAATTGACGACTCGTTTCGGGTCGTTTGAGTACTTTTTGGAAAGGAGCATCATGAGTCGAACAACTTTGTCGCGGATTGCGTGGTTCGTCTGTCTCGTTCCCGCCGTTGCACTGGCGCAAGAGCCGCCGAAGCCCGGCCCGGAACACGACAAGCTCAAACAGCTCGAAGGAAGTTGGGACGCCGTCATGAAGTTCGGCGACGAGGAATCGAAGGGCACGATGACCTGGAAGATGGAAATCGGCGGCCTGTGGTTGGTCAGTGAGTTTCAAGGAGAATTCGGCGGCATGAAGTTTACCGGCAAGGGCCTGGACAGCTACGACCCGATCAAGAAAAAGTACGTCGGCGTCTGGGTCGATTCGATGTCCACCAGCCCGTTGCTCAGCGAAGGCACGTACGACAAGGACGGCAAAGTGCTGACCATGGCCGGCGAAGGCCCTGGCCCGGATGGCAAGCCGATGAAGTACAAAATGACCACCGAACACAAAGGCAAGGACTCGCTCTTGTGGACGATGCTCCAACCGGGCCCGGATGGAAAGGACGCCGCGATGTTTTCGATCACGTACAAGCGGCGGAAGTAGCGAATGTGCGAGTCAGTTTGAAACGCGATCGCGCGATCCAACAGAATCAACAGCCCGGCTGTATCGAGCAGCCGGGCTGTTTGCTTTCACGCACGCTTGGCGGCGAGTTCCAGCAATGCGTTGATCGCCGCGGCGGTCACCGCCGTGCCTCCCTTGCGGCCGAGGCTGGTAATGAACGGAATCGTTGATTGCTCGGCGAGTCGCCGCTTCGCCGCTTCGACCGCGACAAATCCGACCGGGATGCCAACGATCAGGCGTGGCCGCCACGCGCCGCATTCGCCGAGTCGCACGGCCTCATCGAGCGCGGTCGGCGCGCTGCCGATCGCCACGATCGGTTCTTTGAATCGCTCGGCGGCCGCGCGAATGCCCGCCGCGGAGCGTGTGATGCTCTCGGATGTCGCAACCGCGTCAACGGCTGTGTGGTTCAAGAAACACGCGGCATTCGCGCCGAGCGCGCCGACCAAGTCGCGGCGAATCCCTGACCGCAGCATCTCGACATCTGTCACGATCGTCGCGCCCGCGCGCATTGCCGCGATCCCGTCCGAGATTGCGCGCGGATGAAAGCGCACCGAGTCGGCGAAGTCAAAGTCGGCCGTCGCGTGTACCATTCGCCGCACGACCTCGAACTCGTCGCGCACGAATAGATGCCCAGCCAATTCCGATTCGACGATGCGGAAGCTGTCGTCGAGAATCGCATCGCCCGGGCCGGATGGTCGATCCTCGATCCGTCCTCGATTCTCAGGCTCTGGTTCTTGAGCATACCCGCGCGGCGTCACGAGCCGCCCGCCGACGACGCGCGACCGGCTCGATCCGACGATGATCGTGCAGAACATCGTCACGCCGTTCGACTGCAATTCGCCGAGCGTCGTGATCGTCGTGCGTTCGCCGGACCGGAACGCGCGGTCCGCGAGGCCGACGGGCGTCGCGGGCGATCGGTAGCCGAGCAGGATTTCACGGGCGCGATCGAGTTGCCAGGCGCGCCGCGCGCTGGCTGGGTTGTAGATCGCGACGACGAAGTCGCCGTTGCCGGCCGCGTGCAGCCGCTGCTCGATTGTGCCCCACGGCGTGAGCAGGTCGCTCAAACTGATGACGGCGAAGTCGTGTCCGAGCGGGGCGCCGAGCAGCGACGCCGCAGCGCATGCGGCCGTGATGCCGGGAATGATTTCAAGCGGGATCGAATCGTCGTCGGCTAGCAGTTCCACGACGAGACTGGCCATGCCGTAAATGCCCGGGTCGCCGCTCGACACCAGTGCGACGCGGTGGCCGGCCCGCGCGGCCGCGATGGCGATCGCCGCCCGCTCGCTCTCCTCGCCGAGTTCTCGTTCGTGGATTTCCTTGCCCGCCAATAGATCGCGGATCGTGTCGAGATAGCCGCGGTAGCCCACGACCACGTCGGCGTCGCGCAGCGCCGCGATCGCTCGCGGCGCGGTAAGATCGCGGTCGCCCGGTCCGAGACCGACTACACTCAGTTTGCCGACGCTCTCGTTCATTACGCGCTCTGGCGGTTCACGCAAAGACGGTTATAGTTTCGCGAGAGCATAATGTCTCAGGAATCGCTCGACCATGTTCGATCTTGTCATTCGCGGCGGTCGGCTGATCGATCCGGCCCGTTCGATCGACGGGCTGGCGGACGTTGCATTCCTCGCAGGTCGCGTGGCGGCCGTCGGGCAGTCACTGGGCGACGCGCGGTCGGCCGAGACGATCGACGCGTCGGGTCTCGTCGTCGCGCCGGGCATGATCGATCTTCACGTACACGTCTACGACGGCGTGTCGCACTACGGCATTCCGCCCGACCCGACGTGTCTGGCGCGCGGCGTGACGACCGCCGTTGATGCCGGCTCGGCCGGCGCGGCGACGTTTCCCGGCTTCCGACGATTCATCATCGAGGCGTCGGCCACGCGGCTGCTCGCACTGCTCAACATCAGCCGCATCGGTCTCGTCACCGGCGCCGAACTCGATCCACCGCTCGGCGAACTCGACGACTTGCGGAACCTGAGCGTGCCAGCCGCCGTGCGGTGCGTCGAAGCGAACCGCGACGTGATCCTCGGGATCAAGATCCGCCTGAGCGCGAACCTCGCGGCCGACGGACGGAACGAGATGCAGGCGCTGAAACTCGCTCGTGAGACCGCGGACGCCGTCGGCCTGCCTGTGATGATTCACACGCCGAACTCGTCGCTCGGCCTTCCGGCGATCCTGGCCGAAATGCGCGGCGGCGATATCCTGACGCACTGTTTTCACGCGCATTCGAGCGGCATCCTCAACGCGGACGGGAAAGTGCTCGCGGAAGTTCGTGCGGCGATCGAGCGCGGCGTGCTGCTCGACGTCGGTCACGGCAAGGGCAGTTTCGCCTACGAAGTCGCCCGCGCTGCGATGCGGCAGGGCGTATTGCCGCACACGATTTCCAGCGATCTGCACCGCTATAATCTGCACGGCCCGGTATTCGACTTGGCGACCACGGTCTCGAAGTTCATGCACCTCGGACTCGAATTACCGGACGCGCTGAGCCGCGTGACGAGCATGCCGGCATCGGTCATCAAGATGTCGAGCGAACTCGGCACGCTCGCCGTCGGCGCTGAGGGCGATGCGGTCGTTCTGCGAGTGTGCGCCGGTCGCCGCCCGCTTGCCGACACGACCGGGCGCGTCGAGGAGTTAGGCTGGTGGATCGACCCGGTCTTCGTAATCAAAGCGGGCCGCGTTGTCGCGCGGCACAGTGCGCGTGAGGAGTGAAGTCGATTTTCGTACCCTAATTCAATCACGGAGAACGCAACTCATGAAACGCATCGTTCGCTCGTCCGTCGTGTTGTTGTTTTCGCTGACCGTGCTGGGCCGGCACCACACGGCGCTGGCTCAGGCCCCGCAACTGACGGAAGCCTACGTGCGGGAGCATTACGTCAAGCACGAGCACATGATTCCGATGCGTGACGGCGTAAGATTGTTCACGTCCGTGTTCGTGCCGCGCGACGCGTCGCGAATGTATCCGATCCTCATCAAGCGGACGCCGTATTCGTGTGCTCCCTACGGCGAGGACAAATACCCGGCGAAGCCCGGCCCGAGCGATCACTTCGTGGCGGCGGGCTACATCTTCGTCAATCAGGACGTGCGCGGGCGGTTCGCGTCCGAGGGCGAGTTCGCGCAGGTTAGGCCGCACCGGCCCGACAAGTCGAAGCCGACGGATTTCGATGAAAGCTCGGACACGCGCGACACAATCGATTGGCTGCTGGCGAACGTGCCGAATCACAACGGCCGCGTCGGCATGTTCGGCATTTCGTATCCCGGTTTTACGCCGCGGCCGGCATGATCGACGCACACCCGGCACTCAAGGCCGTCTCGCCGCAGGCGCCCGTCGGCGATTGGTACTTCGACGACTTCCTGCATCACGGAGCATTCTTTCTGGCCCACGGCTTCCGGTGGCTGTCCGCCAACGATCACGATCGACCCACGCCGACGACCGATCCGGTGAAGTCGTTCGTCTACCCGACGCAGGACGGTTACAAGATGTTTCTGGAGGCCGGCACGATGGAGAACATCGACAAGCTCTACTTGCGCGGCTCGATTCCGTTCTGGACGGACATGATGCAGCACCCGAACCGCGACGAGTTCTGGCATCGCCGCGCGTTGATTCCGCACTTGAAGAACGTCGCGCCCGCGGTGATGACCGTCACCGGCTGGTACGATGCGGAGGACCTTTACGGCTCGTTCAAGACGTATCACTCGGTCGAATCGAACAATCCGCGAGTCAACAACGTGCTGGTCGTCGGCCCGTGGCATCACGGCGGCTGGGCGTCGGTGGACGGCGACCGGCTGGGCAAAGTCCCGTTCGGCTCGAAGACCGCCGCGCATTATCGCGCCGAGATCGAGTTGCCTTTCTTCGAGAAATATCTCAAAGATAAAGACCTGCCCGCGCCGGCCGAGGCGACCGTGTTCGAAACCGGCTCGAACGTCTGGCGCACATTCGACCATTGGCCGCCACGCGAGACTGAGAAAAAGAGACTCTTCCTTGGCGACGGCGGCAGGCTGAAGTTCTCGCCGCCGAACCCGGTGCGGGCCACCAGCCGACGCTCTGAAAAAAGCGCCGCCGCCGCAACGACGCCCAATGCCGAATTCGATGAATTCCTCAGCGACCCGAACAAGCCGGTCCCGCACACCGAAACGATCACGCCGCTCATGACGATCGAGTACATGACCGACGACCAGCGTTTCGCCTGGCGACGGCCGGACGTGCTGTCGTATCAGACCGACGTGCTCGATGAAGATCTTGCGCTGGCCGGCCCGCTGCAGGCCGAGTTGTGGGTTTCAACGACCGGAACCGACGCCGATTGGGTCGTCAAGTTGATCGACGTGTTTCCCGACTCCACCAATCCGATGCCGCTCGCCGGCTATCAAATGATGGTGCGCAGCGAGGTCATCCGCGGCCGATTCCGCAACGACTACGCCAAACCCGAAGCGTTCCAGCCCGGCGAGCCGACGCGCGTGCGAGTCGAGCTGCTCGACGTGCTGCACCGTTTCCAAAAAGGGCATCGCCTCATGATCCAGATTCAAAGCACGTGGTTCCCGCTCGTGGACCGCAACCCTCAGACGTTCGTGCCGAATATCTACTTCGCGAAACCGGAAGATTTCCGCAAAGCGACGCACCGCGTTTTCCGATCCGCCGAACATCCGACGAGCTTGACGATCGGAGTCTTGCCTCGAGCGAAGGCGTTGCAATCAAACTAACGGTCACGATTCGGTCAACGTGTTGACGATCGTTGTTATCGTGTTCCAGCCGCGCGTCGTGGCACTTTCGCGCCAACTGCAGCGGCCGTCGATATCGGTCGGAAGTCGGTTCGCAGCCATGATTCACTCAAAAGGGATAGCTTTGCACAAAATGGTGCCAGAATGGCAGTCGGATTCTTGGAATGCGTCGACTGTGTCGTCGAAAGAAGTGCAAAAACGTCAGTTTGACACAACTGACTGTCAACATTAGGCTTTCGCACATGGGAGGAATCCCGCATCCCCAAAACGCTCGCGTTTGGACCCCGTAGGAACCTCCGCCCTCCAAAACGCTTGCGTTTGGACCCCGTAGGAACATCCGCACTCCAAAACGCTTGCGTTTGAACCCCGTAGGAACCTCCGCCCTCCAAAACGCTCGCGTTTGAACCCCGTAGGAACCTCCGCACTCCAAAACGCCCGCGTTTGGACCTCGTAGGAACCTCCGCACTCCAAAACGCTCGCGTTTGGACCTCGTAGGAACCTTCCGACTCCAAATCGCTCGCGTTTGGACCTTCGAGACCATACGCTCGGTGCGCGTGATCAGCGCAGTCTGTTGGATCGCAGCAGCGCGTCGGCCCACGCCGCGTCGTCGCCCGACAAGGGCGGGTCGGGCTCCTTGTGATAGTCGATCGACGCGTAGCGGCCGCGGCGATAGCACTGGTCGACCAGCTCTTGAAGATTGAGCACCACGTCGCGGTCGGTTCGCCGCAGCGGGATGCGCACGGCCGGCAGCCGCTCGCGCAGCGGCAGCGGGACGACTTCGGACAAGCGGCGCCGCCAAGTCCGGCGCACACAGAAGTAGTACGGTGCCCGGCGCGAGGGTTTGATGCCGTCGGGCGCGACGGCCACGACGTGCTCGCCGCCCCGCAGCAGGTCGATTTCGACGAGATTCGTCGTACTGCTCAGATACTCGCGCTGCTTGAGTTGATACGCGGCTCGGCCATCGAAGTCGCGTTTGTTCGACGGACTAATGACCTCGATGGCAGTGACGACGTGGTTTCCGGATTTCGGGTCGATGATCTCGACGTGGCGCGGCGTTGCCGGTTCGAATGCGGGGACCAACAGCGGATCGGCCACCGCGACCTCGGCCGTAGCGACGGCGGTTCCGCCTTCGCCCGACCACTCGCCCGGTTGCTCCACCACGCGAACGTCCGGCGACACGTCCCGCGAGTCTTCGCCCGCGTCGATCGAAACACTCTCCTCAACCCGAGCGATCAAGTCGGCCGGCAATTGTCCCTGCAGTTGGTCGCAGACGTAGACCATGATGCGCGTGTGCAAGTCGCGCCAGTGCGCTTCGAGATACGGGTTCATTCCCGGAAACGGGTTGTCCATGTGTCCATCCCTCAAATCCGGCGTGAGAGCGTTTTCCGCATCGACGTTCTCATCGAGCGGCACCGCGCTGATTATACGACGCAAACCGGTTGAATGCGAAGTTCGATGCGACCCGATGCGCAAGTGCGGCCGGTTCGGCGAACGCGCCTGCATCGTGCGTTTCACGTTTCATGACTCACGGCTCGATCACTTCAGTTTTCACCGCGGACGTGTACACGACGGGCATGCGACCGTCTTCGATCGCGAAAAACGGAACGTAGTCGCTGCCGCAGCCCATGCCGGCGGTCGGGTCGACCGCGCGCCATCCTTTGCCGTCGATCAGCACTTCGGCCCAGATGTGCCCCTCGCGCGTGTGCAGCCAGCCGGCGACTTGGCGGCACGGGATGCCGGCGGCGCGGGCCAGCGTGATGAACGAGTCGGAGAAATCCCAGCAGTGGCCGAACTTCTGCTCGAGCACTTTTTTCACGCCGTAGCGCGAGCCGGTGACCGGGCCGCCGAATCGGATGTTCTGCCCGGGCATGAGCCAGTCGAGTAGCGCGAGCACTTGCTGCTCGCGAGTCGGCTTGTCGGCGGTGATCTGTTTGGCAAGTGCGACCAACTCCGGATCAGTGCTGGGCCAAAACGCGTTCGGGCCGACGATTTCCGGATCGGCCGTCCGATTGCTCGGAGTAAACGCGAACGCTTCGGAAACGATCGTCGCGTTCACGGCGACCTGCGGCACGCCGTTTTTCTGCGGCAAAGCGGCGAACGTGAAGCGGGTCGATTCGTTGCCGGCGACGAGCGAGCTGCTCTTCGACTCGGGCGTGAACACGAACCGGGCCGGCTCGCCGCCCTGCCCGAACGATCGCACGAGCACGTTGTTGCCGAAGCGAAACTTCGGACTCAACTCGCGCACGCGGTTTGTGCCGGCGTCGCCCGCGAGAAAAGCGTTGTAGAGTTCGTTCCAGGCCATCGGGTCGCCGTCGTCGATCGGCGCCGCTTGAAACGTCACGCGGTACGTCACGCGCCGCGGTTTGAAGCCGAGTTCGTAGTGAGCGCGGCGGATGAGCCGAATGTCAGCCGCGAGAAACTCGATCACCGAACGGCCGTCGCGCAGCACCAAATCGCGGTTGCCCTTCTTCCCGGCCAAGAGCGCGTCGAAAACCTTCGTAGCGTCCGCGTCCGCCTGACACATGACGACGTTTACCCGCAACTGCTGGCCGCTCACGGAAAGAAACGTATTGGTCACCCGGATGACTTGTCCGCCCAGCGATTTTGAGAACGTCGCGAGCTGCGCGTCGGGGACGACAATCGTTCGTTCGACCTTCCAGCCGGCTGGCAGGTTCGCGAACGGGTCGCGGACCGACTTATCCTGTCCAGCGCCGGCACGAGCGAAGGCGACGACGACCGGCGAAATCAGCAACAGCGCAGCGATCGCAACGGTTCGTGAACGCACGGTGTCTCCTGAGAAACTTGGCGCCGGGAGAACTGCACAAAGTCTAAGCCCGTCGCGGCACCCCGGCAATGAGCAACAGGACTGCGGACTCGCGAACTCGCTTGCTGGCGTGCCGCAAAGCCTATAAACTCAGGCGGACTTGCGGTCAATAGGCCGCCGCCGCGGAATCCCACCAAAACGTCGTCGCATGCCAGCACTTTCCCTCGAAGAGTTGGAGACCCTTGATGCTCGAACGAAAGAAACTCGCGATTGGTTCCATCTTACTGGCGAGTTGTCTGTTGACTGGAACCGGGAATTCCAACGCCGGCGACGCTACGAGCGCGAGTGGCGCGGCCGCGCCGGCCGATTGGGCGCAGTGGCGCGGGCCGAACCGAAACGGCCTGTCGTCGGAAACCGGGCTGCTCAAGAGTTGGCCCAAGGGCGGTCCTGCCCTCGCCTGGAGAGTGACCGGGTTGGGCGGCGGGTACACGACGCCGTCAATTGCGGGCGGGAAGATTTTTGGCATGAGCTACCGCGGCAGTGACGAGGTCGTGTGGGCGCTGGACGTGGCGACGGGCAAGGAACTCTGGAGCACGAAGATCGCCGCCGCGACCCCAGTCGATTACGGCCAAGGATCCCGCGCCACGCCGACGGTGGACGGCAACGTGCTGTACACGCTTGGTGTTGGTGGCGACTTGGTGTGTCTCGAAACCGCGACGGGCAAGGAACTGTGGCACCGCCACCTGCAAAAAGATTTCTCCGGACGCCGCCCGGGCTGGGGCTACACCGAATCGCCGCTCGTGGACGGCGACAAGGTCGTGTGTACGCCGGGCAGCGGCAAAGGGACGATCGTCGCACTCGACAAGCGGACCGGTGAAGCGATCTGGCAGAGCAAGGACTACAAAGACGGCGCCGCGTACGCGTCGCTCATGGTCGCGACGATCGGCGGCGTTCGACAATACGTGCAGATGACGGGCTCAAGCGTGGCGGGCGTCGCGGCCGACGACGGCCGGCTGTTGTGGCGATACGAGCGGCAAGGCCCGACGGCCGCCGTGCCCACGCCGATCGTGAGCGGCAATTTCGTGTACGCCACGTCCGGCTACGGCGCCGGCTGTCACATGGTTGAGATCAAATCGACGGGCGGCCAGCAGCAAGCCGACGAAGTTTATGCCAGCAAAACGATGGTCAACCACCACGGCGGCGTCGTTCTCGTCGGCGATCACCTATACGGTTTTTCGGATGGCAAAGGCTGGGTGTGCCAGAATTTCAAAACCGGCGAGATGGTCTGGAATGAACGAAGCAAGCTCGGCAAAGGCTCCGTCACCTACGCCGACGGCCACCTGGTCGCACGCAGTGAAGGCGGCACTGTCGCCCTGCTCGAGGCGGCGCCGACTGGCTTCGTCGAAAAAGGCCGGTTCGAGCAACCTGACCGCAGCCAATACAATGCCTGGCCGCACCCGGTCATCGCCGGCGGCCGGCTGTACATCCGCGATCAGGACGTGCTGTTGTGTTACGATGTGAAGGACGGCTTTACTGGTGCGAACAGCGGTGGCAAATAGTTTGGAGCGATCGACGATGCGAAAGCGAATTCCTTCCATTGCGTGCATCACCATTCTTACCCTCGTCGCGGTCGCAATTGCGGCGTCAGTTGCGTCCGCACCACCCGCGACAATTGGCGGCACGGTCAGAAGCGTGTCGGAGGACGGCAAACAGATCACGGTCGTGGTTGGGACCGGCAAGGCGGCGAAGGAGCAGACGTTTCGGCTGACGGCTGCAACGAAGATCATGCTTGACGCCAAGTCGGCGATGGTCGGGGAGATTGCTGAGGGGACGAAGGTCACGCTGAGCTACGACAAGGCGACGAACGAAGTCCTCGCGATCCGCGCGACGACGGCGAAGGCCGAGCCGGCGACGGAGAAGGCGAAAGAAGACGCGTCCGAGTCGCCGACGACGACCGCGAAATCTGGACGCACCGGGAAAACGACTTTGAAATCCGGCACGGCCAGCGCTCCGAGGAGCGGGAGCGACAGCGGCGCGGCGACCGGCGACTGGCCGCAGTGGCGCGGGCCGGAACGCAACGCCGTCTCAATGGACGCAGGACTCTTGACGCAGTGGCCGAGCGACGGCCCGCCGCTGGTCTGGACGGCCCAGGGCATGGGCAGCGGCCACGCGAGCATTGCGGTTGCCGGCGGTCGGGCCTACGTGGCGGGCGGTCGCGGCGGCGCGCAGCAGATCGCCTGCGTCAACGTCGCCGATGGACAGATCGTCTGGTCCGCGCCGATCGGCCGGCCGGGCGACGAAGCGCGTAGTACGCCGACCATCGATGGCGACCTACTGTTCGTTCTGAGCACGAGCGGCGCGCAGGACGCCGACATCGTTTGCCTGGAAACCGCGAGCGGTAAAGAGCGCTGGCGGAAAAGTTTTCGCAACGACTTCAAGGGTCGAATGCAGAGCAACTGGGGCTACAGCGAATCGCCGCTCGTGGACGGCGAGCACTTGATCTGTACGCCGGGCGGCTCCGAGGCGACGCTGGTCGCGATCAAGAAGAAAACCGGCGACGTCGTGTGGCGGTCGCGCGTGCCGGGCGGCGACGCGGCCGGTTACGCCTCGGCGGTTGTCGCTGACGTCGGCGGAGTTCGCCAGTACGTGCAGCTTCTGGAAAAAGGAATCGTCGGCGTCGCGGCGAAGGACGGTAAATTCCTGTGGCGGTACGACAAGATCGCCAACGGCACCGCGAACATCCCGACGCCAATCGTGCGTGGCGATCTGATCTTCTGCTCGACCGGCTACAACACGGGCGCCGCACTGCTGAAACTCAGCGCGGCGGGCGGCGGCGTGCGATTCGAGGAAAAATACTTCCTCGCGGCGAACCAATTCCAGAATCACCACGGCGGCATGGTGCTCGTCGGCGACCACGTCTACGCCGGCAGCGGACACAACAACGGACTGCCGACGTGCATCGATCTGAAGAGCGGCAAGATCGTCTGGGGTCCGCAGCGCGGTCCCGGCGCCGAGTCCGCGGCGATCGCGTACGCCGACGGGCATGTGTACTTCCGATACCAAAATGCGGTCATGGCCCTCGTCGAGGCGTCGCCGAAGGGCTACAAGCTCAAAGGATCGTTCAAGATTCCCAACGGCGCGACGCCGAGTTGGTCGCACCCGGTCGTCGCCGGCGGGCGGCTGTACTTGCGCGATCAGGATCGTTTGCTGTGCTATGACGTGCGCGACGGATCGACCGCGGCTGGCGGAGCGCGGTGAGTGTTCCGTCGTTAGTCGCCGCGCGCGTTTGCCACTCCTCGCTCGCGCGTCGGGCTAATGTGAATGTACAAATAATTCAGGCTTGACCGATTTCGTGGGTCCGGCTGTGATCTGCGGCCCATGAACCGCCGACGATTGATCGTGTTCACGTCGCTGAGTCTCGCGGCTGGCCTGGTCTTGGCTGTGTCGCAATTCAAGTATCACGTCGTGCCGAAGCGGTTTCGCGTGGTCGAGGCCGGGCAGATTTACCGTGGCGGCTGGCAGCAGCCGCGCGTGTTGCGGCGATTGCTCGGCGAGCATCGCGTGACAACGCTGCTCAACGTGGCCTGCGACCCGGCCGAACAAGACGCCGCGGGCGAAGGCGCAGTTGTGCGCGAACTCGGCGTCGTGTGGCACAAAATACTGATGCCGGGCACCGGGTTGGGCACGCTGGAGCAACTCGACGTCGCGGCCGACATCATCGCCGCTCGCGCGCGGCGGCCGATCTTCGTACACTGCGCCGCCGGCGTGCATCGCACAAATATGGCCATCGCCGCGTATCGGCTGAAACATTGCGGCTGGCCGCTCGACGAGACGCTCGGCGAGATGGCACGTTTTGGATTCGACCGTTCGCGCGATTGGGAGCAGGAAGTTCATTTGCGATCGTATGTCGCGCATCTGGGCGCGCGCCTATGAGCGAACGGAACGAATCGGCAGCAGATGCGTCGGGCAGCCCAGCACTGGTTGCCGCGGCGCCCGTTGCGTCGCCGCCGACGCGAGCGCGGCGAATCGCCCGCACGGTGCTGCGGCTCGTGCGAAATCTCGCGGCAACATACCTGGGAGTGTTGTTGATCCTCATGTTCTTCGAAGAAAAGCTGATCTTCATTCCGCTGCGATATCCGAACGGCGATTGGGAGCCGGCGGGGACGATTTTTGAGGACGGACACTTCACGGCCGATGACGGCACGCGGCTGCACGGTTGGTTTCTGGCCGCCGACAATCCGCGAGCCACGGTGCTCATGTCGCACGGCAACGCGGGAAACGTCACGAACCGGGCCGCCGAGATGCTGCTCTGGCGGCGGCACCTGGGCGTGTCGGTGTTCAT
>Ga0247727_10014440_pt1 | contig 13123 bp, 10 predicted proteins | sample WisWelCaveWW1625_FD_202498 | JGI IMG/M metagenome (GOLD analysis project Ga0247727, IMG submission 202498) | Biofilm microbial communities from Wishing Well Cave, Virginia, United States - WW16-25 | ecosystem: Environmental > Aquatic > Deep subsurface > Groundwater > Cave microbial mat | place...
GAGGAAGACGCTGATCCCATGCCATTTTCCGCCGGCTTTCTCGGCGCCGGTTTTCATGCGACGATGATCAGCAACGCGCTTGATGGCGCGTTTATCATTGAGATGCCGCTATTGGCAAATTTAGGCGTGGTCGTGGGATTTTGCCTCATTGGGCTGGCATTAGTCTTTTTCTATTTTAAAGGACAGCGAAAGAGCCTCTGGCTAACCGCAACGCTATTCGCTTTGCTGCTCGTCGGGCTCAATATTTTATTGTTTCGGCTTTTCGCCGATAACAATATCTGGCTCAAGCCGCTGCAGATCAATTTGACAACAGTCGTTCCGCTCATCGCTTTAATTTTTGTTGATTGGCTGTTAAAAGAGCGGCAAATCAGCGACCTCAAGCTGAAAATCGGCCACTTCGAGCGGATTATAAAACGGAAAGTCGCCAAAATTCACCAGAGCAAGCGCCTGATGCTGCGATTCAAACAAGACCTGCTCACCGTCCAAAAACAATTTGACGAACAAAGAGAAATGGCGAGGCATTTGGAAACTCTCACGCATTCCATTGAAGAGGCGAAAGCAATATTTATCGAGAGCACCAAAAGCCAACAAGCTGACGCCATTGAGCAGACGGCTGGAATGAGTCATATTGAGAAGATTGGCCGGGAAGTGCACGGTTTGTTAGAGCTGCAAACCCAGATGCTCGCGCAAATTTCTGAAATGCGCGCGCATAAAGCCGATGAGATAAAAAACTTCAACGAAGAAATTTTATTGCTGCAAAGGCAAAAAAAAATGCTCGAAGAAGAAATTAAAGTGCTCCGGAAAAATTTGGGCCAGGACATCGGAGCATACCTGACGCTGGTTTTTATGGAAGACGGCGATGGTTATATCAAAAAATTAAAAATTATCGGCGCCAAGAGTGAGGGTGGAGAACTCCATCTCGAGCCCAAGCGTCTGGCCTTTTTGTATTATCTGGCCCTAATAAGAAAAGAAAACAAGGATGAAAGCGGGATCGACTGTGTCACCGAAAGAATCAGCAAAAACCGAAAAAAGCGCGCTTATTTTATCAAAGACCGAAAAACCTTCATCCTCGCCGCGCAACAGTGCAACTATCAGCGCTATGCACAAAGAGTAGAAACCGGCTCGCGGCGAACCGATGAAGAAAAAACGCGGGATCGGAAAGATTGGGAAAGAACGGTTTCTGAGCAAATTAAGTATGACGGCAATTTTGTCAACCAGCAAGTTTTCTATATAAATAATAAAGTGGAAGAGCTATATGGCAAGCCCCTGATTGGTCAGCCGGGCGGGCGTATTTCCTGCCAATTGTTCGTTGAAAAAATTGAAATAATCACTTCAGGATAGAGTATATCAGCTTCGGTTCTGCTTTCCTTACCTTGCCGCGAAGGTTTCAACCCCTCTTACTCCAACCCCTTTAAAAACTTCTATTTTGCGCATTACCGTAAATTACGGAGTGGACGGTTTAATTAAATCGTCTTATTTTGCTTGCGTGGTTTGGCGGTTTTGTTCGAATCTATTGATGAACACCTGATTTTCACCATGACCCTTAATGAATTGCCCGTTTCAGCCATTTCCGCAATCAACACTGCCGGAGAGGTCGGGCTTGATGAGTTGGCGGCGAGGTCGCCAGCCGGCAAAGCGATTGACGAAAATTGCTTGCTCGCCTTGACACAACGGCAAATGAGGAGTTGGCTGCCACAATTGAAAAAAAAATACGCGCCAGCGTTGATTCATGCTGACGATGATTTGATTCAGGAGGCGTTGCTGCGCGTTCATTTGTGTTTGAAGCGGCTCCGTTCCGCAGAGAGATTTGCCGCCTTCGCGTTCGGCGTCTTGCGGAATGTGGTGCGCGAAAGCTTCAAAAAAAATATTCGCGAACGAGCGCTCTTGCGCAACGAGATTGAACAGATTCGGAAAAAGTGCGGCTGGACGAGCAAACCGGCAACTGATGCGGCGGTTCTGGAAAACGACTTGCGAAGACAGTTGAAGCTTGCCATCGCAACGCTCATGCCGCCGCACCAAAAAGTTTTCACGCTGCTTTTGCAAGAGATGGACCGTGAGGAAATTCAGCGCGAGTTTGAAATCTCTTCAAGAGCCTTTTATACCTGTGTTTGCCGTGGCCGCAGAGCCATTCGTCAATTTTTGATTGGCCAAGGCGCAATTTAAGACGGCAAAAAGCCATGTGGTGTTTTAAAGAAATTGCAAGGTCTAGTTGGTTAGAAAAGGATAGAAACAACCCAACTGATAAAAAACCAATCTTTGCATCCCTTGGGTTGTTTCTATCCGTTTGGTGATTTCTTTTTGGCTGCGGTTTATCCGCGTTGGGATGATTAAAAAATCGCCCCTAATATGCCGGAAGCTTTATCAACTCATTCAATCTCAAACCCAAAGGAGAAAAACCATGAACAAGTTATCGTTTTGCGCCGTTGGTACACTTCTCTTCTGCCCAGCCGTATTTTCACAAACGCCGGACTGGGGCGAAGGCAGGACCTACAACAACGCCAAAGTCAAATTGATTTCAGGTGCTACGTTTCACGCCAAGCATCTTTCCGTCGGCAACTCCGAAGTGTTGCTCACGGCGGGCGGTTCGCCCAGGCCGGTCGCGTTCCCGCTGAAGAATGTTGAGCGGGTCCAAATCGCCACGGGAAATCATGTGCTCACCGGCCTCGGCGTCGGCACGCTGGGTGGTATGCTAGCCTTGATTATCATCAAGGAAACTTACGAAAAACCCAAGACCGAGTCTTACTCCGAGCCGGGTTTCTCGGTGACTGTCACCACCAAAAAAGTTATGGACCCCGGCTTGAAAGTTCTGCTCGTCAGTCTGCCGGTCGGGCTTGGTGCCTTAATCGGCTCGGCAATTCCGAGCAGATACAAAACCATTTATTCGGCAGCCCCGGCGGGCCCAAAAGTCACTTGGCATTTTTCTCCGGGTCAGCTCGGAAGGCAACCGGCGCTTGGTATGCAAGTGAATTTTTGAAAATTAACAAATCCCAGATTGTCACCGTTTACTTTTATGATTCACAATTGAGAAGAAAGGAGCGCTCAAATGAACCTTAAATCCCCAAAACTTCGCATCGCGATGCTGATTGCCCTGGCAATCGTTTCCGTGATGATCATCTTTCTTGCCTGTGGCAAAGAAGATGAAAAGCCGCAAATCGTCGGATGCGATAGCGTCAAGTACAAAGGATTCACTTACACCAATCTAGGATGCCGGCCAGGGGTCGCTTCGGTCGATGTGACCACCACCCAAAACGGCCATACGGCTAGTTTTCATATCACATGCTCAGGAGGTTGTATCTCATCGGCCACCGTGATCAAAGGTGGAAGCATTACTGAGCCGTGAATTCGGCAAGACGGAGGCAAGTTAAACGAGCAGAACATGTCAGGTTTGCGACGAAAGGCTTTAAAAAATTTCATGCGTTAACATAACGCAAGTCTGACATTTCACTTCGCACATTGAAAAACTGGTAAGAAAGGACGAAACCATGAAAACTATTTATCAAGCCAAACTCAATTCAGCGCCTTGTCAACCGTACAGGTCGCGCCAGCGAGCGATTGGCGCCATCGCTCTGAGCGCCCTGTGCTGGATTTTATTTCCGGCTGTTATTTTCGCGCAAACTTATCAAATCGAACGCGGGAAATCACAGGTTTTTACGGAAACCACTTCCTGTTTTGGCGCCAGACAATACCGTATTCAGGTCACTTTGCCGAGCTATTTAACCTTCATTAATTTGGGGACAACGATTGACTTTTTTGACAACATTACGATGCGATTCGCCATCGCGGTTTCCAGTGCAGCGCCACTCGGGTCCGCTTCGGTCAATATCAGATATGAATTTGGCGATCTGGGCATCGTCTTTTGCACTTCTAGTTTTTCTTATAACATCGTTGTTACAGCGCCGCCGGCGCCAAACGCCGATTTTACCGCTGCTCCGACGTTCGGCTTAACGCCATTAACCGTGCGCTTTACGGATAAATCCAGCGGGGGAAGCGTTACCAGCCGCTTGTGGAATTTTGGCAATGGGCAAACCAGCGCACTCACGAGCCCCTCTCACACCTATCAAACCACCGGTCAATTCACCGTGAGCTTGACCCTGAACGGCCCCGGGGGAAGCGATACGGAGACCAAAGCCAACTACATCACGGCGACAAGATTTCCCCCCGATATTATCTTTTCGCCCGACAGTGTTCGGGTGACCGTGGGTCAAAATGATAGTACGAAGCAAACCGTAGTTATTGGGAACACCGGCACTGGAGAATTGTATTTTACAATTTCAGCGCCGGGAACGACGGTGGCAACGCAAAGCGCCTCTAAGCAACTTCAGATTGACTTCGGCAGCAGTCAAACTGGCGAAAAGCAAGTTGATGAGGCTGAATGGAAGACGTTGGTTAAAACCAATCTTGCTGACCTCGGCGCCTCTTACGCCAATGCTCAATTGTCAGTGAATCAAACCAATGCCAGGATGGCAAGCGCGAGCATCACGTGGTTGACTTTTTCTCCAGCCTCCGGCATGCTTAACCCCAACGGCAGTCAAAATATTGCTCTGACTTTTCGAACGGCCGGCTTGGTCGCCGACACCACCTATCGCGCCAACTTGCTGATTGCCAGCAATGATCCCGATGAAACTCAGGTCACCATTCCGGTGCGTTTAACCGTGCTCCCCGGACCCAAGCCGCGCGCGCTTTTCAGCGTATCACCGGCCTCCGGCTTTATCGGCACGTCGTTCAATCTCGATGCCTCCAACTCAAGAGATGGCCAAACCCCCAAAGCGCTTTTGCAAGTGCGCTGGGACTTTGAAAATGATGGAGTATGGGACACACCATATTCGACGACGAAAACGGCGTCGCATCAATATCTTTCGCCTGAAACAAAAACCGTTAAACTGGAAGTGAAAGACGCTGACGGCAATATCGACTTACGAATGAGAACGGTAACGGTGTCCGATCGGGCGCCGGCCTCTTTTAGCTTGCTTTCGCCTGCCAATGGCGACACGGTAAAAGTTGTGACTCCCGCCTTCAAATGGAAAACTTCACTTGATCCGGATTTGGCAGACACGGTTCGGTATCAAATTTTTATTTCCACCAGCTCGTTTTTCAGCTCGGCTCTTACCGACACTTTTTCGGCAGGCAAAGATACAACGATAACATTGCCCGTCGCCCTGAAACAACGCACACGCTATTACTGGAAAGTGCAAGCGGCCGATCGCTGGGGACAAAGCACGTTTAGCGCGCAAAGCTGGAGTTTCATGGCCCCGGATTTTGCGCCACGGACTCCGACTTTTGTCTCGCCGGCCAACGGGGCGGTAAATCAGCCGACGATCCTGCCGGTGAGTTGGAGCGCGTCAGCGGGTGCAATAACATATCGTCTGCAGATTGCCACGACCATCGCTTTCACGGCAACAGCCTTTGATGATTCGACAATCACAACTCCCTCACAACAAATCGGGCCGCTGAAGATCAATACGACTTATTATGCACGAGTGAATGCCAAAAATACGAACGGCACAAGCGCATGGTCGTCGCCGGTGTGGCGATTTACAACCGTTGCATTACCCGGTCCGGTGTCGCTCGTCTCGCCGTTACATGCAGCAATGATTGGCGCCGACAGCGTGCGTTTTATCTGGCGAAAAAGCCAATCGGCAGTAAGCCGATATTGGTTCGAATTAGCCGCTGATTCATTGCTAACAAATCCCGTTATTGACTCGACGCTGTCGGCAAACGATACGACCAAGGTCGTGCGTCGCTTTCTCACCAATCAAAGTTACTGGTGGCGAGTTAAAGCGAAGAACACCACCGGCTGGGGCCTGTTCAGTGAAAAACGCCGTTTTAGCATTCTCAGAACCGGCGTTGCGAGCGACAACGACGTTCCGCTCGAATTTAGCCTGAGCCAAAACTATCCGAACCCGTTCAATCCGTCGACCAGCATAAACTATACGTTGCCAAAATCTGCGCAGGTGGAACTGAGAATTTACGATCTGAAGGGCCGGGAGATTCAGGTGTTGGTGAATGGCAGAAACGAGGCGGGAAAATACACAGTTGATTTTAACGCGGCCGATTTGCAAAGCGGCGTTTACTTCTATCGGCTGCGCGCCGGCAATTTCGTACAAACGAGAAAAATGATCGTGGTTAAATAAGGTCAAAGTCACTGACCGGTCACTACAGCAAAACCGTAAAGTAGCAGATCATTGCAAGAGTGACCGGTCAGTGGCCTACCGGAAGAAACATTTTATCAATTGAATTACGGTTTTCTTACAAACAACCATTTCAAGGAGGACTGTTATGAAGAAACGTTTGATTTCCGCTGCCGCTCTTTTTGCGCTCGTCGCATTTTTCTCTTTCGCGACAGCCAACTTAGCGCAAGATTATGTGGCTTCTGTTTTCTCTTTTGGCCACGGCTCCGGCTCGATTAGCGCCAGTCTAATCGGTGTAACAACCAGATACCTGGCCGCTTTCGATGGCACGGTGGCGACGACGGATAATTTTAAAATCGTTGTCTCACGCGCTGGTACCTTGAAAAATTTATATTGGTCTGCTGCGGCCAGTACCTTGACAGGCACAAACAATACGATTACCGTGCTAAAAAACGGTATAGCAACCTCGCTGACGGTAACGTGGAATACAACAACCAGAGCCGGCTTCAACCTCATCAATAGTGAGCCAGTCGTCGCCGGGGACGTCATAAGCGTTAGGATTCAACTTGGCACAGGGTCGGGAAGCATTACGAGACCGACTGTATCATTTGAGTTTTTAACACCAGGTGGTTCCGCCAGTCAGTGGATCACCTCGGGTCCCAACATTTATTACAATCTCGGCAATGTTGGCATTGGGACGTCAACCCCAGCCGAGAAACTGGAAATATCCTCAGGCAATCTGAGTATCGTGGGGACCGATAAAGGAATAAAACTTTACAAAACTGGGCCGCTCGTTCAGATTGGCGAATTGATCGAATCCAGTGGCTTTTTCGACTTGAAATCAACAAGTGCCGACAATAACCTGGCGCTGCGATTTTATACCACGCCATCTGGCGGTGCGCCAATAGAGAGAATGAGAATCTCAGGCGCCGGCTACGTTGGCATCGGCGCCAAAGACCCGATAGCAGCGTTGGATGTCGAAGGGGATTTTTCTTTGCGCAGCACCAGGCTTTACTTCGCTGGTGCGTTTAATCCAACTTACTACATGCAATATATCACGAGCGGAGGCTTGAAATTCAAGGTTAACAACTTTGAAAGTCTTTTTCTTGATATAAATGGAAATGCCGGTATCGGGACGACAACGCCTGGCGGTTACAAGCTGTATGTTGCCGGCAGCGCCTATTCGACTGGCGGCTGGGTTAGCTCCGACCGCCGATTCAAAGAGAATATTGCTGCAATTCAATCGCCTTTGCAAAAAGTAATGCGCATTCAAGGCGTTACCTACTCTTGGAAAAGAAACGAATTCCACGAAAAGGGGTTTCCAGATGGCTTGCATCATGGCGTAATTGCGCAGGACATTGAAAAAATTCTGCCTGAAGTGGTGAAGGAAGGTCCCGAAGGCGAAAAGGCTGTGGCTTACACTGAGTTGGTCCCAATCCTTGTTGAGGCCATCAAAGAGCAACAGGGGATCATTAGAAAATTAGTCGGCACGCTTGAAAAACATGGCATTCACGTTGATGTTGCGCTTCCGGAAGCAACGACAAAAACGGATGATCGGCAAGATAATCGGCAGATTGATAAACCAACCAACTCAACGGCCGACGCTATTCCCGACCGATACGATCTTTCAGCCAATTTCCCTAACCCGTTCAATCCGAGTACGACGATTACTTTTGCCATGCCGGATGCCGGCAAAGTCATGCTGGCCGTTTATAATTTAAGCGGCGAACTCGTGCAAACCCTGGTCGATGGCGAGATGAAAGCGGGCTATCACCGTCTCACGTTTGACGCGAGCCGTTTGGCTTCGGGCGTTTATTTTTACCGTCTTGATGCTGGAGCTTTTAGCGCCACGCGTAAAATGATTTTGCAAAAGTAGGATAACAAGATTTTGGACTTGCACTAAAGCCATCATGTTTTTATAAATGGGGGGAAGTGCAAGTCCGATTAGCCCATACCCAAAATCACTTTTCTGCAAGAATTCCCGCCAACTTCGCCATATCAATATTCCCTCCACTGACAATAATTCCAATCCGTTTTTCGCGCCAGCGCAATTCATTTTTCAACGCCGCCGCCACCGGCACTGCGCCGGTCGGCTCGATGAGAATTTTCATCCTTTCTAAAACCACGCGCATCGCGTTTTTGATTTCATCTTCAGAAACGAGCAGCACCCCGGCGAGGTGCTTGCGCATAATTTCAAACGTCATTTCGCCCGGTGAAGTAACCTGCATGCCGTCGGCAATCGTCAGCGGCACCGGAATCGAAACGCGCTCGCCTTTCTGCAGCGACAGATAAGTGTCATTGGCAACTTCGGCTTCGACGCCATAAATTTCGGTTGCCGGTGAAAGCTGATGCGCGGCAATACAATTGCCTGCAATCAAGCCACCGCCGCCAATTGGCGCGAGCAAAACATCAAGATGGCCAACTTGTTCGTGCAACTCGAGTACGCACGTGCCTTGCCCGGCGATGATATGAGGATGCTCAAATGGCGGAATCAACACGCGTTTTTCTTTCTCTTGAATCTCGCGGGCAATGGCGGCGCGATCTTCTTCGTAGCGATTGTACAGAATAACTTCTGCGCCATAACCGCGCGTCGCCGCGAGTTTTGCCGCCGGCGCATCATGAGGCATCACGATTTTCGCCGAGATACCGAGCAATTTGGCCGCCAGCGCCACGCCCTGCGCATGATTTCCGGATGAAAACGAAACCACACCGAAACGCCGCTGCTCTGGCGTCAACTGCGCCAGCGCATTGTACGCGCCGCGAAATTTGAACGCGCCGGCGCGCTGAAAATTTTCACATTTGATAAAAAGCCGATTGCCGGTGATTTCGTTTAAAAAGCTTGAAGTGAGCACCGGCGTGCGATGTGCGATGCCGCTCAAACGCGCTGCAGCGGCTTTAACGTCCTCGAATGTTGGTAAGATCATAAATGTAATTCCGTGTGAGTTTTTGATCCGTGTGTATTTAGAAAGAATGCAGTGTAAAATAAAAATATTTTCTTCAAACGCAAGAGGGATGATAGTCTCTCATTTACCAGTGATCTCGAAAATGTCATTCCGGATGAATCCCTGGCCTGCGGCGGGGCAGGCATGACATGAATGGTAGTCCACCGCCCGTTGCAGATGATGCGCCCGTGTCTTGACTTTTGCCGTAGAATTGTGTAACTTTCGTCGGAATACATTTTACCATCTTATGATCAAACCGTTTAAAACCACGCTGCTCGATCTGCGGCTGCGGCAAAAACAGCGGGAAAATGAAAAGTTGCGGCAACAGACGCTGCAACGCGTGTTGGAGCTGCTACCGCAATTGGCGGCGACATACGGATTCCATCGCGCTTATGTTTTTGGCTCGGTGATCAAGAAGGGGCGATTTCGCCGTTATTCCGACATTGATATTGCCATCGAAGGCTTAGACGATCAACAATACTTTAAATTCATGGCCGATCTTTATGATCGGCTGGAGCGAGAGGTCGACGTCATTCAACTCGAAAAACACCGGCTGCAAGAACAAATCAAAGAAACCGGAATAGAATGGAGCAAAACCAAATAGGTATGCTGACCGCCAATATCCTGAAGCAGCAAAAACTCATTGAGGCCATTTACGGTCATATTGCAAAGCGGAAAAAGGGTTATACCAAAGATCGTGTTGTTTTGGAAAGTCTGGCTTACCAGCTTCATAACTTGTACTGTGCCTTTGAAGATTTATTTCGCATCGTTGCTAACTACTTTGACAACCATATTGACGATCCGGCGGGCTGGCACAAAGAGCTGCTTGGCAGAATGACGCTCGAAATCAAAGGGGTCCGCCCGCGTTTTATCTCTGAAACCGCTTATGAGTTTCTCAATGATCTCCGCAGCTTTCGGCATGTCGTTCGTCATGCCTACGGCATCGAACTCGAAGCCGAGAAAATCAAGCTCGTTTTAAAAAAGACGCTGGCCTTAAAAAAAATTTATCAAAAAGACATTGTCTACTTCCTCGCGCAGCTCAAACCCACAACGAAAAAGTGAGTTCCCATGCAACGCCCGCATTCGCCGCTTTATTACGCCGACTATCTTCAGCTCGACCGTCTGCTTTCCAGCCAATTGCCGAAGAGTGTCGAATATGGCAAGCCGGCGCATGATGAAATGCTCTTCGTCATCGTGCATCAGGCCTATGAATTGTGGTTCAAGCAAATTCTGCACGAATTGGATTCCGTCATCGAAATTTTCAAACAGCATTATGTCGAAGAAAAAGCCATCGGCATCGCCGTAGCCCGGCTGGCGCGCATCACCGAAATACAAAAAGTCCTTATCGAGCAATTGCGCATTCTCGAAACCATGACGCCGCTGGATTTTCTCGAATTTCGCGATTTGCTCTCGCCGGCTTCCGGTTTTCAGAGTTATCAGTTTCGTTTCATTGAGAACAAGCTGGGCTTGAAACCGGAGCTGCGCAAGATGTACGACAAAACCTCCTATGCTTCGCGCTTGTCATTGCCCCATCAAGAGGCCGTCCGGCAAATTGAAAATGAGCTTTCTTTGTTCGAGCTGATCGAGCGCTGGCTCGAACGCACGCCGTTTCTAAATTTCCAGGGATTTGATTTTTGGGAAAGCTATCGCGCCGCCGTCGCCAAAATGTTGGAGAGTGATCGGCAAATCGTGCAAAGCAATAGCACGCTTTCTGCCGAAGAAAAGGAAATGCAATTGCTCGAGCTGACCAAAACCGCCGAGAGTTTTGCGGCGCTGTTTGACGAGGATAAATATCGGCAACTGCTGCAAAAGGGGCAACGGCGATTATCCGCACAGGCCACGCACGCCGCGCTGTTGATCAATCTTTATCGCGACGAGCCGATTCTGCACCTGCCGTTTCGTCTGCTCACCGTGCTCATTGACATCGACGAGCTTTTCACGACGTGGCGTTATCGGCACGCGTTGATGGTGCAGCGCATGATCGGCGCGAAGATCGGCACCGGCGGCTCCTCCGGTTATCAGTATTTGCGCGTTACGATTGAGAGCCATAAAGTTTTCGGTGATTTGTTCAATCTCTCGACGTTTCTTATTCCGCGCTCGGCGCTGCCGGAATTGCCGGGAGATTTTGTGAAGAATCTGGGATTTTATTACGATCAAAAAATTCCAAGCCAATAAACGCCAGCGGATAGAAACAACCCAACGGATACCAATAATCTCATCCGTTGGGTTGTTTCTATCCGTTGGCGAATATTTTTTAAAAGCAGTCACTGTAAAATGGAAAAAATCAAAAACTATATCGGCGGCGAACTTGTTGCTCCAATCTCCAATCAATATATCGCCAACTATAATCCCGCCACCGGCGAGGTTTATTCCTACGCCCCTGATTCGGACGAAAAAGATGTTGCCATCGCCGTTGCCGCCGCCGGAAAAGCTTTTCCCAAATGGTCGGTAACGCCGGTTGAAGAACGTTCGCGACTGCTGATGCGGGTGTCGCAGTTGATCGAGCGAAATCGTGACCGGCTCGCGTTAGCCGAATCCATCGACAACGGCAAGCCGGTGGCGCTGGCCAGGTCGGTTGACATTCCACGCGCGGCGAGCAATTTTCATTTCTTCGCGACGGCGATTCTGCATTTTGCGAGCGAGGCGCACGTCATGGTCGACACCGCGCTCAATTACACGCTACGCCAACCTGTCGGTATCGCCGGTTGCATCTCGCCGTGGAATCTTCCTTTGTATTTATTCACCTGGAAAATCGCGCCGGCGTTGGCCGCAGGGAATTGCGTGATTGGCAAGCCTTCCGAAATCACGCCAATGACGGCGTACATGCTTTCTGAACTCTGCATTGAAGCCGGATTGCCGCCGGGGGTTTTGAATATCGTACACGGCTACGGCCACAAAGTCGGCGCCGCCCTTTCCGCGCATCCGAAAATTTCGGCGATCTCATTCACCGGCAGCACCCGCACCGGCGCGGAGATTGCCAAAACCGCGGCGCCGTTGTTCAAAAAACTTTCGCTCGAAATGGGCGGCAAAAATCCGAATATCATTTTTGCGGATTGCAATTACGACGAGATGCTGCAAACGACTTTGCGCTCTTCGTTTTCCAATCAAGGCGAGATCTGCCTCTGCGGCTCGCGAATTTTTGTAGAACGTCCGCTTTATGAGAAATTTCGCGATGACATTGTGGCACGCACGAAAAAATTAAAAGTCGGCGACCCTTTGCTGGAGAACAGTATTTTGGGCGCGATTGTTTCAAAAGCGCATTACGAAAAGATTCTCTTTTATATCGAATTAGCCAAACAGGAAGGCGGAACAATTTTGTGCGGTGGCAAGCCAGCGCGAGTCGAAGGCCGCTGCGCCAACGGCTGGTTTATCGAGCCGACGGTGATAGAAGGCTTGTCACACGATTGCCGCACGAATCAGGAAGAAATCTTCGGGCCGGTCGTTACGATCATGCCGTTCGAAACCGAGAAGGAAGTTTTGCAGTATGCGAACAGCACGTCTTATGGCCTCGCCGCCACGATTTGGACGGAAAATTTAACGCGCGCGCCTCGCCTCGCCAATGCGATTCAATCCGGCATTATCTGGATCAACTGCTGGATGCTGCGCGATCTGCGCACGCCGTTCGGCGGCATGAAAAATTCCGGTTTGGGCCGCGAAGGCGGCCTCGAAGCGCTGCGTTTTTTCACCGAGCCGAAAAATGTTTGCGTGAAGTTGCAAAAAACGGGTTGACAATGTGCAAGTGATTTAGTAAAATATACTGCGGAGCGGTTGACCACCAGTCCATGTACCGGTTCGAGATCTTTGTCCGGGGCGTCAGGACTCAATCCCGTTTTCGGGAGCGCCGATCTCTTTGTGGCGGCCGCTCCGTATTTTCTCCTCAACTTCATTTTTTAAGAACAGGCAAGCAAATCATGATTAAACCACTTTCAGTTAAAGCGCTGTCCGATTATCGTGTTTATCTTGAATATTCGGATGGCGAAGCGGGTGAAATTGATTTATCCGATCTTGTCGGACAGGGTATTTTTAAAGCGTGGCAAGACTACAGCTTCTTCG
>Ga0247727_10014441_pt1 | contig 13123 bp, 13 predicted proteins | sample WisWelCaveWW1625_FD_202498 | JGI IMG/M metagenome (GOLD analysis project Ga0247727, IMG submission 202498) | Biofilm microbial communities from Wishing Well Cave, Virginia, United States - WW16-25 | ecosystem: Environmental > Aquatic > Deep subsurface > Groundwater > Cave microbial mat | place...
AGACTTCGTCACTCAATGCACGCCAGGGTTGGTCAAAATCGCTTCGCATGGGGCCTCCATTGCCTCGCCGAATGGCCCTATCTTACCCGATTGGCTCGGCCGCCTTGCAAAACTTTAACGGCCACCCAGTTCCACGAGGCCGAGGGTGTGGAGGACTGGCGCGTGATCGGCGACGGTGCGTGCGCGTACTACCGGACCGAGTCGTTCGCCGCGAGCGCCCGGCTGGTGCAGGCGATCAGCGCGTTACCAGGCGTCGAGGACCACCGCCCTGACGTTGACGTCCGCCGCGACGGGGTGACCGTGCGTCTGCTCACGACCGACAACACGTACTACGGGATGAGCCGGCGCGACATCGAGCTGGCCCGCCAGATCTCAGGAGCCGCCAGGAAGCTGGGACTCTCCGCCGACCCGTCGGCGGTGCAGAGCCTGCTTGTCATCCCGGGAGCCCCGGCGATCGCCGAGGTCATGCCGTTCTGGCGCGCCGTGCTCGGCTACGAACCGCGCCCCGACAGCCCGAGCGAGGATCTCGTCGATCCGCACACACGCGGCCCGGCGTTCTGGTTCGAGCAGATGAAAGAGCCGCGCTCAGATGGTGGCGGGGCGATCCACGTCGCGATATGGGTGCCATACGAGCAGGCTCAGGCCCGCATCGCGGCGGCGCTTGCCGCGGGCGGCCGGATGGTGCGCGACGAATTCGCGCCCGCGTGGTGGACGCTGGCCGACCCGGCGGGCAACGAGGCCGACATCGCCACCGCGAAGGGCCGCGACTGAGCGACCGCACTGGCGTGAGCCCGAGGCCTGATCGCTCCGCGTGAGCGCCGCACCGACCGGCGGCGCGGATCGTAGCTAACCAGCTTGCGCTGCACATGGCGTAAGTGAATCTGCTTTTTTTTGAGCAGGCGTTGCAGATGTTCACGACTGATCGTTTTGAGCAAACGCCGCTGATGAATCAGGTGTTCTTGCAGTTTCGCCAACGACCAACGTCCGTAGGGCAACCCCAGTTCGGTCGGTGATTGTTCGGCCACTCGGGCGATTTCATCAATCTGTGTGGCTGTGGTGCCTGGTGGATCGCCCTGAGGTGCAACACACTGGAAGAGGGTCATGCCCAGACGTGCGAACCGATGCAGACAAGCCCAGATCGTGTTGACATGCACGGCTAAAGCATCTGCGATGCACTGCACATTCAAGCCCGCACCATAGAATAGCAAGGGCTCCGCCCACCGACATAGACGAGTATCCGTGCTCTCCTCTAGGGTTTCACGAAGCTGGCGCCGCTCAGCGGCATTGGGTAGACGTACTTTCACATGGCGAGCCATGGTTGAACCTCCGGATATACTTCACTCATAGCACGGTTCAACCATTCGGGTCTGGCTAAAATCCTTTGATAACATGGACACACCCGCCGCGTGCATCAACGAGGAAAGGAGTTACAGACAGGTTGTTCGTTGAGAAGCGGGTACACTGGTCATCTCTCGCCAAGCTACTACAGTTAGTCGAAGTTCGGAGGGATGCACCATGGCTAGCAATTCGGCCTCGGCCAGGATACTTCAGGCTGCCCGTGCGGAGTTCGAGAAACTGGTGGCGCTCATCACCGGTTCCGAGGCGAGCACGGCTACGTTGGATCAGATGGAACGCAGCCTCTTTCGGCGAGTATTGCACTTGGGATTGCAATTGCTGCAATTGTTCATTGCCACGCGCGTCGAAGCGGAGGCACATGGCGAACATCACCGCGAGGACGGCCGCGTCTTGCCTTACCACTCGCAGCAACCGGCCAACTACTTCTCGGTCTTTGGCAAAGTGACGTTTCGGCGCGCGTACTTCTATCGCGCTGGCCAGAGTTGCTGTCCGTTGGATGCCGCGCTCAGTTTGCCTGCGCGGTGCTACTCGGACTTCCTGATGGAACTGGCCGGGCTGTTGGCGGTCGATGGCGTCTTTGATAAGGCATTGGAAATGTTGGGCAAGTTCTTGGGTTTGGCGTTGCCCAAGTTGGCGCTCGAGACTTGGGTGCGTGAAGAAAGCGCCCTGGTGACCGCCTTCTACGACCAGAAGGCAAGCTTTCCGGCGAGCAGCGAAGGCCGCATTGTGGTGGCGCAGGCGGATGGCAAAGGTGTGCCGCTGGTGCGCAGTGACAAGGTAAAGGCTCCGGCGCGACGCGGTAAGGGGCATCCGAAAACCCGGAAAAAAGAGGCGATCGCGACCGCGGTGTACACGATTGAGCCGTATCGGCGCACACCGCAGTCGGTCGTCGAGGCGCTGTTCCCAACCGAGACTGAGGCGGTGCGCACGTTGCCTGCGCGCCCCAGCCCGTGCCATAAGCAGGTCTTTGCGACCATGAACGGCAAAGCCTGGGCCGTGGAGCGCCTGCAGGAGCGGGTACGCCAACGCGAGGGGCGCCCCATCCGCGCGCGCGTGGCCTTGACCGACGGCGCCAGAGCTTTGCAGCAGCGTATGGGCGAAAAGTTTCCCGCTTTCACGCTGGTATTGGACGTCCTGCATGTGCTCGAGTACCTGTGGAAAGCCGGGACCGCGCTGTATGGCGAAACCGATCCACAGCGCGGCGTGTGGGTCAAGGCCCAGTTGTTGGAAATCCTGTCGAGCCGCATCGACCAAGTCATTCGGCACTTGGAAAACAAGGCCAGCCCACTGCGTAAGACCAGTCAGGCCTGCAAAGTACTGCAACAGGTTGCCAACTACTTCCGGCGGAACGGAGAGGACATGGACTATGCGGCCTATCTGCGGAAAGGGTGGCCCATTGGAACCGGCGTCATCGAAGGTGTTTGTCGTCATGTCGTGAAAGACCGCATGGAACTCTCGGGCATGCGCTGGACCGTGACCGGTGCCGATGCCTTATTGGCGTTGCGTGCCGTCAACGAGAACGGTGATTGGGACGAGTTCCATACATTCCGTCGTACGCATTGCCATGAACAGCTCTACGGCGCACCATTGCCTGACACATGGATCGATCAGGCCGAGTACCTGGATATCAAAGGATTTTAGCCAGACCCCAACCATTCTCACAATCTTTATGTGACGACACGCCTAAGGATTGTAGACCAAGTCCGCTCGAGCGGACTTCCACGAACTGAGACAGGGCTTCAGCCCGCCGAATTCAGCGTCGAAAATACTCCGGCGGTTTTTTGCCCCAAATCTTCTTCACGCAAGCTGAACTGACAATGCCCTTTTGCTCGCTTTAGAGCTTAAATGAGAATTTGATAAGAATCATCTTGACCTGTCATTTTGGCCCCTTCCCATTCGACGTCATAATAGAACGGTAAAAATAAGCCGTAATCCATCAATTAGAGATAAGGAGTTCCTCATGAATCAAGGTGTCAAAACAATCATCTGTCCTGTCAAGGACATGGCTCGAGCGAAGACGCTATTCCGTACGCTCTTGAGTGTCGAGCCATATGCGGATCAGCCATATTATGTTGGCTTCAAGGTTGGAGATCAAGATATTGGTTTGGTTCCGAATAACCCAGAAGCGGGAATGACAGCCTTTTACCATGTCTCCAACATCAAGCAGAGTCTGCAATCTCTCCTGGACGCTGGCTCACAAATCTTACAGGAGATAAAGGATGTCGGTGGCGGAAGGCTGATCGCAAGTGTAAGAGATCCCGACGGTAACATCATCGGACTTATTCAGGACACGTGAACGCACCAGCGACAAATCTATATTTCACTCGCGCGCACTGTGCGGTCGCGCAAGTAATTTGCCAGAAACATTCACCCGCCCAACAAGGCGAGGTTTCCAACCCAAGTCAGTATGAGGAGGTTTCTATGAGCCCAAAGAAGGACACGCAGAAGTCCGCCAAGAGCACCACCGCGATCGACAAGAAGTCAAAGGGATTCACGGACGAGGAACGAGTCGCGATGAAGAATCGCGCCCAAGAGCTGAAGGCGGAAGCGCGCGCGAACAAGAACAAGGCGGATGGGGAAAGCGACGTGCTCGCGAAGATCGCCGAGATGCAAGGATCGGAGCGCGCCATGGCCAAGCGGCTCCATGCGATCATCAAAGCCAGCGCGCCAGCCCTCTCGCCGAAAACCTGGTACGGGATGCCCGCGTATGCCAAGGACGGCAAGGTCGTCTGCTTCTTCCAAAGCGCGCAGAAGTTCAACACGAGGTACGCGACGTTCGGCTTCGGCGACGAGGCGCACCTCGACGAAGGCGCCATGTGGCCGACCTCCTTTGCGCTGAAGGAGTTGACCGCTGCCGAAGAGGCAAGGATCGTCGCGCTCGTGAAGAAAGCGGTGAGCTGAGGACTGATCTCGCCACTAGCCCCTCCCTAGGCGGGATCGTCGGTCGGGATGAGGCTTCCCGCCTTGACCGCTTAGAATAAATATTTCGTCCTGAGTGGGTAAAGCTTGACTTTTTGCCCACCCATTGCGTTAATGTTCGGCAGAGAATATAGAGGAGAAACAATGCCACAGGAATATATCGAGATTCGCGGCGCGAGAGAGAACAATTTAAAGAACGTCTCGTTGCGCATCCCCAAACGCAAGATCACCATCTTTACAGGCGTATCAGGCTCGGGCAAATCGTCCATTGTGTTCGATACGATCGCCACCGAATCACAGCGCCTGCTCAACGAAAACTTCAGCATGTTCGTGCGGAACTTTTTGCCGAAGTACGCCCAGCCCGATGCGGACGCCATCGAAAACCTGAGTATGTCCATCGTGGTGGATCAGAAACGAATGGGCGGCGGTTCACACTCGACCGTTGGGACGGTCACCGACATCAACACGATCCTGCGCCTGATGTTCTCGCGCATCGGCAAACCGTTCGTGGGACCCTCCAATGTGTTCGGTTTCAACGACCCAAAGGGGATGTGCCCGAACTGCAACGGGCTGGGTCGCAAACTGGATGTAGACTTGAACAAATTTTTGGATAAATCCAAATCGCTGAACGAAGGGGCGATCCTGTTCCCAGAATATGCCGTGAACAGTTGGGGTTGGAGCCTGCTCATCAACACTGGCTTATTCGACCCCGATAAGAAGGTGTCCAAATACAACCAGAAGGAGATGGACGCGCTGTTACACAGCAAGCCCATGAAGATCAAGACCAATGTCGGGGCAAAGGATTTCAACCTGACCTTTGAAGGCATCGTCACCCGCTTCACGAACAAGTACATCAAGCGCGATATAAAAACCATGTCCGAGCGGACTCAAAAGTCGGTGGAGCCTTACATGACGATGGGTCCGTGCTCCGTGTGCAAGGGAACGAGGTTGAGCCAGGAGACCTTGAAGTGCAAGATCAACGGCTACAACATCGCAGACCTGACGGGCATGGAAATCCCCGAATTGATCGAAGCCGTGAAAAAGATCAAAGAGCCTGCCGCCGAGCCGATGGTCAAAGCGCTTCTCGAGCGTTTACAACACCTCGTCGATATTGGGCTGGAGTATCTCAGCCTCAGCCGTGAGACGGACACGTTATCGGGCGGCGAGTCACAGCGTGTGAAGGTCGTCAAGCACCTCGGCAGTAGTCTGACCGACGTGATTTACATCTTCGATGAGCCGAGCGTGGGTTTGCATCCACGCGATGTGCATCGTATGAATGAGTTGTTACAGAAACTGCGCGATAAAGGCAACACGGTCATCGTCGTGGAACATGACCCCGATGTGATCAAAGTGGCGGATCATGTCGTTGATGTGGGTCCGCACGCGGGTCGGCATGGAGGCGAGATCGTCTACGAAGGCAGTTATGCCAACCTGCTCAAGGCGGATACATTGACAGGCAGGCACATGCAGCAATCGATCCCACTGAAGGATTCCTTCCGCACGCCGACGGGCAAACTGCCAATCAAGAATGCGAAAGTCAACAACCTGCAAAACGTCAGCGTGAACATTCCAACAAGCGTGCTGACCGTCGTCACAGGTGTGGCTGGGTCTGGAAAAAGTTCGCTCATCAACGATGTTTTCCAACAGCAACATCCCGATGCGATTGTGATCGATCAATCGGCGGTGGGTGTTTCGAGTCGTTCCAATCCCGCCACGTACACGGGCATCATGGATGACGTCCGCAAAGCCTTTGCATCGGCGAACAAAGTACAGGCTTCGTTGTTCAGTTTCAATTCGAAAGGCGCCTGCGAGAATTGTCAGGGACTCGGCGTGATCTACACCGACTTGGCGTTCCTCAACGAAGCCAAGATACCTTGTGAAGTCTGTGGCGGCAAACGATTCAAGGATGAAGTTCTGGCTTACAAACTCAATGGCAAATCCATCACCGACGTGCTGGCGATGAATGTTCAACAGGCGCTCGAATATTTCGAGATCAAAGAGGTCGTCCGCAAACTGCAAGCCATGAGCGATGTGGGGCTGGACTACCTGGGGCTCGGTCAGCCGTTGAGCACGCTTTCGGGCGGTGAGTGTCAGCGCATCAAACTCGCCAGCGAACTGCACAAAAAAGGAAGCATCTACATCATGGACGAACCGACCACGGGCTTGCACATGTCCGACATCGGTCACCTCATGCAAGTCATTGACCGCCTCGTGGACACGGCCAACACGGTCGTGGTCATTGAACACAACTTGCACGTCATCAAGAACGCCGACTGGATCATTGACATGGGGCCCGAGGGCGGCAGTAAGGGAGGTACGATCATGTTCGAAGGCACACCCGAGGGGTTGTTGAAGGCGAAGCGTTCGATAACAAGTCAATATTTACAAGAGAGCATTCGGTAATTGAGTGAAGTCAAACATGAGCCAAGACTATGGAACGGCGGCGGTAACGATGAGCCGCCAGGGCACCAATTAAATGAGAATTTGATAAGAATCCATTTGACCTGTCATTTTGGCACTTGCTCCTGCGACGTGTTTGTAGAAAGACAAAAACAGTCGAACATTTTTAGAACAGGAGAACAAGATGAGAAAAATTGTTGTCTCAGAAGGCGTGGCTCTGGATGGTGTCTTTGATGCGCAAACGATGGGCAAATGGGCCGCCCCATATTACAGTGAGGAGCGGGATGAACTCATTCGAGGGATTGTCCTAGCGTCAGATACCCTCCTTCTTGGGCGGACGACCTATGACATACAGGCCTGGTACTGGCCGAATCAGAAGGCGGATAAATACGGGATGGCGAACCACAAGAACAGCATGGCCAAGGTTGTGGTCACATCGACGCCGCTGCAAGCCCAGTGGAATAACACGAAGATCATCGAGAAGAATGCCGTGGAAGAGATTGCCAAGCTGAAACAGCAGCCCGGCAAAAACATTCTCATCGAGGGCAGCGCTATGCTTGTCCAGGCATTGTTACAAGCTGACCTGATCGATGAGATCAATCTGATGGTGCATCCTGCAGTGGCAGGGAGCGGAAAGCGGCTGTTCAACGATGGGACGGCGAACCCCAAGCCGATGAAGCTGGTCGAGAACAAAACGCTTAGCCAGGGAGTCGTGGCATTGACCTACGAGCTGGCGAAGTGACCGGCTCTATGCTCTAGCAGGGTTGCGTACGCTCAGTTTGTATCAGCCATAGGAGTGAAAGGAGACACATCATGAAGAAGTATATGTTGCTCTATAAGGGGCCGGCCACACCACCAAATGCATCCCACGAAAAATGGCCTGCCTGGTTTAGCAAGCTTGGAGATAAATTAGTTGACCTCGGATCGCCGATGGAAAATGGAATCGTTCTGCATGGTAACGGATCAACCGGCGATTCCCCAACGAATCTGAATGGCTATAGCATTATCCAAGCCAGGAACATAAACGCTGTGAAGAGTTTGGTGAAGGACCACCCTTACCTGGCCCAGGGCTCAGATGAGTTTACTGTAGAGATTTTTGAACTGCCGAGATAGATCACCTTAAAATGACGCAACGATGAGGATAATTGTGAAGGCGAAAATTCCGACGCGAATGATTTCTAATAACGGGGGCAGGCTGAAAGCTTACCTTTGGCAAGTTTTCAACTTGCTGCACCGTTATCCAGCATTCGGCCGCCTTTGGATTGGCAGATCTATCTCGCTATTTGGAGATGCCTTCACTCTGATTGCGCTGCCCTGGTTCGTTCTGCAAATCACAGGGTCGGGTACTGCGACAGCGGGTATCCTCCTCACGCTGCAGCTTCCCGCCATTTTCACAAGCATGGTCATCGGTTCGTTGATCGACCGCTTCCAGCCGCGGGCCATTATCACGATCGATAATGGCCTGCGTGCCCTCATCATCGGTCTGATCCCCATCCTGTATTGGTTCGGCCTGCTCAAGCTATGGCTGTTGTTCCTGCTGACCTTTTTGGCAGGCATGTTGGTACCTGCCACGGAGGTTGGATCGCGCAGCGTCCTGCCCGATCTTGTAGATGACAAAGATTTGGATGCCGCGAATATGCTCTGGTCGTTCAGCCTCAACCTCTCCCTCGTCATCGGACCTGCGGTTGCCGGGGTTCTCGTAGCGTCCTTCGGCGGTCCATCCGTATTGCTCATTGATGCCGGGACCTTTGCCGTGATGGCGATCATGGCCGTCACACTTCCTACCCTTAAACGCAGTAACGCGGCAACAGAAGTACCTATCTCAGAACGTCTGGGTTTGCGTCAACTTTGGGGCATGAAAGTGGTGAGATATACCGCCTTGCTCAGCCTGGTATTCTTTTTCTCGTATGGTCCCCTGGAGGCTGCGCTGCCACTTTATAGCGACGCTGTGCTTCAAACGGATGCGCGGGGCTATGGACTGCTCTGGTCCGCTTTGGCAGTCGGCGCGTTGATCGGAACGCTGAGCAGCACAACGCTCAGTCGACGTCTGCGTTTAGGTGTTGCCTTGCCGCTAATTGCATTGCTCTGGGGCGCCAGTCTTTTGCCGATGGCCTTTGTCAATACACTCTGGCTGGCCTGTGGACTCCTTTTGCTGGGCGGCTTGATGTGGGGACCTTATACTCCGATGGAGACAACCCTGTTGCAGCGCAATGTTCCCAAGGAACAACTTGGCCGGGTATTTGGGGCCCGTTCCACATTGCTCATCGGCGGATCGCCGCTGGGTTTGGCTACCGGCGGCATTCTGCTGACCTTCGTACCATCGACCAGCGTGATTGCGATTTCGGCTTTCGCTTGTATCCTGGTCGGTCTGAGTGGACTTGCATCACCAACCTTCCGGGGTTTGTCTCTTCCCTCTGCAGACTCTGGCTCTTAGGCCAGAGTAGTTATGGATAGTTTATGTGCCATTGATCTTCATGGAAGCGGTATGATTGACATATCTCCACGATTTCTTAAATGTGGAGTGGACCGAATAGAAAGGCAATACAACAATGATCCCTTACGATAGGAGATGGATCAAATGAAATACATGTTATTGATGTACGCGAACGAGTCGGCTGTGCCGAAAACTCCCGAGGACCAACAAGCCGTTGCGCCGCCGGTCTGGTATGCCCTGATGGAAGAAATGAAAGCCGCCGGGGTGCTGCTGTCGAACAATGGGCTTTCCCCAGTCGCCAATGCGACGACTGTGCGCATTCGGGAAGGTAAAACGTTGATCACGGATGGTCCCTTCGCCGAAACGCACGAGCAATTAGGTGGATTCTTTTTGCTTGAATGCAAGGACCTCGACGAGGCGCTTCGCTGGGCGAAAAAGATTCCCCACGCAAAGTATGGCTCGGTGGAGGTCCGACCGCTGTGGTCACAGGGATCGTGATGTTGAGAATGGGATGACGATCGAGTCACAGATCGAAAAAACGTTTCGTGAAGAACACGGGCGCGTTCTCGCCGCTCTCATCAGCTTGCTAGGAGACTTCGAACTGGCAGAGGATGCCCTGCAAGATGCCCTGGTCAATGCGCTGGAACGCTGGGAAACTGACGGCGTTCCGCGCAATCCCGGTGCATGGTTGGTGACCGTTGCGAAGCGCCGCGCCATTGATCGCATCCGTCACTCCAAGTTTGAGGAATATAATCCGGTGATTCTCGAATCCCTTACCCAAGAAGAGCCCGAGATGGATGACTCGTTTCCCGATGATCGACTCAAACTGTTGTTCACTTGTTGTCATCCTGCGCTTGCGCTGGAAGCACAAGTCGCACTCACGCTGCATACTCTTGGTGGTTTATCCACGCCAGAGGTCGCGCGGGCGTTCCTCGTTGCCGAACCGACAATGGCGCAGCGGCTGGCGCGGGCGCGCAAGAAAATCCTTGAGGCAGGCATTCCCTATCGCGTGCCACCTGCTGATCTCCTCCCCGAACGGCTGGATGCGTTGCTTGTAGTCATTTATCTGGTCTTCAACGAAGGATATGTTGCTACCTCGGGCGATTCCCTCACACGTCAGGAACTGTGCGGAGAAGCGATTCGCCTGTGTCGTGTGTTGGTGGATTTGCTTCCAGGCAGCGCTGAAGTACGTGGATTGTTGGCATTGATGTTATTACATGATTCGCGACGCGAGTCTCGGCTCTCTCCGACGGGTGAGCTGGTCCTGCTCGAAGAACAGGATCGTACGCTTTGGGATTTTTCCAAAATCCAAGAGGGCATCTCTATTTTGGATGAGGCAATTGCCCTTCACGATCCCGGACCTTACCAGGTCCAGGCCGCGATCAGTGCTCTCCACGCCCAGGTGCCCACCGCGGCCGAGACGGACTGGGATCAGATTGCCTTGCTCTACGACACACTCGCAAAGATGACTCCGTCCGTGGTGGTCGAAGTGAATCGTGCCGTAGCCGTCGCCATGGCGAAGGGTCCCCAACAGGGATTGCAGATGCTATTGCGACTGGAAAACGAAGCGGATAATTTCTATCCCTACCATGCTGCCCGCGCCGATCTCTTACGCCGCACGAACCAACGCGAAGCCGCCGCGGACGCCTACCAGCGCGCCCTCGAACTCTGCGGTAACCCCGCCGAGCGCGCATATTTTCAGCGGCGCCTTGATGAAATGATCAATCCAAAGTAGCCGGATAATTCTGAATCAGCTGATAATGCTCAACGATCGAGAACGGATCGTAGAAGTGGTGCAGTAGTTTTTTCCACTCATGATATTTCGGGGCTTGCCGCGCAGGCGACGCATGTCGGTCTGAGGCTTGACCTGGATCAGCAACTGCAACCCGGCCTCGACCAATGCCTTCTTGGTGGACAGTCCGGTCACCTTCATAGCGCGTTCCATCAACTCATCATCAATCACGATGTTGGTCCGCATGAGAGCCTCTAGAGCCAAATGTTGTGTGGAGCGCAGGCTACTTTGATGTTGATTATTTGCGGAGAAGCAGGCGGCAAGCGTGGAAACCAGTATCAAACGGGGTCTTGCGTCGGCGCGCAAAATCCGCTATCGTAGTCATCACAACTCATCAAGCACTGAGGGATCGGCTGTCGTCGATGTCAAGATTCAGCTACCCCAACGAGCGAAAAGTATACGTTCTGAGAGCATAACTCATAACCCGGAGGTCTGTGGTTCCGTCTTCCCTGCTCTAGAGCTCATTGACAAAGTGACCATTATACATAAAGCTCTAGACGGCTTGGCGGGGTAGCTGGAGGAGGGGTAGCTGGAGGAATAACACTTACGGGTTGCAGATCGGCAGACTGCAGGCTTAGTTTACCGGAAATTGGATGCCCGTCGGGTCCGCACGAACAACACACCATAAGGGGATAGAAGTCTGGCTTGGGGTGTAGGGCTTCTATCTCCCCATTCAGGACATAGACTCTTTCAAGCATCGTCTGAAAGAGTCTTTTTCTTTGCTCTTCACTGGCTGGCAATACCATAAAGCTGACCAAAGCCGGTCATGAACTCGGCCGCTTTACTCAGATCCGGCAGTGCCGCGGGCTTGAGGGAAGCCAACTGGAGCTGGATTTCAGCCATCTCCTGCCGATACTGTTTATCCGTCAGATCTCCCAGGCTCAGCGGCGTAGGAGGAGTTGCGTGGCATCGTCGGCGTTGATCAGCTCCACTTCCAACGCGCTCTGCGCCGTGAACCCGCGTTCCCGCAGCATGGGCGCAAGTTCGCTCGTCACATCCTCATCGGTGTAGACGGCGATGAACAGGCCAGGGGCGTCAGCCATTGGAGGCGGGCGGCGATTTCGCGCTCCAGTTCGTCCCGGTGATCAAGATAGTAGCTGAGGGCGTCATGGATCGTTGCCGGATGGAGGTGCGGGTAAGTGTGCAGGAGGTCGTCGACGGTGTCGCCCGCGCGGTACATCTGCGCAATCAACCGGACGGGCAGACGCATGCCACGCAAAGTCGGTACGCCATCGATTAGCACGATGTGCGGATGTTCCGTGTGGTGCTCGGCCGGCCCAACGGGGGTGCAGTCGCAGTGGTCATAGTGGCTACCTGATGGTGATTTTAGCACGGAACAGGGGCTACCCTCGGCGCGGTGGTGTCGGACCCGCTCGGCAATTCGTTGCGCGCCGGCGTAGTAGTAGGTCTTGGTGATAGTCTCGGTTGACCCGGAGGGGGGCGGCGGGGTAGGGGCCGTGCCGTTGTACTCGGTTGCGCCTTTATCGCAGGTTCCATTTCTGGAATAGTTGCGTTGGTCGGTCGTGGGACAACCATTGCCCGCGTTGACCACCGGGCTGGCCGATTGCGGCAGGTGGGTGAGGGTGAAGCCGCCGTTGTTAGTGAGTAGGGCTCATTTATCTGGGATGCCCCAGATATGAACGACGCCAGAGCCGTCTCCCCACGCAAATAGCCGCCCATCCGGGCTGAATGTCACGGCGTAGACTTCCACCCCCGTCTGTTCAAGAAGCAGCTTTCCTTTGTCTACATTCCATATTTGCCAGCCGTTGGCAGTTCCTACACCCAAAAGCGTTCCGCTTGGGTCAAAGGCCAAACTGGCACTAATTCCGGAGAGATCGCCAACCGAACCTTCGAGTTGGCGTTGGTAATTCCATTTCTGTAAATCCCAAACAATGATTTCTGTGCCTCTAACTCTTGCTAACCAGTGCCGGCTTGCGTCAAAGGCCAAAGCCAACGGGCGCGCGCCACGTACGCCAGCCTTTTCAACAACAGCACGAGGCTTCTCAGGATACTTGGGCGGCTCATAGGGGTAAATGGCAACTTTACCCATCTCGTCTGCCGCTACGAGAAATTCACCTCGGGTATCCAAAGCAATCACATCAAAGTCGTCTTCTTCGGGCGCGCGGGAAAAGTTTACAAATAAGTCGCCCGTCTGAGAGATGGTTACACCGACAGTAAAGAATGATTTAAGGGACCTTAGCTCAAGATCGGGAGATGCGCTG
>Ga0247727_10014442_pt1 | contig 13122 bp, 12 predicted proteins | sample WisWelCaveWW1625_FD_202498 | JGI IMG/M metagenome (GOLD analysis project Ga0247727, IMG submission 202498) | Biofilm microbial communities from Wishing Well Cave, Virginia, United States - WW16-25 | ecosystem: Environmental > Aquatic > Deep subsurface > Groundwater > Cave microbial mat | place...
AGCCATTCTTCTTTGGTGATCTGGCCTTTCTCGTAGAGAATGTCCTCAATCATAGCGTGGGCACTGTTGGCCTGGACGATCAACCCAAGGCCGATCACGCAGGCGATGGTCGCGCACCACAGTCGTCTCATTCGAGCACCTCCTTCTCTTGTTGTTAGGAACTATCGTTTGTCTTGTCTGACCTGAAGGATAGGCCCAACAGATTAAGGAGAGATGACAGTGGTGTTACAGGATTGTTAATTTTGCAGGGGGCTTCGAAGAACTTCGAGCAGACGGTATGGGCGAAGGTTCATCTGGTCTATCAGGTCTATCTGGTTTGTCTGGTTCAACCAAACACACGAGACAGACCGAATAGACCAGATAAACCAGACAGACTAGAGAACGCGGTAGTACTGCACCGTGCCCGTTCCAGTGTTCGGATCGCGCTTGAGCACCACGGTCGCATTTCTGGTCACTTCGTTCACCTTTACCATCATACGGGCCAAGAACAGGTCGCTCTTGATGTCGTACACTGGCGGCAATCGAAGGCGGGCAAACGTTTCTTTTGCGCTAGCAACATTATCCAAATCGATGACATTCTTGAAAGGACGAGCTTGGACAATAGCCGCAGCCATGCTTGGCGTGATATCAGGATCGAGGGCCTGAATTACGAGGGGATCGGCGGTGTTCACATTCACCTTGCTATCACCAGGACTATCTATCGGATAGACGGTCACCAGCTTCGAGAGTTTCGCCATGATCTCGGGCGTCATTCCCTTAATCAAGCGCAATTCCAAGAGAGTCTGTAGAGGTTCGTTGGCTGCCCGGTAGGAGGGACGCAGTGTTTGATAGTAGAGGCTCTCTGAGCCGGAAGGTTCTGGCGTCTCGTCTTTATCCACCCAGTCGACAATGGCATCCACCAGATCCGGATTGATTTGCAGGAGTTCGAAGAGCCGCTTGAACCTCAGTATCCTTTTTCCCTTGGTAATGGCGTTTCCGGCGACTGCCAGGTCGTTCAGGTTCAGTTTGCCCTGTTCATCCTCGATCTGCGCGTTCAGCAATCCGTCGCCGATAGCATAGTTCTTGATGGGCAAGGCCCATATGTCGGTGGGGGCGTCGAAGAACTGTCCCGTTTGCTTGTCCTTCAAGAGGTCTTGCTGCAACACGCCCCGGGCTGCCTGCACCGCCGCGCGCGCGAGCACAGTCGCTTTGAAGTTGTCGCGGAAGGCCGCGGCGTCTCGGTATTCCCGTCTCGCCTCGGCATCGAACTCAAGAATCAGCGCGACCAGGAGGGTGAGGACCAGGAGGGTAAGGAGGAGGGCAATACCGCGTTCATCAGACCTTCGCATAGGTCACGATTTTCAGCGTGGCGTCGAGATTGACCGGATTATCGTATTTGGGTTTCATCTGCAGATGGTGGACCTGGACGTCGTAGGGCGCTTTTTCGATAGCAAGTAACAGCGCGAGTAGCTGGGGTAACGTCACGCCGTCCAGTCGAAGATCGACCGACGTCTCTTGATAACCCTGGATAACAATGGGGGCCTGCGGCTGCATGCCGACAATGCGATCGCGAATCTGCGCCGTCGTCGTCGCTTCTTCCATGAACGCCAGCAGTGAAAACTGAGCCGGCGGGCTCGGCATGCGCTGTTCGAGCTTGGCGATACGCGCCTGCTTGACCACGTACTCCTGCGCCACGAGCACCAGTTCCTGGGTGTCTTTCGCTTTCCGTCGCGCTTGCCGATCGAGTTTGTCGATCGTTGCCATGAGCGGATCGATGATCAGCAGAAAAACAAGCGCGGCTGCGACCACGGCTCCGCCTGCCGCCACGATCATGCGTTCGCGTTGTGAAAATTGCTGCCACCGTTCTTTCAACATCTGCATCATGGCCGTTGCACCATATAGGTAAGGCGAAACACGACTTGGTTCGGCACAGCCCCGACACGGGTATCGCTGATGGACACATCATGAAAGGTCTCGTCCGCCACGAAGGCCTGCTTGATCTTCTCGACCGCATCGAAGGTCGAGGTTTCCCCCTCCAAATGGACGCTGGTCCCGTCGATCGTCAGTTCTCGTACCTTCAACGGTACGCCAGGCGGCACATGTTTCACCAGTTCTGCAAGGCCGGCAAGGACGTTGTAGCGTGTGCCGTCGACAATCGTGAGACCTTTCTCCAGCTGCGAGACTCGATACTGAGCCTGGTCCAACTCCTCGCCCGGGCCGGCGCCTGGACCGAATGTTTGCTCGTATTGCGTTTGGAGTCCACGCTTGAGGTCCTTGACCGTCGAATCCTTGAGGCCTACGCGTACGGAGAGATCCACCAGCGCCAGAACAGCCAGGATGAGCCCGCCCCACAAGGCCAGCCGTCGATCCTGTTTCGAGACAGCTGTTGTGGCCGAGGCGGCATCGATGCCGGCTTTAAAGTCCAGAGCGAGACCTGATCCTGGCAGCCTTGACTTCCAGCGGGGGCGGACTATGTTCGGATGGATCGCCAATCCGAATGCAATGGAAAACGCGCGGGGGCAACTCGATCCAAATCCTTGCCGCGGACCGACCGGAAGTAAGCCCAGTTGACTCGCCATATGCCCGCTCAGCTCTCTCAGTTTAGAGCCGCCGCCCGATACCCAACAATGAGTCAACCGCTGATGGACGGTGCCTTCGTAGGCATGGAGGGAGACGCGTAACTCTTTGAGGACCGGTTCGAGCCAGGCGTCGACTTCCTGTACGGCCATGGCCCGCTTCCGTAGTTCCGCTTCGGCGAAGCTGCAGGCATAGCGAACAGCGAGCGCAAGGGTGAGATGATTCCCGCCCCACAACACGGTCCGCAACAGCACTGGACGACCTTCATGCACAAGGCACAAGGTCGTCTTCGAGGCTCCGACATCGATGATCGCCATGTCGCCGGGGACCTGGGCCCCTTCCTCTTTCAGAAATTGGCTGACAGAAAATAAGGCCATGCCGTCAATCGTGATCGCAGTGGGGTTCAGATCAGCGGAGGCCATAAACCGCAAATGTTCAGCAATTTTTTCTTTGGGTGCTGCGGTGACGAGAACGTCGGACCCGTTGGCTTTCGCGGTCCCTTCCTGGGATTCTCGCGCCGGCAGCAGCAGACTGCCGACCGTGACGTCCTCCAAGGACATGGGAATCAAATTTTCCATTTCGAACGGGACGACCTGCGCCAGCTTGGAAGCATCGCGAAAGGGGAAGGAGAGGGTCCTGACAAATACATCCTGGCAAGAGAGTGCGGTCACAATCTCTCCGCTGCCATACAAACCATGCTGCCAGAGGAAACTTCTGAGCATGGCCGCGCGATGCGCCGGCTCCGTGTGTTCCCGACGCCCATAGGGAACGGGCAGGTGGAAATATTCCACCGATTCACGCCCTGTCAGACGGCGGCGAAACCGTACGGCCTTGAAAGCCGTTTGTCCGATATCGAGCCCGACGCATTCAGCAATCATCGACAGCCTTGTTTGCTCTTCATACTCGTCTTTCGCGGCTTACGACCGGCGCGGGACGGGCGGGACTCGCGAGAAAGGCGCGACGTGGATAGAGCGGATATCCACTTTGTCTCGCTCATTCTGTTCATCTTGCCCGTCTCGCATGTCCCGCTTTTCTCGCGAGTCTCGCCGTCTGTTAGAGCGCCACTCTCGCGGTCACGATCGGCCCCACCAGTTTGAACGTCATGGGGGTGCCAGGCTGGAACGGCGGCAACGAGAGGCTCGCCGCTTTTTGGGCAAACCCGGCGCCGGGAATCACGGTGACTGTGAGGTCCAGAAGGCTCTGCTGCACCGGCTGCTGCAACGTCACGCGCCCCTGGGCCGTAAAAGATCCATCTAGGCCATCTCCCTTCATCTCCGTCACGTCGCATGCGCCACCGCGGCAGGCGAGCGCGGCTTGGATCCGGTCGAACGTGAGCGAGGGAATCGAGGCGGCGCCGGCAGCGATCCGTTCGACTACGAGGTCCTTGACTTCCACCTTCACGGTCCCTTCCCCTTTGAGGGCAGCATTGGCGCCTTGTGCGCTGTCCCATTGATGCATGAAATCTCCCTGGACTGTCCCTCGGCTCACGTAAGGTTTCAGGACTGCCGCAAGATCCATCTGCTGGAGATGGCCATTGACGGAAACAGGACCCTGTAAGGACCACGAGACCGCCGTCAGAGATCCCGTAGCTCGTCCAGCTCCCGCTTGCGCCACTCCCGGTAGCTGGACAGCGTAGTCTATCACCAGTCGCCCTAGCAATGCCTGAAAGACTCCAACGGTTGCCCGTACGGCTTCAACTGGAACCGTCCCGATCGTCGGTCCAGCGAGGACCAGATCACGCCACTCGATGGCTGCGGGAAGGCCCACCGACCAATCTGCGGCACGAACCTCCCATCCACTCGCGCGATTGAGTTCGGTCAATAGGCGGTTCTGGAGCGCGCCATAGGGAAAGGTCAGGAACAGAAATACAATGAAGCAGGCCAGCGACGCCATCCCCCACCCGAGGGGGCCGTTCAGCTTCAGTGTCTGAGGCCAGGCAAACGGCCACGTCATCATGAAGCCCCCACCGCCACCCATTGGCGAAGGGTCTGGAGTTCCGCTTTCTCCTGGAGCAGCGTCAGTTCGATTAAGATCGCCTTCGGAGCCCCTCGCACACGGCCATCCCACTCATCCAGCCAGAGATTGCTCTTGCCGTCGTAATAGCGCACGTTGAACCCTTTGACCTTGGTGGCAAGTTCGACTTGCTCGACGGATTCGTCTGTCAGACCGTAGAGATTCCTGCGCACGAATCGAAGGAGGCGATCGCCTTCTCTGGTGTAGACGATACGAACCAGCTCGGTATCTTTGGCCGACTCCGCCCCTCGAAACTGGCCCATAGTCAAAAAGGCTACCGAATCGGCAGGCCGACCATCCAGCTGGCCGTTGATCCCCATCCAAGGACCGGGACCGTTCTGACGGTCCTTGCTGACCGACAGCTCATCGGTCATGACACGTAAGGTACTGCGAACGATCTGTTCATTGGCCGAGTTTGCCCGTGCCGTGTCGATTGCATTCGTCGTGACATAGAGGGACCCAAAGACCAAGGTGGCCATCATGGCGACAAGAGACACCGCCAGCAGGACCTCGACCAGGGTAAAACCGCTCTCAGGGGCTTGTCGAAACGACATAGGTACTGACCTCGACCATTTCTTCCGTTGTCCCACGCGGCCACAGGACCTGAATCTTGATTTCCCGTACGACCGGCAACGGCGTAGGCGACACAATCCGCTTCCATCGGTAATTCGACGGTCGATTCGTAATCTCGGGGGTGGCTTGCGATCCCAAGGGGGTTGCTAGAAATTCTCCGCCTGTTTCGCCGAGGGGCAAGGGCGTTCCCAACTCCGTCTCAATCAACTTCTCCTGCGCGAGGATAGTGGCTGTCGTGAGTTCCTTGGCTCTCGCATGGAGGTCGAGATCCCAATTGCGGAGTCCCAATAGAATCGGCAAGGCCAGCGCGAGAATGCCGAGCGCGATCAAGACTTCCAATAACGTGAAACCCCGCTCACTCCTCATAAAAGAATGCCCTGCGATGACACAGCTTTTTCAGCATTGGCGTGGTTAATTTGCGGTCTGCAGCAATGGTCTCACACGATCGGGAATTGTGAGTGGCCTGGGAGGCTCAATCCGTTCATCGCTCATGCGGATCGCTCCTGTGACCGGCTCAATCGCAATGGCCAGAATGTTGTTGCTCGCATCCACCAAATGCAACGTCGCCGGATCGATCCTTCCAGTAGGGTAGAAGAACAGATCGACCCGACCGGATTCTTTCTTCCCCTGACTTACCAGGATATCTGAAACGCGAATTGCGGATGGAAGGGTCAACGGCGTGGCCCAGGTGGCGTCAGTCGGCACCTTTTCTTGGTTTCCATCCAGGATCACCGGCCAGTAGACCCCTCGGTCCATATCCACGTACAGGCGGACCGTCTTTTGGGTCGACATGGCCAGGCTCTGGAGGGATCGCACAGTCCCGACCATCCGCCGGCCGACGGAACCCAGATTTTCTTCCAGCGAAATTCGAGGCAGGACGATTCCCAGCAAACCGACGAGCAAGAACAACACAATGATGATTTCCAGAATGGTGAATCCTGCCGTAGACGGACAGGCACGAGGTTCGAGGCACGAGGCGGTTACGTCTGCAGCGAATGTGGAATTGTGAATGTTGAATGGTGAATTGCAAGGCTGAGGACCGAGTGCTGAGGACTGGGATTCGTCCGGAGCTGAGAGCTGAATGCTGATGGCTGAGAACTCAGCACCGATTGACGCTTGACGCTTGGCCATTGACGTCTTAATCCTTATCCAGATTCCAATTGGCTATATCGGCATTGATGCCTTCGCCACCGACTTCGCCATCGGTCCCGAGGGAAATAATCTCGTAATCACCTTTCGGACTCGGGCTCAGATACTTGTAGGGATTTTGCCAGGAATCTGCCGGAAGCTTTGGAATATATCCGCCGAGCTTCCACTTCTTTGGGATCACCCCGACCGAAGGTTTTTCGACCAAGGCTTTCAATCCTTGTTCAGTCGATGGATAGACACCGTTGTCTAGTTTGTAGAGTTGTAAGGCTCCTTCGATATTCCGAATTTGAACTTTTGCCGCCGTGCGCTTGGCATCGTCGGTTCGTCCCATGATCCGAGGGACAACCAAGGCCGCGAGGATCGCGAGAATGGCCACCACGACCATGATCTCGATGAACGTAAAGCCTGCGGCTCCGCCGCAGGCGCGAGGCATGAGGCGCGAGGCGAGGGAGCCTCGGTGCTGGCGGTTCCTGGTCCAAATCGTCCTCACGCTTTCGACCTGCGCTCTTACAGTCATCGGACACCTCCCGTTAGACTCATCACCTTAATCTGATCACTACCTCAACTTCAAAAGTACACTCGTGTGGTACAACAGCGGAACGTTCCCGCAGGAGGCTCAAAAAGGTCGTCAAGCAAGGCCGCAGCGAGTGAAGGCCCGAGGCGTACCCTCTGGGGTACGTTGAGGGTCTGAACGATGCGAGAACGAAGCTGGCGGGCTTTTTCAGCCTCCTGCTAGCGGACCATCTGTCCCATCTCAAAGATGGGCAGCAAGATGGCCAGCACAATACAGAACACCACGACGCCCATGACCAGAATCACGATGGTTTCCAGCAGCGATGTGAACCGCGTGATGACCCGATCTACTTCTCCATCATAAATGTGTCCGATGCGACGCAGCATCTCCTCCATTTCACCGCTCCGCTCACCGACCGCAATCATGTGGGTGACCAGCGGGGGAAATTCGCCGCTGCGTTTCAACGGCTCGGCAATCGTTTCCCCCTCGCGAATATTCTGTCTGGCCCCCTCAACCGCATGTTCCAGCACACGATTGTTCATCACACGCTTCGCGACATCCATGGCATCCAACAACTGCACACCGCTCGCCAACATGGTGGCCAACGTGCTCGTGAGCCGCGAGATGGCAACCATACGCGCAATCTCGCCCATGAGTGGAACCTTGAGCAGCCATCGGTCGGCCGTGAGGTGCCCCGCGTCTGTCTTCATGGCCCGGCGCACTGCCCACACAGCCAGACCCACCCCACCAAGGATCACCGCCCAATAGTCTGCAAGAAAATGGCTGATGCTCATCAGTACGACGGTAGGCCAGGGGAGGGCCTGCTTCATACTCGTAAAGACGGCAGTGATTTTCGGTACGACAAAGGTCATGAGGCCAAAAAGCAGCGAGGTCCCGAGAATCAACATCACGGCAGGATAGAGCATGGCGTTGGTTACTTTGTGTTTGAGCGCCAACTGCTTATCCAGAAACTCCGCAAGGCGGAATAAGATCTGATCCAACGCGCCGCTGGCTTCACCGGCCCGCACCATGTGCACGTAGATCTGGGAGAACTCGCGCGGGTAACGCTCCAGCACCGCGCTATAGGACGCACCTCCACGGATCTCTTCGCGGATATCGGCCATGAGGCTCTTCACGGATTTCTTCTCGGCTTGATCCACCATGACTCCGAGCGCCTCGACCAGCGGCAGTCCTGCGACCAGCAATGTGGCCAACTGACGGGTCATCATTGCCACATCGGTCGTGCTGAGGGCAGGGGAGCGCCCGATTCCAGCAGAGGATCTGCCAGAACGGCCCGCGGTCGACCCAGCCGTGGCAGAGCCCTGTTCCACCATATCGGTGGGAAACACGCCGACCTTCCGCAGTTTCACGCGCGCAACCTTCGGGCTCTCGGCATCGATGATGCCGGTCGCGGCTCCGCCGTCGTTCCGATAGCCTTTATAGTGATAGACGGGCATGGTGCTAGCCCTCATTATTCATGACGGTTCGTCGCGTCCCCCACCCCTCCCTCCCCCATAGTATGGGGGAGGGTGAGGGAGGGGGTACAGGCCAGGCGAGGGGCGCGAGGCTTGAGGCTAGAGGAAAGAGTCGCGTTTCCGACCGGAAGTATTCGCCTCTAGCCCCTTGCCTCTCGCCAGAAAGCTCGGGATCGCAGCAGAAGCGTTCATGGATAATGCGGGCTAAATCTCGACTTCCTGTTGGGTAATCCGCATCAACTCCTCGGTCGTCGTGACCCCGTGAAACACCTTCTCTGCGCCTTCATCTTTCAACGTCACCATCCCCTTCGCCATCGCTGCTTGACGAATCGATGTCGAGTCCGCCTTGTTGCCGATGAGGCGGCGGATCTCATCGTCCAGCACGAGGAGCTCAAAAATGCCTGTTCGGCCTCGATAGCCGGTTTGGGCACAGGCCGGACATCCGGGTCCCCGATAGAATGTCGGGCGCACCCTCGGCGGGACGATACCAAGCCGAATCAGTTCTTCATCGTCCGGCTGATAGGGCTGCTTGCAGTCTGAACAGACCTGCCGCAGCAACCGTTGCGCTAAGACGGCCACTACGGAGGAGGCGACGAGAAACGGTTCGATGCCCATGTCGATCAATCGTGTGGCCGCGCTCGCGGCATCGTTGGTATGGAGCGTGGAGAAGACCAAATGCCCCGTGAGTGAAGCATGAATGGCGATTTCGGCGGTTTCACGGTCGCGAATTTCGCCGATCATGATGACATCGGGATCTTGCCTGAGAATCGACCGCAGCCCCGCGGCAAACGTCAGGTTGATCTTGGGATTCACTTGCATCTGGCCCACGCCGAGCAGCTGATATTCCACCGGATCTTCGACGGTAATGATGTTCTTGTCCGGCGCGTTGATGTGAGTCAACGCCGCATAGAGCGTCGTCGTCTTCCCGCTCCCAGTCGGCCCGGTCACGAGAATGATGCCGTGTGACAGCTGGATCAGTTGCTGGATAATCCCCAGCCGGTCCTGCGAAAAACCCATCTCAGTCAGATTCAGGAGACGGTTCTCCTTTTCCAACAGACGCAGGACCACCCGTTCACCATGTGATGTCGGCAGCACCGAAACTCGCAGATCGACATCCTTACCTGCCGTCCTGATCCGAAATCGGCCATCCTGCGGCAATCGTTTCTCCGCGATGTTCAGACCCGCCATGATTTTCAATCGCGCGATGATACTCGCCTGCAGATGTTTGGGGGGTGTTAAGACTGGATAGAGCACCCCGTCAATGCGATACCGAACGACCAACCCCCGTTCGAACGATTCGAAATGAATATCGCTCGCGCGCTGCCTGACTGCTTGGAAGAGCACGGAGTTGACTAACCGAATGATGGGGGCTTCGTCTGTGGCATCGAGGAGGTCTTGCGGTTCATCCAACTCATGAGCAATTTGGTCCAGGCTCTCACTGGCCGCGATATCGTCCATCACTTGCTCTGCGCCTGCAGGACTCGCCGCTTCGTCATACACACGATTCAGGCAGGCCAGGAGCGACAAGCTGCTCGTCAGCACCGGTTTGATCGGAAGGCCGAGCAACAGTCGAAGGTCGTCCAATGCAGCCGTTTCCATTGGATCGGTCGTCGCCACGAGAACAGATCCATCCTCTGTCTTGAGAGGGAGCACGTGATAGCGGCGGGCAAAATGGATCGGAACCTTCTTGACCCATTCATGGTCGACCTGGTTCTCATCAAGATGCGGGAGCCAAGGAAGTTCAAATTGAACGGCAAGCGCCTGGAGGAGTTGATCTTCGGTAATCGCCCGGAGTCGCACCAATATCTCTCCGAGGCGCCCCCCTTTGGTCTGCTGTAGGTTGACGGCCTCAAGCAGTTTGGCTTCGGACAAGCCGAACTTGTCTTCAAGAATCGCTCCTAACAGCGGCCGACCGCTATGTTCGTCGTTCATCACAGAGCACCCACTGGATGTTTCATCCCTGACAAAACCCATCGGCCTGGGGACAATGCCACAAGCCTTTGGACCGAAAAGGATACTCCCTGCCGGATCTCTCTGACAAGGCATCTGGTTCATCTGGTCTATTTGGTTTGTCTGGTCTATCTGGTTCTTTGGTTGAACGAAACTAAGCAGATGAACCAAATCAACCAGATAGACAAAACAAACCAGACAAACCAAATAGACCAAAGAAACCAGGTTGTTGGAAGCAGTAGGGGGCCGCAACAGATGAGGATTCAGCAGACTCAGCGGATGTCGAACGTCATCGCGGTTCGCTGATTGTTACGCAGGACATCAAGTTTGACTGTCTTCTCGTTGCGGAGCTGCTGGAATAGCGTGATCATCGTACCTGGATCACGAATGTCCACGCCATTGACCTGCTGGAGGACATCCCCGTACTTCAAACCGATTTTCTCATAAAAGCTGGAGGGTGCAATAAAGTCCAGACGGAACCCATTCATCGCGCCATTCACCAGGTAGGGCACAGCTCTCGCCTGGGATAATAACTTGGGTAGATCGCCCATCGCTTGTTCAACTTCTCTTCGATCGAGCACTGTACGCACTGGACTCCCGGGCACCGGAGCTACGGCTGATGCCGCTGTAACTGGGGCAGACGGGGGCTTCTCGATCTGCGAGGCGGCGAGTTCGAGCAACTCCTGTTGATCGCCCTGATGCACGACGATCCCCCCACGCCGGATTTCGCTGATCTCACCCACATCGGGGATTTGGTCGTACAACCGAAAAAATAATTGGCGTTTGCTGGAAAGTTCTTCAACGATAGCCGAGACCCCCTCATGATCGCCGATCACCACCCCCAGTAGCTTGAGCTTCGCCGCCAGATTTAACGGAGCACGGGAAGGCGGTGTGTCGGCCCCAGCGGTGCTCATACTCAGGGGATCGGGCGGCAGGGGAAAGAGTCCGCTCGTCCGAATGCGCTCAACCAAAACGGGCAAGATAGCACTCACGCCAGCCTCTCGGTCGGAAGCCGGTGATGGCCGCACCAGCCCTACCGGAACGAACAAGGCCTCGGCAATCACCGCGTTGATGATGTGGGCCACGAGAAAGGTGCCACACATGACATAGGCGAATATGATGCCCCGACGCATATTCATAGTCTTCGAGACCGACTAACCCGGACTATTCATGAATAATCCGGGCTAAGGATCACTCGCCCCATCCTGCGAGACATTCTAGTGCGGAGCGAAGGTCCCGTGCAAGGACTACCAAAGAGGCCCGTGAAACGTTCAAAACCGTGCAGTCCATAGCCAACGCTGTGTAAAGATAATCTATCCGTCAATCTGGGGACAGGGGAGGAAGTCACGATTCGCAACCTTGCCGCCATGATTGCCGCGGAGGCCGGCTTTACCGGACAGATCGACCGGGAAGGACTCAAGAAGATGATGCAGTGGTTTTTTGCCAAACGCCACGATCTTCGAGTCGTGCTTTTCCCGCCAGTCTCGCCCGTCTCGCGTCCCTGGTCAGCGGGAGCAAATTTGAACGAATCTGCCCAAGCATGCGCCGGTTTCCCTCCCTTACGCCCACGAAGAAATGCGCAAAGAGGTTGAAATGTAACGGGTTTAAGAACCAACCTGAATGGTCCAGGACTTGCGCACTTCATGCCATTTGCTTTTATATCCCACAGGAAACCAGACCGTGAACGAGACCAACGCAGCACACCTGACGCTAGAGAACCATCCAGCCTCACACCGAGCCTCGTCGGAAGATGCAGAAAGTTCCCCAATACCTGAGACATCGCTTCAGATAATCGAAGCCGCCGGATCGACAGGGACACCGGACGGCCAGGAAGCATACGAACGAGGAACGGCGCTCAAGAATGTGGGCCTGTTCAGACAGGCAACAGAACATTTTGAGAAAGCCGCACAGGATCCCGCATACGCGCTGAAGGGCTTCGCCCAAATGGGCCTCAGCCTCAAGAAGAGCGGAAAACAGGAAGAAGCCGTTGCGGCCTTTCGGCGAGCCCTGCAAGTACCCGCGACATCATCGAAAGAGCAAGTGCAGATCCTCTACCTCTTAGGGAGAACGTTAGAGTCACTCGGGCGCATTCCTGAAGCGTTAGAGTCCTATCGATGGCTCCGCCGTGAAGCACCGCAATATCGAGATGTCGCCGTGCGAATCGAATCGTTGAGCACGAGTCGAATGTACCGCGATAACCGCCAAGGACAGGGGAGCAGTCTATGGACAAAACCAGCCTCGCGCAATTGGTGGGATCTTTTGCGGAACACGAAGTGATGAGTGCAAGTCATTTCCCAACCAGTTAAGTTTCCCTCCAACAAGCCTCATATCCCCCAACCCCAGCAGGCTGTAGAAAATTACTCTCCTTCGCCGAATACCCCGTAGCTTCCGGCCTTCGTAGCCGAAGTGGCTACGAAGGCGGAGTAGGCTGCTGCGGGGAGCTTCATCTTCCCCCGCTGCTCCATACGGCGGACGTGCTGGCGTTTGTTCCTATACCGACGTGCTGTCTTTAGCGCTTCTTGTCGCTGGTAAAGAATGACCTTCCCCTGTTGTGAACGGTTCTGAATAAGACTGGGCAAATGACCGCAACTCCTGCTAGCATGAGCAAGCTAGCATTCCCTGTAGCGCGAGAACCGTAGAGGCCAGATCGCGAGTACGGCATGTACGAATCATTCTACGGACTTCGGACCAAACCCTTCGCACTCCTGCCGGACAGCGAGTTTCTTTACCCTGGTTCGGTGCATCGCGCGGCCTACAGCTTATTGGAGTACGGTCTTATCAACGAGGCGCCGTTTATGGTGCTCACCGGCGATCCGGGGATGGGCAAGACGTCTCTTCTACAGAAGCTTATTTTAGAGCACGGGGAGAAGCATTCGATCGGTCTCGTCACGA
>Ga0247727_10014443_pt1 | contig 13122 bp, 14 predicted proteins | sample WisWelCaveWW1625_FD_202498 | JGI IMG/M metagenome (GOLD analysis project Ga0247727, IMG submission 202498) | Biofilm microbial communities from Wishing Well Cave, Virginia, United States - WW16-25 | ecosystem: Environmental > Aquatic > Deep subsurface > Groundwater > Cave microbial mat | place...
ATATCCCAACATAGGGTTTGATTCTAAAGGCTCATATTTGTCTCCCCCTTTTAGGTTTTTATATTCATTTGATTTTAGGTCACTTGCTCTGTAGATTACTGGGCGAGTTCCGAACACCCTGCCAAAAACGGATAAATCAGTCGACAACTTGTCAATAAATTGTTTCTGTTTACCCTCTTTAATAAATGTTTTTGGATGTATCCCGATTTGGGCGAGCATGAATTCAGCACGAAGTAAGCCTATCCCGTCAACATCTCTTGCGGCGATTTGAGCTGCCAAATCGGGTTCCGCTAAATTGACATAAACTTTGGTTGCGGTTTTGCGATTGTTTTTTTGACTCTGAGTTTGAGTTTTTGGCAGTATTTTTGAACTTTTTAAAATTTGGCCTTTGTAAACTGTTCCTTTTGAACCATCGACGGTAACAATCATACCGTCGCGGAGAATCTTGGTAGCCTTTTCTGTGCCAACAACACAGGCTATCCCAAGCTCTCTAGAAACAATGGCGGCATGTGAAGTTCTTCCTCCTCTGTCAGTTATTATGGCTACCGCTCGCCTCATTGCTGGTACGAAATCTGGATTGGTCATTTCGGTTACTAAAACATCTCCTTTTTGCACCTTCGAAAGTTCTTTTGGGCTTTTAATAATAACTACTTTCCCCGATGCTAAAACGGGAGAAGCGGGCGCTCCTTGAAGTATTGGTTTTATTTCGCTTTTCAAGCTAGCTTCTACTAATTGAACTTTACTGAGTTGAGTTTTTTTAATGGTAGTTACAGGTCTTGTTTGAACGATATATAATATTTTTTTCTCGTAAGCCCATTCGATGTCTTGAGGAAAAAAATAATGTTTTTCTATTTTTAAGCCAATTTTTGCGAGTTCAATAATTTCGTCATCGGGTAATTTTTGTGTTTTTCTGTAAGGTTTAGATATAGTGACTAGTTTGTTCCCTTCATTTTTTCTGACAAGTTGTTTTTCCTGTGAAACAATACTTTTGGTAGAAATTTTGAAGCCTTCTTTGGAAACCTCATAATGATCGGGTGTGGTCTGACCACTGACTATAAGCTCTCCTAGACCAAAAACAGCTTCAATAACAACCATATTTTTGTTATTGGTTACAGGGTCTATTGTGAACATGACACCAGAAACTTGTGACTGGACCATTTTCTGAACAGGAACAGCTATTCCAACTTTAAAATGATCAAATTTTTGTTGAACCCTATAAAAGATGGCTCTTGCCTCAAAAAGAGAGGCCCAAGCTCCAAGAACTGCTTCTTTTAAATTATCTTCCCCCAGAATGTTTAGAAAAGTTGATTGTTGACCAGCAAACGAAGCTTCGGGTAAGTCTTCAGCGGTTGCGGAGGAACGAACTGCTACGTATGAATTTTTTTTTCCAGAGAGATCGTTGTAATACTTATAAAGCTTATTTTCGATTTTCTTATCTAATTGGATCTTTTTGATTTCTTCTTGACATTCAAGTGCTTTAGATTCAAGAAGGGTGGGGTTTTCAACATCTAAACCATAAAGAATTCCACGAATTCTGTCTAAGGTGCCGGAATTTTTAAGATTAGTAAAATATGCTTGAGAGGTTACAATGAAGCCATTGGGGATCGAGATACCTAGGTTATAAAGTTCGCCTAAATTTGCGCCTTTCCCCCCTACTAAACCTACATCTTCTTTTCCAACTTCTGAAAACCATACAATATCTTGCATTTTGGGCAGATTATATACTCTAATTGTATCATTTAAACCGTAAGATATTTAAGAAGTAGAATAGGAATTAATGTTTTTTGGTCTAGGTTGCTTTCGCCTTTTTTTATAATGAAGTCCAACTTTATCGATCCGTTATAAAAAGATATTAGTTTTTTTAAATCAAAAAGTTTTGCTTGATCCACAATTTTTTGCCACTGCCAAATCTCTATTTTTCGTCCCATAATTTTAGCACTATTTTCTCCTGATATTTGGAGTTTAGCTAGAATTAAAAGCAATGTCCGATTTGTTATGTTCCAAATTAGACTTGGGTCAGACAACAAGTTACTTGATTGTAGCTCGGACAATACTTTTATGGGATTAAGTCCAAGAGAATCTAAAAACCAGTAAAGGTGCGGCTTGGGTTTAAATCGTTCAATATCTGCGACATTTTTAAATGAATTTAAAATTTTTGCAGAAAGTTCTGTTTGTTCCCAGAATATAATTGTTTTCGATTCCGGAATATCCTGTAGTTTATGGCGGTCGATCTTGGCAAGCAGATCTTTGCAGAAAATGACACTTTGAGTTTCAAAAAGATTTTCACCCCAAATTGCTAGGTAAAGTTTTTCTAAATTATCGTCTTTGGCAAAATTAATTTTTGACGACTTTGAAAATTTTTGTTCAAAATCCAAAAGGCGCTCGTAAGAGGCAATCGTATCTTCACCGTGAAGTATGTAAATCATTAAACTTTAGTTACTCCGGAATTTTCCTTGACTGGAGAGTCTACTTTAAGTCCAAACTCGTCACCCCTTTTGGCAATATCAATGTCTGCATGCTCAATCTGCATAGAGGAAACTTTTTGGGTAAATTCCTCTGCGTCTTTTTTGATTAATTTAATGCTATCACCAACTTTAAGATCTCCTTTGTTGAGTTTGATAACTGCAACTCCTATTTTGTCGTAGTAATGACTGACAGTTCCGATTTTTTGATCGGCCATTAATTCACCTCGCTTCCTCTTAAATCTTCCCCTTTTAAAATCGTGGTTATCTTGGCGTTGGCTTCAGTGAGCTTGGTCTTGCAGAGTTTATGTAATTCGACGCCTTCTTCCAACAGCTTGAGACCTTCTTCAAGATCTAAATCGGGTTCTTCCAGCTTGGAAACAATCTCTTCTAGTCTTTTTAGGGCTCTATTAAAATTTAATGTTTGTGCGGTTTGGGTTTTTGTCATTGACTTTTCCCAACTACTTTTGATGTCAATTTACCGTCGGTTAATTCTACTCCAATTTTGTCGCCGACAACAACGCCTTCAATGCTTCTTAAAATCCGGCCATTTTGATCAGTCGCAATAGAGTAGCCTCTCGAGAAGGTATTCGTTGGCGAGAGAATTTCTAATGATTTATTTAAATTTTGAAGCATTCGGGTTTTGCTCTCAATAAAAAGCTTTAATCCCATCTTAGTTTTTAAAAAAAGGTCTTCGATTTTTAAATCTGCATCGTAAATTAAGTTTTTTTCATGTTTTTTTAGCGATTCTCCCGCCAACTGTATTCTAAATGGAAGGTCTTTAAAAATTGTTTTCATAGCGTTTATCTTAAAGTAAATTGAATCTAATAGTTGAGAATTATTTGAAAATATATTGCCTGCCTCAGATTTTAATCTAAAATGTACATTAGATAATTTATCCAATATTGTAGAGTATCCATTGACGACTATATTTGCAGCATCAGTAGGAGTTGAGGCTCTCTTGTCAGACGCCAATTCTGCGAAAGTAATATTAATTTCATGACCAACTGCTACTATGATTGGTGTTTTAAGATTAAAAACGCTTCTAGTTACCTTTTCATCGTTGAATACTTCTGTTAGAGTTTCTTCGGCGCCTCCCCCTCTAGTTATAACGATTACATCAAACTTGTACCGATCAAGCTTAGGTAAAGATTCAGTTAACTGTTTAATTGCATTTACCCCTCCCACGGAGATATTAGCAGTGTAAAGCTCTATGACAGGAAATTTATCAACAGTATGTGTTTTGAAGTCATTCCAACCAGCAGAACCTTCTGAGGTCACAACACAGACTTTTTTAGGGTAAAGCGGAATTTCTTTTTTATATCTTTCATCGAAAAGTTTTTCTGCTTTTAGCTTTTTGTACAGTTCTTCGAATTTCTTTTTAAGTACACCTTCGCCCGATTGCTCAATTTTAAATATTTTAAGTTTATATTCGTTTTTTTTAAACAAGGTAAGAATTCCATACAAGAGCACTTTTTCTCCAATTTTAAGATCCTGATAGTTGGCGAATTTCGATGACTCCATAAAACACGGCAGAACGTTGGCATCGTCTTGAATCGTAATGAAAGAGTTAAACCATTTTGGGTCTTTCTGTATTGAGGAGATTTCTCCTTCAACCCAGAAAATCATTTGTTCTAGAGTTTGTTTGGCGAAGTAATTGACTTCTGTGATTGAATAAATATCGTGCCCGTCAATTTTTTTCATCTTTTATTATTTTTACGGCTATTTCTCTGGTTTTCGGCCCATCTAGTTCAAGAAGGCAAACTCTTTGCCACGACCCAAGAAAAAGTCTGCCGTTCTCTATAAGTACAGTTTGTCCTTGACCAATTAGGGCAGAAAGTAAATGGGACGAGACATGTGCTGAATCGCCGTGATTGTGAGAAAAAGGCCCTTGAGGACTTTCTTTTTCAAGATACGAAAATAAGTCTTTTTTAAGCCCGTTTTCGGGCTCAGTAATAATTATTGCACAGGTAGTATGGAGGGCAAAAATTTGTATGATGCCGCTTATGACTTTACTCTGAGGGACGAAGACTTCAATCTTACCAGTAATGTCTATTATTTCTCTTTTTTGGAATGTTTTGATGCTAATTTTGGAAGTCATTTCTTGAGAGTATAACATTTTAGCTTCAATTTGGGGGGTTGACTTGTTTTTCTGAAAGGGGTATAAACTATTTTGCTTATCGCAAGATAGGCAACTTGAAAGGGCTTCTCGCAAGAGAGGCCTTTTCTTATATTTCTCTCTTAGAAAACCCGCAAGCTATTAACCATCTGATATAGGTTATCTTCAAAATCTTTGGTATTTTCGTTTTTATCTAGTTGTTGATAGTTAAAAACGACTGGAGTTTTGGTGTCGTAAACTAAATAGGTAATTTTTGCAAGACCAGGTTGTATGCCACCTGTCTGTGTTGTGGTTGCTTTAACTTTTTGAACTGAACGACCACCTACCTCCAAATTTTCCACCGAGAGAATGTTTAGAAAATCGTTTGGATTTTGGTAAAATTTAACTGTTTCCTGCCAGTCCGAAGCACTAACCACCTCTAATTTTATGGGAATAGTGAAATTGGAAGTGTCATTGGGTAAAACAAATGTAAATGGGGCAAAAAAAGTGCATTTTTCCTGTTCAGTATTGTAAGTAGTAAACCAATCTTTAGGATAGGCAAATTCTAAGCCATAAGCTGTATTGGAACATAGTTTTACGTATGAAGATATAACTTGACTTGTTTGAGTACTATTGAAAGGAGCAGATGACTCGACTGGTCTCTCGATAATTTTATTTGCGGATCTGGATTCGTTTTTACTGGGTTTAAATTTGAAATTTTCCAATGGAGATAATTTTCCAATTTGATATGAAACTATCCCATAAAGAAGAATTAAAATAACAATGGATGCAAATTTAAGATGAGATTTAAACGCCGCAAGCGACAAGATAATTTCTTCCTCTTAATTAAGCATAGAAACACACATACACCAATGTCAATGTCTTATGATTAACTTATGTTGGTTGACTTTTTCCTGGTCCTAGCTCATTGAAGTGCTGGGGTCATTTGTTCCCGAAGGAGCACCGCCTTCATCCGTAGGCGGAGGTGGTGGGAGCTCTTGGTCTCCACCTGTCTCGCCTTGCGGAACTTGGGGCTCCGGTGTAGATTCTCCAGCGCCTGGCACTGAATCTTGAGGTGCTGCCGGTTGAGGCATTTGGGAATCGTCTTGGCCACCAGTCACTGGTGAACTTGGGTTTTGATTATCACCATTTTGATCATTAGGATCCATAAATTTTCCTCCTTTCGTTAAATTTTAACAAATGCTTTTGGCTACTTGTAAACCCCCCAAAAATGTAGTGTTTCTAGAATTGTTTTTTGCGTTTCTTCTGTCTCTATATCGGCTATCTGATCCTCTACAGATTTTTGGGATATTTTAATGGTAGCAAATTTTGCGAAATTTTGCTTTAGGTTAACAAGTTTTAATCTTTCTGCCAGTAATTGTGTAGTTAGCGTTTCGTTTTGTCTTCTTGCTCCAATTACTAATTGATATGCTTTTTCAATTTGCGTAGCATTGTCGGGATTTTTTTCGTCCTCTTGATTCAAGATACCAATAACATTATCTGAAATTTTAACTATAAGTTCTAAGTAAGAAATTTGTAGATTATAGTAGTTTCTGAAATCATCGGGTACATCTAGTTTTGAGAGGTTTTCAAGGGTAGCATTTGCTTGCAACTTTGTATTTTTATAGTAATTTATTATATCTTCTTTATTCCCTCCTCTCCAAAGAAATTCATTGGTAATATTATTTGAGTAAAAATTTGAACCTGTAGCTGTAAAAATTTCTTTAAGAAATAAGTGCTCATTGTAGATTTGAGTTAAAAGTGTTTCTGAATTTTGGTAGTAATTAACTAGGTTAATATTAAGTTCTGAATACTGGGGCGGTACTAATTTCTCTTGTAATAACTTTTTTTGAAATAGTATGTTTTTTTGAGTTGATTCTATTTTAAGAATAGTTTTTGTAATATCGTCAAGAATTACAGAAAAACCGGAGGCGGAGCCAGTTGATTCTTTTTGGGAGTTAATAACATCTACTTTTTCTCCAGCTACTTTAAAAGAGACTAATATGTCTTCAAGTGAATCTTTGGTTGAATTAAAACCGCCGCTTGCTATGTCTAAATATTGTATACGTGCTTTTTCAAAAGGTTCTACCCGGTATTTATAATAAGCTAGGGCTGAAAAAATTCCTAAGATTATAAAAAGAGTAATTGCCGATAGTGTGAGGATTTTTTTATATAAAGATGGCTTTGTTTTTTCCCTAAGCTTAAGTAGATAATTTTTGTACGAATGAATAGACATTATGTTTATTCAATTTTAGTTTAATGACGACGCCTTGCCCAAACGAAATAATTACTGAAAGTAATTCCGGCTAAGAAACCTGATGCATGTGCAATATAGGCAATACCGCCTACAGCTGCGGTGCCTGTAAAAACAGTTGCTACACCGTTAAAAGCCTGTGTAAAAAACCAGTAAACAAGTATAAATGCTGCTGGGATGGCAATGATAACAGGTAAGCCAAATATGGGGATTATTGTGTCAACGCTATTTTTGGGAAAATACTTAAGATAAGCTCCAAGAACTCCCGCTATGGCACCAGAAGCGCCTAACATTGGAATCGTTTTATCGGCTATAAAAAAATACTGTACTGTGCTTGCGAGAACTCCGCAAAATATATAAAAAATAAAATATTTAACATGTCCCATAACAGCTTCAATATTATCGCCAAAAATCCACAAAAACCACATATTAGAAAGAATGTGCAAAAATCCTGCATGTAAAAATATCGACGTGATGAGGGGTTTTAACGTCTGGATTTGGGAAAAATCTATATTTTGAGGAATAAGAGCATATTGTAGAACAAATAATTCAATGTCCGGAGCAATTAATTCCTGGGTAAAAAAATAGATGTTGGCAATAATTATTAAAAGGTTAACTATGGGAAACTTTTTTGAGGTTTTCGAGTCGCGTATGGGAAACACATTCTAATTTTAGGCTAACAGAAAGCAAATACCAAATCCCCATATTGATATTCGGGTTTTATTTGGGTATATTAAGAGTAATGGAAACAGAAATTAATGAAGTTGTGCCTGTGTGGGTTTTTTTTGATTCTTCGGCAATTTTAGGACCAATTTTCCCTATTGCTATGAATTGGCGTCGACGTTTAATTAAATTTGAAAAGATAATTTTTACAAGCAGTAAAAAAATAGGGGTTATTAAATTCGTGGACATTATTTGCCAATCAACGGGAGCTAATTATGAATTGGAGTATAACAGTGACAATAATATATGGAAACTCAAGAGGATAATGCCGAAGGAGTAACAGTTAATAGTTAACGCTTGGCAGTTTTGCCGATTATTTGTTGTCAGATGTCAGATGTTTTCGATAGAATCATTCTTCACGTCGACCTAAATAGTTTTTTTGCGACTGCCGAGCAGCAAGCAAACCCATTTTTACGCGGGAAGCCTGTTGGGATTCTTAAGGCACAAGGCCGAACTTGTGTGATTGCCGCTTCGATTGAGGCTAAAAAACAGGGCGTTAAAACAGGTATGGCGCTTTCGGACGCTAAAAAATTATGTCCTTCTTTAATTTTGGTACCTGCAGACTTTGATAAATATGCTGATATTACTTATAGATTTATTAACATCTGTAAAAGTTACTCGCCAGCTTGCGAAGTTTTTTCTTTGGATGAGTGTTTTATTGATGTTACCGAAAGCGAAAAATTTTACGGGAACGCTTTTAACATTGCTTTTGATCTTAAAGATCGGATTAGACGCGAGATTGGTGATTATATTTCCTGCTCGATAGGTATCTCGCATAACCGTTATTTAGCCAAATTGGCATCTGGGCAAATTAAATCTGACGGACTCTTTTGGATTACTCCTGACAATATGCTTGATGTTTTGGATAAATCAGATTTAATGGATGTTTGCGGCTTGGGTAGGGGTCTTTACAAGCATTTGATAGCGCTTTCTGTTGATAATTTCCTAACACTTAGATTATGTTCCTTGGAGTTTTTATATAAGCATTTTGGACCCTTTTGGTCGGTTCATCTTTATAATTTGGCGCGAGGTATTGACCACTCACAAGTAAATCCTTTTTATGAACTGCCGGATGCCAAAAGTGTAGGGCGAACATACACAACACACCGTAATTTGTATAAAAAAGAAGAAATTTGGCAACTTTTGCGCAACCTTTGTGAAGAAGCAACTGCTAAGGCGCGACTAATGAATCTAGTCGGAAGATATGTAGGAATAGTGTTTAGAGGTGGGGAGGCGTCTTATTATGGCCACAGGACATTAAAAACCTACATTAATGACCCAAGGATCTTCTTTGAAATATGTGCTGAAATTACTAAAGACTGGCCCCTTGGTAAGAGTTTGCCAGTACGGTTTTGCGGGGTAACCCTGGGAATGTTAACTAAAAAAGAATTTTTGCCCACTCCCCTTTTCCCAAGCGAAAGACGACGGAATCGATTAATTGGAGCTATTGACCGGATTAACAATCAATTCGGTGACTATACTGTCTATCCTGCCGTACTTTCGAGAATGCCAATTATCAGACCTGAAGTTAACGGCTATTTTGGAGATAAAAGCTATCGATTACGATATCTTTTGCGGGAAAAATAAATTTTTCGCCTAAAAAAATATAGATTAAATTTCTTGCGACAAGTCTAGGGGATTGACTTCAATCTAGTCCAGTCTCAATATAGAAATTGATGGGAGATTTTGCCTGCATTTCTCTTATTAAACGTAATTGGTAAAACAATTACGGTTTTTTGTGACCTAGGGCATGCAAATTAATAAATGACCGCAGTTGAGACTCTTCAAGCTATCCACAGTCATGCCACAGACGATTTGGTAAAAGTTACATCTCCTGAAAATGGCTTTTTAGGTTCAGCGCTTGAAGAAAATTTTGGCTGTACCTTTGGCAGGGATGCTGCTATTTCCTCAATTTTTGCCCTGAGAACGTTAGAAAAAAATCCAAAAGATCATAAATTGCAGCTACACGTAAAAAACAGTCTCAGAACTTTAGCAAACTCGCAAGGAAAATTTTTTGATAGTTGGCGGGACGAGGAACCTGGAAAAACTGTCCATGAACTTAGAGAAGAAAACAACGTTCCCAGTAACATGAATAAGTTGGCTGAACTAAAAGCCAGAAGCTGGCCTGTTGAGGATGGGCTTCGTTACTACGGCTCTATTGACTCAACGCCGCTTTTTGTTGTTGGTGCTACCGAGTATATTCTGCGAACCGGTGATTTGGATCTTTTTGAGGAACTTGATGGAAATATAAGGCTGGCCGTTGATTGGATGAGATACTACGGAGATAAAGATCGAGACCTTTTTATTGAATTTTCTGCCCAAAACCGTAATGCCATTTTAAATCAGGGATGGATGGATTCGGGAGATTCCATCAAATATCCGGATGGAACACGTCCCAAAGAACCGATAGCGTTAGTTGAGGTTCAGGGATATCAATATTTAGCCTTAAAAAATGCAGCTAAACTATATAAAAGTAAAGATCCTGAGTATTCGACAGAACTTGATTCTAGGGCGGAGACGCTTAAAATCTTTTTCAACAGAGATTTTTGGATGCCAAAGGAAGGCTATTATGCCAGCGCTCTAGACGGAGGCAAGAAACAAGTAGTGGATATAAGATCTAATGTCGGACACCTTTTAATGACAGGCATTATGGATGAGGAAAATGAAGTCTTAGTTGTCAAAAGAATTATGCAGCCTGACATGTTCACACCTTATGGGATTCGGACCTTATCTTCCGAGTCCCCAAATTTTTCAGACGAGGCGCCTTCCGGGTATCATAACGGCAGTATTTGGCCTCATGACAACGCAATTATCTATATTGGCCTTCTTGAGGCCGGTTATTCGGAGAATGCAGAGCAAATTAAAGATGCGGTTCTTGAAGCTGAAAAGGCCTTGGGTGACGAATATGGAGAGTATGACATGGAACTATATATGGTTGACAAGTACGATACCCTTAAGCCTTATGAGACTGCCCAGCATCCGCAGGGCTGGGTAGTAAATGCCAACTTGCTATGGACCACTGAGCTGAAAAAAAGAACACTCTAAAAAGGAAAATCAAAGCATGCATCAATCCTCACTAGCGGTTTTTGAGTGAGTTAGTCTGTGAATACTTGCGTGAATCCTTCGATAAATCTCAGAGCAAGCGTTTTGACTTTAATCCGTAAAGACTTGGGTAAACATTTTCCCATAAACTCCTCCGTCGATTGCGCCGATTCCAATTTCGGAAAATGCGGGATCCAGAATGTTTCTTTTGTGACCGGGGCTGTTTATTAAACCGGTGTGTGCTCTTTCGGTACTAGGAGCCAGTGCTAAATTTTCTCCTGCGAATGAATATTCAATTCCGTCCTCACCTAATCTGTCTCCAACGTCTTTGCCTTCCGGTGAATAGTGAGAAAAATAACCCCTTTCAAACATGTCTTTAGAGTGCGCTATGCCAACCTGCGTCAAATTTTCATTCCAAACCAATTGTCTTGCACCAACCTTTGCTCTTTCCTGATTAACAAGCTCAAACATTTGTTTTTCGCCCTGGTAATCCACAATTAACTCTTTTTGGGTGAACTCAAGAGGGATAGAACCTTTTTCTTCTGGTTTGACAGTTAAAAACGTGAGGCTTTGCTTGGCAATTGGTCCAAAAATGCTGTTGAAGGGCCTTTCCAGAAATGTAGCCTTTGAAACGAGCTGAGAACCAACTTTGGAATCAAATATATCTCTTTTAATATCTGGCCTTATTGGCAAAGAAACAACAAATAAAAGGCCAAATGCTAAAAATAAAAGTGCATTTATGGTTGAGGGGATGAATCCAAAAAATCTGTTAACTTTTGTGCTTGCAAATCTCGAGACTAATTTTCCAAAGAAGTTACCAAAAATTGTAAAGAATAAAGTTTCAAAAAGAACCCAAATTAGTAAAAATCCTACCGGGCTTGCGGCTATTTTTGGAATATTAAAGGCTTTAATTAATAACTGAGCGGCTTGAGGGTAAAAGGTTAAAGAGATAACAAGCGATAGCAGAAATCCTACAATGTCAACAAGTTGAATGAAAAATCCACGTCTTTGACCTTCGATAACAAATATTAGGATTATAGTGAAAATTACAAGATCAACCCAATTCATTGGGATATTGTAATCAATTAGTCGATTGCCGATCAAGGCTAATTTAGATATAATGGGAGTTCATAGAGATGGTATATCAGCAGATCGCCTTGGCACCTTTCAGTCATGCCAATCACTATATTCGGGAGTAAATCAGCCTTCGCTATGCGAATCTGATATACTCCCCAAATAAATTTGGGGGTATAGCTCAATTGGCAGAGCAATCGCCTTTTAAGCGATTGGTTCAGGGTTCGAGTCCCTGTGCCCCCACTTCGATCTGTAAAACAGGTCTCAGCGTAAACACCTCCTTCTTCTAATTTTCACTTGACGTTTTCATGAAATTTCAATAAACTGAAATAAGTAGTAGGTCGACAATCCTCTTGCATGTAAGCTCGAGGTCTGGAGGGAGGTGAATAAATTGAGTGTTGAAGATTTAACGACTGCTGTTTCCTCGATAGTTCTAAATTCTTTAGTTGCTTTTGTTAATTTTGTTCCTTCCTTGATTGGTGGCTTAATAGTTCTAGTAATAGGCTTGGTAGTTGCAGCGGTTGTTTACAGGCTCATTGTTGGTCTTTTGAAAACTTTACAGCTGGAGAAATTCTTAGCCAAATATGGCGTTACCAAAATAGAAGGCAGAGATTTAGAGTGGGCAGAATTACTCGGGGAGCTGGCTCGATGGTCAATTATTATAGTTTTTTTGGTGCCAACTCTTTCAGCGTGGCGACTTGATTCAGTAAATACTGTCATAAACAGGGTGATTCTTTACATTCCTAATGTAATAGTGGCGGTAATTCTGGCAATGGTTGGCTTAGTGTTTGCCAAGCTAGCTTACAGGTTAACCTCTAGTGCCGCTCGTTCATTAGGACATGACCTTTCTCATACTGTCGCTCTCGTTGCACAATGGTCTTTGACTATATTTGTTGGATTCTTGGTCTTGCATCAATTGGGAGTTGCTCAAGAATTATTAAGGATTTTATTTGCTGGGCTGGTTGCGATGGTCGCTGTAGCCGGCGGGATAGCTTTTGGATTGGGTGGCCAGGAAACTGCAAAAAGTATTCTTGAATCTATCTGGAGTAAGTTTAGAAAGTAGGTTCGAGAAAAATAAATTGTTTAAAAATTTCCCCAATGATGTTTTTGTGGTAAAATTTTAAGGCTTTTTTAGCTTTTTCTGGCCCTTAGTCGTTTAGAAGAAATACGCAGGTCCGAGCGAAGCGGAAGGCCCTATCGTCTATCGGTTAGGACGACACCCTTTCAAGGTGTAAAGCGGGGTTCGACTCCCCGTAGGGCCACACAAATTTACTGTCCTACCCTTTTTCTTCTTTCTTCCAACTCATCCAGAATTACTTTGCGGATGCGGATGTTTTTGGGTGTAACTTCTACCAGTTCCTCATCGTTTATATATTCAAGGGATTCTTCAAGACCCATTTTTATAGGTGCATTCATTTTTGCTGAAACGTCTTCGCCCTTACTCCTCATGTTTGTAAGATGTTTTTCTT
>Ga0247727_10014444_pt1 | contig 13122 bp, 11 predicted proteins | sample WisWelCaveWW1625_FD_202498 | JGI IMG/M metagenome (GOLD analysis project Ga0247727, IMG submission 202498) | Biofilm microbial communities from Wishing Well Cave, Virginia, United States - WW16-25 | ecosystem: Environmental > Aquatic > Deep subsurface > Groundwater > Cave microbial mat | place...
GACGAAGACTCCGGTTGTCGGGCTAGGCGGAGGCGGAGGCGGAGGCGTGGGAGTGGCGCCCGGCGTCGGCGTCGGTTGAGTGTCGCTGGCCGGAGTGGTGATCGTGACCGTATTTGAGGTCAGCGATTCGTTTGTCGTGCCTCGGGTCGTAGTTTTTATTTTGTAGTGATAGGTGGTGTTGGCAGCCAGGTTCTGGTCAACATAGCTGGTGGAAGTGAAGCCGGGTTGGACCGAATTGACATAAACGAAGTTTTGCGCTGACGGCGATGCGCGGTAAATGAGATAGGGCGTATTCGCCCTGGCATTCAACAATCTCCAATCGAGCTGAATTTTTGTGGAAGAGACGGCCGTCGCTTTCAAATCGAATTTCGGCGCTTGAATTTGAACGGCTGCCAGACTGTGATCGCTCCCGACCATGCCGTGGAGATGCACTGCGAGAGCCAATAGAGCTAATAACGCAATGGTTGCGACGGATTTCGGAATTGTCATCGGGTACCTCGAGTTGCACATAGTCTTGCCTGGCTGCATCACTTTCGACAGGGGCGAGACCGAGAGATGCTGCTCCTTTCTGTTTTGGGGCCGCCGGGGGAAGGCAACGAACGACTGCCAATGGTGTTACCTTTCCGGCCTGATGGCGGCCAGATAATGTGAGTTGAAGACTCGCAGTCTTTCCAGCAAGTAACACGTCAACCACGAATGTGGGGCGAGTAAGCGGGCAACTGGCGGGGCAAGCGTCAAACGCCGGAATGAGCACCGGCAATTGGGGAAGAGGGCGCGAATTTCAGCGGGGGAGATCCCGCGAGTCTGGGGATTGACCGGATTGAGCCAGAAGTCGTACCAGAGCAGCAAGCCGTCTGGCCGCAGAACGCGCCTCATCTCCGCTGCCATCTCGCGCCTCACGTCATCGTCCAGGATCGAGCTGAAGACCGTGAATTGCATCACCAGATCGAAACAATCATCGTCGAATGGGAGATGACAGCCGTCTGCGTTGATCAACGGCAGATGCGGTGTAAACGCTTTGGCCTCTTCCAAACGCCAATTCTGGATTTCGACGCCGATGAGGGATTCATGAGGGGCGCCGAACTCCAGGAACTCGCGGAGGACTTTTCCCGAGCCGCAGCCTACATCGAGGATGCGCTTGCCGGGCAGAGGGAAGAACCCTTCGCGGCGTAAGAGCGAAACTATTGCGCGCTGGCGTTGCTGGTGCAGGAAAAGATCGCCCGGATTGAGGGGCGTATGAATCTCTTTTCCCGCCAGGAGCCGGTTGATCAATTGATACACGTTGAGCCCTTGCTCCTGTCCCTCTGTGAGCCGGGTGACAGACAATTTCTTCACCGTGACTCCCACCAGCGCGGTGCGAACTTGATTAGTCCGACCAGGAAACCCAACCCGTAGCTTATGTGAAGCGAGGCAAAAACGGGCGGGAGAAGAAACGAATGAGGCCATCCGACCTTTCGCGCCAACCGCGCAGAAGCTACCAAATTGGCCCCCAGATAGCAACCACAAATTATGGCCGCCAGCCGCCAGCCCGACGGCAGGATCGGGGCGAGCAGCATCGCTCCGAGCAGCGCGGCGACGAACAGCGGCGGGATGAATTGGCGAATGGACATCTGCCGCGGATGCTTTTGCAGCACCCGCACTTTCCAGTAGCCGTATTGAAAGTATTGCCGGACGAGCGAGCGGATGGTGCTGCGGCTGTAATAACGGGCGCGGACGTCGGCGGCGAGCAGGATCTTTGCGCCGAGCTTGCGCAGGCGATAGTTATATTCGTCGTCCTGATTCCGCACCAACTCTTCATCAAAGGCCCCGGCTCGTTCGATTGCCGCGCGAGTGTAGGCCGGGAAGGCCACCGTGTCGGTCAACCTTGTCTTGCCTTTGACCGTGCGAAAGGCCGAGCCGCCGACGCCGAAGCGCGAGCTTATCGCCGCCGCGATGACGCTCGCCGCCGCCGTCTCGCCGACGGTTTCAATTGGCCCGCCGACTCCGTCCACCCCGTCTTTCCGCAGATGCTCGACGCAGTTGTGAAGGTAATCGGGCGCGATCTCGCAATGGCCGTCAACCCGAACGATGACCTCGCCCCGCGACTCGGCGATGGCCGCATTCAATCCCGTCGGCGCAATCAACCCGCGGTTGTCAATCAGCCTGAGGTTTGGATGTCGGGTTTGCCGCTGGCGCACAATCTCTCTTGTTCCGTCGCCGGACATCCCGTCGGCCACTATCACTTCAAACAGATCAGCCGGGTAATCCTGCGCAAACACGGCGTCCAGGCTGCGCTCGATGTAACCCGCCTCGTTCCTGACGGGCATGATGACGCTGACGAACGGCAATGGCTGGTTCACGGTTGATGGTATTAAGCGGAAAATCAGCTTCTCTCGATCAAAGAGACGACGGCCTGGAACTTGCCCGATTTGGCTCGCGGAATTTCGCTGACCTGTTCGACGATCACTTCGGTCTGCGAGCCGAGCCGTTGTTGGACGCGATGGATGATGTCGGCGGCGTCGTCGTCGCCGAAACCGTTCGACGGCACGACCTTCACTCTGATCCGCCGCAAAGTCTCCTGAACGATCTGGCCCTCGCGCACGTGCGGCTGGTTGATGAACACGCCGTGGAAACGAACCAACCGGCGGCCGTCGTGGCCGACCACGACGTCTTCGATGCGCCCGACGACCTCTTTGATCACCGGCATCGCGCGCCCGCACGGGCAAGGCTCTTCGTCCCACGAGGCGAGATCGCCCAGACGATAGCGGATCAACGGCTGCGACCGGCGCATCAACCCCGTGGTCACGACCTCACCGGCTTCACCTGGCTCACACGGCGCGCCGTCGGGGCGCAGAATCTCGATCACGCCGATGTCGGGGCTGACGTGCAGCCGCCTCTGCTCACACTCGCTGGCGAACAGAACATTTTCGACCGCGCTGTATTCTTCATAGACCCGGCAGCCGTAAGCCGATTCCATCGCCTGCCGCATCTCGTCGGTGACCTTCTCGCTGGTCGTCACGACCGCTTTCAGCGGCGGGACTTTCAGCCGCTGATCGAGAATGAATTTCGCCAGCAGGTAGTAAGACACGGCGTAGCCGGTCAGCCATTGAATGTTGTGCCTGCCGAGCGCGTCAACGTAATGCTGCGCGGTATCGGGGCGCAGGTGGAAGGCCGAGAAATAGGCCTGCTTTTCGATGGCGTTGAATCGGTAGAAAGGCCCGGCGCTCAATGGATCAGGCTCGATCAATCGCCCGGAGAATGTCGCTCGCGGCAGGCGGAACGAAACCCCGGCCCAGTAGGCCGAGCGCGCCTCGCGCACAGCCGTCGAATGGCGCAGTTCCGCCACAGTCCATAAGCTGGCGACCGGAGTTCCCGTCGAGCCGCTGGTGTGAAAGACGAGCGGGCGGCGAATGCCCGGCTGAAGAAATGCCTGCGGGTCGGCGCGAACCGCATCCTTCTCCAGCAACGGCAAATCCTCCAGCCGGCCGGACTCGGCAGCCTTCTTCTCCGGGCCGCTCCAGCGCTGGCGATAGTAAGCCACATCGCGGGCGGAAGACCTGAGCAGGTCTTTCAAACTTTCGCGCTGCCAGGCGCGCCACTCGTCCGCCGTCAGGCGCTCTCGTCCCAGATATTCATCGAGCGCTTTTTGATAGCCTCCGCCGAACCGAAGCCAATGCCAGTACAGACCGTATGCGCTGACCACGCTGTGCTGCGCCCAGACAGGCAACTTCCGGTACAAAACGTCGAGTTTACCCATTGCCTTTCTTACCTCTGCCTCTTTATTTCCGGTTGATCGCCGCCTCAAAGAGGCGTTCCCACTGGGGCAGAATGAGATGCCAATCGTATGCTTCAGCCTTTCGACGGGCATTGTGCGAGAGCTTTTCGGCGAGCTGGGGGGAGGTGAGGATTCTCCTCACGGCAGCCGCCATCGCCTCACTGTCTTCGGGCGGGACAAGCAATGCGTCGTGCTCGTCTTCCAGCAGATAAGGAATGCCTCCCACGTTTGTGCTGACGATGCATAAGCCACAAGCCATCGCTTCGAGCACGCTCACGGGAGTATTATCCACATTTGTGGTGTTCAGAAAAATGTCTCCGCGATCGAGATGGCGCGGGACTTCGGATTTCGGAACCGCCCCGGCCTGACTGATCCGGCGCGAAACGTCGAGCGCCGCGATCATCCGCCGCACCTCCTCGGCGCTCCCGTCGCCTTTGTCAGGCCCGATCATCTCCAGGTGAATCTCAGGGAACTCTTCCGCCAGTCGCCGCACGACCTGTGGGGCGAGCGCGGGATTGTAGATTCGGTGAAAGGCGCGCAGCCAGACGAGCTTCGGCGACGGCTGCGTGCGATGCCGGAATTGATAAGCCTCGAGCCGCAGCGGATTGGGCACGAGGAGCAGGTCGGGGCGGTATTCCCGCATCTGTTCGAGCAGATACCTCGACGGAGTGGTGACGAATCTCGCCGATTGCAGCAATCGGCGGACGCGATTGGGCCGGCGCCGCGCGAATGCAGGCAGATTGCCGCCGTGCAGCGTCAGGATGCAGGGCTTGGCGAGCAGGCGCAGCAGAAAACAGACCACCTCAGCCCAGCAGAACGCCAACCCGCTGAAGACCTCGACGTTCGCCACTTCATATTCCTTTCGCCGCCGCCAGACGGTCGCGGCCATCTCCAAGACACGCGACACGGGGTGCGGCTTTTCAGACGCCGTCAGCACGCGCCATCCCGCCGCCGCCAGCCGCGCGGCCAAATCTTCGCTGACGCTGCGGACGCCGAGCGTGGCGGAGAGCAGATTCCCGATGATCAGAATGGGCGGTTTCATCATCCACGCTCGCCACTGCTGGCGGTGCTGATTCGGCCCGCGAGCCGTTTCGTAAACCAGAAGAGTCTCTTAGCCCGGTCCCGTTGCTTGGCCAGAATGGCGTACTTCGATTTTCTCGCCCAGGGCACGGCGATCGCAGCGCCGCCGTATTTGGCTTTGTAATTTCCGCCGCCGCCCATGTCGTAGCGCGTCATTCCGCGCGCCTTCCAATAGCGCATGGCGTACCACTGAATCGCTTCGTTCGGGCTGAGTGATTGAGAGGCCCGCCAGCTCGCGCCGCCCCAGTAGTAGGCCGTGTCGTTCATGGCGGGGAAGATGCCCGTGGCGATCGAGCGCCCGGCTGCGTCGCGCGCGCGCAGCAACAGCAGCAGGCCCGCGGGATGCACGTGTTCGATCAGCGCGCGAACGCGGCGCCGGTCGTAAGTCGGCGTCAACCGGCGCCTGGCGAAGACCTCGATCAGTTGTTCGTAGTATTCGTCGGCAAATGCCGCATCCGATGCTTCCTCGACGACGACGCCGGATTTGGCGGCCTTGCGGATGCGCCAGCGGCAGTCGTCTTTCAGGTTCGCGAAGACCTGCTCCTCGCTTTGACCCAGATCCACTTCGTAGCCGCGCAGGTAGCCCAGGTCGAAGCCGGCCTGGCGAACTTCCGCTTCAGTCAGGCGCCGATCCATCAGTTCCAGGTGGACGCAGTTCAAATCGCGGAAGGCGAAATCGGCCAAGGCCTGGAGCGCCGCTGCTCGTGAGATGCCGGGCAGCAGGTTGAAGCCCAGATAGGAACTCGTCCAGCCGGGGAAGGGGCTGCCCAGCATCGGCAGGCCGAGTTTGCGCACGATGCCGCCGGTGAAATAACCCAGCGTTTCGCGCTCCTCGCGCAAAGCTGCGACGACCAGCTCCACGCGTTGTGTGGCGGCGATGAAATCGAGCCAGGCGCGGGTCTGGAAGATCGTTCGATCGTGGAATGAATCCAGATGCGCCCAGTTCACCGATGCCGGATCGAGTCGTTCGAAAAACATGTCAGAGGTCAATCGTGGCGAAGAAATGGTCGCGCCGGTCCGCGACCGTCCATCCCGAACGGCGATGCAGCGCGACGCTGGCTGCGTTGTCCGCGTCAATCTGCGCATCCACGCGGTTGACGCCGAGCGGCCGCACCGCGGCGAAGAGTTGTTGGTAAAGCCGCGCGCCGACGCCGCGCCCACGATGCTCGGGATGAACGGCGATCTGCTGCACGCGGGCGATGTCCAGGCCCGGGTCTTGCCACGTTCGGCCGCATTCGGTTACGGGCGACGTTGCCTGGGGAGGCTGGACTGGCGCCGGGCGCAACGATTGTTTGAAGCGTTTGATCGCGCGCTTCCACAGGATTTGGGCGGCGGCCAACGGGTGGCGTCTGGCAAAGGCTTTCCAGTAGGCCGCGCCGCCGATCTCGGCCGCCACGTAACCAGCGATCCCGCGCTCTTCTTCCGCGACCACGATCACCAGGCAGGGTGGCTGACGGTTGCGGCAGGCATCGCGGCAGAGCGCGCGAAGAATTGCCGGGGCCGTGGCCCGGGCAATGCTGCCGCGAGTCTGGATCATTACCCGCACCAATTCTGGAATGTCGCTCTCCGCGATTCTCCTGATGTTCATCATCCTAAATTCCCGCCTTCTTCCCGAATCTGTCCAGCATCCAGCGCAGCTCGAGTCGCTGCCGTCCGAACGCCGAGAGGCTGCGCGCCGCACGATCTTCGCCCTGTCGCAGGAAGTCGAGCACGTCGGAGACTGGCGCGACCCACGGATCGCGCGCTGCAATGTGCTCGACCATCTTTTTGAAGTAATCGTCAATCCGGTTGTCGCAAAAGAACTGCGCGCCGAAATGGGCGTAGGCGATGCAGAGTCCGCCTTCCGCGACCAGGCGGTCAATCTTCGCCGTGGAGAAGTTCTGTTTGAAATGCCGCGGGCTGGAGGCCGTCGTCGCGGCGAACCAGAAATTGACGAAGGGCTTGGCCGGATCGTGATAGGGCATCGCGGGACACCGCTGCAACGTGTTGAGATCGTCGAAGGTGAAGTTGCGAACGTAGGTGATGCGCTGGCGGATCAGATCGCCCCAGAAAGAGGGACTGCCTTCGAGGTGTCCCTGGCTGATCTCGCGGCGGCTCCCCCCCGTGTAGCAGTTATAGAGCCGCCGTCGCCAACCCGTCAGCCGGTCTTCGCCCCAGTAGAGATTGTCGAGGCACATCCTGTGGTTGCAGTGCAGCCGGGGCGGCGCGCCGAAGAGTTGCTCGAAGCGGTCGAGGCCCCGCACGATCTCTTCCCGCGAGGAGGTGGCGGGCGAGACGTTGTGCAGCCCGATCTCGAAGCCCTTCGCTTGCAGCCGGCGCAGCCAGTCGAGATAGCGCGGATCGTCACAGGTGTCGCCGGCGTTCGCGCCGGCATCGCCATTGCGGAAGACCCAGACCAGCTTGGTCGTCCGCCAGCCGAGGTGGTCGAGCAGGTCGTAAACGGGCTTCACGTTGTCGAGCGTCGCAAAGTCCGTGTCATCGCAAAATGTGAAGGCGAACCTGCGCCCGCCGGGCCAACTGACTTTCATGATTTCATTCAAGCTCCCGGCCCGCCATCCGCTCGATCACGTCCGCCTGCCGGGCGATGTTCCGGTCGCAGAAGGTCGCTTCAAAATGTTCTCTGGCGCGCCGCCCGAACCGTTTTCTCAGCTCAGGATTATTCAGCAACGCGATGATCTTCTCGGCGAAATCGTCCGGGTCGCCGGGCTGAACCAGGAAGCCCGTCCTGCCGTCAATCACGACTTCAGTGATCCCGTCAACGGCTGAAGCCACGACCGGTGTGCCGACCGACTGCGCTTCGACGCTCGCCAGACCCAGCGCTTCGTTCCGGCTGGTGGTGACGCTGACTGCCGCAGAAGCCACTCTGACCAGCGCCTCAGCCAGCGGCAGCGTCCCGGCGAACCGGCAGCAATCGTCCACGCCGAGGCTCGCAGCCAGCGCCTCGCAGCCCTGCCTTTCGGGGCCATCGCCGATGAATTCGATCATCACGTTCGGCGCGGCTTCCCGGATGCGTTGCGCCGCCCGGATCAATGTCGCCTGTCCTTTCGACGGATAGAGCCTGCCCACGCAGACCACTTTGTCCGAATTCTCGCCGCTGTTCAGCACGCCCGGTTCCGGGATGAGGCAGGGCAGCGTCAGACATTTGCCAGCCGGCACGCCGTAAACTCGCTGAACGTCATTGGCCGCCGCCGCGCTGTTGGCGATGATCCGGGTCGCGTGTTTGTAGACCCAGCGTTTGCGCAGCTTCAGCAGAGATCGCTTCCAGCCGGGCAGCGGGCTGTCGGCGTCAATCGCGCGCGTGATCGTGTGATACCAGGCGATCCGGTTGGGCACGCCGCAAAGCCTCCCGATCAGCACGCAGAGGTTGACCGCCGCGAAGTTGCCGATGATGCAATCGGGCCGGTGTTCTTTGATCAGCGAGTAGAGGAAGACCGCGTCCCGCCATTTGGTCGGACGGCGCGAAGGCCAGGTGAGAATTGACGGGTTGCCGTCGCGGTCTCCGACCTCGTGACGTTGACCGGCCAGGATCAGGATCACCCGGTGGTCTTTTCGGGCAAGCTCGCCGGCGAGCGCGCGAAAGTATTTCGAGACCGAGTAGTCGCCGTAACTGGCGGTGATGAAGAAGCAGGACATAAGCTCAAATCCGCGCGAGCGGATTCAATCCCGGCAGACAGGGCAGCAGAGCCGAGCGAAGAATGTTCCGGCGAATCCTGCCGGCAAGCGCGCTCCGGTCTTTGCCGAGGCAGAGCCAGTTGCGCGTCGTCTTTCTCCATTTGGATTGCCCGGCGGGTTCAACCGGCTTCAACCCGAACCTGGTGATTTCGTAGACCGCGTATTCGAGATCATCGAGCGTTCGATGGAGATCGCTCAATTCGCAGCCGGCGCGTTGCAAGAGTCTTGGGGAGGCTTCCAGGACCAGGTGCGGTCTGAAAGCGCGAAGATAACGGTCGCCTCCGCGCAGGATGTTCAACTCTTCGCCTTCCGCGTCCATAAAGATAATCTGCGCCGGGCCGATCTGCGGCATCAATGAATCGAGCGTCACGCACTGCACGCGGATTTTTTCGGCGACCGATTCTTCGTTCGCGCCGGCGATGTGGCCGATGCCCGAAGCGTGTTCGGGCGGCACGGCGAAATCAACCTGGCCCGATTGATGGCTCAAAGCCAGCGCGTGGACGGAAATGTTCCTGTGGCCGGAAAGCTCATGCGCCCGGCGCAGGGCTGCGACATTCGACGGCAGCGGCTCGACGGCGTGAACGCGGCCTTTCGGTCCGGCCAGATCGGCGAAGCAGACGGTCTCCGTCCCCACGTTCGCGCCGATTTCGATGATGGTGTCGCCCTCAGCGGCAAGCGCCGCCGCGACGGCCACGTTTCGCCATTCGTAATAGCCCTGAATGCTGAAAGGGTAGAAGTGGAAGTCTCCGGTCGAGCCTTCGAGCAGCGAGCCGGTCAGCGCCCTGGCCACGCATCTGAAATCATCCCGCCGCGCCAAATCGTAAGGGTAAATCCACGACCGCAACCTCTGCGCGAGGATCGGGGGAAGACGGCGGCAGACCGTTTGCGCCAGAGCCAGTCTCCTGGGTTTGCCGGTTTTTGATTGGCTGGCGAAGTCGTGAAGGCTCAAAAGAGAAAGATGCGGCGCAGACTGTCCGGTTCGCGGCGAGTTGGCCGATTACATCGGTCGAGCGTTGCGATTTTCCGGCCCGTTCTCCGGCAGTATGGTGGCCGCGGTCATGCCGAAAACGAAGGACGGAGCGACCAGCCGCATCGCTGCGCCGATCATAAACAGCAGACTCCACGCGGTCATCGAACCGGCCACGGCTCTGCCCCTCGCCGTCGGAGATTGCCTGAAATGCTGAACGGCCATGCACAACAAGACGATGATGGCGATCAATCCGAACACGCCGTGTTCGGCCAGCAGACGCGAGAACTCGGTGTGCGCTGCGGCGTATGAATAGCCGACCTCGCGGTTGCGGTAACGACGTGTTTGCCCCGGCCCTACGCCGAACACCGGGTGATCTGAAAAAACCTGCAGATCGGCCATCGCCAGGCTGTCTCGCCCGGTCAGTTGCGTGTCGCTGAAACGTTTGGACAGTGCGCCGCCGGTGAATTCGTCCAGACGCGGAACCAGAACGAAGTTGATCGTCAGGAAGAGCGCGATGATCGCTGCGAACAACTGGAACCGGACGCGCCGGTCCTGAATCAGGAAGATCACCGCCAGAATCGCTCCGCCGCAGGCCATATACAAACCGCCGCGGGAAAAGGTCATCGCGCTCTGCGCGATCAAAAGAATCGAAACGAGGAAGAAGATGATCTTGAGGCCGCGCGAGACTGAAGCGTCCAGCACCATCAGGAATGCCATCAATGCTCCCAATCCCAGCACGGCAGAGACCTGGTTCGGGCCGAAGCCGCCGCTGGTCAACGGATTGGAATCGTCAATGAAGACCAGCTTCTCGGCCGTCACTATCCCGTAGAGCGCAATGGTCGCCACAGAGATCACCGGGCAGATCAACGCCAGGAACATCCGTTGCAACTGCGCGCCGGACAAGCTGACGTGCGAGAAGAACCACGCGCTCGCCACCAGCGCCAGCGGCCCCGACAGGTTGAAGCTGATCTGGTTGCGCAGATCCAATTCCCCCACGTTGGCCAGTGGCATCACCAGCGACGGCAGCAGCAGCAGCAGGAAGAGAAACGGCAGGATCGGCCCTTTCAACCGTCCGCTCCGCAGCAGCGCCAGGACGAAGACCGCCACGATTGCATATTTGCCCAGCTCCCAGAAGACGCTCGCATTGGTCATGCGCCACAGCGTCTCAGCGCCGGTGATGTAAGCGCCCAGGTAAGCCGCCCGCTCCAGACGCGGCGTCGAGAGCGCGTACCAGAAACCTGGCAGAAGAATGGCGGCGACGTGAAGATTGGCCAGCGGCTGTGCGTTGCTCAACAACAGCCCCAGCAAAATGTGCGCAAGGAGCAGGAATGAAACGCGAATTATGTCGAGGCGGGAACGATCGCTCAACCATCTGCTCACCGCGCCCTGGCGGCGATTGAGCTTGAGCGGCGTGGCGAGGCTTCGGTCTATCGTTGGTGGTTGCATGGTTGCTTATTCTCCGCTGTTTGCGGGGCCGCCGGCACAGGACGATTATGCCTCACGCGCTGGTGAGCGGCAAAATCAAATCGTAGACGCGGCAAATCTGCCCGATAATCGGGCCGGGGCTGTAAAGACTGTCAACCCGCTGCCGGAACGCTTCGCCCAGAGCCTCTCTTCTCTCGCCGGAAGCGAGCAATGAGAGCAGGGCTTCGGCGAGTTTTGCCGGATCGCGCGGCGGCACGACGATTCCGGCGTGGCCGTCGTCCAACACTTCAGGGCATTGCCCGACCCCGGTGGCGACGGCCGCCAGTCCCGCCTGGCCGTATTCGATCAGCGCGAGCGGCAGCCCTTCCGAAGCCGAGCTGAGCACGCCGATGTCGCAGCCGCGCAGGATGGGCGCGACGTTCTGCTGCTCGTTCAGGAAGGTGACGTGATGATCGAGCTTTTGTTTGACGATCTCTTCCTCGATCGCGGCGAAATGGGCTTGATCGCTGATCGCGCCCGCCAGCAGCAGGTGCGCCTGCGGCTCGCGCTCGACGACCAGCGCCAGAGCGCGCACCAGCGTGAGGTGATCTTTCTGCGGTCGCAGATTGGCCACGCAGACAATCCGTTTCCCCGCGACTCCCGGCAGATCGAGCCGCGCGCCGTCCTCGCGCGCCGGGGCAATCTCAGCCACAAAATTCGGAACGTACCAGACGCGGTCGGACGGAAGCTTCAAACGATTGACGGCCCAATCGGCCAGCGGCTGGTTGACCGAAATGACGCCGCCGGCTCGCCGCGTCAGCAAGCGGTAAAGCGTGACGGGGCGTTCTTCGGTCGCGTATCTGCCGAAGTGATCGTGCCAGATCACCTGCGGATGCGGAGGAAACATCGAAGCCTGAGCCGCGACGAAGAGCGCCGTCGCGTGCGCGTGCAGCAGACGGATGTCGTGCGCCCGAATGAAGGCGATCAACCGCCTGAGCGCGGGCAGATCGAAACGCCAGCGACGCGACAGACAGATTTTCTCCACGTCGGGTGCGAGCTGCTGCGCCAGCGGCCCTTCGCTGCGAGTTGCGCAGAAGAAGATGCGATACCTGTCTCTCGGCAACAGATTGGCCAGGTTGACTGCGACGCGCTCCGCTCCGCCCAACGCCAAAGTGTCGGTCAAGTGGAGCACGCCGGGAAGCGACGCGGGATGAGCCATCGGTCGAATCACAAACTGCTCTGCTTCAAGACGGGCTGATCTGAATGCAGCCCGATTGGAATCTGCCATCGCTCGGTCAGCATCTCGCTGATCGCCCGCTGCAAGCCTTCGAGCGAATAGCGGCGGCTCCACGCGGCGGCGCGGACGGCCATTTCGACGCACTGTTCAGGGTTTTCGACGATGCGGCTCAGCGCTTCGGCCAGCGCTTCGGCATCGCCCGGTGGCACGACGATCCCTCGTCCCTCGCCGAGCATCGTCGGCGTCAGCCCGCGATCCGAGCCGATGCAGATCAAGCCGAAAGCCATCGCCTCGGCAATCGCCTTGGGCCACCCTTCGGTCTCCGACACGAGCGCGAGCACATCGGCCTGCTCGTAAAAATCGAGCGCCTGATCGAAATCAACGCCGCCCGCGAAATTGACGCGGTCGCTGACACCCAATTCTTCGGCCTGTCTTTCCAGCCTCGCGCGTTCGGGGCCTTCGCCGACGATGTCGCACTCGATCTTTATCTCGCGGCTTTTCAGCCGCGTGACGGCGTCGAGGATGGCGTTGACGTTTTTCGCCGCCGAGAGCCGCCCGACGAACAAAACTCTCAATGCTCTTCCGTCAGCGAAGCCGAGCGATCTGCGACTGGCTGCGATCCGCGCGCGTTCGGCCTGCTGCTGGTTCAAAACGGAGGTGAAGAACGGAACGATGTGCGGCGGCTGGTTCGGCCAATCGCCGTAAACCGTCACCGGCCCGCGCCACCACCGTGAGCCGAGCAGCGCGCGCTGCCAGCGCCAGGTCAGCGGCTCGCCCGGATAACCGTTCCATTGGCCCGCGTACTTGGCCACCAGGTGACGCGAAAAGAGCGGCGCGAGCGCGACTCCGAGCAAGCCCAGATTGCCCGGGCACCGGACGTGGATCGCCTCAGCCCGCAGCATCGCGCGGCACAACCCGAAGATCAGCGCGGGCAGCAACAGCGTCTGGTTGAGCTTGGCTGCGAGCGCATCTCCGCCGGTCACTATCTGTGGCTGGATGGAGATG
>Ga0247727_10014445_pt1 | contig 13122 bp, 8 predicted proteins | sample WisWelCaveWW1625_FD_202498 | JGI IMG/M metagenome (GOLD analysis project Ga0247727, IMG submission 202498) | Biofilm microbial communities from Wishing Well Cave, Virginia, United States - WW16-25 | ecosystem: Environmental > Aquatic > Deep subsurface > Groundwater > Cave microbial mat | place...
CCCGACGCGCTGTATTGCACGAAACTCGATACGAACAGATCGAGCTTGCCGTCGTTGTCGTAATCAAACCAGGTTGCGCAAGTAGACCAGTTGGGCGCAGCGACTCCGGCCTGGCCGGTGATGTCTGTGAAAGCGCCGTTGCCGCGGTTGAGAAACAACCGGTTGCGCCCGTAATTCGTCACGTACAAGTCTTGCCAGCCGTCGCCATTAAAGTCAGCCGCCGCCGCTCCCATGCCGAAATCGCCTTCCTGCCCGCAGGCCACCCCGGCCTTTTCGGTCACGTCCGTGAAAGCGCCGTCGCCGTTGTTGCGATAGAGCGCATTCCGGATCGGCTTCGCTGGCTGGTAGAAATCGGACGGGCCGCTGTTGACCAGGTAGATGTCCAGCCAGCCATCGTTGTCATAATCGAAGAACAGTCCGCCGCCGCCGCAGGTTTCCGGCAGATGGCGCGCTTCCGATCGCCCGTTGTCGTGCGCCCAGGTGATTTTGCTCACCCTGGGTGGGACTTCGACAAAGGCAGGTTTGCTTTCGGTCAGCGCCGGTTGCTGTAAATATGAAAAGCTCGAAGGCGAAACAGCAAGGGCGAAAATAACGGCGCCTTTCAGAATGTAGTTTTTCACGGATGCTGATTGGCAGCTCGGAATGGCACACGGATCTGACAGATCATTACGGATCATCACGGATTGAATTGATCCGTAACGATCCGTCAACATCCGTCCGATCCGTGTACCATCTCCGTTTAGAAGTTGAACCGCGCTTCAACCTGGATGTTGCGCGGCCCGAAACGCGAGCCGGTGATCCGGCCGAAGAGCGAACTGGTGATGTCGGTGTTTGGATCGGCTCGGCCCGCGCGGTTGAACGCGTTGAGGAAGTCCGCGCGGATTTCGAGGTTCTTCGTCTCAGTGAACGCAAAACTCTTCTTGATCCCGATGTCTTCGCTGAAGGCCGCCGGCCCGCGGACGTTGGGCAATCGCGGCGGCGCGGTGCCCAGCCGCAGCGGGACGTTGCTGCCGGTCACCGGGACCAGCTTGAAAGCGTCGGGGTTCAGATAACGCTCGCCGCTGCCGTCCGTCTTGACCGTCGCGTCGCCGTTGATCACCACTGGCACGCCGGGAATCCAATCGGGCCGGACCGTGCCGTTGAAGAGCGCCGTGCGCGGCCCCGCGCCGCCGATTGACAGCGGGCCGCCCGAGCGGTAGTTGTGAATGCCCGTCACCGTCCAGCCTCCGACAACGTGACCCAGCACTCCGTTCGTCAGCCACTTGCGCCCCTTGCCGAACGGCATGTCCCAAATCCAAGTCACCTTGACGAAGTGCGGGATGTTGAACGACGTGATGGTCTTCTCGATGCTGCGGTCGTAAACGTTCTGCGAACCGGCGGCGTCAATCGCGCTGTCCGAGCCGGTGAAGATTGACTTCGACCAGGTGTAAGCGCCGAGCACCGCCAACCCGCGGGTCAGATGGCGCGTCACCTGCACCTGCAGCGAGTCGTAATGCGAGGTGCCGAAATTCGCAAAGACCTGGCCGATGCCGGCGTATTGCGGGAACGGGCGCAGCGCCTGCGCGACCGTGCCGTTGAAGCCCGTGAACGGAACCGGCACCAGGCCCGGATTGGCCGACAATTGCTGGATCAGCCGGTCGCCGAATTGCAGCGCGCTCACCGGCAACTGGTTCAGGTCGTCCAGACCGTTGGCTTCCAACCGCGATCCCTTGTTGCCGAGATAACCGACTTCCAGGACGAACGAGGCGGGCAGTTGATACTGAATGCCCAGGTTGTAGTTCTGCCCGTAACCGACGCGGTTCGAATCGGGCGCGATGTAACCGATGCCCTGATTGTTCAGCAAGGTCGGGCTGCGGTTCGGCAGCGTGGCGGTGAAATCGGGATAACGATCGTGCAGGTACATCACCGGATCGGACGGGAAGCGCAGCGCGACGGTCGTCGAGTTGACGGCGAGCGCGCCGCTGTACCCGACCGTGCCCGGCTGCGAGAAGCCCGAACTGATGAACGGGTTGGCGTTGATGCCATAGCCGCCGCGAATCACCAGTTTCTGTGTCATCGCGTATGCGAATCCGAGGCGCGGCGAGATCATCCTCAGATAATTGTCGTGGAATCCTTTGATCCCCAACTCATCGGCAAAGACCAACGCGCCGGGACGGTTGCCCGCGCCCGGATTGGGCTTGGTCAGGTCAATCACGCTCATCCGGCCTGCCACTTCGTTGTATCCCAAGTTCATCTCCCAACGCAGACCCAGGTTCAGCGTCAGCTTCTGATTCAGCTTCCAGTCGTCCATAAAGTAGAAGGCGGGCTGGGTGACGCGATAGCCGAAGTTGGCGACCTGGATGTCGCGGTTGGAACTCGACACCGCGCCGAGCAGGAAGCTGGCGAAGGAATGTCCGGTCTGCGCGGCGAAGCCCGGCAATTCGGTCTGGATCGGGCTGAAGTTGAAATTGCCCGACCCCGATTTATTGCGCGCGTTGTTGTAATACTTGCGCAGCTCGAATCCGGCCCGGTAGTTGTGAGCGCCCGAGATGATCGTCAAGTCGTCCATCACGATGGTGCTGCCGTTGTAGCTGCCGCTCTTGTTGCCGGAGCCGAGCCTGCCGCCCGCGCCGATGCCGCCGCCTTGAAAATCCGTGCCGCCGAAGACGAGCGTCGGGAAGTGTGTGCCGGGGACGTTCTGCAACCCGATCTTGGAGGGCCAATCCTGATCAACGAAGACGCTCTGGTTCAGGTTGCCGAAGCGGTTGTAGCCGAGCGCCGCGTGGTTGATCACGTTCGACGAGATCGTCCAATCGTAAGCCAAGCGCACCATCCGCCCCGGCGTGTACTGCAACTGATAAACGCCGGTCGGCAAGCCGGGCGGCTCACCCCAACGACCGCCGGGCGAGTTGTTGCGCAAGCGGTAGGTGTGGTTGTAGTAGCCCGAAAGCTTGTGGCTGTCGTTGATGAGATGGTCGGCCTTGACGCCGTAGATGCGCTCGTTGAAGACCGGGCAGCAGGTGCCGATGGTGGGGTAGTTGTTGAGCAGCCGGTCAATGAGCGGATCGGTGATGCCGATCTTCTCGATGATGTTGCGGCTGACCGAACTCCACTGCGCCGGTGGGATGATGTTGCCCGGGAACGGGTCGCGCACCACGGCGTTGCCGACCTGGCGCGCCGTGCGCGGGTCGTAAATCTGACCGAAGATGATCGGGCGTCCCAGCGCATCAGTCCCGATCTGCCGGCCCGAATTCGCGTTGCCGGTGAACGCCGGATCGAGCAGCTTCGAGAAATTGCCGCGCTTGAAGTCCGCCACCGGCAACCTGATGAACGCGGTCGAAACGAAGTCGCGCACGCGCGTGACTTCCAGACTGGTAAAGAAAAAGGTCTTGTTCCGGCCGTTGTAGACCTTCGGTACCCAGACCGGGCCGTGGAAGGCGTAGCCATAATTGGACAGCTTGAACGGCGGGCGCGGTCTGATCTCCTGCCCCGAGGCGTTTCTGCCGAACGACTTGTTGCCGAAGCTGTTGGCGCGCAGCGCGTCGTTCTGGAAGTAGCCGAAGCCGGAGCCGTGAAACTCATTCGTGCCCGACTTGATGCCGAAATTCGCGATGGCGGTTTGGCCGCCGCCGTATTGCGCGCTGACGGTGCCGGTCTGCATCTTGAATTCGCTGATGGATTCGGCGCTCGGGCTGAATTCGTTGTTGCTCCCGCCCTGCAGGTCGAAGCGTCCGAGCGGCATGCCTTCGATCAGAATCTCGTGCGAGTAGTTCTGGCCGCCGTTGATCGAACCCTGAAACGTGCTGCCGACCGTGCCGGGCAGGCTGGAGAAGATGAACTGCTGAATCTGGCGCTGGCCGTCGCTGACCGGGACGGGCCAAGTGTCGAACTCTTTCTTGGTCACGTAACGCCCGATCTCAGAAGTGCCGGTTTCGAGCAGCGGCGCCGTGCCCTCGATGGTCACCTGTTCGCTGACCTGCCCCGCCGTCAATTTGATGTCAACGGTCAGAGTTTGAGCCACGAACAGGTTGACGTCGTTGAGCACGGCGGTCTGAAAGCCGTTCGCTTTGATTGTGAGCTTGTATTTGCCCGAGGGCAGAGATGACAGACGATAAACGCCCGCGTCGGTCGTCGTGGTTTTGGTTTCGATGTTGGTTTCAGTGTTGGTCGCCGTGACTTCGGCTCCGGCGACGACCGCGCCGTTCTGATCGGTGACGATGCCGTTCAGCGCGCCGCGCTCGCCCTGTGCGAAGGCAGTGGCCGAAACGAGCAACACCAGAAACAGCCCGATTACTTTTCCGAAGGTTTTAAATGAATCTCGCAGCATAGGATTCTCCTTTCGTTGGCTCGGTGCAATTGACCGAGGGGGTTTGATGGACGATGTTTGGTTGAAAGCCGAAACGAGAAGAAAAACTCCCAGCAAAGCCAACTTTGAATGCGTATCAGTAGCCCGACCGTGGAGCTTGTCATTACCTAAATTTTCGCGCTTTCTCGATCCTTAACTCGAGAGTCGCTTCAAGTCTTTAGCCCCGTAGGGGCGGGATGTTTATAGATCGAGGCCGAATAATTCTCCCTAGCTCCGTAGGAGCGGAATGTGGCACATTTCGCTCCTACGGAGCTAGGGAGATAACTGCTCGACTAATCTATAAACATCCGGCTCCTACGGAGCCAAAGAAGTCGCCGCATTTCAAAGATACTCGGTATCGAAACAACCCAAAAATTTGAGTAATGACAAGCTTCACGGTCGGGCTACTTACACGCTGTCTCACCACCGCCGCACCCCGTAAGGTGACGGCGGCGGATTCTTCTTGATCTCTTCGAACTTTGCGAAGGTCTCTTTGGCAAGCTGCCCTTCTCCGGTCTTCTGGTAATAACGCGCCAGCAGGTAGTAAGCTTCGCCGTAGCCCGGATCGAGCTTGATGGCCTCCATCAATTCCTGCTTGACCTCGAACGATGCGCCTTTGCGGAAGAGCGCTTTGGCGTAGTTGTAGCGCGCGTAAGGCGACGCCGGGTCGTTGCGAACCGCGCGATAGAGCCATCCGATCCCGCGGTCGTAATCGTCTTCGTTCACGAGCAATCGCCCGAGATCGGCATATGGCCACGCATATCGAATCTTCAATTGATCAATGACGCGGATCGCGGCCTGCAACTCCTGCTTGGCCTGTTCGATCTCGTTCTGGCCCTCGTAAACCAGACCGGCGTAGTAGCGCGCTTTGAAATGATCGGGTTGCAATTGAAACGCCTGTTTGAAAGCGGCCAGCGCCTGCTCGTAGCGTTTGTCTTCAAAGTAATAACGACCCAGGTGGTAATGCGGATCGGCGTCGAGCGGATTGAGGCGCGCAGCCTCGCGGATGTGCGTCTCGAACTTGTCGAAGCGGCGCAGCAGGTACTCCGACATCGCCAGCAGCTTGTGGACTTCCGCCCGCTTGTCTCCACGCTTCAAACACTGTTCGGCGAGTTCTGAAGCCTGCGGCAACTGCCCGTTTTGAAACGCGACCAGCGCGCGGAGGAAAAGCGTCTCGGTCTCGTTGGGATAGAACCGCGCGAATGTTTCGACCTGCTCCTCGGCCTCCTTCAATTTGCCCTGCCAGAGCATCAACTGGATCAGGGTTTTCCGCGCGGGCTTGTGTTTGTTGTCCAACGCCAGAGCCTGATCGAGCAATGCGGTCGCGCCGGAAACGTCTCCGCGCTGCAGGCTCGATTGCGCGTCGGCGAGCAACTGCGCGACCGGCGCGTTCGAGCTGGAATCGCTCAGCGACTGCACACGCACAGGCTCACCGGTCTGCCCCGCGGCGACCGGCGGGAACAGGATGAGTGCGAACAATGCTGTGATCTTTGCCGATGCTCGCATATCGAACGCCTGTTCGCAGGTTTCCGAAAAACTGTTGTCGTGAACGGAAGGATTAACGTATCGAATTCAATGACGCGCAGATTCTATGCCACTTCGCGGTATTGCTCAATGGTCAAGCCATAAAGTTGCGACGACCCGGATCGGGATCGAAAAAGCAAACCGAGAACAGCTTTGGCGGGCTTCACGTTTGCCGCGTTTTCTGCAATGCTTGCGCGCGAGAAGTCCCGTCTACAGATCACCCACGTAGTGACGAATTTATTCGTCACGTGACGAATAAATTCGTCACTACGTGGAGATTCCCGGAGGAGAACGAATATGCTCCGCGCTTCGGACTTAACAACCAGTGAGCTTGCCGGCGAAAGCGTTCAGACCGAGGTTGAGGTGAAGAAGAAAGAGATGGCGGAGAAACCGCTGCCTTCGCGACTGACTTCGCTCGACGCCTACCGCGGCTTCGTGATGTTTCTGATGATGGCCGAAGTCCTGCGTCTGAGCCGCGTCGCCGAAGCCTTGCCCGACAGCGGCTTCTGGCGCTTCCTCGCCCACCATCAATCGCACGTCCCCTGGATCGGCTGCTCGCTCCACGACCTGATCCAGCCGTCGTTCTCGTTCCTGGTCGGCGTGGCGCTGCCGTTCTCGATTGCGAGCCGAATGGAAAAGGGCCAGACGCAATGGCAGATGACGGCGCACGCTTTCACCCGCGCATTGATCCTCGTCTGCCTCGGCATCTTTCTGCGGTCGGTGAACAAGCCGATGACTTACTTCACGTTTGAAGACACGCTGACGCAGATCGGACTCGGCTACGGTTTTCTGTTCCTGCTCGGTTGGCGGCCAGTGCGCGACCAGTGGATCGCGCTCAGCGTGATCTTGTTCGGCTATTGGCTGGCATTCGCGCTCTACCCGTTGCCCGCCGCCGATTTCGACCCGACGACGGTTGGCGTGCCGAAAGACTGGCCGCATCTGATGGCAGGCTTCGCCGCGCATTGGAACAAGAACACCAACCTGGCGTGGGCGTTCGACGGATGGTTCCTGAACCTCTTCCCGCGCGAAAAACCGTTCGCGTTCAACGGCGGCGGCTACGCCACGCTCAGCTTTATCCCGACGCTCGGCACGATGATCCTGGGGTTGATCGCGGGCAACGTTATCCGCAGCCAACGCTCGCACTGGGAGAAGGTGAAATGGTTTGCGGTTGCTGGCCTCATCGGGATCGCCGCCGGATGGATCATCGGCGGATTGGGAATCAGCCCGGTCGTGAAGCGCATCTGGACGCCGAGCTGGACGCTTTACAGCGGCGGCTGGTGTTTCCTGCTGCTCGCGATGTTTTACACGGTGATTGACGTTCGCGGCCACAAACGCTGGGCGTTCCCGCTCACCGTCATCGGGATGAATTCCATCGCGGCTTACTGCCTGGCCGAATTGTGCACGGGATTCACTGCTGATGCGTTGAAGCGACACCTCGGTCAAAACACATTCCAGGCGTTCGGCGCGGCTTACGAATCTTTGTTTCTCGGCGCGTGCGTGTTGCTGGTGTTGTGGCTGATCCTTTTCTGGATGTACCGCAGGAAAATCTTTTTGCGCATTTGATTTCGGTTATGGGATGTAGAGACGGCCAGCGCCGAGGTAATTGTCGAGGTCAATGATGATCGCAGCCAAACTGTCGGCGACACGCTGGCGATAGTCGGTGAGCAGTAGAGAATCTTTGTCGGAAATGGTCACGACCGGCAATGCGTCCGGCGTGTTCTCCCGCTCGATGGTGGCCTGAAGCGAGGTTTCGTCAGTGCGGTTGCGATTGTGGGTGAGCAACAACAGCCGCTGCGCTTGGGCGAAGCGCCAGATTTCCTGGTCGGGATAATCAAACGGCAAGCCGAAATCGCGCAGGAGTCGGAACTCAATGGTCAGAACCTGATCCCACCGTGTTTCTTTCATCCCAGCTTCGAGGAAGACCAGATGTCCGTCAAGGTTGTGATCCAGCAGAATCGTGATTTCCATCGTCTGATTGAGTGGACTGCGCGGCTCTTTTCTTTTCTTCGAGAACCCGGAGCAGGATTCTTCGCCGTTCTTCCGGCGGCGTGTCCGGGGTGAAACGAGAACGTTCCCAGAAAACTTTCTCGTAACGCGCGCGCAGTTCTTCTTCGCGGCGCAGTATCGCGGCGTATTCGCGTTCGACTTCTTCCTTGTGCGCGGCGATGTAGGCCAGCGCCGCATCAAGCTGCTCATCCGTGATCAGCATCATGCGCTTGATGAAGTTCCGGCTCCAGTTGCCCTTGAGATAGTCCATCACCGAGTAGATCGTGATGCGCGTGCCGGCGATGGATGGACCGCGCGGTGTTTCGACAATCAATGCATCCTGGTTCGTTGTAGCGATCATAAGCTGCCTCCTCGAAATGCCCCTCGATTATAAAGCATGCAAGAAAAATCTTCCCATGATCCCGGTTATGGAATGTAGAGGCGGCTCGCGCCAAGGTATTGGTCGAGATCAAGGATGATTTCGACCAGCCTGATGGCCGCCTGCTGCCGGTATTCGGCGAGGGCCAGTTTTTCAGCGTATGGAATCGTGATTACCGGCAACGAATCAGGCGTGTTCTCTCTTTCGAGCGTGACTTGGAGCGATGTTTCGTCATCGCTGTTTCGGTTTTGAGTGATGAGAAGCATCCGATCTTCCTGACAACGCCGCCAGATGTCCCGGTCTTTGCAATCGTCAGGAAGGCCGAGGTCGCGAAGCCGTAGGAATTCAAACGCCAAATCCTGGTCCCATCCCGTTTCGCGCAGCCCAGCGATGAGTAATACGCCGTACCCTTCAGTGTCGTGGTCAAACAGGATTTTGATCTTCATGGCTGTTGGCGGCTGTTTTCTGTCGCTCGCGGAGTAACTGACGCATGACGGCGACACGCTCTTCCATCGGCGTGTCCGGGGTGAAGCGTGAACGCTCCCAGAAGATTTTATTGGAATGCTCGCGCCGCTCTTCCGAGATGCGCACGATCTCGGCGTAATCGCGCAGGAAGTTTTCCTTGTTCTGTTCGATGTATTCGATCGCGGCGTCGAGTTGTTCGTCGGTCAGCAGCAGATGTTTCTTGACGAACTCGCGGTCGTGGCCGGCGGCAAGAGTTTCGTAAATGACGTACAGCGTCAACCGGCGGCCAGCGATGCACGGGCCGCGCCCGGTTTCAACGATCAACGGTGTGGATATGGTGGCGATCATAAGCTGTCTCCTCAAAATGCAACTCGATTGTAGCACGTGAGGGGCGGATCGAGAATGAAGATAGCCCGCACCCCTTTCATTGTCCGCAACATAGTAACTCTGTGATAACCTCGTCGCCGTTCAACCCGCCAAACGAAGTATGAGAATCGGGCCCGACGCTTCGCAGCCTTGATGTCTCAGACAAAAAGTCATAAATTGCAGCCCTCAATTTTGAATCTTTACTGACATTTAAACGATTCGACCAAGCCTGCTGGGATAAACTGCAAAGGCTGAATGGTATACGGATTGGACGTAGCTTCACGGATCCTCTCGGACCGGGCCGTACTAATCCGTCATCATCAGTCAAATCCGTGTACCAACTCTCTTTTATCAACCTTGATTCACCTTCAGGAGGAAACCATGCGAATCAAAATCCCGATTGTTTCAACAGTGAGTTGTTTGTTCATCCTACTGGCGATTGGCCTCAACCCGGCCATCGCCCAATCCACGTTCAGCACGCTGGTCGGCACAGCGACCGATCCGCAATCGGCCGTGGTCGCCGGAGCCACCGTCACCGTCACCAACAAAGGCACGACGGCGGTGCGCACCGCCACGACCGACAACGCGGGCAATTACATTGTGGCCAACCTCGATTCCGGCGAGTATGAGGTCACGATCGAAGCCAAAGGTTTTCGCAAAGTGTCGTTCAAATCGGTCACGCTGCGCGCGCGCGAGACCGTCAGGCTCGACGCGCAACTGGAAGTCGCCGGAGCGACCGCCGAGACCGTGACCATCACTGCCAGCACCGGCATCACCACCGAAGTGCCGACCATTGCCGTGACCAAGACTAACCGCGAGTTGCAGGAACTGCCCGTGCCCTTCCGCGCTTCGGGCACGACCAGCCCGATCTCGACGCTGACCACGCAACCGGGCGTGCAGATAGACAACAGCGGCAACCTCTCGCTCGCCGGGAGCCAGCGTTACTCGACCACGGTGACGATTGACGGCATCAGCACCGTCTCGGTGCGCAGCAACGGGCCGATCGGCGAGTTGTTCCCTTCGGTCGAAAGCATCGCCGAAATCCGCGTCAGCCAGATCAACAACAACGCCGAGTTCACCCAATCGGGCGACATCACGACGATCTCGAAGAGCGGGACGAACGATTATCACGGCTCGGTCTTCTGGTATCATCAGAACCGCGCGCTCGACGCGACCAATCCGTTCGCGCCGGTCAATGTGGCCACGGGGCTGCGGAACAAGCCCTTCAAGGTCTCAAACGACCTCGGAGCTTCGGCGGGCGGCCCGGTGCGTATTCCGGGCCTCTACAACGGGCGCGACAAGACCTTCTTCTTCGGGACCTATGAAGGCTCGCGGCTGCGCCAGCAAACCACGCGCACCTTCAGCGTGCCGCCAACGGCCTGGCGCTCGGGTGATTTCTCCGGCATCACGACGGTGATCAGAGACCCGCTCACCGGGGCGCAATTCCCCGGCAACCGGATTCCGGCCAACCGGATCAACGAAGTCTCGCGCAAGACGCTGGAGTTGTTTTACCCGCTGCCGAACACCGGCTCGGCCAACTCGCCCTCGAACAACCTGACGGGGCTGTTCCCCGCGCCGACCGTCAGCGACCAGTTCGACGTGCGGATTGACCAGAACCTGTCGCAGCGCCAGAGCATCTTCGGGCGCTACACCTGGAAAGACCGCAGCGTGTCGAGCCAGGAAGGCGGAATCCTGCCGCCCATCGGCGCCGTCACACGACCGGAGAAGGTCTGGGCCTTCACGGGCGCTTACAACTTCGTCATCCGCCCGAACCTGCTCAACGAATTCCGGGGCGGCTTTTCGGGGCGCAACGTGTCGAAGGATTTCAATCTCAACGGCGCCGACGTCGTCAAGCAGCTTGGCCTTCAAGGGCTGAGTTCGAAGCTGCCGACCACCCCCGGCGCGCCGAACATCGGCATCAGCGGCATCACCACTACCGGCATCAGCCGCGGTTTCACGACGACCGATCGCACCTACCAGTTCCTGGACAACGTGACCTGGACCAGGGGACGCCACTCGATCAAGTTCGGGGCCGACCTGCGGCGGTTGAGCACGACCGACCTGCTCTCGTTCACCACCGGCGACGACTTCGGCGATTACACCTTCGACGGAACGGTGACCAACGCGGTGATCGGCCATCCGTTCGCCGCCTTCCTGCTCGGTATCCCCGACCGTTCTCAGTTCGCGAACACCGGGCCGGACATTGACGGCACGGTCTGGCACCAGGGCTTCTACATCCAGGACGATTGGAAGGTGACGCCGCGCCTGACCCTGAGCTTCGGGTTGCGCTACGAACTCCATCCGCCGTTCACCGAGAGGACTTTCAACATCACCAATTTCGACCGCCCGACGGGCAACGCCATCGTGCCCAACGAGGAAGCGCGCCGCGCCGCCGCGCCCGGCTTCGTCGCCTCCATCGGCACGTCGAAGGTCGTGACGGCCAAAGAAGCGGGCGTGCCCGAAGTGCTGCGCACGACCGATTACAACAATTTCGCGCCGCGCGTCGGCTTCGCCTTCCGCCCATTCAACAACACGAAGACGGTCGTGCGCGGCGGCTACGGCATCTACACGGTCTCGATCCTCGGCTCGGTCTTTTATTCGCTGACGGGCATTCACACGTCGGACGTGCGCGCGTTCGTCAACAGCTTCAACGCCAATCGCGTTCCGGCCTTCCAATTCCCGCTGCCGTTTCCGGGCGGCCCAGGGAGCGTCCCCCTAGTCGGCACGCAGGATTTCCGCACGGCCAACCAGCAGGATTACGCCGACCCCTACAACCAGCAATGGAGCCTGACCTTCGAGCAGGAACTGGGCTGGGACACGGGGCTGCGGTTGACTTACAACGGCCAGCACGCGATCAAGCTCTCGGTCAGCCCCGACCTCAACCAGATTCCGACCAACACCGTGGGCTTTGCGACGGCCAACGCGCGGCGGCCTTACCCGAACTGGAACATCATCTTCACGCGCGACAACGGCGCTTCGTCGAACTTCCACGGTTTGATGGCGGAACTCAACCGCCGTTTCTCGAAGGGGCTGCAATTGACCAGTTCGTATGCGTGGTCGAAGAACCTGGCGAACGGCGAAGGCTCGGCGCCGGGCAGTTTCAGCGCCGAGAACGGCGGCGGGCGCGTGCTCGACCGCTTCAACCTGCGCGGCGATTACGGGAACGTCGCCTTCACGCGCCGCCACCGTTCGCTGACGACCTTCATCTGGGAGGTTCCGGTCGGCAAGGGGCGCTCGTACCTGGGCGATGCGCATCCGGCGGTGAACGCTGTGTTGGGTGGCTGGCAGATGTCGGGCATCGTGCTGTTCCAGACCGGCCCATTTCTGACGCCGACGGTTTCGGGCGGCGACCCTTCGGGCACTGGCGCTTCGCGGCGCGCGACGCAAAGGCCCGACGTGATCGGCGACGACCAACCATCCGCCGGTCGCACCGCCGGGCAGTGGTTCAACCGCGCGTCGTTCATTTGTCCGGGACGCTCGCCAAGCGATTCGGAGGCGCTGCGCTTCAACTGCAACATCGCGGCGCCCATCGGCCGCTACGGCTACGCGAGCGTCGGCAGCCTGGTCGGCCCCGGCACGACGAACTTCTCGATGGGGTTGGCCAAATCGTTCAACTTCACCGAACAGACGGGGCTGCGCTTCGAGGCGACCTTCTCGAACATCTTCAACCATCTGAACCTGGGCACGCCGGGTTTGAACATCACGACCACAGGCTTCGGCCAGATCACGTCTACGCAGACGGCTGAAGGCACGGGGCCGCGTGTGATTCAGATGGGATTGCGGTTGTTCTTCTGAAACCGATGGCTGGCAAGAGCAGCGCAAACTGTCCGGTTTGCGCTGCTTCAACACGAGCCGACAGCGACCGCAGTGCAGACTGTCTGGTTTGCGCAGCTTCGATCGAGCGACTATTACCGAAGCAGCGCAAACTATAGAAACGCCACACCAAGATGTGGATCGGAAGCTGGCTGTGTCAATAGCCCGACCGTGAGGCTTGTCATTACCCAAATTTGGGTAGTTTAGGTTTCGTCGGCTGTGCCGCCAGCCGTTTTAAGCGTAAACTGCCGCCATGATTACCCTT
>Ga0247727_10014446_pt1 | contig 13122 bp, 10 predicted proteins | sample WisWelCaveWW1625_FD_202498 | JGI IMG/M metagenome (GOLD analysis project Ga0247727, IMG submission 202498) | Biofilm microbial communities from Wishing Well Cave, Virginia, United States - WW16-25 | ecosystem: Environmental > Aquatic > Deep subsurface > Groundwater > Cave microbial mat | place...
GCCGGAGAGGAGGATATCCGGCACGCCCCAGCCCCGGAACTCCGCCGGGCGCGTGTACTGCGGGTACTCCAGCAGGCCCTGCGCGTGCGACTCCTCCTCCAGCGACGCCTCGCTCCCCAGCGCGCCGGGCAAGCGCCGAACGACCGCGTCGACGAGCACCATCGCCGCCAGCTCGCCGCCGGAGAGCACGTAATCGCCGATGCTCAGCTCGTCGTCCGCCAGGCGCTCGCGCACCCGTTCGTCGACGCCCTCGTAGTGGCCGCAAAGGACGATCAGGCGCGGCCGCCCGGCCAGCTCGTCGACGATCGCCTGCGTAAGGAGCCGGCCCTGCGGCGTGAGCAGCACGACGCGGCCCGCCTCTTTGTCGAGCGCCCGCACCGCCTCCACGGCGGCGAAGACCGGCCCCGGCTTCATTACCATCCCGGCGCCGCCACCGTACGGGTAGTCGTCTACCATGTGATGGCGGCCCTCGCCCCAGTCGCGAAGCTGGTGCAGCTCGATCCGGGCGATGCTCTGCTCGATCGCGCGCGCGACGATGCTCGCCTCGAACGGGCCGCGGAACATCTCCGGGAAGAGCGTGATAATGTCGAAGCGCATCGCCTAGTAGAGTGCTGAAAAGGGGGGAGTGCAGAGGGGCGCAGCCCATCTGCCGGGGGTCTGGGGGTTTCCTCCAGATTCAATAAACTTCTCAGGGTGGGCGGGTGGGAAGAAGGGCATATCGTTTTTCAGCAGCCTGCTACGGGCGCGGCCCCGAAGACGCGGCGTGGTCGCCGACGCGGCCGCGCAGCAGCTCGACAGCGTGCGGCAGCAGGTCGATCACCGCGCTTAGGTTCTGGCGGACGCCCCGCTCGCTGCCCGGCAGGTTCACGATCAGGCAGCGCCCACGTACCCCGGTCACGCCCCGAGAGAGGGCGGCCATCGCCGTGTGCTTCACGCCCTCGGCGCGCATCAGCTCCGCCAGGCCGGGCACCGGCCGCTCGATGACGTCCGCTGTCGCCTCGGGCGTCACGTCGCGCGGGCCGAGGCCGGTCCCGCCCGTCGTGACGATCAGATCGATCTCGTCCGAATCCGCCCACTCCCGCAACGTCGCCGCGATCTGGTCGCGCTCGTCGGGCACGATGGCCGAACGGCGCGCCTCTGCGTCGATGGTGGCGAGCAGCTCGGCGATGGCGGCGCCGCTCGTATCGACGCGTTCGCCGCGGGAGGCCTTATCGCTAATGGTGAGGACGGCAGCCCGGATGGGCATGGCCATTCATCATAGCACGAGCGCCTCTGAAAAGAATTTCAAAATTCCGCCCAGAAGGGCTTGACAATAATGGGGGAGCTAGTGGTAGAATGTGGCTACTTGTGGTAAGAAGTGGGAAGGTGGCATGGTGGAGAGCGCATCGACAAGAGGGTTCCTGGTGGGAGTGACCACACGTGCAATCCTTTTTCCTCGGTCGTTACGACTACGCGATGGACGGGCGCGGGCGGGTGCCGGTGCCGCCTCGCTACCGCTCGCTCTTCGCCGGAGGGGCGGTGCTCAGCCAGGGCTCGCCCGATCCCTGCCTCAGACTCTACACGATCGAGACGTTCCAGCAACAGGCCAGCCGCTATGTCGTCGAGCCGCCGCTCCGGCGCTCCGGCAAAATCGTTCGTTACGCCCTCTTCGGCGGCTCCTTCGATATCGAGCTGGACGGCCAGGGGCGGATCCTCATCCCGCCGCCGCTACGGGCCTATGCCGGCCTGGAGACCAACGTGGTGATGATGGGCACGGGCGAATCGCTGGCGATCTGGAACCCCGAGCAGTTCCAGGCCTACATGGCCTCCATCGAGGGGGAGATCGAAGCCACGTTCGAAACCGTGGAGCCCGGCTCGTGACCGCCGCCACGATCGCCAACCACGTCCCCGTTATGGTGCGCGAGGTGCTGGCCGCCCTCAACGTGCGTCCCGGCGGCCGCTACGTCGATGGCACCGTGGGCGCCGGCGGCCACGCGCTCGCCATCCTGGAGGAGGCCTCGCCCGGCGGCTCGCTCCTGGCCATCGACCGCGACCCGCGCGCGCTCGACGAAACGCGGCGTCGCCTCGGCTCCTTCGGCGAGAGCGTCCTTCTCGTCGAGGGCGACTACGCGGACATGGCGCGCATCTGTCGCGACCACGGTTTTGAACCTGTCCACGGCGTCCTGCTCGACGTCGGCCTCTCGTCGCTTCAACTCGAGGCCGCCGAGAGGGGCTTCAGCTTCCTCCGCGAGGGCCCGTTGGACATGCGCTTCAGCCCGGAGCAGGAGCTGACCGCCGCTACCCTGGTCAACCAATACGACGAAGCTGCCCTCGCCGACATCATCTACCGCTATGGCGAAGAGCCGCAATCGCGGCGCATCGCCCGGCGCATCGTGAGGCTGCGCCCGATAGAGACGACGACCGAGCTGGCCAAGGCCGTCGAGGAGGCCGTAGGCGGGAGGGTTCGACGCCAATCCCACCCCGCCACCAGGACGTTTCAAGCCCTCCGGATCGCAGTCAACCAGGAACTCCTCAGCCTGGAAGCTGCGCTCCCTCAGGCCTGCGGCCTCCTGGGCGACCTTGGCCGGTTGGCGGTCCTCAGCTACCATTCGCTGGAGGACCGCCTCGTCAAGACCTTCATGCAACGCGAGTCGCGGGACTGCGTCTGCCCGCCCCGCCAACCCGTCTGTACCTGCGACCATCGCGCCACCCTCCGCGCCATCACTCGCGGCGCCCTCCGTCCCACCGACGAGGAGGTCGCCGCCAACCCGCGCGCCCGTAGCGCCCGCCTTCGCGTGGCCGAGCGCCTGTCGGCGGCCGCCTAGAAGGACGAAGAGGGCATGGCGGTCATCAACCGAATCTTCGAAGCTCCCAGGTATCGACCGAACCTCTCGCTGCGGCTGGAGCTGCGTCCCATCCTATACGTGACCGGCGCCGCCGTCGTCGTGCTGGCGCTGCTTCAGGTGGTCCAGACCTCGGACGTGGCGACCACCAGCTTCGCGATGCGTCGCCAGGAGCGCGAGCGGCTGGAGCTGCAGACGCGCGTGCGCCAGATGGAGGCAGAGGTCGCTTCGCTGTCGTCGCTGGGGCGCGTCCAGCAAGAGGCCCAGGCCCGCCTCGGCCTCGTCCCGCCGGGCGAGCGACGCTCCCTTCGGGTGAACGCGCCCGCCCCCGCGCCCGAAGAGCTCCTGCCGACGCGCTTCGCGCCCACACGAGTTGCCGAAGGAGACGGCGGCGGCTCGCCCTGGTGGCGAGACGCCCTCAAGCTCCTTCCTTTCTACTAGCTAGCAGACCGCCCGATACGGCCAGCGCGCGAGCTCGCCGGAGGGACGAAGGATGGCCCGGCGTTCCCATCGCCTAAACTGGCGCATGGCGCTCCTGATCCTCACTCTGGGGATCGGCGTCGTGGCGGTCGTCGCCCGTCTTGCCCAGGTGCAGATCGTCCGTCACGAGTACTACGCCCAGCGAGCCGAAGAGGAGCACCTCCACCAGACGGTGGTCCGCGAGCCCCGCGGCAGCATCCTCGACCGCAACGGCTACCCCCTCGCCACCACCGTCACCACCTTCGATGTCTACGTCGACCCCAGGAGCTGGCGTGAGCCGGCCACCGCCCTCCGCGGCGCGGCCGCCCTCGCCCCCCTCCTGGGCCGCGCGCCCGCCGACCTGCTCTCCGCCGTCGCTGCCCAGGCCCAGGGCGATTACCTGGCGGCCCGCGGCGTCGACGCCCAGATCGGCCTCGACGTGCTCGATGCCGCCCCGGCGGGCGTCACCGCCGTCAGCGCCAGCCGCCGCCACTACCCGGAGGGCGACGTCGCGTCCGCGCTGCTCGGCTTCACCGGCCGCGACCAGGTCGGCCTCACCGGCATCGAGGCCGACTTCGAGCGCGAGCTGGGCGGCGTGCCCGCGACGGTCTACTTCGAGCGCGACGGCCTGGGCAACCCGATCCCCTTCGGCCGCCGCCTCGGCGACACCCCCATCGCCGGCGGCGACGTCCGTCTCACCATCGACCGCCACCTCCAGCGGCTGGCCGACCAGGCCCTCGACCGCGCCGTCGAGGCGCACAAGGCCACTGGCGGCACGATCATCATGATGGACCCGAAGACCGGCGAGGTCCTGGCGATGGCCAGCCGGCCCAGCTTCCGCCTCAGCCAGCTCAACCTGCAAGACGCCGCCCAGGGCGACTTCTATCGCAATCGCGCCGTCACCGACACCTATGCCCCCGGCTCACTGATCAAAACGATCACCATGGCCGCCGCCATCGACTCCGGCCTCGTCACACCCGACAGCACCTACTACGACGTGGGCGTGGAGAGCGTGCCGGGCGCGTCCATCCGTAATTGGGACCTCAGCAGCCACGGCACCGTCACTGCCACCGAAATCCTCCAGTACTCGCTGAATACCGGCGCCGTCTGGCTCAGTAGCGCGCTGGGCCCGGACCGCTTCTATGATTACCTCCACCGCTTCGGCTTCGCCGAGGAGACGCACGCCGGCCTCGGCGGCGAGGCAGCCGGCCTGCTGCGTACCAACCAGGATGAAGGCTGGTGCGAGTGTGACCTGGCTACCAACAGCTTTGGCCAGAGCATCGCCGCCACGCCGCTCCAGGTGATCACCGCCGTCGCCGCCCTTGTGAACGGCGGCGAGCTCATGCGACCCTACATCGTAAGAGAGGTCGACGGCCCGGACGGCCGCCAGGTGAGCGAGCCCGTCGTCGTCCGCAGGGTCGTCTCGGAAGGAACGGCGCAGACGCTGGTCGAGATGATGAACGCCGTGGTCGACGGCGTGCCGTCGCACCTGGCCCAGGTGCCTGGCTACCGTATCGGCGGCAAGACCGGTACCAGCACCTTCACCGACCGCTCGACCACCATCGCCTCCTTCATCGGCTTTGCTCCCGTCGAAGACCCAAGGTTTATCATGCTAGTGAAGATCGACGAGTCCCAAGACGATCGCCTGGGGGGCCTCGTCGCCGCGCCCGTCTTCGCCGAGCTGGCGCCCCAGATCCTCACCTACCTGGGCGTCTACCCGAACGATGCGGCGCTGGTGGAGCGCGACCGCTAGCGCCGCCAAACGAGTGATGATGATTACCGCTGCCGAAGTCACGGAGAGCCTGGGGTCGCTGCTGCTGGAGGCGCGCCCCGCCGGCGCTCGCCGCTTTCGCCGCGCCGTCGTCGACTCGCGACAGGCCGGCCGCGGCGACCTCTTCGTCGCGCTGCCCGGCGCCCGCCGCGACGGCCACGAGTTCGTGCCGGAGGCGCTGGCGCGCGGCGCCCGCGGCCTCCTGGTGCGCGAGGCGCCCGACGCGCCGCCCGGCGTCGCCGTCTTCGTCGCCAGCGACACCCTGGCCGCCCTCCAGCGCCTCGCCGCCGGCCGGCGCGACCGCCGCAGGGCGAAAGTGATCGGCATCACAGGCAGCGTGGGCAAGACGACGACGAAGGAGATCACCGCCGCCGTGCTCGGCGCCCGCTACCCGGTGCTCAAGAACGAAGCGAACTACAACACAGAGATCGGTCTGCCGCTCACGCTGCTGGAGCTCACCCACCGCCACCGCCGCGCCGTCCTGGAGATGGCGATGCGCGGCCCCGGCCAGATCCGCGAGCTGTGCCAGATCGCCCGGCCGGAAGTCGGCGTGATCACCAACGTCGGGCCGTCCCACCTCGAACAGCTCGGCAGCCTGGAGGCGATCGCCGCCGCCAAGGCCGAGCTGCTCGAGCACCTGCCGCCCCATGGCTTCGCCGTCCTCAACGGCGATGACCCCCTGGTCCGCTCGCTGGCCTCGCGCACCCGCGCCCGGCCCGTCTTCTTCGGTACGTCGCCCGACGCCGACGCCCGCGCTAGCGACGTCGAGAGCCGAGGCCTGGCCGGCGTTTCGTTTCGCCTCCACTGGCGCGGCGAAAGCGCAACCGTCGAGACGCTCCTCCCCGGCCGTCACCTGGTCTCCGACGCCCTCGCCGCCGCCGCCGTCGCCCTCGTCGATGGCTTCTCGCTCGCCGAGACCGCGTCGGCGCTCGCCGGCGCGCGCGTCGCGCCGCGGTTGCGCGTCCGGAGCGGGCGCGGCGGCTGCACGCTCCTCGACGACACCTACAACGCCAGCCCCGCCTCGATGGCCGCCGCCCTCGATCTGCTGGCCGAGCTGCCCGGCCGGCGCGTCGCCGTCCTCGGCGACATGCGCGAGCTGGGCGCCGCCGAGCGCGAGGCGCACCTCGAGGTCGGCCGGCGCGCCGCCGAGGTCGCCGACGTCATCCACGGCGTCGGCGACCTCGGCGTCCTCATCGCCGAAGGCGCGCTCGAGGCGGGCCACGCCGCGACCCACGCCTGGCCCGACACTACGGCGGCGACCGAGGCCATCGCCGCCGACCTGCGCCCGGACGATGTGGTGCTGGTGAAGGCATCGCGCGCGCTGGCGCTGGAGACGCTGGTGGAGGCGCTGACAAACTAGATGGTGCGCGCGCTCGTCATCGGCTCGGCTGCCTCCGCCGTCTCGCTGCTCGCGGGTTGGCCCGCGATAGCCACGCTGCGCCGCCTGCGCATGGGCAAAGCGATCAGCGACGAAGGCCCCGAGTCGCACCAGGCCAAGGCCGGCACCCCCACCTTGGGTGGCCTCTTCTTCCTGGCGACCATCCTGGCCGTGACCGTGCCGACGAGCCTGATCGACCGTCGCGCCGTGCTCCTGCCGCTGTGCGTCATGGGCGCGGCCGCCGTCATCGGTTTCGCCGATGACCTGCGCACCATCCAGGGCCGGGAGCGCGGCGGCGGCCACGAGCGCATCGGCTTCGTCGTCAAGGAGGCGCTCATCGTCGCCATCGGCCTCGTCGCCGGGCTGGTCCTCTACTACTCGCTCGATGAGCAGCGGGCGCTCGTCCCGCACTTTGGCGAGTACGAGCTGGGGCCGGCCTACGTCGCCGTCGCCGTCGTTGTCGTGGCGACGACGACCAGCGCCGCCGCCGTCACGGACGGCCTCGATGGGCTGCTGGGCGGTCTGATGGCGTTCGCCTTTGCCGCCTATGGCGTCATCGCCGCGCTCCAGGACCAGGCGTACCTGGCCGTGTTCTGCTTCACCGTCGTGGGCGCGCTCGCCGGCTTCCTCTGGCACAACGCCCACCCCGCCCGCGTCATCATGGGCGATACGGGCGCCCTGTCGCTGGGCGCCGGCCTGGCGGTCGTGGCGCTGATGACCGGCTGGTGGCTGCTGCTGCCCGTCGTCGGCGTCGTCTTGCTGGCGGAGGGGCTCTCGGTCGGGGCGCAGATCGGCTCGTACCGCCTCGCTGGGCGCCGCGTCCTGCGCATGGCGCCCCTCCACCACCACTTCGAGCTGTCGGGCTGGTCGGAGCCGCAGGTGGTGACCCGTTTCTGGCTGGTGGGGGCGGTCGGGGCGCTGCTAGGCGTCGCTCTGGCCTTGACAGATTAGTGAGAAAGTGCTATGACAGGTGATCGAGAGAGCCTGGTGGGTAAGCGAGTAACCGTCGTTGGCCTCGGCATCGAGGGTGTCGATCTGGTGCGCTACCTGGCGTCCCACGGGGCCGCCGTCACCGTCTCCGACGCCAAGCCGCCCGAAGCCCTCGCCCGCCGCATCCTGGAGCTGGACGGCGTCCCGGTGCGCTTCTCGCTTGGTGAAAACCGCACCGAGGACGCCACCCTGGCCGATACGCTCTTCGTCTCGCAGGGCGTGCCGCTTAGCCTCCCCTCCATCGAGGCGGCGCGCGAACAGGGCGTGCCCATTAGCTCGATGACGCGTCTCTTCCTGGAGCTGTGCCCGGGCACCATCGTCGGCATCACCGGCAGCAGCGGCAAGACGACCACCACCGCCCTCGTCGACGCGATGTTCGCCGCCGCCGGGCGAAAGCACGTCGTCGGCGGCAACATCGGCGTCGGCTTGCTCGGCCTGCTCGACTCGATCACGCCGGAGACCTGGGTGGTGCTGGAGCTGAGCCACACCCAGCTCGAGACCGCCGCTCGCAGCCCGCATATCGCCTGTGTTCTCAACATCACGCCGAACCACCTCGATCGCTACACCTGGGAGGAATACACCGCGCTCAAGCTGCGCATCCTCCAGGACCAGGGGAAGGACGACATCGCCGTCCTCAACCTGGACGACGACGTGACCTGCTCGTTCGCCACCGAGGCGCGCGGCCACGTCGTCTGGTTCAGCGCCCGCCGGCCGCCGAACGGCGCCGCCACCGCCTTCGTCCGCGACGGCGCTATCGCCTGGCGCAGCGGCGGCGTGGAGACGAAGCTCCTGCCCGTCAGCGACATCCCCCTGCGCGGCGCCCACAACGTCTCGAACGTCCTTGCCGCCTGCGCCGTCGCCGGCGCCGCCGGTCTCGAGTTCGAGGCCGTCGCCCGCGCCGTGCGCGAGTTCACGCCGGTTCCCCACCGGCTGGAACTGGTCGCCACCATCGACGGCGCCGCCTACTACAACGACAGCATCGCCACCACGCCCGAGCGCGTGCTCGCGGCGCTCCGCTCGTTCAAGGAGCGCGCCGTGCTCCTGCTGGGGGGTCGCGAGAAGCGCCTGCCCTTGGACGAATTGGCGAGCGAGGCCGTCGAGCGCTGCCGAGCCGTCGTCTGCTTCGGCGAGGCCGGGCCGATGTTCGAAGAAGCGCTGCGGCCGGTGGCCGATGCTACGGGCGTCACCTTGCCCATCGACCGCGTCGGCACGCTCGCGGAGGCGGTCGAGGCCGCCCGCGCGCGCGCCACCGAAGGCGACGTCGTCCTGCTCTCGCCGGCCTGCACCAGTTACGACGCCTACGACAACTTCGAGCAGCGAGGCGAAGAGTTCCGGACCATCGTGCGCGGACTGGCCTCGAAGGGAGGGAAGGAACCATCGCGGTCGCAGACACGCGCCGGCTAGCCGGGCAGCCGGACTACCTGATCCTGGGCCTCGTCCTGGCGCTAGTCGCGCTGGGCCTGCTGATGGTCTACAGCTCCAGCCTGGCGCTGGGCCTGCTCGACTTCAACGACGCGAACTACTACGTGTCGCGCCAGACGATCTGGGCGGCCATCGGCGTTGGCCTCCTCGTCTCGCTGATGCGGCTCGACTACCACTGGCTGCGCTCGGTGAGCCCGCTGCTGATGCTCGCCGCGATCGTCAGTCTGACCGCGGTGCTGGTGCCCGGCATCGGCCTCGAGCGCAACGGCGCGACGCGCTGGATCGCGCTCGGGCCGCTGCCGCCCGTCCAGCCGAGCGAGTTCGCCAAGCTGGCGCTGATCATCTATGTTGCCGCCTGGCTGGCAGCCAAGGGCGGCGACGTGCGCAGCTTCGCGCTGGGCTTCGTGCCCTTCGTCCTGATGGTCGGCCTCGTCGCCGGGCTGATCCTGCTCGAGCCCGACACGGGTACCGCCACCGTGCTCGTCCTCACGACGATCACGCTCTTCTTCGTCGCCGGCGCTTCGGTCACCCACATCGCCGCCCTCCTCGGCATCGGCGGCGTGGCGATGACGCTCCTCATTCTCACGTCCGGCTACCGGCTCGACCGCCTGATGGCCTATCTCAGGGCCGAGGACGACCCGACGGGCCTCGGTTTCCAGACCATCCAGCTCCTGATCGCGCTGGGCAGCGGTGGCATCAACGGCCTGGGCCTGGGCGCCAGCCGTCAGAAGTTCTTCTACATCCCCGGCTCCCACACCGACGGCGTCTTCGCCGTCGTAGGCGAGGAGCTGGGCTTCATCGGGGCGATGGGCGTCGTGCTCCTCTTCGTCGCGCTCGTCTATCGCGGCTTCCGCGTCGTCTTCCGCGCGCGCGACGATTTCGGCGCGCTGCTGGCGACCGGCATCATCTGCTGGATCTCCTTCCAGGCGCTGATCAACGTCGGTGGCATCACCCGCGCCATCCCCCTCACCGGCATTCCGATGCCCTTCCTCAGCTACGGAGGCTCCGCGCTGGCCGCGCTGCTCGCCGCCGTCGGCATCCTGCTCAGCGTCTCCCGTCACGCCACCGGCGCTCCGCCGCTGGACGCCGCCGACGAATCGAATAGCAAGCCGCGCTCGCAGCGCCGGCGAGGAGCGAGGTGAAGGTGGTGCTTGCGGGTGGGGGAACCGGCGGTCACATCTATCCGGCCCTGGCCGTCGCTCAGGCGCTCCGCCGCGACGCCGCCGTCGAGATGCTGTACATCGGCGTCCGCGGTCGCCTGGACGAGCAGATCGTCGCGTCCGCCGGCCTGCCCTTCGCGGCCGTGAGCGCCGGCCCCTTGCGCGTCGGCTCGCCCTGGCGCGCGCTGCGCAGCCTGGCCAGCCTCGCGCTGGGCGCGGCGCAGGCCTGGCGTCTGCTCGGCCGCTTCCGCCCGGACGCCGTCTTCGCCACCGGCGGCTACGCCAGCGTGCCGGTCGGCGTCGCCGCTCGAGCGCGCCGCCGGCCCCTCGTCGTCTACCTGCCCGACGTTCATCCCGGCTGGGCGGTGCGATTGCTCGCCCGCCTGGCGACTCGCCTCGTCACCACCACCGACCGCGCCCTGGCCGAGCTGCCCGCCGGCAAGGCCGAGGCCGTCGGCTATCCCGTCCGCGACGCCTTCTGGTCGGCGACGCGCGACGGGGCCCGCGCGACGCTCGGCCTGCCTCAGGACGAGAAGGTGCTCCTGGTCAGCGGCGCCAGCCAGGGCGCCCGCCGCCTCAACCTCGCCGTCCTGGACCAGCTCGACGCGCTGCTCTCGATGTGCCACGTCCTCCACCTCACCGGCGCCGCCGGCGAGGCGGAGGTGATCGCCCGCCGCGATGCGCTGCCCGCGAACCTCCGGGAGCGCTACCACGTCTTCGGCTACCTGGACGAAATGGCCGGCGCGATGGTCGCCGCCGACCTCGCCGTCATGCGCGCCGGCGCTTCAGTGCTGGGCGAGCTGCCGGCCGCCGGCCTGCCCGCCGTGCTCGTCCCCGGCGTCTACGAAGGTTGGGACCAGGGTCCCAACGCCCGCTATCTAGAGGAGCAGGGCGCCGCCGTCGTCCTGCCGAACGATCAGCTCGACCGCCTCGCCCAGGTCGCCGGCGAGCTGCTCTCAGATGATGCCCTCCGCCGGACGATGGGCGAAGCGGCCCGCCGCCTCGCCCGGCCCGACGCGGCACGGCGCATCGCCGCCGTCGTGCGGGAGATCGCGGAGGTGGCCGCGTGAGCCAGCGCAGGACGCCCGGCATCCCGGAGCGCGTCCACCTGGTCGGCGTCGGCGGCATGCACCTCTCGGGCATCGCCCGCATCCTCGCCGCCTGGGGCCACCGGGTGACCGGCTCCGACCTTCGCCTCTCCCCCCTGACCGACGCCCTCGCCGCCGCCGGCGTGACGGTGTTGGAAGGCCAGCGCCCCGAGCACGTCGGCGACGCCGAGCTCGTGGTGACCACGTCGGCGGCCAGGGACGACAACCCGGAGCTGGCCGAAGCCCGCCGCCGCGGCGTCCCCATCCTCAAGCGCGCCGAGTTCATCGCCCGGCTCATGGAGGGCCGCTTCTCGGTCTGCGTCGCCGGTACCCATGGCAAGACCACCACTACCGGCCTCATCGCCTCCATGCTCGTCCGCGCCGGCCGCTCGCCGACCTACCTGGTCGGCGGCGAGGTGCGCGACCTCGGCACGAACGCCGCCCCCGGCGACGGCGACCAGATCGTCGTCGAAGCGGACGAGTTCGACCGCGCCTTCCTCGAATACCGGCCCGACCTCGCCGTCGTCACGAACGTCGAGCCCGACCACCTCGACATCTACGGCTCGTTCGAGGCGCTGGCCGAGGCGTTCGGGCAGTTCATCGCGCAGGTCAAGCCCGGTGGTCGGCTCATCGCCTGCGCCGACAGCGCGGAGCTGCGCGAGCTGCTCGCCTCGCCGTCGATCCGCGCCCACGTCGAGACCTACGCGGTCGACCAGCCCGCCGGCTGGACGGCGAACGACATCGAGTCGCTGCCGGGCGGCGGACAGGCGTTCACGGTGAAGCGCTCGGGCACCGGGCTGGGTCGCTTCGAGACCGCGCTGTCAGGTCGACATAACGTCTCGAACGCGCTGGCCAGCATCGCCGCTGGCATCGGGCTCGGCCTGCCGCTCGACGTGGTGCGGGAGGCCGTCGCCGCGTACGGCGGCGCTCGCCGTCGCTTCGAGCTGGTCGGTGAGGCGGCCGGCGTCACGGTCATGGACGACTACGCCCACCATCCCACAGAGGTCGCCGCCACGCTCGCCGCTGCGCGACAGCGCTTCGCCGGCCGGCGGCTGGTCGCCGTTTTCCAGCCGCACACCTACAGCCGCACGCAGTACCTCCTCGAAGGCTTCCGGAGCTGTTTCCGCGACCTCGACGAGCTGTTCGTGCTCGCTACCTACGCCGCCCGCGAGCCCGAGTCGGCGGGCCTCGACGCCGAGGCGCTCGCCGCCGCCATCGAAGCGCCGCGCGCCCGCTACGTCGCCTCCTTCGAGGAGGCCACGCAAGCGGCGCTCGACCTGCTGCGCCCCGGTGACGTCTTCTTCACCATCGGCGCCGGCGACGTGGACGCCGTGGGGCCGCTGGTAGTGGAAGGCTTGAGGAACCAGGAACCAGGAACCAGGAACGAGGAACAGAACCTCGGAACCTCTGAACCTCGGAACCACGCGCGGAAGGCAGGTGGTTCCAAGGTTCAAAGGTTCGATGGCTCGGCGCTCGTCGAGCGGCTCAGCGCCATCGCCACCGTCCGCACCGGCGAGCCGCTCTCTCGCCACACCACCTTCGGCGTCGGCGGGCCGGCGGACGTCTTCGTCGTTGCCGAGGACGCCGAGCAGCTCGCGCGCATCGTCATCGCCTGCCGGGAGTTCGACGCGCCGGTCTTCGTCCTCGGCTCCGGCAGCAACATCGTCGTCGGCGACGGCGGCATTCGCGGCGTCGTCATCGAGAACCGCGCGCGCGCCCTCGCCGGCCCGGAGGCGGACGGCCGGGGCGGCTTCGTCTTCCGGGCGGAGTCCGGCGCCAGCTTCGCCGGCGTCGCTCGCGCGCTCGCCCGCCAGGGCTACGCCGGCCTGGAGTGGGCCAGCGGCATCCCGGGCACGCTGGGCGGCGCCGTGGTCTACAACGCCGGCGCCTACGGCGGCTGCCTGGACGACGTGCTTCGCTCGATCCGCATCATCAACGGCACCGGCGCCGCGAAGGACCTGCCGGCGGCCGACCTCGACCTCGTCTACCGGGGCAGCGTCTTCACGCGAGGCCAGTTCCGCGACCGCGTCGT
>Ga0247727_10014447_pt1 | contig 13119 bp, 14 predicted proteins | sample WisWelCaveWW1625_FD_202498 | JGI IMG/M metagenome (GOLD analysis project Ga0247727, IMG submission 202498) | Biofilm microbial communities from Wishing Well Cave, Virginia, United States - WW16-25 | ecosystem: Environmental > Aquatic > Deep subsurface > Groundwater > Cave microbial mat | place...
GGTTACTCCCGTGCGTATCGCGTTGGGGCGAATCCGACTGTCATAGCTGACCAACCAGACGGAATACTCGGTATCGGCAACGGGAAGCTGCATCCACGGCGTTGTATATGTAATTTCCGTTTTGCCCGGACTGGCCAGCAGTTCCCAATCGGCGATAGCTTCTGTACCCTCCTGTAAATATACATGCACGCCGCCGAAGGTGCTGGTCTGGCGCGAGCGCGGCGGGAGCGCCGGGTTGATCCAGGTGACCGTCACGCGGAAAAGCCGGTTGCCGGAACGTGCCCGGCTCGGGCCGTAACTCACAACAGCAGTCAGGCCCGTCACCAGCGCTGCATATTCCTGGCCGGAGACCTGGCCGGGCGGCGCAACCACTACGGTCGCACTGGGCGATGCCCCTGGATCGCCGAACTTGATCAAGGCATTCTCGCTATCCTCCCCGTAGGATGGCGCATACACGCGCCATGTTTCCGTCTCCTGCGGCGCGCGATGGACCACGAATGCCGGATTTTCAGCGCGTGGCTTGCGATCCAGATCAACCGGCGAAAACAGACCAACGGCCGGATTCGCCGCCGTCATGCTCCCGACCGCTATCCCGCTCGATCTGTCCGGCGCATCAAGATACACATGGATTCCGAAGAATGCTCCAATCGGACTCGGATTCGTGTAGGCGATCTTCAGCCGGACGCCGACGCTGCCGTCATCACCGGGATCGGTGTATCCATCGACGGTGACCGTCAAGCCGGTGACACTGCCGGGCGCGGCAGGTTCCGGCACGCTCACCGATGGCGGCGGAGTGAAAGCAACCGGGCTGCGCGGCGAGCCGGACCAGAACTCGATAACGCCATCTCGACTCTCGCCCGTAAAGCCCTCGATCTCGTAGCGCAATAGATCGCCGGTTGCTTTCGGAATGTGCATTGCCCGCAGGCTGCTAATCAGGAAACTTTCGTTCACGGCGTGCCGCGTCAGGTTGATGGTGATGACTTGCCCGGTATGCAGCCCTCCCGTATCGGTCTCGAAGCGCGCGATCTTGACGATGGACTTGTATCGCCGAAGCAGGGAATTCGCTAGCTCGTTCGCGGCCTGCAAATCCACGATGTCCGGCGCCTCCTCGTACCATTCGTAGATCCCCGAGCCGCCCTCCACCGCTGCCCGCGCCGCGATTTCCGCCGCATCGAGCACCGCCACGATATCATCTCCCATCGCCCGGTAGGTGATTTGCAGGCTGTCGGAAGCCGTCAGAGCCGCCGCGCCCGCGTCCTGAACGATATCCTTTTCAGCATAGGCCCAGTACCAATCTTTTCCCGTATCGATACTGTTGATGCCTACGGTCTTGTCAGTCCCATTGACGCGCGCGGTTGGAGTGTCTGCAACGCGCTTAGCAAGCACGAAAGTTTTCTGCGCACCATTGCCAACGAAACTTTGCTCACTCTGCGCAACGATGGCCTGATTGACGCGGAGTCGCACCTTGTTGCGGTACTGGTTACGACTGTACGACAGAGAAAAGTCCCTGAAGTTGTTCGTCGCATCGCCGAGCGAAAACGGAGCGACATAGGCCGTGCGCGGAACGAAGTGCAGGCCCTTGTCCTCATCTATGTACCAAGCATACCCGCTAGCCAGTGCAACATCGTCAAACGCATCGGCGATGCTCTTGCTTTCGTCGAGGACCAGTTTGTCAATCGTCGCGCCCGCCTGAATGTCCGCCGCCGTGATGCCATCGGCCGCGAGGTACTTGGTTCGCAAATCGCCGACGATAAAACCGGCGGTCTGCCCGAGATAGACCTCTAGGACCGTGCGGAATCGGGACGGCATTTGATTGTAATCAACCGCCGTAATACTGAATCCCAAGGCTCCCGTGCCAGTTTGTGGGCTTGTTCCCGGCGTGGTACGGGTCTCGCGGACTTCTTCAATCGTGCCAGCAAAGTGTTTCGTCGCGCCTTCTTCGACCAGCACAACCTGGCCGGCGGCAGGACGATAGGCTGCTGCTGCATCCTGCACCTGGAAATCGAGCACGGTGCGATTGTTCAAATCCCCGCTTATGGTCAGCGTCTCGACAAGGACGGTGGACGTTCGGTCTATTGCGTTGATCTTTACGGTGATGGGCATCAGCCGAGCCTGGTTACTCCGCGCGTGCGCAGCCGCTCCGCGATCATCTTCATCAGATCATCCACCATGCTCGCGGTCGCCGCGCCATGAAATGTGTTCCCGCTAATCTGAATCGTGATCGCTCCGCTCCCTGCTCCGGCCGCGCCGCCAATCCGCGATGGCAGGTCTATGCGCAGTGCATCGTTGATATCGCCCAGTAACTTCAGGTGCGGTCCCCAGAGCACATCGGCTAGCGAGCGAATCCACGGCAGATACTCGTTGTGGAGATGTAGGATTTGCTCCAGGTGAATTTCGGCAAAGCGCGTATACCGCTCGATCAAATCGAGGCTCTTGTTCATTCCCGCCATCTGAAAGTTGCCGATCACGCTGCTCACCGCAGTGGCTACTCCTGCAACCGCCCCGACAATGCCCATGACGCCGCTCGCAGCACCGCTGGCCGCTCCGGCCGCTCCGCCAGCAGCGCTCGCGGCGGAACCCGCTGCACCTGCGGCAGTAGTTGCCGCTGTTGCTCCCGCTGATCCAGCGCCGAATATCGCCCCGAGCGCCCGGCCAAGCAACGGCACATCCTTTAAGATGCTGGAGAGCACCTCGGCGATGCGCAGCAGTTGTTTCTCGATGGCCAGTCGGACCAACGCCTTACCCAGGTTTTCGACAGCATCCACCATCACGTCTTTGAACTTGCCGCCCTTGAATATGATATCGGTCAGCGAGCGGCTGAAGTCAGTCATCACCATTGAGACTTGCCGCCTCATTACCGCAGACCAGGATTCCTGCGTCTTGACAATCGCGCGGCCTGCGGCATCGTACTTGCGCTGAAGCTTTTCACCATCTTCGAGCTTATCGAGATATTCGCCCAGGCTGGTGTTCACGTCTCGCTGTATCTGGACATTGATGACTCCCAATTGTACTTGTAGATTCAATTCTCGCAGTCGTTCAACCACGTCCGCGAGTACGGCCTCTTGCTGCAAGGCTGCAACATTGGTGTTGCGGATGACCCGCATCAAAAACGAATTGGCGTCAGACGCTTGCTCAACCGCAATCTTCGCATTCACCATTTCGACGCCGAGTCTCTGAACTGCCAGATTGTACTTGTTCTGGATTTCTTGCGCAACGATCGCGGTATCCGCGTGCAGCTTAAAAGCATCGGATGTTTCCCTGAGTCCGAGCGCGTGTTGAGTTGTGCTCTTGCTAAGCCGCTTCACGCTCTCGTCGACAGTAAGAAGTCCTGCTGAAAGATTATTGGATCGCTTCCGCCATTCCTCGTAGGCTGCAATGTTGCCCTGAATGGCCAACTTGCCATTTTCAATGTGAATTGTGAACTGCTTTGCCAAAGTACCGGCGGTTTGGATTTCTCGATGCGCCTTCTCGACGCTTTCGGCCCATTCCGTGAAGCTCATGCCGAGATTGTCAAGCTCGGCATCTATGTCCGACATTTCCCGCCGCCAATCGGAGCCGGCCTTGCGCAGGTCATCAATCATCGGGCCGAGACGTTCGAACGTTTCGAGACGTCCGCCGCTGAGCTTTTCAAACAAACTCAGTGCTGAGGAGACGAACTCCACTATCCGCTTGGCCAGGGGCATCAACATCTCGCCGATGCTATTCAGGACCACGCGCATTTGATCCTTGACGGTTGACCAGCGCCCCAGAAGCGTCTCGCTCTGTTTTTGCATGGCGCCAGCAAACCGCTCGCCCATGGCCTCCAGAATTGTCCTGACCGCCGCTCCTCCCTCGACTGCGCCTCTCTCGGCACGTTTCTGAATCTCGGCAATGCTCACGCCCGCTTTGTCGGCGAGCATCTGCCAAGCATTGATTCCCGCTTCCGCGAGTTGGTTCATCTCTTGCGCGGAAACTTTGCCCTTGGCCTGCATCTGTGAAAGTGCCAAGGTGACGCGATCAATTGTTTCTTTTCCGCCGCCCATGGCTGCGACGGCATCGCCTACTTTGGTCATGATCGGAATGACATCTTTGGCTGCAAAGCCCATGGCCATCAGCCGGCGACTAGCGAGAAGTAAATCAGGAAACTCAAACGGGGTCCGCGCTGCGAATTGCTGTAGGTCTTTCAGAAATGCACCGGCGCGTTCGGCAGACCCGAGCATCGTCGCGAACCCGATGCGCGCCTGCTCCATATCGGCGGCAACTCCAATCGCCGCCTTGCCCACGCCGACCATTGCCGCGCCCACGGCGGCCACTCCGAGCGCCACCGGCCCACTAGAGAGGCTGGTAAAAGCGGTAAGGCGCGCCTGGGCGCTGCCTAGTCCTTGGTTGAAATCGGAGACGTTCGCTCCGAGCCGCAGAACCAGGTCGCCAACACTGATCGCCATAATCAGCCTGCCTGCTTGCGGCGGCGCGCAAGTCGGCGAACAATGACGCCAAGTTTTTTAGCAGTCAGCGCCGGGAGTTGTCGCTTGTACTTGAAAGCAACAGGCCGAAAGAAAGGCCGCGCCTTCATGTGGACGGTCCCGTACTCGACCATGCGCGCGTAGTGCGCTCTCGAAAATACGTTTACGAATGCAAAGAATTTCGGCCCGCGCATCGGTCCATAGCTGACCTGGGACCGGAGAAACCCCGTCCGCACAGGTGCGCGCAAGCGCACCGCATCCCGAATGAACCGCGCTTCTCCTAGAAACGCGTCAACCTGGTTATGTGTTGCTGAAAGTGTCGCGACGCTGCGCAATCGCTCGACTGCATCTTGCGCGCCATCCCACTTAGCGCTTAACACGGGCGCGCTCCACGGCAAGCTCCTGCTCTTGATGCCGCAGGCGCAACAGGGCCGCCCACTCCGTCAATTCTGCCGAGCTGATCCGGTCGAGCAATTCGTCTACCGTGCATCCCATCTGCCAGGCGAGCTCGAAGTATAGCCGGCGCTCGCCAATCAGAAGTTTTTTTGCGCCTCCGGCAAAGCCGTACTCGACAAACCCGAGAGGCCGAGGATCGTTGTTGCCAGACGTTCGAGCACTTCGCCGGATTTGCCCATCAAGGCTTCGCGATCATCGGCGGTGAAAAGCGGCTCCTTGGTTTCTGGATCGTGCAGGCCAGCCACCAGGATATCGGTATAGATGCTCTGGAAATCGGGCGTGTCGCCACGGTGCGCGCCGGCGAATTGCGCCCGCTGCCTGCCGGTGAACCCGCGAGCCAGCACGGTGACGTTCCACTCGGGAATTTCAATGACCAGTTCCCTGAGATCGGGAGCGGCGAGAATTGCGCTCCGGCGCGTTCCATTACTGCTGCTCGATTGCATTTTCCCTCCATCAGGCGACAGCGCGCGTCAACGCGCCGGCCGATTCAAATGTCACGCGGGCAACCGCGCGATCTCCCACCGCGCCGGCAATGGGCGTATACGATGCCACCACCGCGCTGCCTGACCATTTGGGATTCGTGGCTGAGACGGCCGCATTGACGGGCCGCGTTTCGATAGTGAACGCCGCCGCTCCCCACAAGGGACTTATGGTGGCATCCGTCTGCCCGGCGGCGAAGTCCTGGGCCAATTCGGCCTCAATGGTCCAGTGCAGTAGGCCAGGGAGAGAGGCCTGTGTCGTCACACCCATGGTGGCATTCGGCACCATAGCGGTCTCCTGCGGAACGGAAATCGATATGATCTTCGCGGACAAATCGACGGCGTTGACCGACAGGTAGGCATTCGTCAGCACAAAGTTTGCCATTGTATCACCTCATCGAATTCCCATCATGACTGCGATCGTAAACGGCCCGCCGGCGGTGATGGTGATAACTGCCCGCCAGAAGGTATCCGTAACCGGCCCGGCGAGCGACAGCCATTCGGCGGCGCGCCCGCTCGCGCTGGTGAACGTGATCCGAGTTGTGGGCGAGGCGAAACCGGCCCCATCATCGCTTTCGATCCTCACGCCTACCGTGCCGGTGCCAGAGAGAATCTGGAGCGCGGCGTAAATCTTTTGGGTCGCTGAAGCCGCTCCTAGGCTGCGCGCCGTCCCGTTGGTGGTCGCAGAGAACGAACCGTTTTCGAGCATTGTCCCGCGCACCCAATCCCCGGATGCGCCAGCCGAAAGCACAAACGCCGCCATGTCGCCGACCGAGCCGCCGAAAGGCTGGTAGGTGCCCTGGAGCGCCTGAAACGCATAACTGATTTCACCAGCAGCGCCGGTTTCAGGACCGACCGTGATAACGCGGCCGGCCACGGCGAAAGAGGCGGTGAGCGCCGTATCTGATTTATCGGCGGCGAAGTCTGAAAAGCCGTCCGCCGTGAACTCGACTCCGCTAAGACCTGCGGTGTGGGTTCGCGTGCCCACTCCGAAGGTGGTGTTATCCACCGGCGCAGGCGTCAGCACCAGACCACCGATTGACCGGAGAAGCGCAGAGAGGTCGTACCCATGCAGGTAAACTTTGGGTTTTGTCAGGACGTAGTTAGCCATGGGCCGAATCCAAGTCTAGCACCTTACCGCAGTCCAAACAACGCCTCTGGTAATTGCCCATCGTTGCGCCAGGCGCAACTTCGGTTCGGGCATGTGGACAATCCTCGCTCGGTGCATCGAGCGCAAGCGCAACCCCGAGCAGCTCCACCGCTGCGACCAACTGCTGATAGGCAAGGCGCGCCAGGTCCGGGTTACTCATGGTAGATAACCTCGAACTCTAGCGTTCTGCGGCGCGTATTGATCTCCGGCTCTGATGGTAAATCCATTTCGCCCTCAAGGAAAATCCGTTCCAGGAGCACCCCGCCCTGGGTGCCGGAAATGTCGCGCAACGCCGCCCGCACCTGCTTCGCCGTGTCCAATGTTCGCAGGCGGCCGGCGCTGAAGCTGTCCAAGACGTCCACCTGCATCAGCGCCCTGTCGATTTTCGCGTCCGCGCCCATCAGGTGCTCAGCAACTGTCGAGATACGCGACAGGCTTATGGCGGGATAGGCCACATTCTGGGGCAGGTCATCGCGCGCAAATATCCGAGTTCCAACCAGCGCGGCAAGACCGGCGTGGGCTTTGAGCACGGTTACCAGAGCCTCCTCTATGTGCGGCATCTCATTGTTCGCGGGCGCGCTCTTCGCACAGCAGTTTCAGCCTGTGTTTTCGCTCGTCCTCATTGACCACCGATTGAATGTTGAATGCGCGTGTCCCATACAACAGGCGCATCAGAGGCGTAACGCCGGTGCGATACGGAATCCTGATCCAGTGCGAGACCTTCGCGGAGAACTGCTGAGCGGTAAACATCTCCTGCCCGGAGATTGGCGCGATGGCCGCCCACACCGTGGCGACATCCGACCAGGCTGGCACGCTGCCCCCGGCGGCATCTGTGGCCAGCGTCGCGCTTTGAAGCTTTACGCGGTGCCGCATCGATCCAAGCGGCGTCATTGGCCGTCCCAAATAAAAAAAAACCGCAGCGGCCACAACAGGCTGGTGATCGCGAAGGGAATCTCGCGCGCCTGCCCCGCCGTCTCTACCGTGACAACCGCGCGGTTTTCGTAGGAGTGCGCTACGAGCAGGAAAAATGCGGCCTTCAGGGTTCCCGGCATACGCTTCTCGGCAAGCGCCGCGTTGTATCCCGCAACGAACCGCACCTTGATTGGGTTCATCGGATTCAGCGACACGGTCGGCCAGGATTTTCCGTGCTTGAGAATGACCCGGCCTGGCTTGCTCTCCGTGTCTACTGAATATTCACTTGCGGCCAGCGTCGTTTCCACGCCGTCTGTATCGACGTATTTGATTGAAGCTACTGATTGTAGCGGAGGCAGGGGCAACGGGATGTAATCATCCCAGGGAAAAGCGTCCAGAATGAAATCCCAGGTCTGCGTAGTCAGCGCGTGACCCATCACCCCGTTTGGACCGTCAAGGTAGCTTTGCGCACTTTTAACGAACGCTTCCAGGATGGCGTTCTCGTCGCCTTGCGCTTCCTCCAGGCGCAAATAGCTTTTGACTTCCGCAAGGGTAACAGGGAAATCCTCAGCGGCGACAATCGGGGCCAAAGCGTAGCGCACCGGCCCTCCACTTAGGCAATGGCAGTGGCGCTCTGATCGCCGGCATAGCGTGGGCCAGTCAGAATGGCAACAACGCTCGCAATCACGCTGTTCACGCCATTCGTCAGGCTGACTTCGAGATTGGGCGACCCGGCAGGCAACTCCGCCGCGTCGATCTCGATAACATACATGATGGTGTCGGCAGCGGATGGCGTGTGCCCGGCAGCAGCGACGGCGGTGCGCGCTCCGAGAGTATCGCCAGCGGCGGTCTCCTCGGCATACATCGCATACGCGAGGGCCGTTCGGGTTGTGGGAACAAAGTCGTCGCAGGCATTGACGATGATCTTGGTGAACGCCGCCGCACTGACGCCCACTTGAACGATGATCGTCGCGTGCGCATAGTTCTCCATCGACCACACGTCGCTGAACCTCCCGCTGGTAATGTCGATAGGCGGCAGAGCGTTGATGACGTGCGCGCCTTCCGCGATAGTTAGACCCTTCATGGTTTTTGCTCCTTTGCTCCCTTTATGCCCTGGTGTCCAGGGTGACGAACGGGGACTGCGTCGCGGTGCCCTTGAGCGGGGTCAGTGGCTTTTTCCAAGCCGGCTGGCCGTTGAACCGCCAGATGAAGCGGAACATCATCTCGTCGGTCTCGAACTTGACGTGCATCGAGGAGTCGGCGCGCATCCCGCCCTTGGTGATGGTGATGTACTGCGAGAGATCGGCCAGGATGATGTCGCCTTGCGTGCCGAGCGTGGCGCAATACTCCACCGGGATTACGGGCCGCCCATAGAGCAGGTCGAACGGCGATCCACTCAGCCCGCCGGCGGGCATATAGACCACCGGGCCCGCCGCCCCGAGCTGCATCAGGTGGAGCTGCGGCTCAATATCCTGATTGATGAGCCAGACTGAGTTTGGCCTGGAGCGCGCCCACAGGCGCGCGCGCATCTTCACGATGTTTTCGGGCTTGACGGTAGCGGCGGCCTGCGCGGCTTCTTTGGCTACCGAAACCAGGGAATCGCTCTTGAGGATGCCCAGGGGGTTACCCGCCCCGTTGCCATTGATGATGCGGTCTTCGGCCACGAAGGCCATTTCCAGCGGGAAGGTGGCCATGTAGATGGATTCGAGCTGCCGGGCGTCCACCAGCAGTTCCTCGGTGACGATGGCTTTCCCCATCATTTTTTCGAGCTCAATCTCGATCCGGCCGAACTTAATTTTCGTGGCCGTGGCCGTACCGCCCTCGTTGATGAAGCTGACCTCGATGCCGCCCCATCGGGAACCATTGACACGGCTGCTCTCGTCGATGTAGGGGATCTTGGTCCCGTTCGATGGCCCGCTGATCTCCACATTCGCACAGCGCTGAAGGATCTGCCCGACCTCGTAGGTGCGAGCCAGTACCCGCTGCGAGAAATCTTTCTGCACCAGGAAGCCGCCATCAGAAGGCACGCCCTCGGAGGCCCCAGAGGGAGCCAATTGCATCAATCGCGGATCGATTTCGCGTAGTCCGAGCCGGAATGCCGTTGCTACGGAGCTCAATTGTTCACCCAAGAACCCGAAACGGCGCTCCTCTGCCGGTTTGAGTGGCTCGGTCTTGGGCCGCGTTTCCAGATGACCGCGCAACCGCTCCTGGATCGACTCGCGGTCAGTGATTTCGGCGCGCAGCTTGACCATCTCCTCGCTGCGCACGCCGTCCATGCGCCGCTCGTCTTCGATGATCTCGCGTCCGTCGGCGACGCTCTGGAGATACAAGGCTTCCTGTTCCACCAGCGCGGCGAGCTTCTGCTTGAGTTCTTTCAGGTTCATGATCCACTCCTATCGGAGAGCATCCTCCGGTAATTATCGTTGAGGCGCCTGCGAAAAGCAAGCGCCTCCGGTGAAAATACAACGGAAGACCGCTGTGCCGGCTCCGTTTCAGCGGACAAGACCACGGCCCCCGGATCAGCGCCTACGGGCACGAGCGATACCTCAAACGGTTCCCAATCTGCCGCCAGGAATTCGCGGGTAGATGCCCCCGCTGGCGTGATATCCTGGGACTGATGAATCCAGAGACCCATCGAGATATTGCGGATGATCCCATTCTGGACATCCTGCCAGACTGGCTCAACATCGATGCGCTTCGAGAACCGGATAGTTGCTTTCGCACTACCGTTGTCCAGCCACGCCTTATCGACCACTCCCAGAACGTTTTGGATGTTGTGGTTATCGTGCGCATTCAGAAGCGGCGCACCATCGTTCAAGCGTTGAAGCCGCACGGCCTTGGGGTCGGTTGACAACGTCCACAGGGTCCGACCCTCCCAACCGTTCTGAGTGATTTTGGCCCCTGAATAGACCACCACCTCGACAGTGCGGTTATCGGGGTTGAGCGTATCGGGCGTGAACGGCGCCGAGAGCCATTGCACCAGGGGACCGTCAGGCGGTTTTGTTTTCTTACGCACCATCTTCCTCGAGCCCTGGTAGTTGTCGCGGCTGATATCGGATAGCTCGAACGGCAAGCAGGGCGGCTGCTTCGGCATCAGGAGCCGCCGCCAGCCCCTGAATGAGTTTCCCTGAAGCATCGACGAAAGCGGTGTTCAGTGGCCGCTGGTATACGTCGCCGCCTTCGACAGGGTTCATGTTTTCAAGCGCCCGAATCTCGTTTGGACTGATCGCCCCGAGCAGGGAAAGTTCCCGGTAAAAGTTCGCCCGGCTTTTAGCATCACCCCGTAGCATACCAGATAAATTGAACTCCGCAAAGAATTTTTGCGACTCCCTGGGCCCGAACAGGGAAACGTTCAGCCGTTCTTCCATTCGCCGGATTCGCGGGAGTATCCCGGTCTGAACCCATCCGATCTGCTGCTGCTCAATCCCGGTTCCCCAGGAAGTGGACTTTTCAACATCGCCGATGAAGTGCGGCGGCACCCCGAAAAAGCCGGCGATCTCGGATCGCGAGAACTTCCGCGTCTCCAAAAATTGCGCGTGCTCCGGGGGGATGCCGATTTCCTTTACCGTCATGCCCTCCTCGAGCACCATCGTTTCGTGAATGTGCAGGCCGGCGGCCTCCGCTTTCAACGATGCCTTGAAGTTCTTGCGCGCTTGGTCGCTCAGGAACTTAGCCGGGTGCTGAATCACGAATCGCGGGGCAAACCCCTGAGATAGAAACTTCGCGCCGAAGCGCTGCAATGAGAGATCATAACCAACGTGTTGCATGACCATCTCAATCGGCGATTTGCCCTTGAGCCCGTCGAAGCCGAGACCTGGAATGTGCAGAATCTCATCTTCGAAAAACACGTGCTGATTCCCGTCCTCGCTGCGGTAGCGGTACAGTTTGGGCGAATCAATCGTGGTCTTGTCCTGCCATTCGGGCGTCAGCCGATCGGAGCGGATCGGCCACAGTTCAGCGACATTCCCCTTGGTGTCGAGGCGCTGGAGTGAGTAGTGGTTTCCGTAAGTCTCCAGGTCCTGCGCCGCTCGTTCCTTCCACTCGAAGCTCGTCATTCTCGGATTCGGCTGGCGATGCAGGACGGCGAATAGCGGATGCTCCATGGTTCCATTCAAGCCATTGGCGGGCGCCTTGCCGCCATTCGGCAGCCGCTCGTAGACATTCAGCGGAAGAGACGCGATCGTCCCGGCAATGAGCCGTACACAGGACGCAACTACTGCAGATTGCATTGCGGCCGGCTCATCGACCCACGGCCCGGCATAGGTATTACTGCCCCAAGGGGGCAGATCGCGGTACCAGAAATCATCATCCTCGGAGGGCCGCAATAGAAACGCGCGAGCCGCGTTGAACCACGAGCGCAGACGGCCGGCTTTCATACAAATAGAATCCCGCGCTCCTCGTAAGCGCTGGTATAGCCGCCGTTGCGCGTGGCGCGGTCGAGCGCCATGATGCCGGCGACTACTGCATCAATCCGTTTTCGCGATTTCAGCCGTTGCGGTTTCACGGGCCGCACATAACCTGCCTGATCCTGCTTGACGGTCAGACAATCCACCATCCACCGTAACACAGGATGGCCAGAATGCCTAATCCGTCTGGCGACCACTAGCCGCTCGAATTCTTTGGTGGGCGATGACATGAGGTTGAATCCTTGCCTCATGGCGACCATCTTGAACCCGTCGTGCTCGAGTTCCACGGCGATTTGTGAAGCGTTCCAGGGGTCATAGGCGATTTCTGCGAGCGAGCACACCTGAGCGATCTCATGGATTTTGGCTCGCACGGCCCGATAATCAGTTACCGCTCCCGTGGTCGCCTGGACATACCCGGCTTTAACCCAGGGTCGCAGCCACTCTTCCTTTTCTACCAACGCCTCAGGAATCCAGAGGAATGGAAACCAGTAATGGACGCCGTTCTCACTGTCCATGAAGTCCAGAACTAGCGCCGTAAAATCCGTAGTGGCCGCCAGGTCCAGGCCACCATAACACGGCAACCGTTTCAGATTTTCGAGCTCTATCACGCTGGCGCAAGCGTCCCAGTCCTCCATTTGGATGAATCGCGTTTCTTGATTCAGCCACTGGTTCAGACACAGGCGCCGGAAAGAATTCTCCTCGCTGGGGCGTCGCTTCGCGCGCTCGCAAGATTCCTGAAGGCTTGAAAGCGGAAGAAAATCCCCGAGCGCGGGATTGCAGGCATACCAGACCTCAGGATCATCCCACCGCGCTTCCGGGGGAGCAGCGTACACCACCGGATAGAACTCGGGCGGACATGGCCGCGTCCCGTTCAGGATTTGCTCGGCATCAGAATGCAGCATCTCGGCGACGGGTGATTCGCCCGGTATGCCCGCCGTGGTGATCGCAAAGATCAGAGGCTGACGACGAGCCGCCCCGGACCCAAACGTCAGGGCCTCCCAGAGGCGCAGGTCTCTCTGCGTATGAACCTCGTCGAAAATAATCCCGTGCGCGTCGTACCCGTGCTTGGTGGCAACATCGGATGAAACAGCATGGTAGAACGAATTCTGCTCTTCACGGATGATGCGCTTGGTGCTGCGAATCACCCGGCAGCGCCGTTTCAGTTCGCGGTCGTAGCCCACCATGGACGCTGCCACGTTGAACACGATGCTCGCCTGGGATCTGTCGGCAGCGGCGCCGTAGATTTCCGCGCCCGGCTCATCATCGGCGTTCAG
>Ga0247727_10014448_pt1 | contig 13119 bp, 12 predicted proteins | sample WisWelCaveWW1625_FD_202498 | JGI IMG/M metagenome (GOLD analysis project Ga0247727, IMG submission 202498) | Biofilm microbial communities from Wishing Well Cave, Virginia, United States - WW16-25 | ecosystem: Environmental > Aquatic > Deep subsurface > Groundwater > Cave microbial mat | place...
GCCTCGCCGGCCAGCAGAGCCGCATAGCGACGGATCTCGTCCGGCTGGAGCGGCCGGCGAAAAGCCTTCCGCCCGAAAGAGGCGACGAAGCGGGCCGCACACCCGGGGTCGGCGGGGGCCGCGGGGCGGCAAGGGACCAGGCCGAGCGTGTCCCCGCCTCGAAAGGCGTTGCGGGCGACCTTTTCGGCCGCCGCGCTGTATGCCTCCGCCAGCAGGGGCGACAGGCTCTGCGCCTGGTACTGGTTCTTGAAGCCGTTAACGAAATCTTCCGGCGGAAACTGGTTGGCGGGCTGGCTCGCATCGCCCAGCAGATCGCGCACCGTGTTGTTGTACTGCGAATGGGTAAGACGTCGCAGAGCGGTGGAAAGCGGCGGCGCGGCGCCGGCCGCCTCCTGAGGCGAGGCCGGCGGAGGCGGCAGCCGGGCCAGCCGGGCAATCCAGCCGCGCAAAACCTGCTCCTGGGGACTGCCCGGCGCGATCCGCTCGCCTCCGGTGTGCGGAATCCGCCGGGTCGGCTTGTTCAGCAACAAGGACTGATCGGGCCGGCTCGCGTCGACCAGAACGGCCAGCGATCTCCCAAAGGACTCGATCCGATCCGCCGGCGCGTCGTGTTCGGGGAACTGGAGCCGCGTCGCCGAGGCCACGCCGTTGGGGTTGTGGCACTGGCGGCAACCGGCGTTCTCCAGAATCGGATACAGTGTGGCGGAGAAGGATTGCGCCGCCGGCGCCTGCGCGCCCGTCGGAGCGGCCAACCAGCCGAACACGAGCGCGCCCGCGCCGGCCGCCGCGGCGAGCGTCCTGACCGAACAAGAAACCATGGCGAGCGCCCAGATCCCCGCTGCCGATTCTAGCACGCGGGGTGGCTGTGAAGCCCGATTAGTGACCGCTCCCCACCGCTCCCTCCCGTCGCGGCTCGGTAACTGCCTTGCGTTTCTGAGCCGCGACCAAAGGGAGCGGATTTCGCGGAATCCCCAAAACGGTTAAGCACTGTCCCCTGGCTCGCCGCCCGGAACCCCGCGGGGCCGGCCGGTGTCTATTACCAGGGATGCGACGTCTGCTTGCGCTACTAGCCATCCTGCTGCTCTGCGGAGCAGGATGCGCAGCGCGCCACCCTCACCGCTCCGGCGCGCGGCGGGTTCACCAGCTCGCCAGGAAGGGCAGCCCATTCTTGCTGGTCTTCGGCTCCGTACAAGCCCGGGAAGGAACCCGGGACCTCACCGGCCAGCGGCAGGGCGCCGGCACGGCGATCCGGTTTCTGTGGAAGGAGGCGCCAGGAACGCCCGGCCAGGTTCTGAGCGAAGTTCCCCTCCGGAGCCGCGATCGCTTTTACGCGGTACTGACCCCGCTCGATCCAGCCCGCCGCGTCGAACACTTGGAGGCGCAGGTGCGGTGGTTCGATCCCGCCTACGACTCGTTTTTGTACTTGCGGCTGCCGAAAGGCGACGCCCCGCTGGCGATCTACGTGGGCGAAGTCGAGCTGACCGTGGCCGCGGCCGATGAGGGGCGGCGTTCCCGGCAACGAATCCTGTCTGTGCGGGTCCGGGACGAGTTTCAAGCCGCTCGCCCCGAGCTGGCCAGGCTCTATCCACGCTTCGGTGGAGAAGTGCTGAACCGCGCCCGACCGGCGGGGACCGGTGATTGAACCGGCGGCCGCGCTTATGCCTTCACCACCGCCACATACGGCAGATTCCGGTACAGGTGGTTGTGATCGAGCCCGAACCCCACCACGAACCGGTCGGGGATCTCGAAGCAGCGGAAGCGAACCGGCACCGGGACGATCCGCCGCGCCGTCCTGTCCAGAAACGTGCACACGCTCAGGCTGTTCGGCTGCCGGCCGGCCAGCGTGTGCAGCAAGTAGCGGACCGTCAGACCGGTATCAATGATATCCTCGACCAGCAGCACGTCCTCGCCCTCGATGGTCTCGTCCAGGTCCTTGGAGATCCGCACCACGCCCGGCGCCCGGCGGTTGCTGGAAAAGCTGGAGATGGCCAGGAAATCGAGCTTGACCGGAATGGAAATCGCCCCGGCCAGGGCGGTGAGGAAGAAGACCGAGCCCTTCAGGACGCCGATCAGCTTGATCTCCCGGCCCGCGTAGCATGCGGAGATCTCCCCGCCCAGCTCGGCGATGCGGGCGCGGATCTGTTCCTCGGTGTAGAGGATCTTCTCGATGTCCGGGGGCGGCGTCATACGGCCTCACCCAGCATCTCGGCGGTCTTCTCCAGGCCGTACTTGAAGATGAGGTTCTCGAAGTCCTTCTGATAGAACACCTGGACGTTGACCTCCGGATACAGCTCTCGCAGCCGCTTGATCTTGCGGTTCTTCTTGGTCACCAGGGACTGCTTCATGGTCGTGAGCTCGACGTAGACATCCGACTCGGGCAGGAAAAAGTCGGGCGTGAAGCTTTCGAGCACCCGCCCCTGCTCGTCCCAGACGATGGGAAAGGATCGCGGCTCGTACTCCCAGGCGATTCTGTAAAAGTCAAGCAAGTTGGCGAAGAACTCCTCGCTGGGATGAGCGAACTGGCGGGAAGGCGGGGAGACCGCTCCGGGAGCGGCCACTCCCAGGCGCGCCAGCCGCGCCCTGGCTTCGAATTGCAACTGGCGCTCGGCGGCGGCCGGCAGCAGTCCGCCCTGCTCCATCCCCAGCGCGCGAGCGCCGGCGACCACCGCCTCGGCCAGGGCGGGGCTGTCCCAGCGCTCGGCGTTCAGGGTCAGATCAAAGTGGGCGCCCGAGAATCCGCCGCGGCCGAAGCGTGCCCGCAGCCAGCCGGAGCGCTCCAGATCCATTTGCCGCAACGCGGCCCGGGCCGGATCGAGCGGGAGTGTTTGGTCGATCATCAGCCACCCCGCCCTGGCCGCCGGCGAGGCGGTCAACATCACCCGCAGGACGCCGGGAAAGCCTCGGAACAGGTACTGCCCGCCCCATCCGCAAAACACCAGGTGATGCCGTCCGGCCAGCCGCGCCAGGATGACGGTCACCAGGTCGGCGTACCCTCGCGCCGAGATTCCGTTTCCGCTGGGGAACTCCGCATCATACAGGTTCTCCAGCCGAGCCTGGGTGATCAGCTCGAACTCCAGGCGTTCGGCCGCCAGCCGCGCGACCTCTTCGGTTCGGAGTCCGGGCTGGCCGCTGATGGCGAGCAAGGCCATGTTTCAACGGTACCACGCGGCCGCCAGCCGTCCGGACTGCGCTCCTCCACTCGGTACGACCATCAAACCCAAACAACGCCTTCGGCGCGCCGGCGTGGAAGGTGTCGCCGGGCTCGACCTCGACCTCGACCGCCATCGCCTTGCCGGGGCGAAACGTGCGATAGAAAAGCTCCCGCCCGCCGCGAGCCCAGCGCGGGACGTCGCCCGAGCCGTTCGAGATGGGCATGAGCTGAGCTACGGAGAATCTCCTGTCGCCGGGCCTCGGGCCTCCACACCGATTTCCGCGTTACACTGGATTCATGAAGCCTCCAGTCAAGAAGAATCTTACCCTTTCCCTGCCAGCGGAACTCATCGGCTCGGCCAAGGTTTTGGCTGCCAAGCGAGGCACTTCCATCAATGCCCTGGTCAAGGAGAGCCTGGAGGAATTGGTGCGACTTGAGGACGAGCAGGCCGCGGCGCTGCGCCGGATCTTGTCCACGTCCAGGAAGGGCCTCTACCGCTTGAAGCTCAAGAGCGGCAAGTTTTCACGAGCCGAACTTTATGCTTGAGGCCGCCTTTTTCGACACCAACATCCTCATCTACGTGTACGACCTGAGGGATCCGTTCAAACACGAGATAGCTGCAGAACTGATCCGCCGCCACTCTCGGAGGGTAAGGTATTCTCAGCACCCAGGTTCTGCAAGAGCTCTTTGTCACCGTGACCCAAAAAGCCGCGCGCCTGCCGCTGCCCCAGGCCAGGAACGTGGTGGCCGATTACATACAGTTCGGCGTCGTGACCGTCCTGCCTTCGCACATCCTCCAGGCCATCGACATCCAGGGGAGGGTCGGCCCCTTCAATCGTTCCGCCAGCAGGCGCCGGAAGCCGGGGTGACGCTCCAGGAGCCGGTCAAGCAGGTCGTCATCCTCGTCCAGCGGCGTCAGCTCAAACGCCGGTTTTCCATTCACCGTGACGATAACCGGTTCTTTATGACAGGTCGCTCCCATGATCAAATAGAAAGAGCCGCTTATGGGCCACTATTCCCCGAACCTGGTTCTGCTGGCCGGCCCAAACGGGGCCGGCAAGAGTACCGCCGCCCCCAACCTGCTGGGAGGTGAGCTCCGCGTCTCGGAGTTTGTCAATGCGGATACCATTGCCCAAGGACTCAGCGCCTATTCTCCGGAAACTGTGTCGATCGAGGCAGGTCGGGTGATGCTCAGGAGGTTGCGAGAACTGTCGGCGCGGCGGGTGGACTTCGCTTTCGAAACCACGCTGGCCAGCCGGAGTTTTGCGCCATGGATTGGCAAGCTGGCTTCCGACGGGTACCAGTTTCGCCTGCTCTATCTCTGGTTACCTTCTCCGGACCTGTGCGTGGCCCGGGTTTTGAGTCGAGCGCGTTGGGGCGGCCACAGAGTGCCGGAGCAGATCGTTCGGCGCCACTACGAAGCGGGCCTGCGAAACTTTTTCACCCTTTACCGGCCGCTGGCGGTCTCGTGGTTTTTCTACGACAACACCACCGAGCCGAGCCTGGTGGCGGAGGGAAAAGGCCCCGCGGTGACGGTCCACAATGAGGTTGTTTGGCGTACACTGGAGGCAAGATACCGGTATGACCGCCGAGCCCGAGCAAACGATTGACGAGAAATTCCGCGACGGCCGCCCCATCCATCAAGCGCTTGTGAAAGCCGTTCGGGAGGCGTTGGCCATGCACAAGCGACTCGGCCATCCGATTGCCACGTGGAGGGACGGTAAAGTCGTCTGGATTCCACCAGAAGAGATTCCTGACCCCCCCCGACGAGTAGACCCGGTTGGCCCGGGTGGGGAGACGTCGAGCCCTGATAGGGGGCCAAGTCTACCCAACAGGGCCGGCCCAGCTGCGTCTTCGACACCGTGACCAGGTTGTGGAGATTCACTGCCACGGGTGCTTCATTCCGTCAGCTTCGTTCAGGGTGATTTCGGAAGCAACTCCTCGCACGGTGGAGGTAACCGGCGCGACCGTCACCGTCGACAGCAGGCCGATAGAGCTCTCTCGCGTCAGTACGACCACCGGCCGCAGCTCGTCCGGGTGGGGGAAAGAAACAGCCGCACCTCGCCGCGGGCTAGTCCTTCGGCCATGCCGCCTCGCGTTCCCAGAAAAGGGCATCCTCGCCGGTATCGGGATGCTTCCGGTAACCCTCGCGCTCCTGACGCTCCAGTTTCCGGGTTTCGATCCGCTGCAGGTGCCGCCGCAGAGCCTCGCGGATGAGGGCGGAGCGGTTTACTCGCGCGCGGCGCGATCCGCGGCGCGGAGCAGCTCCTTGTCCAGCACAACCTGGATGGTGGCCATATGTGGAGTGTAGTCCACAGTGGACTCCACAGTCAAGGCCGGGCTCAGCTAGAAGGAAATCCTGCCGCCGATCTGCATGCTGCGGGCGGGGGCGGCGCCGTTGATCAGGCCGTAGTTGGCATTGCTGATATCGCGGCTGGCCGGCTCCAGGAAGTTCACGTGGTTGAAGGCATTGTAGCCGATGAAGCTCAACGTGAAGTGTAGGCGCTCGGTGAGGCGGAAGTCGCGGAAGAGAGAGACATTGAGGTTCCAGTAACCGGGTTCGCGGCTGGTGTTGCGGCCCAGGTTGCCGATGCCGATGTTGCTCGAGTTGCGGAAGGGGAAACTGGGGTCGGTCGGCGCGATGAGGTAGCGGAGAGCGGGGCCGAGGAAGCGCGGGTTGGGCTCGCGGCCGCTGAGGTTCGCGGGGTTGACGACGTCTGGGCGTTGCGAGGAGAGGATGGTGTTCGTACTGCGCTGGGTAATCGTTAGAGGCACGCCGGCGGACGCCGACAACAGGCTGTTCACCTGGAAGCCGCCGAGCAGCGCGCGCAAGGCCCGGTTGTCGCCGAACAGCGGCCTGCCAGCGCCAAACGGCAGCTCCCAGACCAGGCCCAGCGAGAAGACGTGCGGGCGGTCGAGGCTGGAAAGCGCCTTTTCGATGGAGGCGTACTGCCAGGGGATCTGGAAGCTGTCGGCCTCGCGGCTGGCGGTGTCGATGTTTTTCGAGAAGGTGTAGTTGACGTCGAGCGAGAGGCCGGAGGAGAAGCGGCGGGTGGCCTTGAACTGGAGCGAGTTGTAGAAGGCGGTGGCGTCGTAGAAGACGGCGCCAAAGCCGGAGAAATTGGGCCAGGGGCGCACCTGCTGGATGGGGACGCGGCGAACGACGACGTCTTCGGCGCGGTTCAGATTCGGATTGTTGGCGGCGATGGTGCGGGCGAGGTTGACGCTGCGGCTGCCGACGTAGGCGAGGTCGACGACGGTGTTGAAGCCGACGTGGCGCTGGACGCCGAGGTTCCACTGGAGGCTATAAGGCAAATTGTCCGTGGGGTTGTAGGTGACGCTGGAGACCGGGAGCGGGCGGGCGGGGGTGGCGGCGCGGAACAGGGTGAGCGGATCAACCGTAGCGGGCACCTGCTCGACCGGGAAGCCCTGGGTGAAGGTGAAGGGCTGCGCGCGGCCGAGGCCCTGGTCGGCGAAGGTCTGGCTGGCGGTGAAGCCGGGATAGGTGACGCGCTCGCCGTTGTCGACCCAGAGGTTGGAGTGGAAGACGGCGAAGCCGGAGCGGAGGACGGTCTTGTCGTTGAGCGAGTAAGCGACGCCCAGGCGAGGCGAGAAGTTCACGTAGTCATTCTTGAGATTGAGGTTGCGCGTGGCGTTCTGCGCGGCGACGAGCAACTGCCCGGTGGCCAGGTCCACCCGCGAGTAGATGTTGTTCTTGACGAGCTGGCGGGCCTCGAACTCGTAGCGCAAGCCCAGATTCAGCGTGAGGCGCTGGGTGACCTTCCAGTCGTCATTGAGGAACACGCCGAGGTTGTAGTTCACGCGGTTGACCGGGATCTGGGGGATGGGGATCTCGGCGGTTTTGACGGCGCCGAGCAGGAGGTCGGCCAGGGCGTTGACCGGGTTTTCGAGGCCGCCCGAACCCAGGCCCGAGATCTCGCCGTTGAAGCGGTAGATACCGCTGATATTGTTAGCGCTGAGATACCAGAACTGGTTCTGATAGAGCTGCGCGCCGAACTTGAGGGTGTGGCGGCCGCGCAGCCAGCTCATCATGTTGCTAAGGCCGCCGGGCTGGTGGACCCAGTCCTGGATTTCGCTGTTGCCGTAGTTGCCGAAGCCGCCGGCCATCTGGATGCTGGGGAGTCCGGGGCCGATTTTGCGCTGGATGCCGAGCTCGCGGGCGACGTCGAAGTTGGGGAACCAGGGCTTGATGACGCGGGGATCGCGCTGGGCGAAGGCCAGAAACTCGTTGGAGAGCGAGGGGCGGAGGAAGCGGGTGTAGCCGAAGGTGGCGCGGCGGATGTCGCGAAAGCGCGGGCCGACTTCGGTGTTGAGGACGTTGTCGAAGTCGATGACCAGGTCGCGGGGTCCTTCGTTGACGTGGGAGAAGGTGAAGAAAAACTTGTTGCGCTCGGTGGGGTTGTAATCGAGGCGGCCGATGCCGTAATTCTTGAAGTCGCTGCGCGGGCCGGGGCGGACCCAGTTGGAGGCGCGGATGCCGAAGCGGGGGTCGAGCACGCCGGGGGCGTTGGGCGCGGGGAACAGTTGCAGGAACTTGAGGCCGGCCTGGTCGAGCCGGCTGGCCGGGATGGTGTTGTTGGCGAAGGGGCGGCCGTTGAGCGGGTCGTTGACGATGACGGGGACGGCGCTGAAGTTGCCGGTGCGGAGGGCGGGGTCGGGAATGGTGCGGGTTTTGTTGAGCGGGGTGCGGTCGCGGAGGCCCTCGTAGCTGCCGAAGAAGAACATTTTCTTGTTCATGCCGGGGACGGGGCCGCCCAACGTGCCGCCGAACTCGTTGATGCTGAGCTGGGCGGGCCGGACGCGGGTAGCGTTGTTCTGCCAGTTGGCGGCGTTGAGGGCGTTGTTGGCGTGGTAATGATAGATCGATCCGTGGTAATCCTGCGTGCCGCTCTTCACCTGGAAGGTGATGACGCCGCCGGAAGTGCGGCCGTATTCGGCCGAGTAGGTGCTGGTGAGGACCTTGAACTCGTGGATGGACTCGATGGAGCCGGTGCGCTCGGCGATGCCGCCGATGTGGGTGGTGGAGGCTCCGTCAATGACGAACGCATTCCCTCGCGTCCGGCTGCCGTTGATGCTGAGGATGCCGTCGTACTCGAGGCGCGCCGGGTCGTTGCCGCCGGCCGAGACGCCCGCCGAGAGCACCAGCAGGCCGTAAGGGACGCGGCCGGAGATGGGGAGACTGCGGATTTCGCTGGAGCTGATGGTGTCGCTCATTTCGGCGGTTTCCGATTGCAGGGGCGTGGCGACGGCCTGCACTTCGACGGTCTCGGCTACGTCGCCGACTTCGAGGGTCGCATCGAGACGGAGTTTCTGCGCGGTTTCGAGGGTGAGGTCCTGGATCTGGCGTTTCTTGAAGCCGGGGGCCTGGAAGTCGATGGTGTAGGGGCCCGGGATAAGTGACGGAGCGACATAGACGCCGGCCGCGTTGGTCTGGGTGCGGTAGACGACGCCGGTCGAGCGGTTGGTGATGACAATCTCGGCGCCGGGAATGACTGCGCCGGAGGAGTCGCTCAGAATGCCGGTGACGCTGGCGACGTTGGACTGGGCCAGGGCCGGTGCAGCGAGAAGTAAAAAAAAAGCGAAGGAAACGAGCAGGTATTTCATAAAGACGACCCCCGCAAGGAATCCTAGCACTGCACGTTCTGCGGTGTCAAGCTGCGCTACACTGCTGTGCTACACTGCGCTACACTGCTGCGCTACACTGCTGCGCTACACTGCTGCGCTACACTGCTGCGCTACACTCATGCGCTACACTCATGCGCTACACTCATGCGCTACACTCAGGGATTCGGGAGGCCGAGATGACGAAAAGGCGCGCAGGGATGACGGGAGTGTTCGCGGTGCTGCTGGCGTTGGCGCTTTATGTGGCGGGCGAGGCGCAGCCGGGAACCGTCAAGCAGATTGTGCCGGGGGTCTGGTTCCGCGAAGGGGACCTCAAGGCGCTGGGTCACTGCAACAACATCATCATCGAGATGAAAGACTACCTGATCGTGGTGGACGCCAACTTTCCGAGCGGGGCTCGCGCGGCGCTGGCCGAGGCCAAAAAGGTTTCGTCGAAGCCGGTGAAGTACGTCTTTGACACGCACCATCACGGCGACCACGCCTACGGGAATCCGATCTGGACCCAGATGGGCGCGACCACGCTGGCGCACAAAGGCGTCGTCGAGGAGATGAAGCGCTACGAGCCCAAGCGCTGGCAGGACACGGCCAAGACGCGTCAGGACGTCGCCGAACTGAAGCTGGCGACTGCCGAGCCGCCCAAGCAGACCTTCGACAAGAGCCCCTTCGTGCTCGACGACGGCGCGCGGCGCGTGGAGTTTCACTTTTTCGGCTGGGCCCACACGCGCGGCGACGGGTTCGTCTACCTGCCTAAAGAGGAAATCGTCTGCACCGGGGACGCGGTGGTCAACGGTCCTTACAACTACATGGGCGACGGCAACGTCGGCAACTGGCCCAACGTGGTGCGCGCCGTCGCCAAGCTGAAGGTCTCCCGTGTGCTGCCGGGGCACGGCGGGCACGGCGGCAGGGAGATCCTCACGGGCCAGGAGCGCTTTCTGGTGGAGCTGCACAAGGCCGTGAAAACGTCGGTTTCGCAGGGGAAGAAGCTCGACGCGCTGGTGACGATGAAGGGCGATCGGCCGGCCGCCGCGCTCCTGCAATTGCCCGACGCGGTGAAGAACTGGGTCGGCGATTCCTATCCGGCGCAGGTGCACTACACCTATCAGGAAGTCAGACAGGGCAGGCCGATCGGGGAGATCCTGGGCGGGAAATAAGCGGCGGCCGGGGCCGGCGCGTGACGGCGAGGCCGGCGAGGGCGACCGGGACGGCGGCGACGGCGACCGAGATCATGGGGCCGGCAAAAACCCCCGTCTGGCGGGTGACGCGCCCCACCCCCCACATGGCCAACGCGCCGGCCAGCGAGCCGGAGCCGCCCAGCAGGCCGACGGCGGTCGAGATGTTGTCGGGGGAAACTTCCTGGGCCATGGTCAGGTAGATGCTGATCCACACGCCGATGGCGAAGTTCACCACCACCAGTGTTGCGGCGGCGGCTCGCGCGCTCCCGAGAAACGGCGCAACGGCCGAGAGCAGCATGAGGCCCGAAGCCGAGAGAAACACGACGCGGCGGGCGGTCGAGACGCCGACGCCGCGGCGGGCCAGCCACCCGCCCAGAGAAGAAACCAGACCCCCCCGAGCAAGCCGACCGCGACGAACGACCATCGCCAGCCGAGCCAGGCTGAAATCCCCAGGATGGCAGACGGCGCGACGAGCGCGCCCACGCTGGTGCCGCTGGTGAACAGGCCGTTGCCGAGGGGGCGGTCCTCGGGGGGCAGCACGCGCGAGACGATGCGCAGCGCCGCCGGCCAGTTCGCCGATTCCATCACGCCCAGCAGAAGGCGAAAAGCGATGAGTCCCCAGAACCCGGATGCGAGGCCGGTGAGCGCGCAGGAGGCCGACCAGGCGAGCACCGCCCCCCCGTAGGCCCACCGCAGGTTCCAGCGATCGAGCAGCGGGCCGACGCCAAACTGGGAAAACGTGTAGGCCCAGTAGAACACTGAGAACAGCCAGCCGAGGGCCTCGTTGTCGAGACCCATTTCTTTCTGGACCGTGGGGGCGAGGATGCTGAGGGTCTGGCGATCCAGGTAGTTGAGCGTCGTCGCCAGGAACAGCAGCAGACAGAGGCCCCACTTGGCGAGAGGAAGGCGCTCATGAAGTCTCAGCGGGCGGGGAGGTAGCGGTCGCGGAGGGCGATGAACTCCAGCACCTTGCGGTGGTAAGGGCTGAACTCGGGGTCCGGGATGCCGTGGGGCGGCACGGCGGGGGTCCCGTAGCCGGTCTGTATCATGTCGTGATGATAGGTGATGTAGGCGCCGAGCCGCCACACCTGGTAGATCTGGACGATTTGGTCGAAGGGGTCGGTGGGGTCCTTGGGACCGCCGAAGTTGGGCGTGCCGTTGCGCGCCGGTTCGTCGTCGACAACCGGCTTGCGGTAGCGCTCCAGCAGATAGGCGAGCTCGCGCGGGGCGATTTCCCAGTGGCGGGCGGCGTACTGGCGGGTGGTGTGCGGCGTGAGGTAGTCGAGTGCCTCGTTTTCGGCGCGGTCGCCCAGGACGCCTGAGCCGCCCGGGGAGCTGGTGACGATCCGGCGGGGGTCGGCGGACTTGACGGTCTTCAGGTGGTCGAGCGTGCGCTCGGAGAACTCGTTCCAGATTTGGATGACGAGATTGCGGTGGGGCAGGAGCTCGCGGGCCAGCGAGGCGACGGCGCGGTCGGAGGCGGCCGGATCCAGGCGAATGCCCGCGCGCCAGCTTTCCTGCGCGAACAGGACGAGCTGGATCACAGCGCCGGACTGATCGGCGTCGGCAAGGATCTCCTTGAGGCGGGCGACAGGCTCAGAGCGGAGGCGGCCGTCGGGGTAGTAGAGCGTGCAAGTGTCGCAGGCGTCGGCGTAGCCGCGCCGCGAGTCCCACTGCGCCCACACGCGCAGGACGTTGACGCCGTAGCGGCGGAACTTTTCGATCCACCGGCGGCGCTCCTCAGAGGACTTGGTGAACGCGGGGTTGTAGATGGCGTTGAAGAAGCTGATGCCGGTGTAGGGGAAAGGTTGTCCGTTGAGCCGGAAGTGAGTGCCCGCGATCGTGATCTCGTGTTTGGACTGTGCCCATGAAGGCGCCGAGAGAGCCAGAAAGAGTAACAGGATCATAGCGGGGTATCATAACGAATTGGCGTTCTCCATGCTGAGCAAGGTTGTCGGAACCTCAACCTGCGTTACCAGCACCTCCGCGCGCAGACGTCGCTCCACCTCGGACGCGTCGGCCGTCTCGAAGAACAGCGTGAGGGCTTCGATCAGGTTGGCCCGCGCTTCTTCAATGGTTTCGCCCTGGTTGGCGATATCCAGGTCGGGGCACAGCGCCACGTACCATTGGTTGTCACGCTCGATAATCGCCGTCAGCCGGGCGAGACGCCTTCATTCCTCTATTCTACACTGAACCCTGCAGGCGGGATACCTCGCTTCGCTCCCGATGACAGGGATGATACACGCCCCAGCGCACCTCGCAGTCGATGCGCGCCGCGCCAGTGCCCGATGCTCGACACCTGGAACACGCCGCCGGCGCTGTAAAACAGGTTGATCGGCTGGCCGCCTCCACATGTTGTTGATGAAGCCGAGCTGCCAGCTACTTGCGACCTTTGCCGCCGGGGCCTGCTACACCAGGCTGGTGACGCTGGTCAGCGTCTGGTCGCAGGCCGACGCCCCTTCTCGGAGGCGAGATTGCGGGAACCCTGCGGCGCCGAAGCGTTTCCGCAGGGCCCCTCCAGCGCCCCGGCCCCGTTGTCCAGCGCTTTCGACGAGGTGAACGAGTTCAGAATGAACAGATCGCTGTAGCGTCGCTGGAAGCGCACCTGCAGGCGTCGGAGGGTGTTGGGGGCCACTTCGCGCTGCACCGAGAGGAACAGCTCGCCACGTAGCTGGTGCGCGCGTCGGCGGCAGGCAAGTGATGTTGGCGCGGCGGGTCGAAACGCTCCGGATTGAAGCGCAGGGCCCCCGGCGTCGGCTCAGGGGATTATCGTCGGCCCACCCCGCCCGAGACCGCTCGATTGGACATTACAGTGAGACTTCGGGGAGGCGTCACCGGTCTGGAGGCCCGTCAACGGTCCCGCGAAGCGCTGTTGACCTGCTGGCCGATTGGGGCAGAACAGTTATTATGTCCAATTTCTAGCCTCTCGCAATTTTCAGACAGAGTTCGCCTTCACCCCGCACGCTGGCGCGAGCGGTATGGGGACGAGTTCACGGTGCTGCTCGAGGATTGGGGGCCGCGCGGGCGCGAACTGCGCCGGCGTCTGTCACAGTCTGTAACCAAACACGGAATGGAAAACACAGACCCTATCTGCGTCCGCCGCGTTCATCTGCGGTTCCACTTGGTTTGTTCTCGCCGACTCCGCAGCCGCCG
>Ga0247727_10014449_pt1 | contig 13118 bp, 10 predicted proteins | sample WisWelCaveWW1625_FD_202498 | JGI IMG/M metagenome (GOLD analysis project Ga0247727, IMG submission 202498) | Biofilm microbial communities from Wishing Well Cave, Virginia, United States - WW16-25 | ecosystem: Environmental > Aquatic > Deep subsurface > Groundwater > Cave microbial mat | place...
GACGCCAGGTTAATACCTTTGCTCCGCAAAAATTTTGTGTATTTCTCGGGGAAATCCCGGCCCACAACCGCGACCACATGAACAGGAGTAAACAATCGCGCGCTCATGGAAAAATGAGCGGCTGAGCCTCCGAGCAAATCGCGTTTATGTCCCGAAGGGGTTTTGACATTATCCAAAGCCACTGTTCCGACAACCGCTAAACTCATCGTTTTTTATTCTCCAATTATTTTGACAATGACCCTTTTACGGCGCCGGCCGTCGAATTCACCGTAAAAAATTTGTTCCCACGGACCAAAATCCAATTTCCCCTTGGTGACGGCCACCACCACCTCGCGCCCCATCACCTGACGTTTAAGATGCGCGTCGGCATTGTCTTCCCCGACATTATGGCGGTATTGAGAAACCGGTTCATGCGGCGCCAATTTCTCCAACCAATCATCATAATCCTGAATCAAACCGCGTTCATCATCATTGATGTAAACACTCGCGGAAATATGCATGGCATTGACCAGACATAAACCTTCTTTAATCCCGCTTTGATCAATGATCTCCTGAACTTTATCCGTGATATTAATATAATCCCGCCGGGTTTTGGTATTAAACCACATTTCTTCCCGATGAGACTTCATCTCTCTCCTTCAATGGATTTTGTCGAACAAAAATTAAAACGCGTGACCGACACCAAACCAGAACCGGGTTTCTTCTTTGGGCTCGCGGATGGCTTGAGCGATATCCGCCCGGACTAAGACCTTCTCGATAAAAGAGCCGACACTAACGGTCATTCTTAACCCTAAGCCCGCGTCTTTCTTTAACTGTGAATCATCGAAGTCCGCGCGCCAGCTGTGTCCGGCATCGACAAAGGCAACGCCGCTGATTGCCTCCAGCCCAAAGATATTGTCCAATAAATGTACTTTTAAATTTTCAATAATAGGAAATCGGTATTCTAAACTAGATAATGCAATATTCGCGCCCCTTAAGGTCTTTCGATCATAACCTCTCAGGCCATTGACCCCGCCAAGTTCAAAAAGATTTTTATCCGTTGGTGAACCGCCGCCGTATTTCAAACGCCAAGCCAATTTTGTTTTTTGAGTTACTCCTTGGTACAGACTTACGTCCACACCGCCTCGATTAAAATACTGAGTGGCCTCCAAGAAATGTCCGGAACTCTCAAAGAACGTGTCCACTTGATACCCATGCGACGGATCAAGATAAGGACGGGAACGGTCAAGATGAAAACTTGTTCCCACGATCGCTTCATCTTTTCTTAAATACGAAGTATTGCGGGAATCCTCCGCGCCGGTTAAAGGACTTGGGTTGAGACTACGATTGCGGAGAAGATACAGCGTCACATGGTCGTTGATGGACGTTAAACTATAAGCCGCCGGCCAAAGTTCTTTTCTCAAGTAAACCTTGCCGCCGGCTAAATCATCTTCGCCGCCATCTAAATCATCAACATTAAACAGTTCAAATCCAAAACTTGTCAGAGCATTAAAAACATTTTTAAGCTCATACCCCGTGCGTGTCTTAAAAAGGTCCTCCCCAAGTTCATAATCGCCCGCCGCGTACCAAATTTGGTCATAAGGTTTTTGCACCGATACCTTCAGGCCGATGCCGGAATTCGCAATCTCCGGCCCCACCACCACATTATAGGCATCGTCCCTTAAAAATATCGGGATATCGTACAACCCTAAATAAAGCGGAACAACTTTGACCGCAATCGTCCGCGGCCAGGTATTATTGGTACGATCAATCTCCAAAAGTTTTCTCTGCGGGTCCACTTGAACCTTTTGAATACGCGCCGTGGGCTTAATTTCAATTTCCCGGGAACCTTTTTGTCCATCCCAAACTAAATTCTCTTTCTGGCCGTCGGCTAACTCCACTTCCACGTCCACCGGCATCACAATCTCGCGTCTGTTCTCTAAAATAATTTTATTCCCGCGGACGCCCTGCACGGCGACATCGAACTTCTTGGTCGTATACAACCATTGCTTAAAAAATTCTGCTAAATCCTGGCCGCTTTCCTGTTCGCAAAGTTTCTGCAAATCTTCAACACTCAAATTCTTAAAACGATATTCCGCAAAAATCCGAGTGAAAACTTTTTTAAATGCCTCATCGCCGATCACATCATGCAGCATCGCGGTAATCCCGGCACCTTTACCGTAGGTCAAAGAAAAGATACTGCTGGGCTCATTAAAGCTGGATAATTTGTCAACCACCGGGTGGTCCAAATTATTTCTGGCGATGAACTGATAACGCAAGTCCCGCGCGCGGCGGAAAGAAAAATTCGGCAGCAACCATCCCAATTGTTTAGGCAGTTCCACGACTTTGGCATCCGCACCGTATTTATGTTCAAGATACTCGAGCAAAAAATACGAATGCATCCCCTCTTCCAACCAAATCTGCGTGTATTCATCAATACCGACGATATTATAAAGCCACTGATGTCCGGTCTCATGCGCCACCAAAAAATCCAGATACCGTTTAAGAAATTTCGGCAGTTTATAAACGCGGGTGTCAATGAAAGTCATATTCGCCATCTGCTCTCCGCCGTAGCCTAAATAAACAGGGGCGATGTTAAACTCCTCGTATGGATACGCGCCAAACTGATCCGTATAATATTCCATCATGCCCGCGGCGCTTTCCAGGGCCAACTGGGCATTGTGATCATCGCCGTTTAAATAAAACGAATTAATCTTCACCTCCCCTAAATTTTGGGTGATAACTTTATAATCCGGGCTCATGGCCAAAGTAAATTCGCGAATCGGAGACGACGTTTCAATCTTCAAAGTTTTGCTGCCCTGTTCTGTCTTTGTTTCCTGCAGATGTCCCGAGTGAATAACCGTCTGATTTTCCGGCACGGTCAATTCCACCGAATAATTCGCCGCTTCGCTAAAAAATGGCCGGTGAAAAGGATAAAATGGATAATTGTTCCAACCGTTTTGATTCAACACCGAAAGGATCGGATACCATCGGGAAAGGGCCAGGATATTTTCATGCCAGCCAAACCGGCCGTACGCGTGTGGAATTTTTACTGAAAAATTTATGGTTAATCGAACGCTTTGCCCGCCTGACAATGGATGAGATAAAGGAACCTTGAGAATGGTCTGGTCATCCCCTTCGATGGTATACGCCAATTTTGTTTCCTCCTGGGAGATCGTTTCAATGTTCACATCTCCCGACTGAAAACCCTCAGGGAAAGGATTCACTTTAAAATAACCAGCATAACGCAACAGAGAATTCTTCTCTTTCTGCGTATAGTGCCGATTAGGATAAATGTGAAAGTAGATTTCATTGACGGGCTGTTCACTCGTATTAGTAAACGCCACCTCTTGCGTGGCCGTGATCGTTTTTTGGACGACATCAATGGTCGCTTTAATCGTGTACCGCGGATATGGATCGCCAAAGGCATTGGGGGTCGAACCCATCCACAATGCAAAGGCGATAAGGATCAGCTTTCTATTCATGGACCCCTTTGAGATCATCGACATTGCGCGCATCCCTTAGTTCAGACAAAAACTTTTGGAATTGCTGGTCATTTTTAAGATTATCCAAATCACGGTCCTTTAAAAGATATTCCCAATCATTATAGCCAAACTCGACGGATAGCTTGATTGTCTTTAAGGCCTCGTCAATTTGATTGGTCAGGGAATAACTGCAGGTAAGATTATACAGAATAATCGGATCATCCGGACGCAGATGAAACAACTTCTGATCCATACGCAACCCTTCTTCATTAAGACCTTTTTTTGTGTACAGATCGCCTAACGCTATCATGGCCTCGATGAAGCTGGGCTGGTCTTTGAGAATCGACTCAAAGAATTGGATTTCGTAATTGATATCTTCTTTGCTTTGTTCTTCGCGTTTGGACATTTTTTATTTCACCTTTTCTAAAATAACACAGTACCGGACATCTTTGGAGAGTTTTTCTAAAATTGATTTATACCGGGGATAATCCGTCGGCTCCAACCGCTGTGCCGTCATGTGTGTCCGTTCCAAAAATATAATAGCGTCGCCCTGATATTGATACGATGACTCATACGTGAACCACGGTGTTTCTTCCACAATCGCCTCCGGCAGAGCTTTGGCCCGATAATGTTTAGGCAATTTTATTTCTAAAATGTCCTCGGTGATTTTGGGAATAGAAAAATCTATCGGATACTTCCGGCTGTCTTTAGAGGCCAAGTCCAGGTCAATCGAGCTCAATTGCGGGATAATCCGCCAATCACCGCCCGCCCGCAACAAAAACTCTGAACCTTCAAAATGATATTTCAATTGAATTTGCTCTTCCATGCTCTCGAGATTCTCAATGTAATAATCCAGCAGTTTCGCGCCGGGGATGATGTCCTGGATGCGCTGCTTGATATTCTCCTCAATTAAAATCGGCATGGTATAACGCAAACGATAACGCTGCGACTGGTCATAACTTCCAAAAGTGAACACCGTCCGCGCGGCCTGGATATTTTCGGCCTCGTCGAAATGAAGAGTGGTCTTGCTTAAGGCACGGTTATGTTCCGCCGGGAATTTGGGCGTATCCATGAGTTTCCATTCTTGTTCAAAGAACACGAGAACCTTTCTGCCCTGGTCGCCGCCGGGTAAATCGCCGAATAAAACCGTTTCTCCAGTAGGGTCTAAAAAGATTTCCTGATCACCCAGCTTGACTAAAATAATACAGTGATTAAAAACAATCGTGGGAAAATCTTCCGGGACAATCACCACGCCCTTGGTCCCAATTAAAACCGGATATGCCTCAACGCCGATTTCCTTGAGCATCGAAATCAGCAAGATAGATTTATCTTTGCAATCCCCGTATTTATTCTTGAATATCTCGGAAGCCCGATGCGGCTCATACCCAGCCTGACCGTATTCGATGGCCACATAACGCACATCCCGGGCGGTAAAATTATAAATGGCCCGGGCCTTTTCCAAAAGGCTGGTTTTGCCTTCGGTCAATTCTTTGACCTTTGCTTTCATCGGATCATCGGCTTCGATCTTATCCTTGGCTAATTCCCACCACCATTGATAAATTTCATCCCACGCGGAAAATGTTGAAAGCAAAATGACCGGCGTGATTTCACTTAATGGCGGCATCCCGGGCTCCGGGATAATTTGCGGGATATCGTGGAATTCCCAGGTATACACATCTTTGTTTTCATCTGTAATCTTTTTCGGGATGAGGTCTACCTGGGTAGTTTTGTATTGCTCATTTAATATTCGTTGATAAAGCGCCCGGCCCTTCGGCAAGGCCACGGTAAATCGGGCAGATTGAATCGGATCCAGAGATTGCAACGCATAAAGGGTATTAAAATGTTCTTGGGCGACTAGTTTCCCGCGCGTAAGCCGGACTTGATATTCTATGAAAGCGCCGTTGGCCACCTCCGGCATCGAAATAATCTTCACCCGGGCATTGCTGTACAAAGGGTAATTGAGATACCGCGAGACGTCCCGAATATGTTTTTCCCCGACGGAGATCACCTGGCCGTCTGATTTTATCGTTCGGGCAAAATCAATCTCAATTTTATCGTACGTGGAATCATATCCAACCTCAATCTCGGCATAACGTTTGCCCCGGTCATTGAGAATCTTGATCAAATAATGCTGCACGAATTCCATAGTATTGTCATCTTTGATCACAATATCTTCCTGGCTCAATAAAACGACCGCGCCGGCCTGAGGATATTGTTCCTGGGCAGGGGCCTTCTCAATCAACTCTTTAATCTTGGGATCGATTCCTTCTAAATCCGTGTTCTTCGCCAGGGCGCCAATTTGCTCAATCCTGGTTTTTACGTCCGCTTGATATCCCGGGAACTTAATCCTGGGATAAATCTTCAAGGCCTGATCATAAAGATTTTGTTGTTCGCAGGTCAAGGCATAATAATAAAGGAAGGTATCATCCTCTAATTCTCCAAGTTTGTTAAAGATCGTCAACGCGTCGGTGTATTGGCCCATCTTGTAATAACACATCGCCGTCAACTTCAAGGCCGCCTGACTTTGCAGGGGCCCAAGAACTTCCAGGGCATGGACGTAATCCGCGTGCTGATAGTAAAGAGCGCCTAAGGCATAATAAATTTTTTCCGGATCGGGCGCGGTGGTCAAAGCTTTTTTGTATTCGTCAATGGCCCTGTGATAAAGAATCTCGGCGCGTTGGGAATAATATTGCGCTTTCGCGGTGGGAGAATCCGCAATTTTCTGGCAGGAACAAACGGCAAGACAGACCAAGCAGGACAGGAAAAATTTCTGGATTGTTTTCATATACTGACTTTTGTATTAACAATAAGAACAGAGGTCGTCAGTATCGTGACGTTTGTTCTCTTGGAATTTGTCATATTAGTTGTACAAACGTCAATAAAAAAAATTATCGCTCTAAATAGCCGCGTATCCGAACCATGGCCTCTTTGAGATTCTCATACCTGGAAGCATAAGAAATCCGGATATACCCTTCCGCCGACGGTCCAAAAGCCACCCCCGGAACGAGAGCGACTTTCTTTTTCTTTAAAAGGTTGTGGGCAAAATCTAAAGAGCTCTGTTTGGTACTTTTAATCGATGGGAAAACATAAAACGCGCCGTCAGGATTGTGGCAGGGCAGGCCCATCTCATTGAGACTTGTCACCACGAACCGCCGCCGCCTTTTATATTCTCGTTTCATTTCCGCGATATCTTTATAACCGCTTTTAAGGGCTTCGAGCGCGGCCATCTGAGCGGTAATGGAAGCGCACAACATCGTATATTGATGGATCTTCGTCATGGCGCCAATGACATCCGGGTGCCCGCAGGCATAACCTAAACGAAACCCGGTCATGGCATAGGCCTTGGAAAAACCGTTCAGATACACCACGCGATCCTTCATCCCCTTTAAAGTGGCTAAAGGCGTATGGTCAAAATCATACGTCAGCTCATCATAAACCTCATCACTGACCACCATCAAATTCCGTTTCACAATGACCCTGGCAATATCCTGTAATTCTTTTTTGGTATATGAAGTTCCCGTCGGATTAGCCGGATAATTAATCATCAAGGCCTTCGTTCCGCGTTCACAGGCCCGGTCGATTTGCTGAGGCGTCAACTTAAAGCCGTGCGCAACATCCGTCTTGACATAAATCGGTTTCCCACCGGCCAATTCCACCACAGGACCATAAGAAACATACGCCGGCTGGGGAACCAGCACTTTATCCCCGGGGTTAAGAATAGCCCGCATGACTAAATCTAAACCTTCACTCACCCCCACGGTAATCAGCACCTGCTCTTCGGGGTCATATGCTAAATCATAACGCCGTTTTAAAAAATGTCCGATTTCCCGGCGCAATTCAATCATACCCTTATTGGAGGTATACGAAGTATACCCTTGTTCCAGGGAGGTAATGGCCTTCTCCCGGATATGCCACGGCGTGACAAAATCCGGCTCACCAACACCCAAAGAGATAACATCCTTCATGCCTAACACCAAATCAAAAAAGGCGCGGATGCCTGAAGGCGCTAATTGTTCAACTGTTTTGGAGATGGGGATGTGCATTTTAATACGAAATATTCAATCGTTTTGTCCTTGTGCCCTTCTTTAAAATCTGTCCGTCTTCTTTGTATTTCTTCAATAAAAAATGTGTCGTGGTCCCCCGCACACCGGGTAATGGAGAAAGTTTAGCCGCCACAAAATTGGAAACGGTTTGAATATTATCGCCTTCCACCACCACCAATAAATCATACGCCCCGGACACTAGATAGCAGTTCGTTACTTCCGGAAAACTGTAAATCCGTTCGGCGATGGAATCAAACCCGACATCTTTTTGCGGGGCGACGCTGACTTCAATCAGAGCCCGGACAAAAGAATTGGAATCGTGAATTAAATCCGGATTGATGACGGTCTTGTATTTAACAATCACGCCTTCTTTTTCATAAGTCCTAATGGCCTTTTGGACGGTCTCGACACTTTTGCCGGTAAGTTTGGCTAACTCCTGAGTCGTTATCCGCGCGTCATTAGCTAAAATCTCTAAAATTTCGTCCATAAAAAACCTCCTGTATATCAAGGGTTAAAGTCTGTCACCAATGCCGGTCATTCTATACCATGACACCGTCTTAAGTCAACTTTATCCTCCATCACATGATTGAGGATTTAAAGCTGCGGGTTTAAAACTTCAAGGTGAGAATTTTTTATTCTGCCTGCAGAAGGGCTTCGATCATGGCATTCTCTTTTTTGAGGATATCAATGACACTTTTAAAATCAGCAATCTTAGATTGCAGCATTTTATTGTCGACATGCGAATCGGTGATCTGCTGGCGCAACTGTTCCCGTTGGTCGTCTTGGGTAGCTGCCTTGGCTTTTTGGGCTTCGCGATCGGTCAGTGCTGTCGCCACCTGGCCTTCCAACTGTTTCACTTGCTCTTCCAGTTCCTGTTTTTGCCTTGTCTTTTTATCCCAGATCATACTGTCCAAATCGCCTCCGGCCTCTGATTCGCGCAATGACGCCAACTCCCTATTGCCCTGCTCAAGATTTTCTCGTTGGACGGATAATTCCCCGAACAATGTCTTATTCTTCTCTTTAAGCTGCTGAATTTCTTTAATAAGATTATCATAATCCTGGCGGGACTGGCTGATGCGGTCGGCAGTATCGTTTTTTTGGGCTTCATATTCGCTGATCTTGTTCTTTAAATCTTCGATGCTGGCTTTGACCGCCTCCGTTTCTTTTTCACTCGCGGATTGCCCGGTGGTCACATCCAGTTCCAGCGTAGTCTTACGTTCCAGTAAATGCGTCCTTTGCTCGGCTAAGGGCCGATGTCTTTCTCTTAATGAAGACAGCTCCTGAGACAATGAACTGTGACTTTGTCCGGTGACAGTAATCTCATGTCTTAGGCCTTCTAACTCTCGGCTTAAAGCCCCATTTTTTTCTTGTTTAGCGGAGATAAGCGGATTTAATCGCGCGGGCTCTTGCGTTAATTTCTCGGTGTCTTTTTTAACGCGTAAAATGTCTTCCTGTATTTGTGTTGCCGCTTGGGTGAAATTCTCTTTCTCCGTGGTTAAAGCATTGTTCTCATCTAAGAGGGCCTGCGCGCTTCGCTTAAGGTCATAAACGCTTTCCTGCCAGACATTGCTGGTGGCCCGAATATCTAAGGGAGGATTCGTTGGGTTGACGAGTTCTTCGGCGGACAATAAACAATTGGAGAAAAAACACGATAAGAGACAACCAAGAAGTGTGGGATAAATCTTCATACGGGTTTCATTATATATAGCCGGTCACCTCGGGGCAAACAGAAACTGTGAAATTTTCGAAAAATTTTAACTACAGACCTCCGTACAAATCATGCTATTCCCCTTGCCATTGAGATTAAGGAGGGCAATACTGACAACCACAGTAGTATTATTTTTAGGAAAGTCAGTAAGCCGTGCCGGCTTTAACTCTTCTCCGGTACGCCTTAAGAAGTTTAGCGGTCATCGGCCCCATCGTTCCCTGCCCGATCTTTTTATTATTAAGATAAGTCAACGGCATCAATTCAATGAGCGAATTGGTCAAAAAGGCTTCGTCGGCTTTGAATAATTCCTGTGGCTGAGACAGCACTTCCTGGGGTTTGAGTTTCATTTTCTTGGCTATATCCAAAACAGTCTGCCGGGTGATCCCGTTTAAACAGCCTGAGGCCAGAGACGGAGTAAAAAGAACATTGTGTTTGATAAAAAAAATATTACTGCGGCTCCCCTCGACTAAGAATCCGCGATTATTAAGCAACAAGGCCTCGTCTTTCCCCTTGACCCTCGCGATGCGATAGGCCTGAAGAAAACGAAGATAATCAATCGATTTAATGGCGGGTCTCCGGGTTGACCTGTCCTGACGAAAATGAGAGATGAGCGCCCTAAAGCCCTGTGTATATTTTATTTTATTCTCGGGTTTATACGGCCAGACAATGACCGAGAGCCGCACGCCCACTTTTCCTTGCCAGACCGTTAAGCGCAGTCGGGCATTCTTTAACTTATTGGATTTTAAAGAAAGATACAAATATTTTTTGGTTTGCGCCAATGAGTGCGGTGTTTTGATCCTTAAACTCCGCAAACCAAAAGTCAGCCTTTCCAAATGCTCATTCACCAAAAAAATCTTGCCGCCATACGAACGCATCGTCTCAAAAACCCCGCGGCCGGACAAAACCCACGGGGAAAGACTATCCAACATCGGTTCTTCCGTGGGAACCAGTTCGCCGTCTAAAAAGATGGATCTCTCTTTCATTGTCACACTCCCGCCTTTGAATAAAAATTTTGCAAAGACCTCATCAAGGCCCGCGCCTTAACCAAGGTTTCTTGGTATTCATGTTCGGCCATCGAATCCGCCACAATACCGCCACCGACATGAAACTGCACTTCAGATTTCCGAACTAAAAGACTGCGGATCAAAACGTTAAAATCCATTTCACTGTTAAAGCCAATGTACCCCAATGAACCCGTATAAATACCCCGGCGAACGGGTTCGATTTCCTCAATGATCTCCATCGCCTGGATCTTGGGGCATCCTGTGACCGAACCGCTCGGGAAACAAGCCGCGATCACGTCAAAACAATCTTTGTCCTCTTTTAAATTTCCGGCGATCGTGGCCGTTGTCTGAAAAACCGTCGCGTATTCTTCCAGGGAACGCAATTCCTTGACTTTAACCGAACCATATTCGCAAACCCGACCCAAATCATTCCGCTCCAAATCCGTCACCATCAATAATTCGGCGATTTCTTTTTGACTCTGCCAAAGTTCCTCTCTCAACCGGCGATCTTCATCCGCGCTCTGACCCCGCGGCCGTGTGCCTTTCATAGGACGAGTCTGAATCATATTCCCGTTTTTTTTCAAAAATCGCTCCGGTGAGCTACTGACAATCTGAAAATCCCCCACATTAAAATAACCTCCGAAATGAGATGGACTTATTCTTCGAATGGACTTGTATAAATCTAAAGAATCCACTGCTATTCTACCGTCATTCAAGTCATAAGTAAACCTTTGAGATAAATTAACTTGGTAAATATCGCCACAGCGAATGTAATTTAAAGCCTTATCAATCGCTCGCACATAACCCTCTCGAGAAAAACTGGAAGTCAGGGGCAAAGCGCCAATGTCATGATGCGAATAATCCATGGGGGCGCGGACATTCTCATCGGAATAAAAATGATCAGCCGGCTTGAACGCGGAAAGTCGTTTAATGATTCGGTTCATTCGCTCAACAGCTCTCTGCCTTCTTAAAGCGGGTTGTGATTCGGGAAGACCAGTCGAGGTGATATAAAGCTTTTGTTTAAGGTGATCGATGGTCAGGACACAATCATAAAAACCAAAGAAACAATCCGGGATCCCGGTCTCCTCGCTTGTTTGAATAGGGCTGGTCTTCTCCTTAATCTTTTCGATCTGCCGGCCCAGATCATATCCCCAAAAGCCCGCCAGACCAGCGTAAAAAGGACTCGGCGCCGCGGCATAATCTGAAGCGTATTGATTGAACCTTGCTCGTATTTGCTCAAGACAATTTGTGTCCTTCGCCGAAAATGTCTGAAAAGGGTCAAACCCGATAAAAGAATACCGGCCGCGTTCGGTGGCCGTCAAACTGCTGTCGAAGAAAAACAGCAACGGCTCTTCGGCGAATAGATCTAAAATCTCCAGACCATTTCCGGAATAATCATAACTTTTCCAAATATAAAATCCGGTCACAGCGAAAATTCCTCTCTTCTCCCCTTCGATGATAATAACCAGCCCGCGTCGGCTGATCCCGGTCTTCCCGGCTGAGGGGCGAATAATTTGGTCAGGCCGTTGACATCATGGATATTTTTACGTTCGGCAATTTCAATCAATTTACGAAAAACTTCCCAGGTCAGCATCACATCGGTCAGGGCCCGATGTTGCTGTTGCTCTTCAACGCCTAATGACTGCGCCACAAACCACAACGGATATTGCCGTAAACCCGGCAAAAGACCGCGCGCCATTTTTAACACATCGATCACGGCCATCGTCTCATTAAATCTTTCCCCTAAAAGCGAAACTTCATTAGCGACAAAGGACACATCAAATTTGGCATTATAGGCCACCAGGACTGTATTTTGAATATACTTAAGAAAGTGCGGCAAGACCTCTTGCGCTGTCGGCGCGTCGTGCAGCATCTCCCGGGTGATGCCATTGACGGCAGAGGCACCGGCGAAAATGTCCCGCTGCGGGTTAATCAACGAATGGAACTTGGTGTACGGCTTGAAATCTTTGATTTTTAAAGCGGCGATTTCCACAATCCGGTCTCCACCGGACGGAGAAAGACCGGTCGTCTCCACGTCAAAGATAATGAATTCCGTATTATTATAATTGTTCATCGATAATTGACCACATACGCGGCTATTGTCTGAACCGGCCGAAAAGAAATCTTTGTCCGGCGAACATTCTCCATCCCGAAATCGTCCATCGTATTGACCAAGTTAAACGGCTGCACCTTTCGATCCCGGCAAAACTCACTGAAGATAAAAGTCGCCAGCCCTTTCACCGACACATCGGTTATCTCCGACAAAACACAAAACGTATTCCCATTGAGCGGATAACCGAATGTGTACCCCTTGATTTCACCGTCCACTAAAACAACCCGGCCAATAAGTCCTAACTCTTGATAAAATTCAAATACCAGCTGATGCACCGAACGATTCTCCTCCACCATTTGTTTAAAAATCTCATCGGTGGGTACGCGCATCTTACCCTCAGCCCATTGGTCATAAAGCTGGGCGCACTCATCCACCATGGTCCGTTCAAAGGGAAGAAAATCATGCCGATAATTTTTTAGGAAATAATTATAAGACGACCTTTTGGATTTATAATCATTGCCGCGAAACTGGACGATGTCCTCGCGGGAATAAACATATTCCTCCGCCTTTTTAAAATAAGAAAAACGCGCCGGATCAAACGCGCCGAGATGGTCTGGCTCAACATTTTCAACACGGGAAACGCCGCGGCCTTGATTGTCCGCCCGCATCCTTTGAAAACTTTCCTCAACCGCTCTGGGCGAAATCTTTTCTCCAAGCGGCGGCAAATACAGAAAACTGCCGGCTTCGCTGGCGGCAAAAACGCACAAATTCCCCTCAATGATTTCAAATGTAAAATCAAAAAAATCCTTCCACAAAAAAATATTCACGAAAGAAAAGCTCGAGAGC
>Ga0247727_10014450_pt1 | contig 13118 bp, 10 predicted proteins | sample WisWelCaveWW1625_FD_202498 | JGI IMG/M metagenome (GOLD analysis project Ga0247727, IMG submission 202498) | Biofilm microbial communities from Wishing Well Cave, Virginia, United States - WW16-25 | ecosystem: Environmental > Aquatic > Deep subsurface > Groundwater > Cave microbial mat | place...
CGGGCCGCTCGAACAGGTGTTCGTCGAACGACTCAAGGGCAAAGTGATCGACGAGTTGCGGCGGTCACTCGCGCCGTCGTTCAAGTTCCCGATCGTCGACGACACGCACGCCGCGATGGCCGAGTTGCTGAAACACCAACACGCGACGTACGAGTTTTACCGCATCGTCGAATACATGGCCGGCATGGACCCGGCGAAGATCACGGACCCAGTGGCCCGCAATCGGCCGGGGACGTCGAAGTGCCTGGCGTTGCTCTATCGCGGTCCGAACGCGGTGCAGGTCATTCGCCACTGGCTCGGTTCGACCGACCCGGACGCAGCCGCGCCGGGCACGGTTCGCAGCGACTTCGGCCGCGACCTGATGCGCAATGGCGCCCATGCCTCCGATAGCGCCGAATCCGCCGATCGCGAACGCAAGGTTATCGGAATGTGGGATCGGCAGGACGCGAACAACCTGCACAAGATCGTCGCGGAGTATTTGGAGCAGCCGGTGCTGGCGACGGTGAGTTGATGCTGAGGACGAGGGTTGAGGGTTGAAGGCCAAGAAATGTTGAAAGCCGTGAACGGGCGGCGAATCAAAACACCACGGGCCGCGAGGAATCGCCAGACTCCTCGCGGCCCGATCTTGTTTTGCTCTCAGGCCTCAGTCCTCAACTCCAACTCTGTCCCTACTAAAACTCCGTGTCGTCAACAACATCCTGGTTCTTGATCGTCAGCACTTTTCCCCAAACGCTGTCGTTGATCTTGTCGGAAATGAATCGAACCGAGCCGTCGGCCAGGGCCACGTGAACTCCTCCTGGGTGAAAGCTGCGCGGCGCCGCGCCCTGCCGACTCAGCCGGGCACTTGCCCGCAGGGCAATCGGTATTCGCAGCGCCGGGTCTTCATTCGCGACCGCCGTGCAATGCTGCGACTTCGGATTGACGCTGTTGCAGTACGGAATTCGGTCGCCGCTCTTGTCGGTCGGTCTCTTGTTCGGGGTCAGGTGAAATTCTGCGTCTGCTTCATCCATTCGCGCCGCGAACAGGCACGCACCCATAACCGGCAGCGACCACGTGCCGCGGCAGTCGTCTGTCAACTCGCTCGCAAGGACTTCAGACACCGCGACCGTGTTGGACGTTCCGTCGGTGATGTCAGACATCTTGACGGACGAGCTTTGCCCAAACAGGCCCAGATACAACGGCTGCTTCTTGATGTACTTCAAGTCGTGGTCCCAGCCGGCCGCGCTCACGTTGCCCGCGTAGTTGCCCTTGCGCAGCAGCACGTTGGTGCCCGGTTGAAACGCGGACGGCACGGAAAGATTTTTCTCGCCAGACACGTCGCTTGGGCAATTGTAAATCTCGATCTTCTGCGTTGTGGACGTCGTGTTTTGCAGCGCCCGCACGGGCAGCTTGAAGTTGTAGGCGTTGTAAATGTTCTCGTTCTCGGTCACTGCCAGCAGCATCACGAGGAACGACGCGCCCTGCTGCGGGTGCTGGCCTTGATTGAGCGTGCAGAAGCCCCCGGCCGTACACAGATTCGAATCCACATAGTCCGCCTGCTCAATGCCGCCCGGCGGCAACAGGTGGTACTGGCCCTCGTAGCGCTGAACGGCCTTGATGATTTGCAGCAAGTGGTTCTTGCAGGTGGACCGCCGGGCCGCCTCTGTGGCGATTTGAACGGCAGGCAACAAGATCGCGATCAGCACGGCAATGATGCCGATGACGACCAGCAACTCGATGAGCGTGAACGCAGCGCGACGTGACATGGGCTTCTCCCGGAGCGGGTCGGCTTCGTTGCCGATATTCTCCGAGAGAATCCGGCTCAAAGCAACCCGAACAAGTGGACCACCGAACCGCCCCTATTTCCAGCTCTCAGTTTGTTCCAGACGCAACGGCAAGTCAACGGACAATCCCTCAGCCGCGAATCGCCGAAGCAGCGGCGAAATCTGGCTTGACCCATTTGGGCGATGTTTGCAGAATGCGGCCCGTTTCTCAAAAGCGGAACAGCCTTCAACTCAATGCCTAGGTCGTGCAACGCGCGACGGGACAGTGCGTCCGCACTCGGCTGATCACGGATGGTCCGCCCGCGGATGGCTTCCACAAGACAAAGGAGTGTCGAACGTGAGACGAAACTTGTTGGTCGCGGTTCTCGTCGGCACCGGTTTGACGTTTTCCATGTGGTGTACGGCCCTGGCACAGAATCAGGGCCAGCCGCAACGCACGGGTGGCACCGGCGCGGTCGGCGCGGGCACCGCGGCCAGCGCCGCCATGTCGCCCGCCGACGCGCGCGTCGCCCTGGTCGACATTGCCCACGTGTTCAAGAATTACGACAAGTTCAACAAGCTGCACGAGCAACTCAAGGCCGACGTCAAGGCGCGTGAGAACGAGATCACGCAGATGCAAAATGAACTCAAGCAACTGCTGAACGCGCGCACCCAGCAGAACCCGGAATCGCAGACCTACAAAGATTACGACGCGAAAATCGCCCAGCGCAAGGCCGAATTGGAACTGCTCAACGACAGCTCGCGCCGCGAGTTCACGCAGCGCGAGGCGAACATCTATCACACGACTTACCAAGACGTCGAGGCGCAAATCAAGCGCTACGCTACGGCGAACGGCATCATCCTGGTGCTGCGAGCGGCGCGCGATGAAGATGCACGCTCAACTCAGCCGCAGGACGTCATCAAGGAGATGAGTCAGCAGGTGATCTACGCCGTGCCGGGCCTGGACATCACCGACACGATCATCAAGATGCTCAATGGCACGTCGGCGAACAAGCCGGCGGGGCCGACGACACCGGGCAAGTCCAGTCCGGTGCCCGCGACCGGCAAGAACGACAAAAACGTGCCTCCGGCGAATCCGACGAAGCCGGGCGGCGGCACAAAGAAGTAACCAGGCGGGGCCGATCGAACAGAGAGTGGTCGTTCCATTTGCAAACTTCGGGGGTGAGGCCGTCTCACCCCCGATTTCATCGGACGGGGAAAATGGCCAGCACTCGACAGCAGCGCACGTTGGCACGTGAGGCGTCGGTCCGCGGCGTCGGATTCCTCACCGGGCCGGACGTGCGCGTGCGATTTCTGCCGGCGGAACCGAACGCCGGCGTCTCGTTCGTTCGCACCGACCTGCCGGGCCACCCGCGCGTGCCGGTCGCGATCGAACACGTCGCCGAACGGCAGCGCCGCACGACGCTCGAAACCTCCGTGGCCAAAGTCGAAATGGTGGAACACGTGCTCGCCGCTCTCGCCGGACTGCGCATCGACAACTGCGTGATCGAAATCGACGCGCCGGAAACGCCCGGCTGCGACGGTTCGAGCGCCGCGTTCGTGGACGCGATCCGCGACGCCGGCATCGAGGAGCAGCCCGCGATCCGCCAGGTGTTCGTGGTCGATCGGCCGTATTCGGTTCGCGACGGCGACGCGATGATCGCGATCCATCCGCCGATCCACGACGGCCTCGTCGTCAGCTACAGCCTCGATTACGGCCGGCACAATCCGATCGGCCGCCAAAGTTTCTTCGCACACATTGAGCCGGATACGTTCACCGAGGAATTGTCGAAGTCGCGCACGTTTCTGCTGAAGGAAGAGGCCGACGCGCTGCGTGCACAAGGCGTCGGCTCGCGCACCTGCACGCGCGACCTGATCATCTTCGGACCGAACGGGCCGATCGACAACGAGCTGCGCTATCCCGAAGAACCCGCGCGGCACAAAGTGCTCGACGTCGTGGGCGACCTGTCCATCTTCGGCCGCGACCTCTGCGGTCACGTGATCGGCTACAAATCCGGTCACCGTCAGAACGCCGAATTGGTCCGCCAGTTGGCCGAAGCGGTCGAGCTCCAACAGTCGCGGCCGGCCGGTCCGGTGTTCGACGCGCAGCAGATCGCGCGAATGCTGCCGCACCGCTATCCGTTCTTGCTCGTTGACCGTGTCACCGAATTGGAGCCTGGCGTGCGCGGCGTGGGCATCAAGAACGTCACGATTAACGAACCGTTCTTTCAGGGCCATTGGCCCGGCCGGCCCGTCATGCCGGGTGTGCTGATTGTCGAAGCGATGGCCCAAATGGGCGGACTGATCTACGCCGAGGAGCGGCTCGGCCCGGCACAACTGCCGCTGCTGCTTTCCATGGACAACGTGAAGCTGCGCCGGCCGGTCGTGCCCGGCGACCAACTCGTGCTCGAAGCGGAAAATGTGCGGTCCAAGTTGCGCACGCTGCAAGTTCGGGTGCGGGCGCTGGTGGACGGCGCGGTCGCCGCGGAAGCGGAACTGCGCTACGTGCGGCTGGACGCCGCTGCCGCCGCCTAATGCTGCTGCGGTGCGGACTGAAGAGAGGATCACTCATGGCAAGGAACATCTCGCCGCTGGCGTCGATCGATCCGAAGGCCGAACTGGCTGACGACGTGACGATCGGTCCGTTTTGCGTGATTGGTCCGCACGTCCGCATCGGAGCCGGCACGCAACTGGCGAACAACGTCACGGTGATCGGCCACTCCACAATCGGCGAGCACAACATTCTCTTTCCGAACGTCGTCATCGGCGCCTACCCGCAAGATTTGTCCTACAAGGGCGAGCCGACGCGCGTCGAAATCGGCAACCACAATCAGCTTCGCGAGGGCGTCACGATCAACCGCGCCACGACGAAAGAGGACGGCCTCACGCGCATCGGCAACCACAATTATTTCATGGCCAACAGCCACGCCGCGCATGACTGCAAAATCGGCGACCACGTGATTCTTGCCAACGGCGTGCTGCTCGGCGGCCACACGCACGTACACCACCGCGCGATCCTTTCGGGCAACGCCGGCGTGCATCACTACGTGACCGTCGGCAGCGGCAGTTTCGTGGGCGGCCTGAGTCGCATCGTTCACGACGTGCCGCCGTTCCTGCTCGTCGAGGGCAATCCGTCGATGGTGCGCTGCGTGAATTTGGTCGGCGTCAAGCGTCAGGGGCTGACCGCGGCGGAGATCGCGAGCCTGAGCGAGGCGCACCGGCTGATCTACCGTGCGAAGATGGGCCTGAAACACGCGGAAGAAATCCTCGCAAGCCATAATCACCTAACGACGCACGTGAAAACGCTGATCGAGTTCATCGAGCAACAGCACAACGGTAAGCACGGCCGCCAGCGCGAAGGGCGTCGCGCGGCGCCGGCTACGCAAAAGGAAGCGGCGTAAGCGAGGCCACTCATGACACACCTACGAACGGCGGTCATCGGCGTCGGACATCTTGGCCAGCACCACGCCCGAATTCTGCGCAGTCTGCCGGGCGTCGAATTGGTGGGCGTGTCCGACGCGAACCCCGCGCGCTGTGCCGAAGTCGCGGCGAACTGCGGCGTGCCGGCATTCGAAAACTTCCGCGAGTTGATCGATCGTGTGGACGCGGCGTCGATCGTCGTGCCCACGTCGCTGCACTTCGAAGTCGCCAGCGAGTTTTTGAACGCGGGCAAATCGGTGCTCGTCGAAAAGCCGCTCACCGCCGACGTTGCACAGGCGAATCATCTGGTCGAACTCGCGCGGCGCCGCGGAGCGATCCTGCAGGTCGGGCACATCGAACGGTTCAATCCGGTGCTGCACGCCGTGCCGCAATCGAACGAGCCGCCGCGGCTCATCGAGGCACGCCGCGTCGCACCGTACAGTTTCCGTTCGACCGACATCAGCGTCGTCTACGACCTGATGATCCACGACCTCGATATCGTGCTGTCGCTCGTCGGCGAACCGGCGTCACGAATCACGGCGACGGCCTGGAGCGTCTTCGGCGGCCTCGAAGACGTTGCGACCGCACACCTCAGTTTCCCGTGCGGCACTGAGGCGCACATCACCGCGAGCCGTGCCGACGTTCACGCGCGCCGCGAGATGACGATTCGCTGGCCGTGCAGCGTCTGTCAGCTTGATTTCGCAACTCGCCGCTCCGTCACGTCCGTGCCGACCGCGGCGTTCCACGAATCGACGAACCTGTTCATTAACCCGCCGTTCGCACAAATGGCGTCACTGCGCGAGAAGTTGCGCGGGACTTTCTTCGAAGTGATCGAGCAAGATTATTCCGGCGGGCCGGAGTTGTTGGCGCTCGAATTGGAGCAGTTCGTCACCTGTGTCCGCGAGCACCGCGAACCGCTCGTGAACGGCGTGCGCGCCCGCGACGCCGTCCTGCTCGCCGACTCCATCCTCCGCGCCGCCCGCGGCCTCGCGCCGATCGGACTGGTCAAGGCGGCGTAGCGTTTACCGCACGCTTGCGGCCTTCGCTGAATCACCGAGCTGAGTCGTCGCCGCGCGGAATTGGCGGGCGAGCGCCTCTGCCGCGATCTCGTGGCCGGCCGCGGTCCAATGCCCCTCGAACAAATATGGATTGGTCCGGCTGGCTTGCAGTTTGGGCGTCAGGTCGAGCACGTTGATGCCGTTTGCGGAGCACCATTCGCGAATCGCGCGGTAATGTTCGTGACCGTCCGCGTACTTCATCGCGCCGCGGTCGGGGATCAATGCGAAAGTGAAATCGGCGTCGCGCGCGTCGCACTGCCGTTTCATTTCAAGTACGAGTGCCGCGGTGAGATCGTCCAAATTCACCGGGGCCTGCCGCCGGCGCCATTCCAAATTCGCCCGCCGAAACTGGCGATACAGCACGCTGTGCGGCGACCCGTAATAGTCCACGGCCCAAACCGCACTCAACAGCGGGTGACGCACGAGCGCGGCGGGGCTTGACGGCTTCTTGCCGAGCGAGCGATCGGTGTCAGCGGCCAGTTCTGCCGTCGTGAGCATGCGCTCGCGCCGGAGCCGCCCGTCGGCGAGCGTGAAGAATGGTTTCGCACGTCCGTGGTTGCCGCGGCTCCGGTTGTCGGTCAGATCGTTTGCGAAAAACAAGTAACACACGGCCGCCGGTTGAACTTCGTCTGCCCAGCGTTCGAAATTGAGCAGACTCTGATCCGTGCCGTAGCCGCAGACGCCAAGGTTGTAGACCTCCACATCGGGCACAAGTCGTCGCAGTCGAGCTGAGGCCACGTCGTTCTGTTCCACGCCGCAACCCCACGAAAACGAATCGCCCAACAACACGAGTCGCGAGGTGTTCGGTGAATGTGGATCGTGTTCGATGTCGCGAAATCCGGCCGAATTCTGCTTCACGGACACGCGACTGCCGGCCCGCGCGATCGTGCCGGACCGATTGGCGATCCCGCGCCAGCCGAGTTCCGGATCGAATTCACAGAAGTTGCTTTCCGCATCGCCGGTGGTTGCACCGCCGATCCACTCGAGCGGTGGCGTCGGCAGCCAGAATCGAGTCGCCGCTTCGGCCCCGATGAGCGAGAGGGCGAGTGACGCCAATGCGAGAAAGATCTGCGGCCGGCGCTCCCTGAACGCCGTCGTCCAACGAGACGCGCGGTCGCGAAACCAGCGCCGCGCCAGTCGCGACAACAGGTCCGCGCCCACCAGCATCACGAGCAGCCACACTGCGACTGCCGCGAGCGCTGCCGGGCCGCGTCCGTCGTGCTCATGGGTGTTTCGAAGCCACTGTGCCGCGCCAAATGCGAGCATCGCCAGCGTCGCGATCACGCAGCCAGCGTAGACTCGGCCGTGACCCTGACGCGGTCGTGGACAGTTGCTCTCGTGCGCGGGGCGTGCCCGCGAGAGCTTGAATGGTTGCTCAATCCATTGCCGAAAACGAATCAATCGCGTGACTCCGCAAGAAATTCGCCGCGTGAACCCGCGAGCAGATGCCGCGCGATTGCCGCCGCGGCCGCCGCGTGTCCCGCCGCGCTCCAATGCCCTTCGATCAAATACGCCGGCGACTCCGCACGCGCGAGAGATGATGTCAAATCGAGACAATCGATTCCCACGCTCGCGGACCAACTCCGAACCGAATCGAAATACCGCGAGGGATCGGACGATTTCATGACGCTCCGTTCAGGAATCAAGACGAGGGTAAAGCCAGCGCCGGCCTGTTCACACTCGTGTTGCATTTGCTCGACGAGCGACGTCGTCAGGCGGTCAAACGCAACGCCGCTCGCCGCACCGCTCGCGGGCGCTGCCGGCTCGCTCAGCGCTCGGCGGACGTGCCGGTACAAGGTCGAACGGGGCGAAACGTAGTAATCCGCCGCGCGACGAAAGCTCACGCCCGGCTGAGCGAGCAGCGCAAGTGGAGTTGGTGGCGAGTCGGCATTCGCACGAGCGTCCGCTGGCTCGGGCCGAATCGGCTGGTGCAACGCCAGCTCGCCGTTGTGCCACGTAAATCGCGGCTTGGAGTGGCCATGTTGAAACGCACGTTGATTGTCGCTGAGATCGTTCACGTATGAACAGTAAAAGACCCGGGTCGGCCGCAGTTCGCGCGCGAAGCGACGCAAGTTCAGCAGGCTCTGATCGGTTCCGTAGCCGCACACGCCCAGGTTGTGAACCTCCACGTCGGCCAGCATCGTCCGCATCCGCGCGGTCAACGTCTCGTCTTGTTCGACGCCGAACCCCCAAACGAACGAGTCGCCCAGCACGACGATTCGTCGGTCGCCGGCCGCGACGCGCGGGTCTCGAATATCGCGAAATCCGGCGGAATTCTGCTCCACGCAAAAGCGGACGTCCGGACGCGTGATCCAGCCGCTCGCGTTCGCCCGGCCGCGCCAGCCCAGGTCCACATCAATCTCGCAGAACGATTCTTGCCAGTCGTTTTGATCGAAAATCGCGTTGGAATAATCGTGCAGCCCGTCGAGTGGCGGTGACGGCAACCACCGCCGTGCAGCGAGTTCCGCGGCGGCCAGCGAGAGTGCGAGCGACGTGAATCCGAGCAGGAATTGCGGGCTACGCTGCCGTAGTTTCTCACCGCAGCGAGCCGTGACGGACGGTGCGGCGCGACGGCCGAAAATTGTGGCAACGCCACAGATTATCGGCACGGCGGCAAGCCAAACGCACGCGGACGCGAGCGCCGGCGCGCCCCAGCGATCGCGCGAGCTGCGTCCGGACTTCCAGTGAATTAGTCCATGAATGAAGAGCGCCAGCGGCACGGCCACGGCGACCCAAAACGCCGCTCTTGCGCACCGCCCGCTCCGGCCTTCACGCGACGGCCAACGCATCGGCTCCCTCCGTTGCACACACGGCGTTTATCGGTCGCGGCCGCGCTGCCAGCAACACGGCGGATAACGCGGCCAGGCACACGATCGCTGACGCACCGAACAGCCCGTACGCTTGAGCGAACTTGTGCCCACCGTCGCCCAGCACGACGCCGCCCAACTCGCTCGACGTGCTGGCCATCATCAAAAACGCGGCCACGAGCGTCGTTCGCAGAAAGCGCCGCATGCCTGCCGTACACGCCGGCCGCGCGATGTGCGACACCAACACCGCGTACGGCAAAGTCATCGTCACGAAGTGATGCTTCCAACTCCGCTCGGAGATCAGCAGCATCGCCAGGAACACGAGCGAGTATTCGCACGCGAGCCGCCAATCGCGCCGCGCGGCGACCGGCGTCCGCGCCAGCCACGCCAGCCACGCAAGCTGCCCGACGACGATCACCTTGAGCGACCACATGGCAACCGCCGGATCAAGACTGAAGAAGTTGACGGCGTGCACAGAGTCATCGTGCAGCTTCACGCCGGGACATGCAGTCACGAATCGAAGCCAGATCGCCGGCAGCGACTGATTGACCTGAAGCGTTTCGACCCTGCCATCGAGCAAATACGGCCACACCATCGCGTCGGCCCACGAGCGAAGCAGCGCGAAATTCCGCCCGAAACCCAAAAACAGTCCGGGCACGACAACAAGAAACAGAACCAGCCCGACGAGGCTCGCGGCCACGACGCGCCACTGCCGTTTGTACGCGAAATACGGAATGAACAACGCCGGGGTCAGCTTGATCGCCGTCGCCAACGCGATCGCGAGACCCGCGAGCCAGTCGCGACCGCGATGAAACGACCAAAGTCCCGCGACCGAAAGAAACAGGATCACGATGTTGATGTTGCCATGCTCCAGGTCGCTCAGGATCGGGCGGCTCACGAGCACGAGCAGCGCGACGAGCGACCACGTCGGCAACCGGTATTCGTCGGCCGTTGCCAGACGAATCGACCAGTGCAGCGCCTTCGCGGCCAGCACAACTTTAACGGCAAACAGCGCGAGCGCGGCGGCGACAGGCGGCAGTGCCGCGAACGGCCAGAGCACCAGCCCGGCAAGCGGCGGATTCGGAAACGAGCCGCCCAAGCCCGGTTCGTTGTACACGTTGTTCCCCGCGACCAGCACGTCCACGAGGCCGCGCCAGCGAACGATCGCGCTAGCCTCGCGCGACGCCTTCATCGCGTAATCGACCGTGGCCACGACCACGACGACCGCCAAGCCGAGCAGCACGAGGCGTCGGCCGCGTGGCGACCAGTCGATTGAAGTCGAAGCCGTGAACAAGGGCGAGGTCCTTCCATGGACTCACAACGGAGGCCAAATCTTCCGCCAGGGCGCAAAATGCGGGTCGTACTGTTAGCCCAGCCCAAACTTTCGGTCAAGGTCGGCCGTAGAAACGCCGGCGTGGTTAGAATGGACCGCATGTCGAAAGAACCGCGGCAAAACCCTGATCCAGACGGGCCGAGCAACTCGGCGGCCACGAGCGGCGACGAATCCGCGGCCGACGCGGCCGACGTGCCGAACGATTCTCCGCAACTTTCCGTCATCATCCCGATCTTCAACGAGGCCGAGAACCTGGAGCCGCTCTGCCGGGAGATTCACGAGGCGCTCGAGCCGCGACGGATCGACTTTGAGCTTGTCTTTGCCGACGACGGATCGACCGACGCGACGCCCACCGTGCTCGCGGACCTCGCGCGACGGTATCCGCGCGTGCGCGTGGTCACGTTGCAGCGGAACTCCGGTCAAACGGCCGCGCTCTCCGCGGCGATCGACGCCGCGCGCGGCCGAGTGCTCGTGCCGATGGACGGCGACGGGCAGAACGACCCGGCCGACATCCCGCGCCTGCTCGACAAACTGAACGAGGGTTTCGACGTAGTGAGCGGCTGGCGGCGCGACCGCAAAGATCCGCTGCTGTCGCGCCGCGTGCCGTCGTCGATCGCGAACCGGCTGATCGCCCGAATCAGCGGCCTGCCGCTGCACGATTTCGGCTGCACGATCAAAGCGTATCGCCGCGACGTGCTCGCCGCTGTGCGGCTCTACGGCGAGATGCACCGATTCGTGCCGATCTACGCCCGCTGGCACGGCGCCCGCGTTACGGAGATCGAAGTGAATCACCGGCCCCGCACGCGCGGCCGCTCGAAATACGGCATCGGCCGCACCTTTCGCGTCGTGCTCGACCTCGTCGTCATCCGGTTCCTCGACCGCTATTCGCAACGGCCAATGCACCTGTTCGGCGGCTTTGGCCTGTGGTCGCTCTTCTTCGCGTTCCTCGGTTTCTCCGCCGCGACATTTTTCAAAATCGTCGCGCTCGTCGCCCGCTCGCGCTTCGGCCCGGACCGTTCCGCGTGGCCGTCGTTCTACGAAAACTTCGGCAAAGACTTCGTCGAAACACCGCTCCCCGTCCTCGTTGCCTTGTTCGGCGTCACGGGGATCCTCTCAATCCTCATGGGCCTCCTCGCTGAAATGGTGATGCGAACGTACTTCGAGTCGCAAGGCAAGCCGACGTACGCAGTGAAGCCATTGCACAAAGGGAGAAACTAAGAACGAAGCGATCAATTCTCGGCTGACTGCTGACTACAGAACCGCCGTCACGCTACTCCATCTGCCGAGCGAGCGGAGACGTTGGCCGCGGCGTCGGTCATGGCGCGGCGGGTCTCGGAAAATCCGCGCAGGAAGTAACCGAGGCCGATGAGGGAAATGACCCAAAACGTGGCGCGGAAGCCGAGCATCATGAGGAACGCCTTGCCGCCATCCTCGCCGACCGCGTTGAAGAGAAATTGCATCGCGGCCTCGCCGACGCCGAGGCCGCCGGGCGACGTGGGGACGGCGTTGATCATGAGGCCGAGCGGAGCGACGACGTAGTGTACGCGCGCGGGCCAAAGCGGGCCTTGGAGCGCGGCGGCGACACAATAGAGCGACGAGGCGAAGCCAACGTGGCCGAGCACGCTGATCAGAATCGACGTCAGAATGACGGGCCACTTCCCTTGATAGACGGCGATCGCGCCGAATAGCTCGCGGATCAGGCCGCCCGCGAAGCGGATTCTCGCGAGCGACTCGATCCACTTTCCGCGAACTAAGAAGGGCGCGAACAGCGCGACGAATCCGGCCGTGCCGGCGGCCACGACGACTACGACCCACATCACGAGGTCGCGAAGCGCTGGTACTTGGCGCAGCGCCGGCCACGAGACGAGCGCCGCCAGGCCCGTGACCAGCGCGAGCGCGTAAAGACCGACGATGCGATCGAGCACGACCGTGGCGACGGCGACCGTGCGCCGCTCCTGCTCGCGCGCGAGCATCCAGACCTTGACCAGATCGCCCGATACCGAGCCGGGAATCACTTGACTGAAGAGAAAGCCGACGAAGCCGATCCGCAGGCAATCGCGCACGCGAAATGGTAGCGATTGGGCCACGACGAGCAGGTGCCAGCGGAGAAACGTGAGCAGCGTCGCGGCGAGCGAAATCAACAAGGCGGCGAGCAAAAATCCCCATCGAATTCGTTGGCCCTGAAGCCTCGCGATATTCTCCCAATTCCACCAGATCAAAAAGGCCAACAGCCCAACACCGATGCCGATCCGCAGCAGTATTTTGAGCACACTCATCGAACGGGCCGACAAGGACATGCTGATCCTTCGCGACGAAATCCGCGCGTTCACCGGCGAAGCTACACAATGCACGTGCAAGCGGTGGTCACCGCCAGTAGTAGTAACCCCGATTGTAGCGCCTGCCCGGCAAGTTGGAAAGAAACGGCGCAAAGAAGCCCGAAGCAATGAGTGACCAGAATGACTGGGCGGCTACGGTGATGGCTACGGCGATGATCCGCTCGGACCGCCAATACTCTCGTACAGTTTTGCCAGTCTCCGCGCGTGCTCGTCATACGCGGCCTCGAAGAGTTCGGCCGCTCGCTGCGGCCCGACGACCGCGGCGCCGGTGAGCACCGTCGGCGGCTGTCCGGCTCGCGTGAGTCGCAGCGCCACCTCCGCCTTCATTGCATTGACGAGCAAGCAGCCGCCGATTGTCGAGCCGGGGGCGACCGGTGTATCGAGGCCGTCGATCTTCACCATCGCGTCGCCCGGTGGGGCGC
>Ga0247727_10014451_pt1 | contig 13118 bp, 10 predicted proteins | sample WisWelCaveWW1625_FD_202498 | JGI IMG/M metagenome (GOLD analysis project Ga0247727, IMG submission 202498) | Biofilm microbial communities from Wishing Well Cave, Virginia, United States - WW16-25 | ecosystem: Environmental > Aquatic > Deep subsurface > Groundwater > Cave microbial mat | place...
GCGCATTGGTGGCCACCACCGCGCGGATCTCCCCGTTCCGGAGCTGGCGCTCAATCTGGCGCCGCTCCCGCGGCAGGTACCCGCCCCGATAACCGCGCACCGATGCGGCCGGCAGCGGACCGCGCTCGCAGGCGTCTTTCAGGTAAGTCACCAGGACCTCGGTGGCCAGCCGGCTGTTGGCGAACACCAGGGTCTGTTGCCCGCGCTCGATGAATCCGCGAGAGATGTTGCGGGCCTCGTGAATATAGCTGCGGCGGATTCCCAGTTGCCGGTTGACCACCGGCGGATTGTAGAAAACCACGTACTTCTCGCCGCTGGGCGCCCCGTTACGATCGATCACCTGGACGCTCTCCCCGGTGAGGGCCGAGGCCAGCTCGCCCGGGTTGGCAATGGTGGCCGAGCAGCAAACGAACTGGGGCCGCGAGCCATAGAAGGCGCAAATGCGCTTCAGGCGCCGCAAGAGATTGGCCACGTGGCTGCCGAACACGCCCCGATAGGTATGCAGCTCATCGAGCACCACGTAACGCAGGTTTTCAAACAGCTTCGCCCAGCGCGTGTGGTGCGGCAAAATCCCGCTGTGCAGCATGTCGGGGTTTGACAGCACAACCTGGGCGCGCTCGCGAATGGCCCGGCGGGCGTCCTGTGGAGTGTCGCCGTCATAGGTAAAAGCCCGCAGCGGGGACCCCAGCTCATTTCCAAGCGACAGCAGCTCATGGAGCTGGTCCTCGGCCAGGGCCTTGGTGGGAAACAGGTACAGCGCGCGGCCGTCGGGGTTTTCGATCAGGTGCTGCAAGGCGGCAAGGTTGTAGCAAAGGGTTTTGCCGCTGGCGGTGGGGGTGACAATGACAAAGTTGCTGCCCTGGCGGGCGGCCTCAAAGGCCTCTGCCTGATGGCAGTAGAGCCGCTCGATCCCCCGCCGCCGCAGCGCCTCGGCCAGGGCCGGCGAGACTTGCTCGGGGATGGCCTCCCACTGGGCGGCGCGGGCCGGGATCCGGCGAATGGCAGTAATCGGCGAGTCGGGGTGTTGCTGAAGCTGCTCCCATTGAGCCAGGGCGGTCTCCAAGGATTGGCCGGGAGGCGAGAGGGGCTCGGGAAAGGCGATGGAAAGGCTCAAGTTGATCCTCCTTCTCTTTTTGTTCGCCTCTGCTACTGTAGCCGATTTGGGGCTGACAAGCAAGCCCCGTGTGCTTTACCGTTTTGGGGAAGCGGTCGTGGCGCACGCTTCAGCGTGCAGCGGCGAGCTTCAGCTCGCCGAAGGGCGCGGGTGAAACCACCCAGCGTGGGCTGAAGCCCACGCCAGCACGCTAAAGCGTGCGCCACCTCGCCTCGCAGCCAGGCAAACTCCCCAAAACGGTTAAGCACCCGCAAGCCCCTGGGCAGGCCGGAAATTTCTATCGGTTGGCGAAACGGAACACGTTCGAGGCTGTTCGGATAATCAGGCTGCCCCGGGCCATGGCCGGGGTGGCCATGCACATCTCATCGAGCGAGTTTTTGCCGAGCAGCTTGAATTCCGGCCCGGCCTGAATAACAAACGTGTCGCCGTCTTCGCTCTGCGCGAAGATCTTGCCGTTGTAGGCCCAGGGTGAGGAGGTGAACGAGGAGGCCGCCGGGTCAATGCGGACCCGGCCATAGACTTCCTTGCCGGTGCGCGCCTCGTGGCAAGTGAAGAAGCCGCGGTCGAGGAGAGTGTAGTAGTAATCCCCATAGACGATGGGCGAAGGGTTATAGGGACCGGCCTGGCGGTGATACCAGGCGACATGCTGGTTGCCGGTTTCCTCCTCTTTCAGGCTGATGTCGCCGGAGGCGCCCGGCCGCACGGCAAAAACCGGACGCACCTGATCGCCGACGTAACCCGAGCTCAGATACAGCAGATCAAACCTGGAGAACGGCGTGGGGATGACAATCGAACTCATGCCACGCAGCTCCCACAGCAGTTTCCCATCGAGATCATAGGAGCGGATGCGGCCGGAGCCGGGGGTGACGATTTCGGTTCGCCGCCCGTTCTCCCAGACATACGGCGTGGCCCAATTGCTTTTTTCGTCGCGCTCCACGCGCCAGATCTGGTTGCCTGTCCTGGCGTCGAGCGAGGCCAGGAAGGAGTTGTCGTCGTTGTCACAGACGATGTAGAGGCGCCCCTGGTAGAGCGCCGGCGAAGCCGCCGTGCCCCATCCGTACCGCGTGTTGAAGGGACGATGTCGCTGGGACCACAGCAGCTTGCCGCTGCGGTCGTAGCAAAAAACGCCCACGTTTCCGAAGTAGGCGTACAGCCGATCGCCGTCGGTGACCGGGGTTTCCGAGGCGTAGCTGTTTTTGAGATGCCGGGCGGAAGGAGGAACGCCCCGATGCGCCTCCCGCTCCCAGAGAATCTTGCCGCTTTTCCAGTCCAGGCAGTAGACCATCCAGCGGTGTTCGTCGGTGGGCGCGCCGCGGTTGCCGCCGAAATAGAGGCCCTTCTTCGGCTCTTCCTTCTTTTCGGCGCTGATCACGGCGGTAAGGTAGATCCGGTCCCCCCAGACAACCGGCGAGCTCCAGCCGACGCCGGGGAGGGCGGTTTTCCAAGCGACATTCTCCGTCTGGCTCCATTTCTCCGGCAAGCTGGCATCCTCAGCGACGCCGCTCGATTGAGGCCCGCGAAACTGCGGCCAGTTATCCGCCGCCACGGCCGCTGCCAGCAGGGCGAGAAAAAGGACCATGGTTTTCCCAATCATCCAGACCTCCGGATCCGGGCATGGAGTCGAACTTTCAGGATACTACGCCTGTTCGTCTGTTTGGCCAGGAGTATTCAGTACAATAATCCTTCGCCAGACTTCGGGCAGGGAGGCAGGGGATATGCAGCTCCGAGACAAAGTGATTGTGGTGACCGGCGGCGCCAACGGCATCGGCCGGGCGCTGTGCCGGAGATTCGCCGCCGAAGGCGCGCGGCGAGTTGTCATTGCCGACGTGGAAGCGGAGAACGCGGCCCGGCTCGCCGCCGAGATCGGCGGGCTCGCCGTGGCGACCGATGTCCGGGTGGAGGCCGAAATCCTGGGCCTGGTGGAGCAGACGACGCGCGCTTGCGGCCCGATCGACCTGTTTTGTTCAAACGCCGGAATCAGCGTCAAGGGAGGGATGGAGGTTGCCGACGGCCACTGGCAACGCGTCTGGGAGGTAAACGTTCTCTCGCATGTTTACGCGGCCCGCGCCGTGCTGCCGGCTATGCTCGGGCGGGGATCGGGCTACCTGCTGCAAACCGTCTCGGCCGCCGGGCTGTTGACCCAGATCGGCTCGGCGCCCTACGCGGTCACCAAGCACGCAGCCCTGGCGCTGGCCGAGTGGATCTCAGTCACCCACGGGGAACAGGGCATCAAGGTCTCTTGTCTGTGTCCCCAAGGCGTGCGCACGCGGCTTTTGCTGGGCGATGCGGCCGAGGAAGGCGCTTTGCCGGCGGCTGCATTCCTGATGGAGACCGCCATGGAGCCCGAGCAGGTAGCCGAGGCGGTGGTGAAAGGACTGGCCGAGGAACGGTTCTTGATCCTCCCCCACCCGGAGGTCGCCGAATATTTTCGCCGCAAGGGAGATGACTACGAGCGCTGGCTGCGGGGCATGCGGCGGCTGCAAGCCCGGCTGGAAGCGTCGCTGTGAGAGGTTCCGTCAGGCCCCGGCCGGGGATATCACCGGCAGCAGATCTGGCTCGCCCTCTTCTATGGTTTGCTCGTCCAGGCGCAGATAGCGGGGATCGAGCAGGCGCGCGGTATCCAGGTTGCCCATCGCCGACAGCATGTTCTCCAGCAGGTGGGGCTGTTGTTTCTTCAGGTCTCCCAACCAGTCGCGCAGCGAACGGCGCACCGTGCCGGTTCTCTCCGAGCAGCCGCAGGGGACCAGTGGAAACTGCCTCTCGGCGGCGTAGGAAGCGGTGATTTCTTCGCTGACATAGACCAGGGGGCGGATGAGACGGAAATCGCGCTCTCGCGAGTAGGTGACGGGGGGCAACGCGCTGATGCGGCCTGTAAAGAAAGTATTTCGAAGCAGGGATTCGCAAAAGTCGTCGGCGGTGTGGCCGAAGGCGATGACATTGGCGCCCAGGCCGCGGGCGATCTCGTAGACGGCGCGCCGGCGATAGCGGCTGCACAGGTCGCAGCCGTGGGTGGGCTGTTCTTGGAGCAGGCGAATCGAGGCTCCGTCGCGGAAACAGGTCCACGAAATTCCCCGGGCTTTCATGTAATCGCCCAACGGCTCGATCGGTCGCAGGAACTTTCCCTGTTCCACGGTGAACGCGCAGACGGTGAATCGCGCGGGCGAGCGCTTCTGGAGCAGCGTCAGGGCGTCAAGCAAGGTGAGCGAGTCCTTCCCGCCCGATACGGCGACGGCCACCCGGTCGCCGTGGCGGATCATCTGGAAACGCTTGATCGCCTCGCCCACCCGGCGCAGCAGGGCACGTTCGAGTTGCTCAGCGGTTTTCATCAGTCAGATTTCATTATAACCCGCTGGACAGGCAGGATTACCCGCCCCAGGTTTACAAGCCGAGCTGCTTGCAGACTGCATCCACCCGGCGTTTGACCTCCTCGTCCATTTTCATTACCTCGGGCCAGGGGCGCGTGAAGCCTTCCGCTGGCCACTTCCGTGTGGCGTCGATGCCCATTTTGGAGCCGTAGTTGGCCAGCCGGCTGGAGTGGTCCAGCGAATCAATGGGGCCGAGCACGAATTGAATGTCGCGCTCCGGATCAATGTTATTGAGCGCCTTCCAGACGACTTCCCTGGTGTCCTGCACGTTGACGCCTTCGTCCACCACCACGATGCACTTGGTGAACATGGCCTGGCCCAAGCCCCAGATCGCCGACATCACCTTGCGGGCGTGGCCGGGATAGGATTTGCGGATGGAGACCAGCATCAGGTTGTGGAAGATGCCCTCGGCGGGCATGTGCATGTCGATCACTTCAGGCAACTGCAACCGCAGGAGGGGAAGAAAGATGCGCTCGATGGTCTTTCCCATGTAGAAATCTTCCATGGGGGGAGGCCCGACAATGGTGGTGGCGTAGATCGGATTCTTGCGGCGGCTGATGCAGGTGATGTGAAAGACCGGGTAGTCGTCCTCCAGGGAATAAAAACCGGTGTGGTCCCCGAACGGACCTTCGGTGCGCAGCTCGCCCGTTGTGACGTAGCCTTCCAGCACGATCTCGGCGTTGGCGGGAACCTCCAGATCGACCGTTTCGCAGCGGACCATCTCGACGGGCTGGGAGCGCAGGAAACCGGCGAACAACATCTCGTCCAGATCCGGCGGCAGGGGAAGCACGCCCGAGAACATGGTAGCGGGGTCTGAGCCGATGGCGGCGGCGACCTCCATGCGCGTCGCGCGTCCGGCGAGCTTGGCCCGGCGGTAGTGCTCCGCTCCCTGCTTGTGGGTCTGCCAGTGCATGGCCGTAGTTCGCTCGTCGAAGATCTGCATGCGGTAAACGCCGCAGTTGCGCTTGCCAGTGTCCGGGTTCAGGGAGAACACCAGCGGGAAGGTGATGAATCGCCCGGCGTCCTTGGGCCAGCATTGCAGCACGGGGAAGTCGAGCACCGAAAATTTTTCGCGGAGAATCACTTCCTTGGCCGGCCCATCTTTCACCGATTTGGGGAAGAACGAACCCATCTCGGCCAGCTTGGGCAGCATCTTCAGTTTGCTCATCAGCCCCTGGGGCATCTTCATTTCTAGGTATTCGGAGATGCGTGCCGCGATTTGGTTGATGGAGTCGACTTCGAGCGCCAGCTCCATCCGTCGCATGCTGCCGAACAGGTTGATGGCCACCGGGATGTCGTACCCCTTGGGCCTCTCGAACAACAGCCCCGGGCCTCCCGCTTTGGTCGCGCGATCGGTGATCTCTGTGATCTCGAGGAGGGGGTCCACCTCGGCGGTGACCCGCTTCAGCTCGTTTTGCTTTTCGAGGGCCCGCAGGAAGTCCCGGAGGTCGGCGTGGGCCATGGCTACTTCTCGATCTCCACGTCTTTGAACTTCACGGTCATGTTTTTGGAATGCATCTGGAAGCCGATGACGCCGCGCCGCGAGCGCTCGTGCTCGATTTGGGCCACAATTTCGCCATTGAGCTGGACCTCGATGCGCGGGCCCCGGCAGGTGATGAGGAACTCGTTCCACTCGCCCGATTTGTGCTTCCCGTTGGGAGCGGGGGTCAGAAGATAGATGCTCCCGGTGGGGTTTTTGGCCACGGGCACGTCGGCGATCTGGATTTCATAGCCCAAGTGGGCGGGGGTTTTGGGGCCGCGAGCACGCGAGGGATCGCGGATGCCGATGCCGCTGTTGCCGCCCGGGGTGATCCAGAATTTCAGCCGCAGACGAAAATCGGAATACTCTTGGAGCGTCACCAGCCAGCCGGTTCCCGGGTTGGCCGGATCCGAGCGGCCGGCGATGACGCCGTCTTCGATCGACCAGAGAGCCTTGCCCACCTGTTCCCAGCCGGCGAAGTCCTGGCCGTTGAAAAGCGGCTTCCAGCTTCCCCAGGAGGGAAGCGAAAGCAGCATGCAGAGAAGAAATCGATATGCCATAGCCCCTTTCTTGTACTATTTTTAGAGGTCGGACGCAAACCCCGGCAGCGGGGGCGTCCGCGCAGGATTCATGGGAAAGACAGCATTCTTGTTTCCGGGCCAGGGGTCGCAGGCTCCCGGAATGGGGCGGGATCTGGCCGAGCGCTTTGCCTCGGCTCGCCTGGTATTCGAGCGCGCCGACGCGGCCTTGGGATTTTCGCTCTCCCGGCTGTGCTTTGAGGGGCCGGAGGAAACGCTCAAGCTGACCGAGAACACCCAGCCGGCGGTGTTGACCTGTTCACTGGCGGCCCGGGCGGCCCTCAGGGAATTCAGCGTGGAGCCCGATTATGTGGCGGGCCACAGCCTGGGGGAGTACTCGGCGCTGGTCACCGCCGGCTCCCTCGATTTTGAAGACGCGGTGAAGCTGGTCCGGCGGCGAGGGCAATACATGCGGGAGGCGACCCCCGCGGGGGTGGGGGCGATGGCCGCGCTGCTCGGCCTGCCCAACGGGACCCTGGACCGCATCTGCGCGCAGGCTGGGCAGGGGGAGGTGGTGACCCCCGCCAATCTGAATTCCCCCGACCAGGTGGTGATTGCCGGGCACAGAGCGGCGGTGGAGCGGGCGGTGGCCCTGGCGCAGGCAGCCGGCGCGAAGCGCGCGGTGATGCTTCCAGTGAGCGCGCCGTTTCATTGCCCGCTGATGGCGCCGGCCCAGCAGCGGCTGGCCGCCGACCTGGCCTCCGTCCGGTTTCACGATCTGGCGATTCCGCTGGTCAACAATTTTGCGGGGCGAGAAATCAGGATGGGAGAACAAGCGCGCCAGGGGCTGGTGAACCAGGTCCCCAACCCGGTGCGATGGGAGGCTTCAATGCGATACCTGGCCGCGCAGGGGGTTACCCGCTGCATCGAGGTCGGCCCGGGCCGCGTGCTCACCGGTCTGCTGCGCAGCATCGACCGGTCGCTGAAAGGATTTAACGTGGAAGATTTCAAGAGCCTGGAGAAACTCGTCGCATGAAAGGTCGAATCGCCCTCGTCACCGGCGCGAGCCAGGGAATCGGACAAGCCTGTGCGCTCGTGCTGGCCCGCCATGGCGTCCGCGTCGTCGTCGCCGCCCGCCAGCAGGACAAGCTCGAGAAGCTGGCCGAAGAAATCCGCGCCGCCGGAGGTCAGGCCGCCGCTGTGCCGATGGATGTGACCTCAGCCGAGTCGATCGCCGAGGCTTTTCGCCAGGCCGAGGCCGCATTCGGCAAGGTGGAGATCCTCATCAACAACGCCGGCATCACCCGCGACGGCCTGGTGTTGCGGATGAAGCGCGAAAGCTGGGACCAGGTGCTGGCGACCAACCTCACCGGCAGTTTCCTGTGCATCCAGCAGGCGCTCCCGGCCATGGTGCGGGCGCGATGGGGACGCATCGTGAACATTGCATCAGTAGTAGGCGAGACAGGGAACCCGGGCCAGGCCAATTACGTGGCCTCCAAGGCCGGCCTGATCGGGTTGACCAAGGCCCTGGCCCAGGAAGTGGCGTCGCGAAGCATCACGGTGAACGCGGTCGCCCCCGGCTTCATCGAGACAGCGATGACCGAGGGCCTGGGGCCGGCGGCGCGCGAGAAGCTGCTGTCGCTGATCCCGCTGGGCCGCATCGGGAGCGCGAGGGAGGTGGCCGACGCCGTCGGCTTCCTGGCCAGCGACGAAGCGGCGTATATAACGGGCCACGTGCTCGACGTGAACGGGGGTTTGCGGATGTGATAGCATGGGAGGATCCGTTCCCTTTCGCGCCCGTAGCTCAGCTGGACAGAGCGTCTGGCTACGAACCAGAAGGTCGGGAGTTCAAGTCTCTCCGGGCGCGCCACATACCCTGGAACTTCCTCAGCCAGGCGGGCCTTCCCGGGATCTTGCGGGAACGTGTCCGCGCCGGATTGGCCATGCGCGACAGAACGGGAAGCAACTGGGCCGGCCACGATGGGTAGCGCAAGGCTACTGCTTCTCAATCAGGTCGCCTGGTTCCGAAGTTGTACAGACCTGCCGCAGGGTCACGAGGTGGGCCAATCGTGGCGCCTCACCCTACTCCTTCTCGAAGCCGTAACTGGTGAACTTGAGCGTTCGGCAGTTCTCGGTGACGGTGCGCATGAGCTCATCGGGCGCGCCGTCTGGAATCACAACCTGCACCTCCAGGGTCACCTCAACGGTGGCGCCCGGGCGTGCAGTCAGATGTTGGACCACCTCTTCGGCAATCTTGCCGGCGTCGCGGCTGAGGCGAGTGGCATCCAGCCGCACGGAACCGTAGAAACGAGTGGGCTGGGGAGTCTTTGGCTCAGGACCTGGGGGGGTAGGCCCAACCGGCGAGGGTTGCGCGCCGACTCCTGGCGTCCCGCCAGGGACGGAAGGACCAGTTTCAGGAACTGGCTCAGGCGCCGGAGCCTCCGCTTGCATCTGCTGTATCGCCGCGTCGGGCTTGACAAGAATGCTGTCAGCAGAGACCGCGATCCGAACGTGCTGGCCGGCCCGCAGCCCGCGGTAGCGCCCGGCAGTTTCGTCCCATCCATCCGCGTAGGCGAAGGCCTCGGGCTGCCACGTCAACAGCGCCACTCCTTCCTGCGCGGCGTCAACCAGCACATCTTGATCGCGGAGCCGGGGCAGGTAGATGTACCTGGCGAAATCGTCAGCCAATTGCTTCAGGCTCACATGGCTCCCGCGCCACAAGGGAACCTTGTCGAGTTCGGTGCGGAGCAACACGCCGGCGAACTTCGTGAGCAGGAGTCCATCGTTCCGCAGCTTCCTCGATGCCCGCGTGGCGAGCGCCTCCGCTCCCTGCTGGCGAATCTCCTGCCACACCAGATCGCCCTGCGGGTCGGGCTGGGTGGGGACCAGGAGCCAGCAATAGGCCTCCGGGATGCGGGCGTCGATGGCGTCGTTCGCGTGGTCCCGCTTGGTCTTCGCCTGCTTGGATTGAAAAGCATCCAGGTTCAGCGTGTCCTGCTCGTTCACAATGGAAGTCCAGGCGAGGTACTGGCGTACCGCTTTATCGAGGTCTGCCAGCCGGGCGCGATCGGCCGCAAGGAAGAGGAGCGTGTTGGCGTAGTTCCGTGGGCTGGTTCCACGATTCTTGAGGATCTCAGCGGCCGCCTGGCGCGCCGGGCTATCCGCAGCTTTTGCCGAATGAGTTTGCTCAGGACCCACAATTACGAGCCGCGCCTCCGGATCGTCGGGAACGTCTCCGCTGGACGCCGGGCAGTCGTGGATCCTGGCGAAATCTCCGCGTGATCTGGCCTGTTCCCGCAGCCGCCGCCGGATCTCCTCGTTTACCGTGTCCGCGTCGTACCGCTCGGCGCGCTCCTCGGCCAGCCGGTTGACGCTCGGCTGGGTCGAGTACCAGTAGCGCTTCCCGTCCACGTAGAGATGCGTCGCCTGATCGGTGAGCCTCCGGAGCGCGTCGCCAAATGTCCCCACGTTCTCGCCCGGCTGGACGCAGCCGAGTGTGATCTGACGGTCTTCCAGACCTCGATGCGCTGCATCGAGCGTTGGGGCCGACCCCAGGTACAGCGTGCGCGACACGCGGCGGCACGCCGAATAGCGTCCCAGGTTGGGATTCTCCCGATCCAGCTTCAGCGGCAGCGAATTGGAACCGTCCACGTCCTTCTCGATGACGGGCGTCCAGGTGGGCGGCAGATACCGGGTCAGCTCGGCTTGCACCGCGGCCTCATCGATCGGCACGCTGGCCGGCAGAATCAGCAGGTTTCGATCCTGGCGCTCCCACAGTGTGTGAATCACCGCCGCCATCAACCGCAACACGCCGCGCGTGCGCTGGAACTTATCGAGGCTGGACCAGTCCGTGTACAGGCGGTCGAACAACTCCGGGTGAATGGGGTAGGCGAGGCGGAGCCGGCGCTCGTAGTCGGCATCCCGGCACTCGCTGGGAAACTCCTGGTGCTGCGTGCGGTAGAGGTCGCCAAAGGCCCGCACCACGGCGTCGCGGGCGACGAACAGCTCAGGATCCGTGATGGGTTGGAACAGACGCCGGCGGACAATCTCAAAGCTCTCCTCGGCGCCCGCCGGACGCCAGGGCGACTCCACCCGGCCAATCGTGTTCTTCAAGCGGTCCAGCGCCGCGCGGCCGCCCTCGCCGCCAATCTCGTTGTCCGACGCCGGAATGCTGACCACCAGCATCGTTTTCGGGGCCGCCTTGGCAGCCTCGCTCAGTGCCTGGGCAAAGCTGAACTGCGTGTCGAAACTTCCCGCAGGGAGCTCGCTGCCGTGCCCGTAGAGCTGGCGGGCGTAGGCCACCCATTCATCGATCAGAATCAAGCAGGGAGCGTAACGATTGAACAGCAGCCGCAGGGCGTCGCCGGGGCTGGTTGAGGTCTCATCCGCCTCCTTGACCAACCGGTAACCCTCTTTGCCACCTAACTGCCAGGCCAGTTCTCCCCAAAGTGTCCGAACCACGGTTCCGTCAGATTTCCGCTGCGGCTGACCAGGCGAGGTTTTCGTCCCCACCAATACGGCGCGCCGAACCTCCGGCGGCTGCGACACGCCCGCTTCTCGGACCACGGCCTCCAGACCTGGAAGATTCCCCGCCGGGGTGCCGCAAAAGAGATGGAACAGGGCGAGCATGGAGTGCGTCTTCCCGCCCCCGAAGTTGGTCTGCAATTCGATTACCGGGTCACCGCCCTGACCGGACAGCCGCAGCAGCGCGCTCGAGAGGAGTTTCCGCAGACCCTCGGTCAGAAACGTACGGCGGAAGAACTCGTGTGGATCGCGGTATTCGTCGGTTCCTTCCTTGAGATAAACCTGCCAGAGATCCGCAGCGAACTCCGCTTGTTGGTAGCGCCCCGTGGCGACGTCGGGATGTGGAGTAGTAACGTCGCGCCACGCCTTCAATCCGGCTGCCGGCTTGCCTTCCACTGGGGTCACCGCAGCGCGACGGCTCTCCCGGCGGACCTGCTCCTCGTAGCGGAGGCGCATCAGTTCCTGGCGGTGGCGGTCTACCTCTTCGGCCTCCGGCGCCGAGACGGCGGTTAAAAGCCGCACCATGCTGTCGAGGGCGCGGTAGGCATCCTCGGTGGTGAACGCTTTCTGGTGCGCCCACCGGTTCCGGACATCGCGCAGCTCGCTTACGAGGCTCCGCTCAGCCTGGCCCAGAATGTTCTTGAAGACGGCATTCCACTGGTCCCACATCACCACCAGGAGCGCCTGGGTATCCCAGTGGAGTCCCTTCGCCTTCTTGCCGGGCTTCTGGTCATCGTGGAGCAGGCTTTGGATCTCCGTGATCCAACGGTCCCGGTAGATGGCTTGGAGCTCCCGTTCCACAAATGGTTTAAGGCCCGTGTTCAGCAGTTCCAGCGCTGCTCCGATTCGTTCGAGGTTGCTAAGAGCCATGTGGTTTCACGGGAGAGCTTCCGGGGGCAGCCAACGTGGACCACCTCCCGGATCTTTTTCGTTGTCTCGAAGGCGGCTTGCGCCTCCTCAGGACTTGGATACAGGCTTGGATCATATCTAATCTGCACCGAATAAGTTGCGAAGCCTGCCAGCGCCTTGCGAAAACCGGCTAGCTCTGAGCAGTCTTTGGCCGCCCAATCCAGCAGTTCCTCCAAGTCGTGTGTCAGCGGATACTCCAGGTTGCGGGTGACTATGACGGCTTTCAGTAGCTTCTCCACGGTCTGCTGCAAATGAAAACAAACGGTATTCAGCGGCGCGCCGTGCTCCAGTCCGATCTCGACTGCGTTGAAATCGTCCTCGGCAAGGCGGAGCAGGTTCCGGGCGTAATCAGCGCTTTTCATAGAGCACCCTGCCCTCCCGCAGTGCCCGTGATATAACGTGGCTTCTTACGCCGGCCCAATCCTGGACCTCCTGGGGCGTGTACCACAGAACATCCTTCGGGATGCCCATCCCCATCAAGGCGCTATAGGCGCGGACGATGCGGGGCCCGAGGGCTTCCTGCGAATCTCTTACGACCAGAAGATCCACGTCGCTGTCGGGCCGCGCGTCGCCTCGCGCGCGGCTCCCAAAAAGGATGATCCGGTCAGGATCGACCGCCTCCACCAGACGCCGGACGATCTCGGCGAGCACAGCTTCGTCTACGATGACCTGGTACATGTTCCTCACTCGGCGATCGTCATCTGCTGAGGCTGGGACTTTGCCCGGCCGGCCAGCTTGGTGACCTCCGGCCAGGCGATGACCAGGCTATTGTAAGCGAAGGCTTCCTGGGCCCACTTCTTACGCTCGCAGATGGTGTAAAGACGATAGGCCAGGTCGCGCGCCACCTCACCGATGGAACCGACCTTATTGAGCAGTGCTGCGGCGTCGTCCTCGCTCCGATCGAGCGACCGCATCAGTTGCTGCGTCACTTCCCATATGGTGAGCCGCCGGTCTTTCAACGGGTCCCACTCGTCGGACAGCTCCTCCCGCTTCAGCAGGCGAACCTTCCCTGCTCTGGAAACCAGGATGCCCGCCTGCTCCAGGCCGGCCACAGCCGTATTTTTGGCCTTGCTGAGTGTTTCGGCCACTCCGAAGGGGCCTTCGTTCACCCCGTACTGCTCGAACCAGGCGAGCGCCCAGCGGGTGTCAGGATCAAACTCGCCTTCCTGCTCGGCGAGGACTTCATCCAGCACCTGGTTGATCAGCGC
>Ga0247727_10014452_pt1 | contig 13118 bp, 13 predicted proteins | sample WisWelCaveWW1625_FD_202498 | JGI IMG/M metagenome (GOLD analysis project Ga0247727, IMG submission 202498) | Biofilm microbial communities from Wishing Well Cave, Virginia, United States - WW16-25 | ecosystem: Environmental > Aquatic > Deep subsurface > Groundwater > Cave microbial mat | place...
TTCAGCATCCGGCGCAAAACTTTGTTGGCGATCCGCTTCTGAAACTTGTTGACGTGCTTGTTCCAACCCGAAGCGTCGCTCTTCGCTTGGGCAGTCTTCTTCAATTTGGTGAACCCGCGGATCGTTCCCACGCCTTCTACCTCGCAGAGGGGGTACCTCCACTCTACCAAACGGGTGTCATCACATCGCTAGGAAGTTGCGCAGTAGGTCCTTCCCCACCGGCGTGGCGATGCTTTCGGGATGGAACTGGACACCCTCGATGGCGTACTCGCGGTGGCGGACGCCCATGATCACGCCGCTGTCGCTGCGCGCGGTCACCTCCAGGCACTCCGGCACGCTCTCCGGCGTGATGGCGAGCGAGTGGTAGCGGATCGCCTCGAACGGGTTGGGCAGGCCGCGAAAGACGCCCCGGCCGTCGTGCTCGATGGGGCTGCTCTTGCCGTGCCTGATCTCGCCGGCGTAGCCCACCTCCCCCCCGAACGCCTCGCCGATGCACTCGTGGCCTAGGCAGACGCCCAGGATCGGGAGCGTGCCGGCCAGCCGGTCGATCAGCTCGACGCTGATGCCGGCCTCCTCCGGCGTGCGCGGCCCGGGCGAGAGGACGAGCCGCTCCGGCGCCATCGCCTCCACCTCCGCCACCGACACCTGGTCGTTGCGGACGACCCGCACGTCGGCGCCCAGCTCGCAGAGGTACTGGTAGAGGTTGTAGGTAAAGCTGTCGTAGTTATCGATAAGCAGGATCATGATGTGCCTCGTCGTATTGGCGTCGTTCGCCCGCACCGTAAACAGCATGTTGTCAAAATGTCGCACCGTTATGATCATCAGGAAAATACCTTACCTGAGGATTGAAAATCCTCAGCTTGGCGCGAAGCTGCGGGTTTTCAACCCGCAGATCCCACGCAATTTGTCTATTATCATTGTGACGCGGCGGAGGCAAAGCGCTCACTCCTTCTCCGCCTTCACGATCAGCGTCTCCGGCGCCAGCTCCGCCTTCTGCGGCGTCGAGCCCAGGTAGCGCCACGGCTCGACGTCGGCCGCGACGGGCGCCGGTTCGAGCAGCCGCTCGACGCGAAAGCCGGCAGCGGTGAGCAGCGAGAACCACTCGCTCACCGGCCGGTACCACGAACGCAGCCGCGCCGAGACGGCGCCCTCCTGGAACTCCCAGCGCCAGTCGACTTCAGCCTGCCAGTAGCTCTTCGCCAGGCCATACGGCGGCGCGTCCTCCAGGCAGGCGTCGAACGGGTGGTGGACGCTCAACACGAAGGCGGCGCCGGGCCGCAGCACGCGGCGCGCCTCGGCGAGCGCGAGGTCGATGCGCTCGACGTAGTCGAGCGCCTGCAGCGAGACTGCCAGGTCGAAGCGTTCGTCGTCCACGCCCTTCAGGTCCTCGACATTGCCCTGCTCGAGCGTAACGAACACGCCCTCGTCGTCCGCCAGCCGCCGCCCGTAGGCGATCTGCTCGTCCGAGAGGTCGACGCCGACGACCTGCGCTCTTTGCTTCGCCAGGGCGATGCACTCCTGCCCACCGCCGCAGCCGAGCACGATGACTTGCCGCCCGTCGACATCGCCCAGCAGCCCAAGCTCCGATTCGTCCGGGCTGCGGCCGCCGTACAGCACGCGGTCCGTCGGCAGGCGGTAGCGCGCCTGGTAGGCCTTCGAAATCGCGTTCCAGCCCGCCCGGTTGTCCGGCGCCTCGTCTGCTACCGGCAGGCGCGCCACCACGGGCGGCGCGGGCTGGTGGCGGCCGCGGGTCAACCAGTCGAGCAGGGCCGCCGGCGCGTCGAGCCCGGCTAGATCGTCGCCGCTGAGCCAGCGCGCGTCCTCGTAGTCGCCGGCGACGCGGACGCGCAGCGCCTCGCGGTAGCGCCGGACGGCGAACACGTTCGCGACGTAGCGGTCGGCGGTCGCCTCGTCTTCCAGGTAGAGCGTCTCGGCGAACTCGACCTCGTCCACCTCCACGCCCAGCTCCTTGTAGGCGTGGCGCTCCAGCGCCTCCTCCGCCGTCTCCTCGCCGCGAACGGTCGCGGCCGGCAACACCCAGCGACCGGCGAACGGCGGCCGCTGGTCGTCTTTGCGACGAGCCAGCAGCACCCGCTTGCTTCGCTCGAAGAGCGCCAGCGAGAGGATCTCAGGCATCAGTACCCCAGGCTTCCCCGGCGCGGCGCCGCGGCCATCGCCTCCTCCGCCCGGTCGATGGCCCGCATCAGCGCCGCCGCCTTGTCGACCGTCTCCTGGTATTCGCGCTCCGGCTCGCTGTCGTAGACGATGCCGCCGCCCGCCTGGACGTAGGCGACGCCGTCCTTCACCACCATCGTCCGCAGGGCGATCGCGGTGTCCAGGTTGCCCGAGAGGTCGACGTAGCCGACGGCGCCGCCGTAGATGCCGCGCCGCTCCGGCTCCAGCTCCGCGATGATCTCCATCGCCCTCACCTTGGGCGCGCCGGAGAGCGTGCCCGCCGGAAAGCACGCCCGCAGCGCGTCGTACGGCGAGAGGCCGGCGCGCAAGCGGCCCCGCACGTGCGAGACCAGGTGCATCACGTGCGAGTAGCGCTCCACGTCCATGAGCTGCGTCACCCGAACGGTCCCCGGCTCGCTCACGCGGCCGACGTCGTTGCGCCCCAGGTCGACCAGCATGATGTGCTCGGCGCGCTCCTTCTCGTCATGGCGCAACTCTTCCTCCAGCGCAGCGTCCTCGGCGTCATCTTTGCCCCGCGGGCGCGTGCCGGCGATCGGGTGGTAGTCGATCGCGCCGTCCTCGACACGCGCCAGCATCTCCGGCGAGGCGCCGACGATGTGGAAATCGCCGAGCTCCAGGTAGAACATGTACGGCGACGGGTTGACCGTGCGCAGCGCGCGGTAGATGTCGAACGGGTGGGCGCTCGTCGGCCGCGAGAAGCGCTGCGAGAGGACGACCTGGATGCAGTCGCCCGCGACGATGTACTCCCGAATGCGCCGCACCTTCGCCGCGTAGTCGTCGCGGCTCAGGTTCGAGCAGGTCTCCGCCTCGCCCGGCCCGGACGCATGGCCCTCCGCTTCGCGCCGGTAGGGGAGCGACGCCAGAGGCTGCGAGAGCCGCCCCACCAGCTCCTCGATTCGCCACGCCGCCTGCCGGTACGAGGCTTCCACGTCGCCGTCGAGGCGGACGTGCGCGACGACCTTGATCACGTGGCGCAAGTGGTCGAAAACGAGGAGGGTGTCGGTGAAGAGGAACATCGCCTCGGGCAGAGCCAGCGGGTCGGCCTCGGACGCGGGCACGCGTGGCTCGAAGTGGCGCACCGCTTCGTAGCCCAGGTAGCCGACCGCGCCGCCGTGGAAGCGCGGCAACCCGGCGACCGGCGCCACCCGGAAGCGCCCAAGCTCCTGCTCGACGGGCGCCAGCGGGTCGCCCGGCTCCTCGTTGCGCGCGGCCTTCGGCCCGCAGCGGAGGACGCGGTACGGCTCGGTGCCGATGAAGCTATAGCGGGCGAGCCGTTCGCCGCCCTCCACGCTCTCCAGCAGGAACGAGTGCTTGCCGCGCGCCACCTTCAGGAACGCCGAGACGGGCGTCTCCAGGTCGGCCGGCACCTCGCGGTACACCGGCGCGATGTTGCCCGAGCTGGCGAGCAACCGAGCTTCGTCTAGGGTAGGTACGTAGTTCATGGCGCTGAGCCTCGGAACAACGGAGCGGCCCCGACTAGTGGTGCTCCAACTTGGTCCGGAGGCAAGGGCGGCACTGATGTCACCCTGAGCAATGCGAAGGGTCTGGCCCCTCGCGGGGCGCGAGATGCTTCGCTGGCGCTCAGCATGACAGTTCGCGAGGCCCAATCTGCTAAGCGCCGCCCTTCATACTGATTAAGCTGCAGGGGCGCTAGTCGACGCGCGATGACGTCCGTCGAGCGCCGCCCCGAAGGTAACGCATCTACGAGCCGAGCGAACGCATCTACGAGCCGAGCGATCAGTTCGGCGAACCGTTGCGCCTCCTGCCACAGCACCAGGTTGCGATACGAGTACTTGTGTTCCGTTGTTCTCTGTTCGGTTGTTCCGTGGTTCCGTGGTTCTGTCATCTCTCACTCCTCCCGACCCGCACTCGGCTCATCGAGGTAGCCGAGCCGCAGCGCCGCCCGCACCTCCGCCATCGTCCCTTCCGCGACGCGCTTGGCGTGGCCGCTGCCCGCCGTCAGCGCCTCGCGCACGAGCTCCGGGCGCGCCTGGAAGTGCGCGCGACGCTCGCGGATCGGGTCGAGGAAGGCGTTGAGCGCGCGCGCCAGCTTCTCCTTCACCTCCACATCGCCCACCTTGCCGGCGACATAGCGCTCCTTCAGGTCCTGCACCTCGGCGGTGTCGGGGTTGAAGGCGTCGTGGTACATGAAGACCGGGTTGCCCTCTACGTGGCCGGGGTCGGTGGCGCGGAGGCGCGTCGGGTCGGTGAACATGCGCTTCACCTTCTGGGTCACCGTGTCGGCGTCGTCCTTGAGGAAGATGGCGTTGCCCAACGATTTGCCCATCTTCGCGCTGCCGTCGGTGCCGACCAGGCGCGGTACCCGCCCGATCAGCCCCTCCGGTTCCGGGAACACCTCGCCGAACAGGCGATTGAACCGGCGCGCCACCTCCCGCGACAGCTCGATGTGCGGCGCCTGGTCGTCGCCCGTCGGCACCAGGTGCGCCTTGGGCATGAGGATGTTCGCCACCTGCATGATCGGGTAGGTGAAGAACGCGACGGGCACGGCGTCGCTGGAGCGCGACTCGAGGTCGGCCATCTCCGCCTTGAGCGTCGGGTTGCGCTGGAGACGGCCCAGCCCCACGTACCAGCTGAGCCACATCGTCAGCTCCGCGTGCTCCGGCACCAGGCTCTCGATCACGAAGTGGCTGCGCTGCGGGTCGAGGCCGACGGCCAGCCAGTCGAGCGCGACCTCGAACACGCTCTCGCGCACCAGGTCGATGTCGTCCGCGTAGTCGGACACCTGGTAATCGGCGATGAGGAAGAAGCACTCGTAGTCGTCCTGGAGCCGCAGCCAGGTCTCCAGCGCACCGACGTAGTGCCCAAGGTGCAGCGCCGCCGTGGGCCGCACGCCGGTGAGGATGCGCTTCTTGGTGGTGGTCATGTCAGCCTCCGTCTCTCCCGTCCCTTGTTCCTTGTTCCTCGTTCCTTCTCCTTAAACACAAAGCCCCTCGCCCGTAGGGGCGAGGGGTCCTCGCGGTGCCACCCTAGTTGTCCCCCCAGGGAGGGGACATCTCATTGCTCAGGTACGGCCCGTCCCTCCCCCGACGCATCGGGGCGCTCCGAGGCGATACCCTGGGCTCTGGTAACGGTGCCCCATCCGGCGGAGCCTACTCGAGATACCGGTGGTGTATCTCTTTCGGTCCGCGGCTCCCAGGTCCATTCCGTCGCGGCGCTGGCGCCGGCTCTCACCTGCCCCGGCTCTCTGAGCTCCGCTTCGCGGCGTACTCGTCCTGTTCGCAGCCGATTCCGATATGCGGTTGTGCGCCGAGGATAGCAATGACCGTCGACGCCTGTCAAGCGTCGCGAGGCCGCCATGTCAGCGGACGGGAGCGGAGGCGCATCCGCTGATTCGTTTCGCTCCCGGTTGCCGCGCCGCGCTCCTTGACGCCTCTGCCTTCCGCCGATAACGTGGAGCGCCGCCGGTCCGCCTGGGGCGGACTCCGGCCCGAACGTTCGCCCCGTTGTATCGAGGAGCCTGCCATGCCCGACGACTCTGTCCTGCACGAGACGCGCGACCACGTCGCCTATATCACGATGAACCGCCCCGACCGGCTGAACGCCATGACGGACGAGATGCTGGACTCGATCCTGGCGGGCATCCGCCGGGCCGAGGAGGACGACGACGTCAAGTGCGTCGTCATCAAGGCAAACGGCCGCGCCTTCAGCTCGGGCTGGGACTTGAACGAGATCGGCCGCATGTACGGCATCCAGGACGTCCAGTCGGGCGAGCGCTCTCGCCGCCCGCCTCAGCGCAACGGCCTCATGCTGGACCGGCGTCGCTCCGAGAAGTTCGCCGCGATGCTCATGTCGATGAAGACGACGATCTGTCAGGTGCATGGCTACTGCTTCGGCGCGGCCTGGATGCTGGCGCTGGTCTGCGATTTCGTCATCGCCTCGGACGACGCGGTCTTCGCCCACACGGAGCAGCGCCTCGGCGCCTCCGGCACGATGTGGACGCTGCCGCTGGAGATTCTCCACTGCGGGCCGAAGAAGGCGCGCGAGCTGATGCTCACCGGCCGCGACTTCGGCGCGGCGGAGGCGGAGCGTCTGGGCCTGATCAATACCGTCGTGCCCGCCGATCGGCTGGAGGCGGAGGTGGCTTCGCTCACCGACAAGATCCGCCTCCTCCCGCGCGATGGCCTCGCCATCGGCAAGGCCTACACCAACATGACGTACGACCTGCTGCGCATGCTCTCGCCGTTTCTCCAGTACTCGGCCGTGCACCCGCTGGTCGTCGGGATGCGCTGGGCGCCGGACGAGATCAACTTCCCGAAGGAGCGCCGCGACCATGGCGTGAAGGAGGCGGCCCGCCGCCGCGCCGAACGCTTCGAGGGCAGCGAGGGCTAGCAGGGTGCTGAACAAGGAGGAGTGCAGAGGGGCGCAGCCCTTCTGCCGGGGGTCTGGGGGTGTCCCCCAGATTCAACAAACCTCTCAGGGCGGGCGGGTGGGAAGAAGAGCGTATCGTTTCTCCGCGCCCTGCCAGGCGGCCAACCGACCAGGATCATGACCAATCCCCTCGCCGGCGCTGTGGTGCTCGACCTGTCGCAGGCGGTCACCGGACCGTACGCAGCGTGGCTCCTCGCCGGCATGGGGGCGCGCGTGATCAAGCTCGAGGGGCCGCAGGGCGACCAGTCGCGCCTCTCCACCCGAAAGACCGGGGGCATGAGCCCGCTCTTCGCGCTCTACAACGGCGGCAAGGAATCGATGACGCTCAACCTAAAGACGGAGCAGGGGCGGGCAATTCTGAAGGAGCTGGTCCCGAAGGCCGATGTTCTCCTCGAGAACTACGTGCCCGGCACGATGGAGGAGTGGGGGTTCTCCTACGAGGTGCTGGAGCGGCTCAACCCCCGGCTGGTCTACGCCTCGGTTTCCGGCTTCGGACGGGACAGCAAGTACCGGAGCGCGCCGGCGCTGGACATGGTGCTGCAGGCGATGACGGGCGTGATGGCGGCCACGGGCTTCCCCGACTGGCCGCCCACCCTCGCCGGCGTGCTGTTCATCGATACCCTCGTCTCGCCCCACGTCGTCGCGGGCATCGTCGCGGCGCTGTACGAGCGTGAGCGCACCGGCCGCGGCCAGCGCATCGACATCGCCATGCGCGACGTGGCCGCCTGCATCCCCTTCAACCTCTACAACATCTACTACAACACCGGCCGCGTCCCCACGCGCTCCGGCAACCTGCTGGTCGGCTACGCGCCCGGCAACCTGTACTCGACGAACGACGGCTACGTCTACATCGCCTGCAACCTGGACAAGCAGGCGCGCAACTGCTTCGCCGCCATCGGCCGCGACGACCTCAACTCGGCGGCCGGCTTCATCACGCGCGCTGAGCGTTGGGCCAACCGCGAGGAGGTCGACCGCATCGTCGAGGGCTGGACTTGCGAGCGCGCCAAGCAGGAGGTGTTCGAGGCCATGATCGCCGCCGACGTGCCCTGCGGCATCGTCATGGACATCGAAGAGGTGCTGAACGACGAGGACCTGAACGCCCGGGGCGTCTTCGCGGAGGTCGACCAGCCGGGTCTGGGAACGCTGCGGCTGCCGCGCTCGCCCATCGTCTTCGGCGGGGAGCCGGCGCCGGTACGGCCGGGTCGCTTCCTGGGCGAGGACAACGCCCGGCTCTATCGGGAGCTGCTCGGCTACGACGAAGCGAAGCTCGCCGCCCTCATCGAAGAAGGCATCGTGACGCCGCCGCCCGACCGCCCGGCGGCGGGAGGCTAGCGCTCATGCCACCTATTCTTGAAGCGAGCGTCGCGACCTTGCGATCGCAGAAAAGGCCCCGCCCTCACCCCGAGTTGGCTCAGCTTCGGAATGTCGCCGACAGATCGCCCCTCTCCCTGCTGGGAGAGGGGACGGGGGTGAGGGTGAAGCCTCCAGAGACCACACCGCTTCAACTCCTTCCCAGAGGACGGATCGTCGCTACGTTGCAGGGGCACTAGAGCTGATGGAGAAGCTGATCTTCCTCGTCCGCCGCGCCGAGGGCCTGAGCCCGGAGGAGTTCCGGCATCGCTACGTGGAGGCGCACGCGCCGCTGGTGCTGCGAAGCTTCCTCACGCTGCGCCGCTACGAGGCGGACCTGGTCGACAGAGCGCCGCGCGAAGACGACGGGCTTCGCTTCGATGCGGCGGGCCAGATGTGGTTCGACTCGCTGGAGGACTTCACTGACCCGAAACGCCTGTACGAATCGTCAGAGGCCGCGGGGATCGTCGCGCGCGACGCTGCGGGGCTGTTCGGCTCCGTCGCCGCCTACCGCGTCGATGAGCGCGTCGAGCGGGACTACGAGCGGACGTGGCCGGACGGCGAGCCATCGCCCGGCACGAAGACGATCGCGCCGCTCCGGCGCGCGGGCGGGCTCTCGCACGAGCAGTTCGTCGCCCACTGGCGGGGCACGCACGCATCGTTGGCGCTCAAGCACGTCCTGGGCATCTGGCGCTACGTCACCAACGTCGTACTGGAGCGGGTCACCCCGGACGCGCCCGAGCTGGACGGCATCGTCGAGGTGCACTACCTGGAAGCGCGCCGCTTCGACTCTTCGGAGGGCGAGGCGATCATGCGCGAGGACGTGGCCCAGTTCCTCCAGCCGCCCGCCCCCTACCGCGTCACCGAGCACATCCTGCGCGGCTAGCGCCGGGGTCACCAACCAGGAACCAGCCGCATGGCGCCCGCCGGCCTCGCTGTGCTTCACTTTCGCTAGGGATGGCTGCCGAACTCGGTCTCGCCCGGCGGCGGCTGGTCGATGCGATTAGCCAGCGTCGCGTCTATCGCGACGTCTTCGAGATCGCGCTGGTGGCGCTGGCCTTCCTCCTCTATTTCCTGGTACGCGGCAGCGTCGTCGAACGCGACGCTGAGGCGCTCCGGAACGCGGTCGACATCATCGACCTGGAGCGGACGCTGGGGTTCTTCTGGGAGCCGGACCTGAACGCTGCGGTCCAAGGGCGCCAGGCGCTGGTCCAGCTCTTCAACGCCATCTACTTCTGGTTGGACTTCCCGCTGATCGTCGCCATCGGCCTCTGGCTGTACTTCTTCGGCCACCGGCACGGGTACACCGTCGTCCGCGACTCTGTGCTCGCCTCGGGCGCGATCGCGCTGGTGGTCTACCACTTGTACCCGGTGGCGCCGCCGCGTCTGCTGCCGCCGGAGTACGGCTTCGGCTTCGTCGACACCGTGAACGAGTTCAGCCACGCCAGCTACCAGGCGCAGTCGATGCAGCCGTTCGTCAATCCGTACGCGGCGGTGCCCAGCCTCCACTACGGCTGGGCGCTGTTGGTGGGCGGCGTCCTCTTCTGGTCGACGCGAAACGTGTGGCTGCGGGCGCTGGGCGTCTTCATGCCTCTGGGCCAGCTGGCCGCGATCGTCTTCACGGCGAACCACTACCTCCTGGACGCGATGGCCGGCCTGGTCGTCGCGCTGATGGGGCTGCTGATGGCGATCGCGCTCCAGCGCTGGGGCTACGCTGGCCTGCGAAGGCTGGTGCTGGGCGGAGACGGCGCTGAGGGGCGCTACATGCCGAAGCCGCCGGACTTGCAGAAGTCCTCCGGGTCGAACTTGCAGTAGAGCGTGTCAAAGAACGTGTCGAGCCGCTCGCGGCTGAACTCGGCGATGGGCATCACGTCGCGGCGCGCCCACACCGTAATCGCCACCGTGTCGTCCTCCAGGTCCGGGAAGGGCGCGATGACGACGTTTTGGTCGCGGTTGTCGTCCACGAAGTCGCGCAGCTCGTCGATGACGACCTGGTCATCGGTGTCGTACCAAACAACGACGCCGGCGTGCTCCATGGTGTGGATGAGTGATTCAGCCGGCCAGGGCTCAGTATAGATGCCGGGCAGGACCGGCCCGCAGGTGGGGGAGGAATCCGCCGGCGTTTCGCCGCAGTTGCCACCGGCCCAGTGGGGGCCGCCCACCGGCGGCAATCCCTGCTCCGTGTAGTCGACGTCCTCGCTGACGTGGCCGGCGGTGTCGCCGTACGGGCCGCCGTAGAGCGTGGGCAGGTCCACCCACTCGCCGGGGAGCGCGGGGTCGCTGTTCGCTTCAGCTATTTTCGCCGCGTCGTCGTTCGGACTGCGCTCGCGGCCGGACTGGATGATCAGGAAGGCGATCAGCCCCACCACGCCCGCCACGCCCACCACGACCACGATCGGCACCCAGGGGATGCGAAACCGGCCCGACTTGGCCGGCCGCACCGGCGTCCGCCGGCTCTTCGCGCTGCCCCGCGTCGCCCGTCGATTCGCTCTACTGCTCATGGTCCCGTCATCTCCCTTGCGATAGCGGCCAGCACCGGCCCGGCGTCATGAGAGGTATCGACCAGGTAGTGTGGCCGCTGAATCTCCTCCATCCGCCCACGCATGCGCTCGTACACCCGCTCGCTCGCCTCGGATAGGGCGAGGCCAGCGGCGCGCCGCTGGGCCAGCCGCCGGCGGACCGTCAGCTCCGGCGCCGTGACGCGGACGAGCACGAGGCGGGCGCCTCTGCGTCCGGCGATGTCGTACAGCGGCTCGCGCTCCTCCTCGGCGACGTTCGTCGCGTCGAGGACGAGCGACACGCCCTCTGCGAGGAGCGTGTCGATGGCGGCGTGGACGGCGTCGAAGAGCCGCCGGCTCTCGAGCGCCGAGTACGTGCGGCGGCGGAAGAGCAGCCGGCGGAGCGCGTCGCTTTCGAGCACGACGGCGCCTGTGCGCGCGCGCAGCTCCTCGGCGATGCGGCTCTTGCCCGTGGCGGGCAGCCCCACCAGCACGGCCAGGGCGGGGCGGCGACGGCGCGTCGCGTGGGGGCGCGCGGCGTCGAGGATGCGGTCGACGTCCTCGGACCGGGCGGGGGCCTGGGTCTCGATCATGCTCCGTCAGTATAGGACATAAGGTGCCGGCGGGCGAGAGCCGGATGGCCTGGGTCGGGCAACCGGGTGTCCAAGATGGCCGAAAAGTAAATCGCTGCCGCTCTGCACTCGTCCAGATACATAGGTGACACCAAGCTAGAATGGTGCCACTATGCGTTATTTTCAGCTGAACGGTTCGCGGGGCGCTTCGCCTGGGGGGCGATTTCTGCAGGAATTCGCTCGCGCCAGTCCCTAGGAAGGGTCACCCATGTACTGGACGAGTATACGAGATTGACCCGCCTCTTTCGCATCTGCTAGCATCATCGCAGGCGGGTGGTTAGCTCAGTTGGCTAGAGCGCTGCGTTGACATCGCAGAGGTCGCTGGTTCGAGTCCAGTACCGCCCACCACCTTCCGCATTCGACCCGCAGAGCCGCCCGCGATGACCACGCTTCACGTCGACCCCGAGGCGATCAAGCCGCTCCTCCGCGACCTGGGCCAGGGGCCGACGCGTGGCCGCTCCCTCACCCGCGAGGAGGCGCGACAGGCGCTCGATGCCATCCTCGACGGCCGGGCGACGCCGGCCCAGGCGGGAGCTTTCCTGCTACTCCAGCGCTACAAGGGCGAGACGCCGGACGAGCTGCTGGGCTTCGTCGACGCCGTACGAGGCCGGGCGAGCACCCGGCCGCTCCGCCCGCAGGTCGACGGGCTGCTCGACATCGGTAGCCCGTACGACGGCCGTCTGCGCTCGATCGTCATCAGCCCCGCCGCGTCGATCGTCGCCGCGGCCTGCGGCGCGCCCGTCCTCATGCACGGCGAGCGCGATGTGCCGCCGAAGCACGGCCTCACCGTGGGCGACGTCCTGGACGCGCTAGGCGCGCCGACCGGCCTGCCGCCGGACGCGGTCGAGCGTAGCATCGAGGAGCTCGGCATCGGCTACCTGCGGCAGGAGCGCTTCGCGCCGGACCTCGCCTCGATCCGCTGGCTGCGAGAGGAGATCGCCTTGCGCAGCCCGCTGAACATGGTGGAGAAGATCTACGACCCGGCAAATGCGCCCTACCATCTCGTTGGCCTGACCCACGTGCCGTATCTGGAGAAGCTGGGTGGCGCGCTGGCCGGCATGGGCTTTCGAAAGACGGCGGTGGTCCAGGGGCTGGAGGGCAACGAGGACCTGCCAACGAACCGCGCCGCCCGCGCGATCGAGTTCACGACCACGAATGAAGGCGAGGCGGTCAAGCGGGAGTATCGCCTGAACGCGGCCGATTTCGGCCTGACGGCCGCGACGGCCGACGACCTCGCGATCGGCGCGGACGACGCCGGGCGCCCGACAGCCGAACGCAGCGCCCGCCTGTCCGTCGAGGCGCTGCGCGGCGAGGCGTCGCCGGCCGGGCGCGACCTGGTGCTGTTCAACGCGGGCTTCCGGGTCTATCTCGCCGGCCGCGCGGACGACATCGGCTCGGGCATCGCCCGGGCGCGAGAGGCCGTCGAGAGCGGCGCGGCGTTCGAGGTCTTAGAGCGCTGGCGAGGGTTCGCATAACGGCATCACCCGGAGGGCGACCTTCAGGTCGCCATCGGCACGGAAAGGAGTCGGATGGCATGAGGAGATCGGGAAACGGAGCTGCGCCCCAGCGGTCGACGGAGCAGGTGGCCGGCGAGCTGCGGCACCGGCTGGAGGACCGGCTGGGCCACGACCGGACGGAGGCGATCTGGAGCGACCCGGCGAACGTTCAGCAGGTCCTCCGAGATGAGGCCGAGGCGGCGTCCGTGGCGGGGATGATCCTCCAGGCCTGGAAAGACCTGCCGGAGGAAGAGCCTTCGGGCGGGCGCCGGCCGCGCCGCTCCGGCTTCCGGCGCGGCCTCCAGGTCGCCCTCATCGCCGCGATCGCCGTCTGGGCGGCCTCCATCCTGCGGCGGGCGGGCCAGGGGCCCCAAGGGGGCTAGGGCCGGTACGAGCTAACGGGCTTGAAGCCCCGTCTCAACCAGTGCTGACGCCGCCGTCCGCTCCCGCAGGGAGTGGGAACGGGGGTGAGGGGGAGTGCAGAGAGCTTGCCGAAGGGGGCGCAGCCCTGGCACCTGCCCTGAGCGGCAGCGAAGGGCCGGGGGTCTGGGGGTGTC
>Ga0247727_10014453_pt1 | contig 13117 bp, 11 predicted proteins | sample WisWelCaveWW1625_FD_202498 | JGI IMG/M metagenome (GOLD analysis project Ga0247727, IMG submission 202498) | Biofilm microbial communities from Wishing Well Cave, Virginia, United States - WW16-25 | ecosystem: Environmental > Aquatic > Deep subsurface > Groundwater > Cave microbial mat | place...
CCCGGCCCGAGGTGATTGTACACACGAAACAGACTGCCGCGAATGCGATAGGTCAAATCTTCATAAATCAATTCACCCATGACGCGCCCTCCAAATTTTCTAAAAACTTGAATACCTTTGTAAACGGATTGAACAGATTGAGCGGATAGGCTAGACATCACTTGCTTTTGTTTTTATCCGTTTAATCAGCTCAATCCGGTTACGATAATTTTTTACATCTGTGCGCTCACGGCGGTCTTGCCCTTGAGATGTGCATCCAGAAAATCCAAGATCGCCTTGTAGCCGCGAATTCTGTTTTCTTTCTTGGCGAAGCCATGCCCTTCATCCGGGAAGACGATGTACTCGACCGGCACGTTGTTTTTCTTTACTGCGGCGACGATTTCATCGGATTCAACTTGCAGCACGCGGGGATCATTCGCGCCTTGCAGAACGATCAACGGCTTGGTGATCTTGTCGGCGTGGAAGAGCGGAGAAATTTTTCGCAAGTAGTCCAAATCGGTTTCGGGGTTGCCCATCTCCGCATAAAGCGCCTGGCGGAACGCCTCCCACCATGACGGAATACTTTGCAGCGTCCGCACCCAATTCGCCACGCCGAAAATGTCGACGCCCACGGCGAACGCATCCGGCTGAAAAGCGAGCGCCGCCAAAACCATGTAGCCGCCATAACTGCCGCCGATGATGCCGATTTTGTTTTCATCGACATAACCGGTGGCGGCAAGGAATCTCTTCGCTTCGATGCAATCGGCGAGATCGGTTTCGCCGTGCTTCAGGTCGTCCATTTTATAAAAAGTTTTTCCATAACCCGAGCTGCCGCGGTTGTTCACGGCGATGACGACGTAGCCGTGATTGGCGAGATATTGCAGCAGGGCATTGTAGCCGGCCCGTGACTGCCCGCCCGGCCCGCCATGCACCCACACCAGCGCCGGCGCTTTTTCGCCGCTTTTGAGGTGCTGCGGTTTATAATAGACCGAAGGAATGTCGAGACTGTCGAAAGAGGCGTAGCGAACGATTTGCGCCTCGACCAAATCTTCCTTGGCGATTTCCGGATTCATGGTGTCGGTGAGTTTTTTGTGAGACTTGTCGGCGAAGTTGTAAACGTACAAATCGTTCGGCGAGCGTGAGCCGTTGTGGTAAAACGTCATGAACCCCTCGCTGTCCGAAATATTGACCGAAGTGACTTCGCCATCGGGAAGCTTTGGAAGTTCTATCGCTTTGCCGGAGGCCGTGTCGTAGATTTTGATTTCGGTTTTTGCATCATTGTTGATCGCCACCACTCTGTATTTTCCGTTGCGCGAAAAATAAGCGTACATGATGTCCCAATTCGTCTCTTCGACTTTCTCGGAATTTCCCGAGGCGATGTCGTAGCTTTTGAGATAGGAAAACTCACTGCCTTCATCGGTACGGAAGAAGAGACTCTTGCTGTCCACGCTGAAAGTCACGGGAGAATAATTCACCTCGCCCTGATGCGGCGAGAGGTGTTTGAGAACGGAGCCTTCGCGATCGTACAAATACATGTCGGAGTTGTTGGTGGTGATCGATTTGGAGAAAGCGAGATAGCGTTTGTCGTTCGAGATCGCTCCCAGCTCGAAACCGGCGTCGTTGCGATAGACCAGCTTCGGCGCAAAAGTCGTAACGTCCATCTCGTAAATATCCATGAATCGCGGATCGCGTTTGTTGGAAGAATAGAAGAAGCTTTGTTTGTCGAACGCCCAATCATGGAATGTCGCGCGCGCTTTTTCTTCGGGCGTCAAGTCTTGGGTTGTGCCGTCTTCGTTGCGGAGATAGATGTGATAAATCTCGTTGCCACCCTTGTCGCTGCGGTAGAGGATGCGTTTGTCTTTCGGGAAAAAAGAAATGGCGAAAATTGCGTTGTCAGTCGAGTTGGTGATTTGCACCGGCGCGCCGCCGATGGCAGGAATCGTGTAAGCATTAAACACACCGGTTGTGTCGCTGGAGAAAAGAATTTCCTTCTCATTCGGCGAAAACGAGCTGCCGTTGATGGCGGTCACGTTCATGAATTGCTCGATGGTGTATTGCTTGACGTCGCGATAGCCGCTTTTCTGGCAAGCCGAGAAAGCGACGGCAACTGCAAGCAAAGCAAACAAAACGGATTTCTGTCGCATAACTCCTCCTTACTTGGATTGGAAAAGCCTGAGTAAACGAATTCAACAGATTGAGCGGATAAATTAGTTTCCGTCGGGAAGCGACTGCCTCATTGAGCATGTTCCTGCAACGGCTTGGCCGGTGCATTAAAATCTCGGCCACGACGAGGTTGGAAAATTGCCTTTCTATCCGCTTCATCCGTTCAATCCGCTTACAATTTCTTATAAGCATTTTTGAGCAACTGTTGGAAATGATAAACGCCTTGCTCGCACTTGACCGAGAACCGTCCGCGATGATAGGCTTTCGACGCCAGCCCTCGCTGCACGTGCTCGCAAATCTCGATGTCTTCTTTTTGTATGCGATCGCTATAGGCGATGTCCTCTTCGATCATCTTGAGCGCTGGCGGCGAGTCGATGTCGTCGTAATAGTAATCAAAAATCGTCCGCGTGCGATCATGCGCCAAAGGCACGATAATGTTGGATTGCAATCGTCCCGGAAGGATGTTCATCATAAAATTCGGGAAAACGCAATAATAAAACGCCTCGCCATTGCCTTCGGTATAGAGATTATCCTTTCCCGTGAATGGGCTGTATTGAAGCGAATAATATCTGAAAGTCTCGGTCACATAATTTTGGTAATCGAGCAGGTTGCACAACTCGGGATGAACGTAAGGAAGATGATAGCCTTCGAGGTAATTGTCGACATAAACTTTCCAATTGCAATTCACTTCGTAATTGATCCGACGGAAAATTTTTTTTGTCGAGAGTTTGATCGGCGCGATTCTTTCAGCTATTCCATCGAAGATGCTTCGCAGCGGCTGCGGGTTTTCCGAAAGATTGACAAACACCATTCCTTCCCACACATCGACGTGTATGGGAACGAGACCGTAATTTTTTTTATCAAAAAGCTCAACGCGGTCGAACTCCGGCACGCCGCGCAGCGAGCCGTCGAGCAGATAAGTCCAGCCGTGGTACTGGCACTGTAGAACTTTGACCGTGCAATCTTTTGTTGCCAACGGACCGCCGCGATGGCGGCAGACATTATAAAACGCGCGGAGCATGCCGTCCTTGCCGCGCACGGCGAGGACTGGATTCTCTGCAACAGTAGCCACGAGCACATCGCCGGCATTTTGCACCTGACCGATGTGTCCGACGTTTTGCCAGGTTTGTGCAAAAACGAGTTCTTTGTCGATGTCGTGGAATCGCGGATCAGTGTACCATGTGGATGGAATAGTCTCCGAGCGTTCGATGGGAATGGTTTGCAAAACATCTTCATTAAAATCCGGCAGAGCATTTTTGTCGATCATATTTGCTTTCCAGATAGCCGAACTGATTGCCGAAAACGACTTCTTGATTGTTGGCTAAAATATGGCGCTTGAAAGTGCGGCACATGATAGCCATTACTCGCCGAAAAGTCAAGCCGTCTAAAAATTTTGATGAATCATCTGTGGTGGGTGTCGTCCAGGAGGAATCCATTCGAGATTCAAGACAACCGCCGGTAATAAAAAAATTCATTCCAGAATGAAAACTCTATGAGGCTTTAACACTGGTGGACATCGAACCGCTTGATAATCGTGTTTACATTTCTTATAATTCCGTAGCATTTCTGCAAGCGCAGACAATCGAATAGCCGCCTCTTCAAATTTTCCAAGCAGTGAAGCGCCGAATATGAAATTCGAGTATCTCATTTTGAATGTTCTCATTATCGCCGGACCCTTGGCGCTAAGCTTCGAAAACAAGATGCGCTTCGTGGCAAAATGGCGATTCGCCATTCCGGCGATTCTCATCACGGCTTTTCCATTTTTGGTTTGGGATGCGATTGTCGCCGGCAGGCATTGGTGGTTTAATGAAAATTACACATTGGGCTTTCGCGTAGTGGGGCTGCCTATCGAAGAATGTTTGTTCTTTATCACCGTGCCATTCGCAGGCATCTTCATCTGGGAGTCATTGCGTTTCAATTACACGAACCGCCTCATCGCTGGTATGCGCTTTGTATATTATCTGCTTTACTTCTGTGCGCCGCTTGGCGCGCTGCTGTTTGTTCAAGGAAAGCAATATACGGGACTGATGCTTTTTTCCCTTGCGATTACGGCGTTGTATGATCGTCTTTCGAAAACGCGATTGCTTTTGCAAAAGCTGCTCTATGTTTATCTCACAATTGCCGGCGTGCTCATTCTTTTATTCAACGGCTACCTGACGGCGCGTCCGATCGTGATGTATGATGATCGTTATCAACTGGGGGTCAAAATCGGCACGATTCCGATAGAAGATTTTGGCTACGGATTTTCTTTGCTGCTTTTGGCGACGATGCTGTACGAAAAATTCAAGGCAACCGCCAATGGCTAAGCAAGTCTTGGTCGTCGGCGGCGGACTGGGCGCTTTGAGCGGCGCGATCCGGCTGGCCAAGATGGGCTTCGAGGTTTCGCTCTTTGAAAAGAATTCGGAAGTCGGCGGAAAGATGGGCGAAAAAATTCTCGACGGCTATAGGTTTGATACCGGGCCGTCGCTGCTCACCATGCCGTTCGTGATCGATGAGCTGTTCGCGTTTGCCGGATTTGAGCGCAGCGCGGTTGTTGAATTGCAACCGGTCGAGCCGATTTGCCGGTACTACTATCCCGACGGCGCGCGATTGGATGCCAGCGCTGATGCTCAAAAAATGAGTGACGCCATAGCTGGATTGTCCCCTCATGATGCAGCGGTTTACAAAGATTTTCTCGTTTATGCGAGGAGAATTTATAAATTAACTGCGGACATCTTTTTGTTTTCGCCAATTCATGAGTTTGCCAGCCTGCGGCGACTCGCCAATCTCCGCACCCTTTTGCAAATCCGCCGCATAGACCCGTTTCGTACAGTACATGAGGCGGTTTCGCATTTTTTTAAAGACCATCGGCTCGTGCAGTTGTTCGACCGCTTTGCGACGTACAACGGCTCGAATCCTTATCAAGCGCCGGCGACGTTGAATGTGATTCCCTATGTCGAGCACGGTTTGGGCAGCTTCTACATTCGCGGCGGAATGCGCCGCCTCGCCGAGGCGATGTTGCATGTTGCCCGCCAGCTCGGTGTGCAAGTGCACACATCGACTCCCGTCGAGAAGATACTGCACGACGGCAGCCGCGTCACCGGCTTGCAGGTGAACGGCGAAAAACTGATTGGCGATTTCGTGCTGTGCGGCGCCGATGTTGTCGTTGCGTTCAACCAGCTCATCGACGGATTTGCGGCGCGGCGATCGAAACTTAATCGCCTCGAACCATCTTGTTCGGGGATTGTTTTTCTGTGGGGAGTAAAGAAAGAACATTCGGAATTATTGCATCACAATATTTTTTTCTCGAAGAATTACCGCAAAGAGTTTGAAGAAGTTTTTGTAAAGCAAAAACCTTCCGATGATCCGACGATTTACATCGCCATCACCAGCAAAACCGACGCCATGCACGCGCCGGCCGGCGGTGAGAATTGGTTTGTGTTATTGAACATGCCTTATCTCACTGATAGCGTGAGATGGGAAGAAGAAAAACATCGTGTAAAAGAAAATATTCTTGAAAAGCTTCGACGCATGGGTTTCGATGTTGAAAAAAATATTGAGAGAGAAGAGGTGATTACACCATCAGATTTTTACCGTCTTTATTCGAGCAATCGCGGCAGCATTTACGGCATTTCATCAAACAGCAGGAGCACGGCGTTCAAACGCCCGCCGAATCGTAGCCGCGAATTGAAAGGACTGTACTTCGCCGGAGCCTCGACGCATCCCGGCGGAGGTGTTCCGTTGGTTTTGTTGTCCGGAAAAATAGCGGCAGAATTGATTGCAAAAGCGGAGAAAATGGATTGATGAATTTGGGGGTTGCTGGATTATTGGATTGATGTAGAACCAATTCTCCAACAATCTATTTCTCCAACTTTCCACTAATCCATCTTGAAAAACAACGACACGATGAAGAAGATAGTTATTGTCGGTTCCGGCTTCGGCGGTTTATCCGCGGCCATTCGTCTGCAAGCGCGTGGATTTGGCGTGACCATTCTCGAAAAGAATGCGATGGTCGGCGGCCACGCGTATCAGCTCAAAAAGAACGGCTACACTTTCGACATGGGGCCGTCGTTGATTACCGCGCCGGAAATCATTCGTAGCGTGTTTCGCGCCGCCGGACGGCGTCTCGAAGATTATGTCGAGATGGTGAAGCTCGATCCCTTTTATCGAATTTATTTTCACGACGGCACGCACATCGACTACTCAGATGATACGCAAAAAATGAAGTCGCAAATGGCTGTCTTTCGCCCTCTCGACAGCGACAACTATGATCGTTTCATGAGCGATTGCAGCCGGATCTACGACGCAGTGATTACCGACGGCCTGGGCGCGAAGCCGTTCATGGATTTGAAGACGATGTTTAGTTTTGTGCCGCGGGCGCTGAAGCTCAAGGCATTTTATCCGGCGCATTATTTCGTCACCCGGCATTTCAAAGATCCGCGCCACACATTCACGTTCTCCTTTCATCCGTTGTTTATCGGCGGCAATCCGTTTCGCGCGCCGAGCATTTACTTGATGATTCCGTACTTGGAAAAAATCGGCGGCGTCTGGTTCACGATGGGCGGTATGTATAGCTTGGTCAAAGCCTTCGAGAAACTTTTTCTCGAGTTGGGCGGAATCGTCGAAACCAACGCCGAAGTGAAAGAGATTTTCGTCAAGAATGGCCGGGCGCGAGGCGTGTTTGCAGCCGGAGGATATTATCCTGCGGATGCCGTCATTTCAAACGCCGACTGGGCGCATACTGCCAGGGATTTGATCAAGCCGGAACATCGACGCGTCTGGAGCAATCGCAAAATCGAAAAGATGGATTATTCGATGAGCGCGTTTTTGCTCTACATCGGCGTGCGCAAGCACTATCCGCAGCTTTTGCATCACACGCTCATTCTTTCGAAGCGCTATCGCGAGCTGATTACGGATATTTTTGACCGGAAGATTTTGCCGGAAGATTTTTCGATGTACCTGCACGCACCGACGCGCACCGATGCCTCGATGGCGCCGCCGGGCTGTGAAAGCCTCTACGTTTTGATTCCCGTTCCTAACCTTGCCGGCTCGGTGAATTGGCTGCAAATGGCCAAACCATACAGCGAGAAGATTTTGAAGTTTCTTGAAGAAGATTTTAAACTGAAGGACTTACGGCAAAATATCGAAGTGCTCGAAGTTTTCACGCCGGAAAATTTCAAGAAAAAACAAAACGCCCATCTCGGCAGCGCCTGGGGAGTTGAGCCGAAGCTCACGCAAACCGCATACTTCCGGCCGCATAATCGGAGCGAAGACATCGAGCGGCTGTACTTCGTTGGCGCCGGCACGCATCCGGGCGCCGGCCTTCCCGGCGTGATGCTTTCTGCGGAGGCGACGGAGAAAGTGTTGCTCGCGGATTTTGAGGCGCAATCGAAGGCGCGAGTTTTTTCGGCTAGGCAGTTTCACGCTGTCTACGAGAAATAACAAATGGATTGATGGATTATTGGATCGCTGGATTATTTTAGTCCCCAGGGTGCCGAGTTTTTCCATCAATCCATTGATCCAATAATCCACAACTCTGATGATCTATCAATTCGGCGAGTCGCTCACGTGAAATTTTGGCTCGAAAATTCCAACCGCGCCGCATTTGAATACAGCCGGCAGATTACGGCGCACTTCGCAAAGAGCTTCTATCTGTGCGCGCGTTTGCTGCCGCCGGAAAAGCGCTGGGCAACTTTTGCGATCTACGGCTTTTGCCGATATGCCGACAACCTCATTGACACGATCAGGAATCGCGAGGTAGGCGAGATTCTGCGCGAAACAGAGTTTCTTGCCGATGAGCTGCGGGTGGCCTATCGCACCGGCGAGTCGCAGCATCCCATCATCCGCTCGTTCATCGTCGTGGCGCAGCGCTTCGAGATTCCCATCGACTATCCGCTCGATCTGCTCAAAGGCGTGCAAATGGACGTGCAGCACGCGCGATACAAAAACTTCGACGAGCTTTACGTCTTCTGTTATCGAGTCGCGGCGGTGGTTGGATTGATGATGACGCACGTTCTGGAGTATCACGACAAGGAGGCTTTTCGTTATGCCGAGAAACTCGGCGTCGCCATGCAACTCACCAACATTCTGCGAGACATTCAGGAAGATAAACGCTTGGGCAGAATTTATCTGCCACTCGATGAATTGCATCAATTCAACTGCAGCGAGGGCAACATTCTCGAAGAAAGAATAACGCCGGCATTCAAAGAACTGATGATCTTTCAAGTCAATCGCGCCCATGCTTATTATGAGGCGGCCAACCCGGGAATCAAAATGCTGAAAGCGGAGTCGCAGTTCGCCATACGCTCGGCTAGCAGAGTCTATCGCGGCATTCTGAAAAAAATCGAAGCGCGCGATTACAACCCGTTCTTGGGCAGGGTGTTCGTCCCCAAGCATAGAAAGCTGAGCATTGTGCTGCGGGAAATTTTGCGAGACAAGCTCTTTTCAGATCAACGTCGCCCCGCCATCGAATCCGGATTCGATCTGAGATGATTGTCGCCAATCACGCAGCTTGGGCTGATTGGATTTTCCATCCTTATCTCGGGTGGTTGCTCAAGCGCCATTTTCATGCTCTCCATCTCTTGGGCAAAACGCCGCAAACAAATGCCGATCATCCGCTGTTGCTCCTGACGAATCACAGCACGTGGTGGGACGGTTTCTTTGTGTATCTCTTGAACAAAAAGATCTTTCATCGCCCGGCCTATCTGATGATGCTCGAAGAGCAGCTTGCGCGCTATCGATTTTTTTCCCGCATCGGCGCTTTCTCCGTCAACCCGCGTTCGACTTCAGGCGTCATGAAATCTCTCGACTATGCCGCAACGATTCTTCGCCAACAACCTTTGCCGCGGCCGCTCCTCTGTATTTTTCCGCAAGGCGAGCTGCTGCCGTGGGCCAGGAGGCCGCTGGGCTACAAACGCGGCGTCCAAGCGTTGATGAGAACTTTCACGGAAAGAATCAATGTTCTTCCTTTGGCCATCAAGGCGGAATTTTTGAATGAACAAAAGGCGGAAGTCTTTTTTTTATTTGGGGAAAACCAAGTCGTCGCAACCGGCGCTTTTCCGGATATGAAAACTCTTCAGGATGATGAAGAAAAGCTATTGGATGATCTCGCTGAAATGATTGGCCGCGGCGATAGAGGCCTTGATTTGCTGGCCGGCTAAAAATTCGGCATTGATGGAAAATGTTCTTGCAACGGCTTGGCCGTTGCATTAAAATTCTAAAACATGCTTACTCTGGAAGACTCGGCCAAGCCGAGGATGGAACATTCCCGGGAATCATTTTGCCCTAAATAATTTTACCTTTGGTTTTTCTCTTCAACTTGGGAATGAATTTTGACAATTATTTTTTACGGTATTATCGGATTTCTACTCGGCTTGCTGGGGATTACCGTTTACAATGTTTTCAGCGCCCCGCAGCTTGCGAAAGCGCCGCCGGTGCAATCGAAACCACTCGTTTCTGTTTTGATTCCGGCGCGCAATGAGGAATCGAATATCAAAGCCTGCCTCGACGGCTTGTGCGCGCAAGAATATCCATCACTTGAGATTCTCGTCGTGGATGATGATTCGACGGATGCGACAGCGAGCACCGTGAGAGATGTTGTCGAGCGAGATGGACGTGCAAAACTCATCCGCGGCAAGCCGCTGCCGCCGGGATGGCTGGGCAAGAATTGGGCATGCCATCAACTGAGCGCGCAAGCGACGGGAGAAATTTTCATCTTCGTCGATGCCGACACCCGGTGCGCGCCGAGCGCAGTTGCACATACGGTCGCCTGGATGATTGATAAGAAAGCCGGGATGCTCTCTGCTTTTCCACGACAAGTGACCGAGACGCTCCCGGAAAAGCTTGTGGTGCCGGTTGTTTATTTGTTTCTTTACAGCTTTCTGCCCCTGCGGCTTGCTTATCGCAGCCGCTCGGAGATTTTCGCGGCAGCGAACGGCCAGTGGATTGCATTCACCCGCGAGGCATATCGGAGAATCGGCGGGCATCGCGCGGTGCGCGATCAAATTGTCGAAGATGTCGAGTTGAGTCGCCTTGCGAAGCGAAACGGCGAGAGAATTGTTTTGACCTGCGGCACTGGCGATCTGTTCTGCCGAATGTATGGTTCGTGGAAAACCGTGTGGGAAGGATTTTCCAAAAACGCTTTTGGCCTGGTCGGCTTTCGCGGTGGCGCTTTGTTAGGGTTGATGGCGGTTTGTTTTCTGGCGTTCATTTTTCCTTATGTCGCGATTTTCATCGAACCGCTCGCGCGCCTTGCCATGCTCGCAGTTTTTCTCAATATTGCGCTGCGGCTGATCTTGTCGTTGAAATACGATCAGCCGTTGGTTGGGGTTCTCTTACATCCGTTTGCTATCGCTTTTGCGATGTTGATCGGCTTGAACTCTTATCGGTGGTATAAGACCGGAAAGATAAGATGGAAAGGAAGAAACTTGCCCGATCGGCCCTCGGCTTGATTCAGACTTTATGCTCGTGTCAGTAAAACGTGAACGGCAAATTATCCTCGTGCTGCTGTACCTGCTGCTCCTCGCCGGCGGTTTGTGGCATGCGCTGGATGTCTTGCAAGATAAGATGCGCCTTCTCGCCTCGCCGACAATCGCCTTGATTTGTCTTTTGCTGTGCTTTGATCGCATTCGGGTGTTTGAGGAAGGTGGCGCAAGGAGGGCAAACGGCGAGCGCGAGGCGCTACGCTCGAAACACCTCAAACAAAAATTCCTGCTGTGGGGAGTCTTTGTCATCGTTGCCAGCTTTTTGCTCGAGTTTATCGGCGTGCAAACCGGCGTTATCTTCGGCGCGTATGTTTATCTGGAGGCCTTGCGACCAGTTGTCTCGAACGTTCCCATTGCTATCGGCTTTGCTTGGTTGGAAATGATCCTTAGCTCGATTGCGCTTGCGCAACGAATCACTTATAGCCGCACAAAGTCGCATTTTCTTGTTGCTCTGCTCGCCGCCGTGTTCATGGTGATTTTTGATTTGTTCATGGAACCGGCGGCGATGAAACTCGGCTATTGGCAGTGGGCAGAAAATTCGATTCCGGCGCGCAACTACTTTGCCTGGTTTGTTTTCGGCGGCATATTTTCATACATTGGCGTGCGCCTGGGATTGTTCAAGAGAAAAATTTCAACCGTGGCCGTGCATGCTTATTTTGCGCAGCTCTTATATTTTTTGATCGTCAACGTGAGCAGATAGTAAAAGTTTAGTGAACTGAATACGATAATGAAGAGTGTCTGAAAATGCGCCTACAGAATTCGAAATCCCACTGAAGCAAAATAAATAAAGCCTTTTCTGTGGGAGTTCGATTTCTGTGAGCGAAATCTTCCAAAGTTAATTCTTACACCGGATGATAAGATGAAAGAGAGTTTAACCAGTTTCAGCGCGGGAATTCTGATTGGCGGGGGGGTCATCGCCGCTTGGGCGGGAATGCTTATTTTTTTGCTGGCGCTGAACGTTTCAGCGATTTCCATTCTTCTCATCATCCCTGCCATTCTTTTTCAAACTTTTTTATATACCGGCTTATTCATTACCGCGCACGACGCCATGCACGGCTCGGTTTCACGGCATCACAAAAAGTTGAATGCTTTCATCGGCGCGCTGTGCGTCGGGCTTTATGCGATTTTTTCCTTCAAGCGATTGTGTGTCGAGCATCGCAGGCATCATGCGAATCCCGGCAGCGACGATGATCCCGATTTTCATGACGGGCATCATCCAGGATTTTGGAGATGGTATATTCATTTTCTCCTGACCTACGTCACGTGGCGACAGATTGCCGGCATGGCGATGGTCTTCAATATTATGAAACACGGTTTTGGAATTTCTACGATTCCTCTTCTGATGTTCTGGGTTGCGCCGTCTTTGCTGAGCACGCTTCAGTTATTTTACTTCGGCACGTACTTGCCGCATCGCAAGCCGGAGGGAGGATATGACAACCCTCATCGCGCGCGCAGCAATGAATTTTCCGTTTTCTGGTCTTTCATAACTTGTTATCATTTTGGCTATCACTGGGAGCATCACGAGTATCCGCGTGTGCCGTGGTGGAGAATGCCGGCGCTCAGAAAAACGCAATCCGCGTTGGATAGATTGTTTTGAACCCGCCTGCCAATGATTTATTTGACATGCAAACCAAGCTGAACCTCTCCTCTCTTCGCAAACGCAAGGAGGTGATTCCACTCGCGGCCGCATCTCCGAAAACGAAGACGCCCAGCGATGGCTTTGACCCCATGCGCAAGCGAATCGTCGTATTGCGTGCGGGCGCGCCGCGCGAACTGTTGGCGACGGGAAAAATTCACGGTTACATGAGAATGTTGTGGGGCAAGAAAATTTTGGAATGGAGCGCCACGCCGCAAGAAGCGCTGGCGACGATGATTCAACTCCATCATCGCTATGCGCTCGATGGGCGAAATCCGAATACCTACACCGGCATTCTCTGGTGCTTCGGCAAGCATGATCGCGCCTGGGGGCCGCAACGGAAAATTTTTGGTTTGGTGAGATATATGACATCTGAGAATACGCGACGAAAGATTGATTTCGATGGATACAAAGCGTGGGTGGAGAGTTGTGAGACTGCCAAGTGATTGCCGATCATGCTCTTCTTTGGATGAGAAAGCTGCGTCACGAAAAGAAAAGGCTTCACCCATGCATTGGGTGAAGCCTTTTGCTTTGAATCATCTGCAAGTTGTTGACGATTTTCAACCTTTTACCAGTCCAACCATGTTGCCTTCAGGATCCTTGAACAAAGCGAAAGTGACCATGTTTGGGATCTCGGTCACCGGCACAACGATTTTGCCGCCTATGCTTTCAACTTTTTTCAGATAGGCATCGAGGTCGTTCACTTGAACATAAAATGTAACGTATCCCGGCATGCCCGGCTGCGCCGATCCAACACCGCCGCCGATACTGCCTTTTCCAACTTCAGTGCCGTTGGCCACGGCATCCACCATGCCGTAATTCATCGGGTTATCGGCGTTGATCTTCCAATCGAACAATTTGCCGTAGAAGTTTTGCA
>Ga0247727_10014454_pt1 | contig 13116 bp, 9 predicted proteins | sample WisWelCaveWW1625_FD_202498 | JGI IMG/M metagenome (GOLD analysis project Ga0247727, IMG submission 202498) | Biofilm microbial communities from Wishing Well Cave, Virginia, United States - WW16-25 | ecosystem: Environmental > Aquatic > Deep subsurface > Groundwater > Cave microbial mat | place...
AAAACCGTCGCGCGTAATGTCTCGGCAGGCGGGATGATTTCATAAGTATTTAGTACCGCATGTCCACGCAAAGATTCAGCCAACAGCGGACCGACGTCATCGTGAACCGTCGCATCCGCAACCGAGTGGATTTGAATCGGCTTGTAATAATAATGCCCGATGCCGCCCGAGAACATCAACACCGAGCCTTTGCCCGACACACCGACAGGCGGCGTGAGGTAAATCTTCTGCGCCAGCGGAGAGTTCGTGCCTTCAATCAATTCAACGGTCATGTCTGCCATGTGGTCTGTGAAACGCCGCAAATCCTCCAGCGACGGCGAATTACCAATTACCAATTCCAAATTACAATCTTCTAAAATATGTTTCGCAGGTTCAGCAATATGCCTCACCTTGCCAGTCGAATGTTCAATCTCCAAAATCCGCCCGCCATAATTCATCGCCGCCGCGCCGATTAAGTTTCCGCTTCGGAACGTCGCGCTGTTCGCGCTTCCGCCGCCGATGTCAACGTTTGTGACCGTTGTGAAATTCGTCTGCGAATATTGCGCCGCGCCCGCGCCCTTGCCCGCGATCAAACTTTCAACGTTCGGTCCCGCCACGCTGACGACGAACTCGCCAGCCAGTCCCGATAACGCCCGCAGGATTTCATCCGCGTTTTTTTTCTTGGCTGTCTCACCCGTGATAATGACCGCGCCTGTTTCCACCTGGCTTGGGTCAATGCCTGCGGCTGAATACTCGCCTCTCACAATCTCATTCAATTTATCCGCGTCAATCGTTTCCACATCAATCAATGGCGTGAAGACAATCGGACTCTGATAAATCACTTTTCTATCCGTGATATTGATGCGCGGGATTTGTCCCGCCCGCGCAACATCCTGTAGGTTAATGCGCGAGAACACGATTTGCGTGGTCGTGGTGCCAACATCCACACCGACGGAGAGCAGGGCGCGGGAATCACTCATGGCAGAAACCAAATTACCAATTACGAATTACGTTTTCACATAATCGGTAATTGGTAATTCGTAATTACTCCTTGCGATACGTGACCTTCCCGCTCATTTCAAGCGAGTCAATCACGCCGACAATGACCGCATCCACGGGCGCGTTATTTGTCTGGCTTGTGAAACGGGCAGACGAACCGTCGGTCACCATCACCAAATCCCCCGTCCCCGCGCTGACCGTGTCCACCGCGATGTATGGGTCGCCTGTTGGCTTCCCTGCGATATCCGTGTTTTGCACGATGAGCAATTTCCGTCCGCGTATGACTTCGTCTTTGATCGTTGAAACGGTCGAACCGATGACGAGCGCAATCTTCATAATTGTCTCCAGTTGTGTCTTCGGCTTACAAATTGAACTTTACCATATTTCACGGTTGTATGACAAGTTTCACAGCCTCACCAGAATAATTCACTTTCTCGACCCACTCACTGCTCAAACTCAACGCCACATTCGCTTTCAACCAGCGGATTCGCTTTTCATACAAAACCCGCCCACCCTGCTTTAGTTGCAACGTCGCATCTTGACGAAACTCCTTCGACCAAAAACGGAATCCATCAACTCGGACATCTGGACTCAACACGTTTGGACAAATCCACGCAATCGGCGCCTCACATTCGACCCCCAGCCTGCTCGCTGACCATTGAGCCTTATCCAACCACCGAGCGACAGGTCGCGCCGCGGCGCGACCCTCCATCGCCGCCCAATCCGCAGTCTCCACGCCGCGCAGAACATTCCCTGCCGCAAAGACTCCTATCTGTGACGTACGAAACGCCCCATCCACCTGCGGACCCAATGATGGCTTCAATGTTTCCACCTCTCCCCTCCTCGCCAGTTCGTTCTCGGGAATCCAATCGCCAGTAAAAACAACTGTGTCACATTCAATAAACTCAATCGCGCCAGTCTTCAAGTCTCTAATCTCTAACCCCCTAATTCTCTCTTTGCCTAAAATATTCGCCACCTTCGCATTCGTTATTACCTTCGCCCGCGCCAAAACATCCGCGTACAAAATTTTTGCGGGAAGAAAGATTGGCATATACAGTTGATGACGCGGCAACTCGGTAATCATGTTCACCACCTTCACGCCCGCGTGCATCAGAGTCAACACCGCCGACAAACTAACAATCTCCGCACCAACAATCACCGCCCGCTTGCCAACAGGTAAATGATATTCATAAACAAACCTCTGCAACGACCCCGTCGTAAATACTCCTTGCGGACGATGCCCAGGCACCAACCGCGCCGATTTGGGTCGCTCGCGTACACCTGTCGCTAACAAGATAGACTTTGCTTCAATACTTCCAACTCCATTGGGACTCGTAAATGAAACTTGATGCCGATCTTCCCATTCCGTAATCGTTGTATTTGCCGCAATCTTAATCCCCGCCTCTTCTGCTATCTCCCGATACTTCCTTGCATAACTCGGACCCGTCATCACACGATGAAAATCCCGTAACCCAAACCCCGTATGTCCACACAGTCGCGGAATCCCACCTGCCTCCGATTCACGCTCTGCAACGACAATATCTTTGACCCCAAGTCTCTTCAACTCCAACGCCGCCGCCAATCCAGCGGGCCCCCCACCGACGATGAGAGCATCGACATTTTTTGAACCGCGAAGCCCGCTAAAGACGCCAAGAAATTCTTTTTGATTTTTCTTCGCGTACTTTGCGTTCTTGGCGGTTAATTCTTTGAGTAGTGCCGCCTGACAATTAAACCCCTGACACCTTCCCTGCATCGCCCGCGTCCTTCTGCGCAACGCATCCAGCGTGGTCGCAGGAATATCAGAATTCATCGCATCATTCAACTCGCCCGCCGTCACGCGCTCGCAGTGACAGATAATTTTGCCATAATCACTATTCTCTGCAATTAACTCCGCCTGTTGATACGGACGCGAAAACGGCTCTCCGATGTTCGGCATTTTGATTGTTTTGAATTCGGGCTTGCGGTTTAATTCAACGCCACCTTCTTTCAGCAAATCAACCACATACTCCGCAATCCCTAAACATCCCGAAATCCCCGTTGACCGAATCCCACCGACGCAAATATATCTCTGCTCAGCATGAAGCGCAATTCGATAGTCGCTATGCTCCGTCGCGGCACGGAGACCTGCATACGTGGCGGTGACTTCCTCCTCCAGCAACTCAGGCAAAATCTTCCTGCCTTTTTCCAGCAAAGCCTGCAATCCATTCGCGCTGGTGTTCGTCACAGACTTATCTTGTAAATCCTCCGCAGTTGGACCCAACAACACATTCCCATAAATCGTCGGGCTTATCAACACACCCTTCGTCGTTGCTGTCGGCACAGGCAACAACACATGATTCACGAGTCGCCGCGCTAACTTATCGTACACAATCAATTCCCCGCGCCGCGGCGTGACTTTGAATTCCTCATGCCCAAACAACTTGTTTACATCATCCGAATACAATCCTGCCGCATTGATGACCCAACGAGCGCCGATTCCCCCTCTCGCTGAGGGAGAGGGATTGGGGTGAGGGTGAATTAAGTAATGGTCACCTTCTTTGGAAATGCCGTCAACACGAAAATCAAGTTTAAGCGTCGTCCCATTCACCACTGCCTGTGTCGCACACGCTAGCGGAATCGTGAATGTACATAAAATCCCTTCACGCGGTACGAACATTCCGCCCAACGCCCCTGCACCCAGATGTGGTTCGCGTTTATAAACCTCTTCCTCATCAATAAGATAACAATCTGGATCATCATTTTGGATCGCCTTCTCCAGTAGTTTTGGAAGGGTTTGCAATTGCTCCTCATTCCACGCAATCAACAGCCCACCCACCAACGCGAATGGACTTCCCACTTCTTTCATAAAGGCTTCCATCAACGGATAACTACGTTTCAGCAACTTTGACTCAAGCGAGCCAGGCACGGCATCATATCCCGTATGCCAAATCGCCGTGCTGGCTTTCGAAGTCCCCATGCCCGCATCGGAATTCGCTTCAAGCAGAACAATGCCCAGTTCGTAGCGCGAAAGTTCTCGTGCAATTGCGCTTCCAACTGCTCCCGCGCCGATGATGGCGATGTCAAAAATATTTTCCATGTCCATATGGTGGTCGAGTAGAGCCGTGCGCGGCGCTGAGTTTATCGAAGCGTTCGTCGGCTCGTATCGAGACCACACCTCGTAATTTCAAGTTTATATGCTTTTGCTGGTTTCGATACGCCCCTCAAAGAGCATTCGGGGCTACTCAACCAGCGGAGTATGAATGAAATCCCTTTACTGCCGTTACCGCCCTCCCCCACTGCTCCAATTTTATTCCTCTTTCTTCTTTCGTCATCCTCGGTAAATATGTAGTTTCTGCCTTCCAGTTGTTAGCCAACTCCTCAAACGAAGTCCCCAATGCCGACACGCCTGCGAGATTCGCAATGCCAATCGCTGTCGCCTCCAACGCGGCAGAGACACGCACTTCAAGATTCAATAAATCAGCGATCATTTGCATAAGATATGGATTCCCCGATGGACCGCCATCCACTTTCAAATGCGGCGGCGCCTGACCCGCATCCTGTGACATGGCTGTAACGACTTCATATACACGGCAAGCAATCCCATCCAACGTCGCGCGGACGATATCATCGGAGGTCGTACTGCGGTTCAAGCCAAACATCGCGCCGCGGACGTCCGTCCGCCAGTGGGGCGCGGCAAGACCTTGCAACGCAGGGACAACCACCACACCCAAATCGGTGGAACGCTTCGCCGCCTCATTACTGGACGGAGAATCTGGAATCACTTTCAAGTTATCCCTCAGCCATTGCACTGCCGAGCCTGTGACGAAAATCCCGCCATCGAAAGCGTACGCTGTGTGACCATCGAAATTCCACCCAACGGTGGTGAGCAATCCATTACTCGAGAGGCGCGGCTTGTCGCCGATATTCATCAGGAGAAAACTGCCTGTGCCAAACGAACACTTCATCTCACCTGCATTGAAACACGCCTGGCCAAACAACGCGGCTTGTTGGTCAACCAACATCGCATGAAGAGGCAACGATTTGCCATTTCCAAAATCAACATCACCGATGTAGCCAGCAGATGACTTGACTTCGGGCAACATGCTTCTTGGTACATCGAATAATTGCAGTAATTCTTCATCCCACTCGAAACGATTCATGTCGAACAATAACGTGCGCGACGCCGTGGATGGGTCAGTGACATGAAGTTTTCCATTGGTCAATTTCCAGATTACCCAAGTCTCGGTTGTGCCGAATAACAATTTTCCATCATGCGCTTGTTTGCGAACCTCGGGATAATTTTCAAATACCCACTTGAGTTTCGGCGCGGAGAAATAACTGTCGAGCAGGAGTCCCGTTTTTTGGCGAAGCAGGTTCGGGTCCACGCGCGAGGCGAGGAAGTCGCATACAGATTGTCCCCTCGTGTCCTGCCATACAATTGCAGGAGTCACAGGCTCGCCTGAATCCTTATCCCAAACAATGAAAGTCTCGCCTTGATTATCGAATCCCACTGCGGCGATTTCGTATTTATCCAATAAAGGCGCGCACGCCTCTTTCACCGTGCGGACGACGTCGGCGGGATCCTGCTCCACCCACCCTGCCTGAGGAAAGCGCGCGGGTAATTGAGATGAGTTCTTCTCGATCATCTCTCCATGTTCATTGACGATGACCGCCGTGGTTTGCGTTGTGCCTTGATCTATGCCGAGGAGATATTTCATATTTTCCCGTTATAGACCTCGGGTCTTGGAGACCCGTGAGGTCTCGGTATAAAAGCGCGGCACCTCACTGAGGTGAGATGCCGCGCTTGAAGTTTGTCGAACCGCCGCGTACTAGTGCTCGCCGTATTTCTTTTCGATCTCAGCGATCATCTTCTGGCGTTCCTCGATCTTCTTACCCGTGGGTACGCCCTGGAAGGATTTGTTGATTCCTGCGAACCAGAGGATCGGCAATATGACTACCATTCCGACGGTCAGCCAGAAAACGGGCACGTTGGGTGGGAAGAAACCTGTGGTTGACAAAAGCGCCACCCCCAAGCCAGAGACAAGCGCAATCGGCTTGGACAACCCGCCAAGATTGAACGGACCCTTCTCTTTCCAGGTTTTGCCTTCTGCAAGGAAACCTGCCAGAACAGGGATTGCGTACGAAATGTACAGAAAGACCGCGCAGCCAGTAGCGAGAACGAGGAAGATATCCACGCCTTGCAAGCCAAGCGCCGCGCCAATGATACCGGTTAGCGATGTGATGAATGCCAATACCGCGCCGGTCCAAATGGCATAGGTGGGAGTACGATATGCCGTGCTAATATGAGAGAGGAAACCGGAAGCAGGCAAGCCGCCATCGCGGGCAAAGGCATACATCATGCGTGAGGTGGATGTCAGACCCGCCAGCGCGCAGATATAGTTTGTGATCACAATGCCCACAGCGAGTATCAAGCCCAGGATGGCTACGGGAGTCCCCGCGGCGGCGGGAGGAAATACCGAACTCCACATGTAGAAGAACGAGCTAAAGCCCGCGGCCGCGCCTTCATCGAGGCTGGGCATGACTAAAACAAACGCCGCCACCATGACGAGTCCAAATGTCCAGGAATAGAATACCGAAGTCCACATTCCGCGCGGCACATTGACCTGCGCGTCGTGAGTCTCTTCGGAAGTATGCCCTGAGGCATCGAATCCAGTGATGGTATACATCACGTAGATCAACCCGAAGAAGAAGGCGATGAACGTGCTGGGGGCGAGGATTGGTATTACGCCGCCGCCTTTGCCATCTGGGCCCGTCAAGTTTTCGAAGTGGACCAGGCGTGAGAAATCCAGCGCGACAGGCGAGTTGGCGAACAGCGCGATAACGAATACAACCGTCAGGGCAAGGATCAGGTAACCGCTGAAGTCGGTGAGCTTGGTGGTGACGTTGATGCCGTAATGATTGAACAGCGCCTGTGTGACTAAAGCGATGATCACAAAGATGTGTTGGTGCATAATGGTCCAAGTGGACGAGTCTGATCCCAGGAATTGCCCGCCAAGAACTGTGTCAACCAGCAATCCTTTGAAGAAGACCTGATACAGAAAGACATCCACAGAAGACACAACAAACAGAAGCCCGAGCAGGTTAAACCAGGCGGCTATCCAGCCCAGGAATTTTCCACCGAGGATCGAAGCCCAGTGATACAAGCCGCCAGCCGTGGGATAGGCGGAGGCGATCTGCCCCATGCTGAACGCGACCATCAGAGAGAAAAAACCACCAACCAGCCAGCCAATGAAGGCGCCGCCCGCGCTGGCGGAATTGAAGGCGGCGTAGAATGCAGAAATACCGCCTGCCAGGATGTTAATGATCGAGAACGAAATTGCGAAGTTCGAGAAGCCGCCCATGCGGCGGGAGAGTTCCTGCGCATACCCCAATTTATGCAGGACTTGCTTATCGTGCGCTTGCGCTTTGTCAGCCATGACTTAATTCTCCTTTTGAGTTTGGTCTTTTGTGGTTGAAACACAGGGATTTTGGAAAAGGTACGGGCTGATTTAAGGGATTTTCCGTTTGGGAAACAAAAAGCCGGCTTGAGATTTTCTCAAACCGGCTCGCTTCATTCTCAAATTTGCCTGTATGCCCCCACCCAGGGTTTCCCCAGCCGGTGATTTTGAGCAATCACCACCTTGCCGAATTTCTGCGCGATCTGCGCCGAGAGCATGGCAACGGTCCCCCAATCCTCCGCATGGACAGCAGCTTTCATCTTCTCAGCATATTGACCTGCCCATATCCATTCCATACGAAAACGATCCGCTTTTACCCAGTAATCGCGCTTCTCCCACGCCGCAACCGACGCGTCGATTCCCTCCGAAATAGATTTTAGTGCAAGCGAGATAAACGCCGCGAGGTCTTTCGCCTCTTGCGTGACTTCGGACTGTTTCGCCAACTCACGCACTGCGAGCACAATCGCCTTCGATAATCGAGTTCGATCTTTTCCTGCTGAGTCGGGGTTGATGATGCGGCTCAATGCAATGCTCCCATGATGATTTCAAGTGCGGGATTATACCAAACGAAAACCCTCACGCGCTTAGCCGCGTGAGGGTTCTTCTGGTTTATCCTTTTGTACATATACGACTATGATGCAATCAAGGTCTGCCAGGTTTGTGGACCCACAATCCCATCCACTGTTAAGCCATGTGATGATTGAAAATCGCGGACAGCATTTTCTGTTTGCGGACCAAAGATTCCATCAACACCAATGCCATAACCGTATTTATTGCGAAGAAGATATTGAGCCGCTCGAACCGCCTGACTCGTACTGCCTTCTTGCATTTGCGCTCCCTGGATCAACGCCGACCAGGTTTGCGGACCCACAATCCCATCTACGCCTAGTCCATTCGCTGTTTGGAAATTCATCACAGCGTTGCGCGTTTGTGGTCCAAAAGCGCCGTCTACATTTACGTCTTGCCCTTTGAACTTCAAGAGATGTTGAAGCGCGGCAACAACCGGACCATTATCGCCCTGCCGCACGAGAGGCCAACCAGGAATGCTTGGCGGCGATGTGTTGGTTGCGGTTGGAATGGATGTATTGGTGGATGTTGCCGTGAAAACAGGCGGGAGAGTCGCCAAAGGCGTCGAAGTCTCAGTTGGCGAATCAGTTGGTGTTGACGATTGAGCCGATGCTGTAAGCTCTGCAAAACCAGTAGCCAAAATTTGATCCGCCTGTATGGTTGCATCTATGGTAGCCGCAGGAGTTGGGGTCTCTGCCGGCGCCCCCAGATTGCAGGCAAGTGAGGCAAGAATCAACGCAATAACGCCGCATGCAAATCGCTTGCTTCTCATTTCTATAATCCTTTCTTCATGACAAAGCCTTACGGAGTATAGCATATTTCCATTGAGCTCCATTCCCCCGAAAGTACATTGTATTTTGACAGCGCGTGCAGAGGGTGACATATTGTATAAAGCATCGGCAGTTACGGTATAATTTCGCCGCAATCATTTCCAGGGGACGTGCTGGAACTGGCAGACAGGCATGACTTAGGATCATGTGCCGAAAGGCATGTGGGTTCGACTCCCACCGTCCTCACTAGCCCTCACCCCATCCCTCTACCCTAACGGGCACACGTCCCAAAGGAAGAGGGGGTATTTTTTGGAGACAACATTGAAAATCGAAAAGACAATCGAAGCGAACCACGAAGCGAAACTTGTGGTTGAAGTTGAACCCGAATTGATGGATACCTACAAACGCCGCGCGGCGCGCAAGATTTCGGAGCGCGGCAAGATCGCGGGGTTCCGCCCGGGCAAGGCGCCGTATCACATGGTCGTGCTGAATTACGGCGAGCAAGCCATCGTCGAGCAGGCGATTGATTATTTCATTGACGGCGAATACTCGAACATCCTCAAAGAGGCGGATGTCAACCCGGGCGCATCGGGGTCCTTGGAAAAAGTGGAATCGCTTGACCCTCCTAAACTTATCTTCAAAGTTCCGCTCTCCCCCGAAGTGAACCTGGGCGACTACCACTCGCTTCGCATGTCCTATGAGTGGGCTGCTCCCGCTCAAAAGGAAGTGGAAGCCGCGCTGGAAGACCTCCGCCAAATGTACGCCACCACCGAGACGGTCGAACGAGAAGTGCAGGAAGGTGATTACGTGCTGGTTGATGTGGAATCTGAAACGGAGGAATTAAAGCGCACCGGCTTTGCCGCATTCCTCCGCAAAGAAGCCCGCGACATCGAGTGGCCCTTCACTGGCTTTGCCAAACAACTTGCTGGCTTGAAACCCGGCGATTCAAAAACGATCTCTCACGAATTCCCCAAAGATCACGATCTTGAAGCACTGCAGGGAAAAACCGCAGAAATCATCGTGACCGTGAAAACCGTCCGCGCGGTAACATTACCGGAATTGGATGATGAGTTTGCCAAAACTGCCGGCGCCGGCGAGACGCTCGCTGCCTTACGCGAGACGGTGACAAAGGACGTTGAAGCGCGGTCCAAAGCGGGCTACGATGACAAGTTCTTTGTTGATCTGATCGAAAAGATCAAAGAAGGCGCAACGTTCAAATATCATCAGCACTCGCTCGATCACGAGGGCGAGCATGTGCTCGAGGACCTTACCCAGCGACTCGGTCAACAAGGCATGGACTTGGACACTTATTTCAAACTGCGAAACACCACCCGTGAGCAATTCATCGAAGAGGAAGTCAAACCCGTGGCGAAGAAGCGGTTTGAACGTTCATTGATTCTGGATGAAATTGTCCGGAAGGAAGAAATCGAAGTGGACAACGCCTCACTCGACGGTGAATTCAATCAAACACTGAACGCGCTTGCGATGCAGGGACTGGACTTCGGAAAAATCCGCGGCGGAAAAAAAGGGCAGGAACGGGTGGCGCAGTCCATCGCCATCGAATCGGCAAACCGCCTGCTCACTCGTCGGGCATTGGATATGTTGAAATCCATTGCGATGGGCGAATACAAATCACCGGCGGAGCGAAAAGCAGAAGCAGAGGCAAATGCTAAGGAGGCTGAGTCTGCTGTCCCAACAGAAAAAGCGGGCGAAGCGAGTCCTTCATCCGAAGAGGAAACAAAGAGTTAACGCAAATCCAACACTCGAAAAGTATCATCGCACAAAATATAAGGAGATATCCATGATTCCTAACTTTAAGAACATAGTTCCGATGGTGGTTGAAAATACGGGCCGCGGTGAACGCGCCTATGATATTTACTCGCTCCTGCTCAAGGAGCGCATCATCTTTCTCGGCACGCCGATTGACGACCAGGTGGCGAACGTGATCGTGGCGCAGTTGCTGTTCCTCACGCACGAAGACCCTGAAAAAGAAATTCAGATGTACATCAATTCGCCGGGCGGCGTGATCTACGCGGGGCTGGCGATCTACGACACGATGCAGATGATCCCGAATCCGATCAGCACGGTGGCTGTTGGTGTGACCGCGTCATTTGGGACGGTTTTACTTGCCGCGGGAACAAAGGGGCGACGCTACGCCCTGCCGAACGCGACGATTCACATGCACCAACCGCTCGGCGGCGCGCAGGGTCAGGCAACCGATATCGAGATTCAAGCCAAACAGATTCTCCGCTTGAAGAGTTTGTTGCTTGGCATCATGGCAAAACACACCGGTCAGCCACTCGAAGTGATCGAACGCGACAGCGACCGCGATTACTATCTTGAAGCGAAGCAGGCTGTTGACTACGGCTTGGTGGATCAGGTGTTGCAAGTCCCTGAAAAAGTCAATTAATTTTGTTGGTCAAGCAAGTTCAGCCCGCCGGGAATTCGGCGGGCTTTTTAATTACAGTTATAATCGCAACGCTATGTTACCCTCCCACACCAAAGCCCTCATCCTCGATATGGATGGCGTGATCTGGAAATCAGACGCGCCAATTGGAAACCTGCCTGAGATCTTTCGCCGCATTGAATCGCTTGGGTTGAAATATGTCTTCGCCACCAACAACGGGACGAAAACGCCTGAGCAATATGTTGCAATATTGAAAAAATTAGGTGTTGATGCCAAACCTGAACAAGTGGTCACATCCGCTTTAGGCGTTGCTGATATGCTCGCACAAAAATTTCCGCGCGGGACTAAAATGTTTATGATCGGGGAAGATGGCATCCGCATGGCGTTGGAAGAAAAAGGATTTGAAGCTTTGTCTACTGAAAATGCACAAGATTCCCAAGTAGTTGTGATGGGCATTGACCGCGACATCACCTTCGATAAAATGCGCGAAGCGACTTTGCTTGTGCGAAATGGGATTCCATTTTACGCGACAAATCCTGACAAAACCTTCCCCACTCCACGCGGAGAAATCCCCGGCGCAGGCGCGTGGATTTCGGTCATCACCACGGCAACCGATGTTCAGCCGATAATTGCCGGTAAGCCATTTCCTTTTTTGATGGAACTGTCGCTTGAACGACTCGGCACAAAAAAAGAAGAGACGCTCGTCGTTGGCGATCGTATCGAAACAGACGTGGCCGCGGGACAGGCGGTGGGATGTCCCTGCGCGTTGGTGTTGAGCGGTGTGTCCACCCGCGAACAGGCTGAGGCGTGGACGCCGAAAATAGACATCGTCGCTAAAGACCTCGCAAGCCTGATTGGTTGACCCACATGTTAATGTATGACTTGGATATTTTATCGCTTGAGAAATTGTTGCATGATTGGGGTGAACCTGCCTATCGTGCAAAGCAAATCTGGCAGGGGGTATATCAACATCTTTACAACTCTCCGGAGCAATTTTCCAATTTGCCCAAATCGTTGCGTGAAAAACTCGCCGACCAAATTTCGTTTTCTCCGTTCAAGGTGAAAACCTTTTTAGATTCCTCCGACGGCTCGACGCGCAAAACCCTCTTTGAACTGCCCGATGGGAATTTGATCGAGGCTGTGCTCATGCGCTATGGCGACCCGGCCGATAACCCGCAAATCACCGGCTCCCCCACCGGGCGCGGCGCAAAGAATCGCAGAACGCTTTGCATTTCTTCACAGGCAGGTTGCGCCATGGGATGTGTCTTCTGCGCGACGGGTCAAATGGGATTCAAACGTCATCTTACGAGCGGCGAGATCGTCGCGCAAGTGTTGCATTATGCGCGAATGCTGAAAGACGAGAACCAATCTGTGACGAACATCGTCCTCATGGGTATGGGCGAACCATTTCATAATTACGACAACACGCTGGAAGCGATTGACCGGCTCAACGACCCGAACGGATTCAACTTCGGCGCGCGTCGCTTCACCATCTCGACGGTGGGTCTGGTTCCACAAATTCGGCGTTTCGCCGATGAGAAGCGGCAGGTCAACCTCGCTATTTCCCTCCACGCCGCGGATGATGAGTCGCGTGTGGCAATGTTGCCCGTCAACAAAAAATATAATATAGACGAGGTGATTGACGCGTGCAAATACTACGTGGAGAAAACGCATCGTCGCATCACGTTTGAGTGGGCTCTTATCAATGGAGTCAATGACTCGCCTGAGGTCGCGAGGAAGCTCGCGGCGCGACTCAAAGGGTTGCTTTGTCACGTCAATGCCATCCCCCTCAACCCTACTACTGGTTACAGCGGGCAAGCGACCTCGCGTGAAAGGGCGGCAATGTTCAAAGAGTCGCTGGAGCAGGCTGGTATCTCGTGCACGATCCGCATGAGACGAGGGATTGATATCAACGCGGGATGTGGTCAATTGGCGGGGTCGGTTATGTTTTTAGAGA
>Ga0247727_10014455_pt1 | contig 13116 bp, 11 predicted proteins | sample WisWelCaveWW1625_FD_202498 | JGI IMG/M metagenome (GOLD analysis project Ga0247727, IMG submission 202498) | Biofilm microbial communities from Wishing Well Cave, Virginia, United States - WW16-25 | ecosystem: Environmental > Aquatic > Deep subsurface > Groundwater > Cave microbial mat | place...
CCGACCGCGCGCGCCATCTGCGCGATCCGGCAGATCGCGTCCTCCACGTCGCGCGGCGCCACCATCATGAGGTCGGCGAGCTCGTCGATCACCACCACGATGAACGGCATATGCTCGAACTTCTCCTCGAGCCCCGGCGGGATCCGAAGCGAGCCGTCGCGCAAGCCGGCCTCGTAACCGTCGATGTCCCGAGCGCCCACGGTCGCGAGCGTCTCGTACCGAAGCTCCATCTCACGAACGATCCATTGCAGAGCCTGGGCGGCACGTTTGGGATGCACGATCACCGGTGAAAGCAAGTGCGGCACCTCGGCGAAGTGGCTGAGCTCGACGCGCTTGGGATCGACCAGCACCAGCCGCACGTCGTCGGGGGTCGTGCGCATCAGCAGCGACGTGACGAAGCAGTTCACCAGGGAGGACTTGCCGGCGCCGGTGGCCCCCGCGATCAGCAGGTGCGGCATCGCCGCGAGATCCACGAAGCGGGCCCGTCCGTGCACGTCCTTGCCTAGGGCGACCTCGAGCGGGCGCGTCGCCTCGCGCGCCGCCTTCGAGCGCAGCACGTCGCCCAGCATCACGAAGTCGCGGTGCGAGTTCGGCACCTCGATGCCGATCGCCGAGCGGCCCGGGATCGGCGCCTGGATCCGGACGTCGGGTGTCGCCAGCGCGTAGGCGATGTCGCTCGCAAGATTCAGCACCTTGCTGACCTTCGTCCCCGAAGCGACCTCGACCTCGTACATCGTGACGGTGGGCCCGCGATGTGAGCCCGCCACCCGCGCATCCACGCCGAACGTCCGGAGCGTGCGCTCGAGCGCCTCCCTGGTTCGGGTCGCGTCCCCGCCGTCGCCGGCGGACGGCGGAGCGGTCCGCAAGAGCTCCAGAGGCGGGAGCTGGTACGGGCCCGAAGAGGTGGCGATGGTGCGGGAGCGGCTCCGCTTCGACCTCGGCTCGTCGTCGTGAGTCTCGTCGTCGAACGTGCCTTCTCCCGTCGTCTCGGGCTCCGGGAGGAGCACCAGCTCGCCCACCTCGGTAAGCCCGAGCGCCTCACGGAGCGAACGGCGCGACCGGCGCGATCGCTCCGCCAGCTCGACCACCTCTTCCGGCTCCTCGACATCCGCAGCGGTGAGGTAGTCACGTGCTTTGGCGAACGCGGTGGCCACCGGCGTGCCGGTGAAGATCAACAGCCCCAGCGCGACCAGCCCCAGGCACACGATCCCTGCCCCGATCGCGGAGATGACACTCGCCAACGGGTGCGCCGCGGCCGCGCCCACCATCCCTCCGGCCGTGGCCAGGGCCTCGTATCCATCTGCCGGCGCCGGGTCGTCGCCCATCAGCGACAGCACGCCGAGCACGCCGAGCATGAACGCCGCGAAGCCGATGAACGTCCGGACCCGCTCCTCGCGCCCAGTGTCGCGCAGCAGCGTCACGCCCCAGTACACGCCGGTGACGGGGAACAGCACCGCCGCGACACCGAAGGCCCCATGCAGCAACCATGAGATGCCGTGGCCCACGACCCCCGCGGCGTCGAACCACACCGACAGGATCGCCAGCAGTGCGAACACGACGAGGCCGATCCCGAGCGCATCGCGAGCCCAGGGCGCGAGGATCGTGTGGACCGGCGTCCTCGCCTGCTTCTTCTTGGCCGAAGTGCGCGAACGGGAACGACGCTTCGTCGAAGCCCGCGTCGCCCGGGAGCGGCGCGAGGGGGAAGTCTTCAGCGCCACCTACACCTCCATGATCACCGGCAGGATCACCGGCTTACGCTGGGTGACCTCGAAGAAGTACTTGCCGAGCACCCTGCGCACGTTCTGTTGCAGCACGGATACATCGGTCACCTTCGCAGCCGCACTGTCCTGCAACGACAGCATGACGCGTTCGCGGCCCTCTTCAAGGATGTCTCCCGAAGTCTCCTCGTACACGAAGCCCCTGTTCACGACGTCGGGCCCGCTCACCAGCTCGCCCGTGCGGCCGTCGACAGCCAGCACGACCACGACGACGCCGTCGCCGGCCAGCTTGCGCCGATCCCGGAGCACCTCGCCGCCGACGTCACCGATCCCCAGGCCGTCCACGAACGTCATCCCAGCAGGAACCCGATCCGAGCGCTCGAGCCGGTCCTCCACCTCGACCACGTCGCCGTCCTCGCAGATGAGGATCCGCTCGCGCGCGATGCCGACCTCCTCCGCCAGGCGCGCGTGGTGCTGCAGGTGCCGTCGTTCGCCGTGCACCGGGATGAACCACCGCGGCTTGACCAGAGAGAGCATCAGCCGGAGCTCCTCCTGGGCGCCGTGGCCGCTCGCGTGCACAGGGTCGGCCGGCATGTGGTACACGTCCGCCCCGCTGCGGTACAGAGCGTCGACCACACGGTGGATCGCGGGCTCGTTCCCGGGGATGAGCGACGAGGAGAGCACGACGGTGTCGCCCGCCTTCAGCTTCACCCATTTGTGCTCGCGGGCTGCCATGAGCGAGAGCGCGCTGTACGGCTCGCCCTGGGAGCCCGTGCAGATGACGACCACTCGGCCCGGATCGAGCGAGTCGACCTCCTCGATGTCCACGACATCCTGGTCGGGGACATCGAGGATCCCCAACCGCCTGGCCGCGCCCACGCTGTTGTGCATCGAACGTCCGAGGAACGCCACAACGCGCTCGTTCGCCCGCGCAGCGTCCACAACCTGCTGGACGCGGTGGATGTGGCTGGAGAAGCACGCGACCACCACGATCGCCGGCGCCCGCGCGATGATCTCGCGCAGCACGGGGCCGACCGAGCGCTCGCTCTCGGTGCTGCCGGGCTCCTCGGCGTTCGTGGAATCCGACAACAGCAGGTGGACCCCCCGGGCGGCCTCCTCGGCCAGGCCCTGCAGGTCCGTGGGGCGGTGATCGATCGGGGTCTGGTCGATCTTGAAGTCGCCGGTGTGCAGGATCGTGCCGAACGGCGTGTCGATGGCCACGGCCATCCCGTCGGGGATCGAGTGCGTCACGTGCAGGAACCGCATCGTGAACGGGCCCGCGGTGGCGCCCTTACCTGGGACGGCCAGGTGCTCCTCGATCAGGTCGGTGACGCCGTGCTCCTCGAGCTTCCCCCGCAGGAGCTCGTGGGTGAACGCTGTCGTGTACACAGGCAGCCGGCCGAGCTCCTTCAGCAGGTAAGGCAGGGCCCCCACGTGATCTTCGTGGCCGTGGGTGAGGACGATCGCTTCGACACGATCGGTCTGTCCTCGCAGGTACTCGAAGTCCGGCAGCACGAGGTCGATGCCCGGCATGTCGCCGGAAGGGAACGACAAGCCGACGTCGACGATAAGGATGCGGCCGGCGAGCTCGACGCACGCCATGTTGCGGCCGACCTCGCCCACACCACCGAGGAAGACGACGCGGCAGGGACCGTCAGAGGAGACCGGCATCCTCCAGCGCCTTGCGGACCCGCTCCCGCTCCTCGGCGGTGGCGGGCACGAGCGGCAGGCGGGGCTCGCCAACCTGCCGGCCGACCATGCGAAGGGCGGCCTTGAGCGGGATCGGGTTCGACGTGACGAACAGGGCGTTGAACAGCGGCGAGAGCTCCTCGTGGATCTTGCGGGCGGCCGGCACGTCGCCCGTCTCGATCAGCTCGATCATCTGCCTGATCTGCGGACCGACCAGGTGACTCGCGACGCTCACGACCCCAACGGCCCCCAAGCACGCGTACCCGAACGTCGCCCAGTCGTCGCCCGAGTACACCTCGAAGCCCTCCGGGGCCTCGGCGATCAGCTTCGAGATCCCCTGGAAGTCGCCCGTCGAGTCCTTCACGGCCACGATGTTGGGATGCTCGGCGAGCCGGAGCAGTGTGTCGTGCTCGATGCGCGTCGCCGTCCGAGCCGGGATGTTGTAGGCGATGATCGGCAGATCGGTCGCGTCGGCGACGCTCTCGAAGTGCGCGACCAGGCCGCGCTGCGGGGGTTTGTTGTAATAGGGGGTGACCACGAGCAGGCCGTCTGCGTTGGCTTCCTCCGCGTCCCGCGTGAGTTCCAGCGTCTCGGCCGTTGAGTACGTGCCGGCGCCGCAGATCAGCTTGGCGCGGCCTCGGATCGCCTCCCCTACCGCCCGGAACAGTTCGGCCTTCTCTCGGCGAGTGAGCGTGGGTGACTCACCGGTCGAGCCGGCCACAACGATCGCGTCGGAACCGTTGTCGACCAGCCAGGAGGACAGCTTCTGCGCGCCGTCCACGTCGATCCCGTGATCGTCGCGGAACGGGGTCACCATCGCGGTGACGACCGAGCCGAATCGACCGGCCATGGAGTGGGCCTCCTTCCTCTGCCTTTGCCCTCTGCGTTCCTTGGGGGCGCCCGCGGGCGGGTTCCGGACGCGCCTATGCTAGCCGCCGATGCCACGCATCTACACGAAGACAGGAGACGACGGCACGACCGGGCTCCTGTACGGCGGCCGCGTCTCGAAGGCCGATCTCGTGACCGAGGCATACGGGACCACCGACGAGGTCGTGGCGGCTTTGGGGGTCGCCCGCGCGGTCGCGACCGCGACGGTCTCCGAGGAGCTGCTGGCCCTGCAGCGCGAGCTGTTCGTGGTGGGCGCGGACCTCGCGACCAACCCGTCCGAGCGCGGGAGGCTCGAGCCCGGGGTTTCGCTCGTCACGGCAGAGATGGTGGAGGGGCTGGAACGGCGGATCGACGAGGTCGTCGCCGACCATCCCCTACCGAACGCGTTCATCGTCCCGGGGGCCAACCCGGTGAGCGCGGCATCGGACGTGGCGCGCGCCGTCACCCGCCGGGCCGAGCGAGCGGTGGTGGCCCTGGAGCGCGCCGACCGCTCCGTGAACCCCGAGGTTCGGCGCTACCTCAACCGACTCTCGGATCTACTCTTCTGCCTGGCGCGCCGCGAGGCCGGCGAGTCGGAGCCCGCCAGCCGTTAGGCGTTCACCCTTCAACCGGCACGGGGGCCAGCGCGCCCCAGTTCTTGTCGCCGATCAGCAGGACGATCAGGCCGACCGTCGTTTCGTCGACGCCGTCCGAGAACGTGACGTCGAACGACACCTGCTCGCCATCCTGGATCGGGCCGGCGGTGGCGATCGTGGCGTCGCTCCGTGTGCCGTCGCCGAGGATCGCGTACAGACCCGGGGCTCCGAGGCGGGCGCCCGAGCCGTTGTCGATCTCGAGGGTCCCCGCGCTGCCGTCCATCGAGAAGCGGATGTCGACGCCCCTCCAGGCGAATCCGAACTCCCCCGGCTCGAAGGGGACATCACCGGTGTCCACCGAGGGTGGAGCGCTGGCGCTCGACGGTGGCGTGGGTCCGGTCGGGGGCTGTGTGTCGCCGGTACAACCCCCAAGGACTGCGACGATGGCGAGCAGCGCGAACAGGCGGCGGGCACCCACGGATGCGGGATGATACGCGAACCGTCCGGCAGGGAGGCCCCAACTGAAGCAGCTCGAGCTCCGCAGGCACGCGCGGCGCGACCCCAAGGCCGATCGCCTCTCGATCGAGGGGCGCATCCAGGCCGAGGACGTAGGTCGCGCCGCGCGCGCCACGACCTACGGCGCTGTGTTCACGTCTCCGGCCGAGCGGGCGGCCGAGACCGCCGCCTGGTTCCTGCGTGGCGCAGGTCAGCAGCTGCCCGAGCACGGCGTGGTTCCCGGGCTCGCCGGTCAGGACGCATCGGGAGGCAGCCCCGAAGGGATGGCAGCCGGCGTCCGCGCGCTCCTCGATCAGGTCGACGCCGGTGCGCGCGCGCTGGCGTTCAGCCATACGCCGTTCGTCGAGCGGGCTGCGTTCGGTCTCACGGGGAGCGAGGTCGATCCGATGGGCGAGTGCGAGGGCATCCTGGTCACCCTGCACGACGACGGTTCGCTGACCGTGGACGAGATCCGACTCGGGTGAGCGACGTCATCTCCCACGTGCCGACAGCCTTCGCCCTCGGCTTCGCGCTCGGCGCAGCACCCGGCCCGGTCCAGCTCCTGCTGCTCACCGAGACGGCCCGGCGAGGCTTCACCGGGGGCCTCCGGGTGATGCTCGGCGCCAACGGCATGCTGCTGGTGGTGATGGTGGCCCTCGCCTTCGGTTTCTCTGCCTTGCAGCCCGGAGCAACGCTCCTGGTCGTGTTGCGGGTGACCGGCGGTGCCTTCCTCGTGTGGCTCGGGGTTCAGGAACTCTTCACGTTGCGCCGTGAGGCCCGGTCGGGCCTCGACCGATCCTCGGTGCGGATCCGGTCGATCGGCCCGACCGCCCTCGGAGTCGTGGCCGTGGTGCTGAACCCGGGCGCGTGGATCTTCTTCGCCACGACCGCCGCCTCCGTCGCAGCCGATGCTGCGGCAGACGGCGGTCGCCCGGCCGCGCTGCTCGCGGCTCTCTCGATGACCGCTGGCGTCTCCGTGTCCGATTCGCTGTTCACCGTCCTCGGCAGCGGCGGGCGGCGATACCTCGGCGACAACGGTCTCCGCGCCATCCGGGCGCTGCTCGCCCTCCTGCTCTGCGCGATCGGCATCGCCTTCGTCGCACAAGGACTGGGCTCGGGGTGAGTAGTCTGACTCGGACTACTTGCGTGTTCAGAAGACGAAGCCGAACCACGGGGCCGGGTCCCACGCGAACATCGCGTCCGCCCGCGCCAGGGCTCCCGCGTCAGCCTCGCGGACCTGTTGCGCTCGCTGTAGCTGCCGGAACGACGATCCCCCGAGGTATGCGGCTCCCAGCGCAGCCACGTCGCAGTCGATCTCGGGCTCGGCATCAGTGCGGTGGCACACACCCTCGCCACCCTCCACGGTCAGCTCATAGCTGCCCGAGGTCTCGGGCCGGAAGGGATCCTCCACGGCGAACACCAGACGTCCATCCGCCGGATACCGGCGTGCGCCGAGCGCGGCCGGGATATCGACGATCCGCACCCAGATCCCATCGGAGACCGAGAAGCGCAGCCGCCGAGGCTCCTGGACCAACCAGAGCACGGTCTCGTCCGGGGGGCGATCCCACGCCTTGACGGTGGCGATCAGGTCCACATCGAACAGGTACCGCCACAGGGCCGCCTCGGCGCCCGCGGTGGCGAAGATCATGTTCTCCACCTTCAGCTCGTTGGTTGGCACGCCGTGGGCCCAGTCGTGCTTGACCTTGTAGACGGCGTATCCGTCCGGCACGCCCGAGTTGTCGACGTGCACAGCGAAGAACGGTGGTTCGTCCTCGTCCTTCTTCCGCTTGTGGAAGAGCCACTCCCACCAGCGGTCGTCCATCGCGATCATGCCCGGCCGCGTTGCGGCTGCGGCTTCGTACGCCGGTCGCATCAGTGGGAGGGCCTCGTCCCGGGGCAGCAGCAACACCCGCCCGGGCAGCTCGACACCCGAGACGAACGCGGAACGGTCGGTGGGCATCTCCATCTCGGCGCAAAGGGACGCCATGCCGTAGCCGAAACGGCCGTAGATCGGTGACTCCGAGGCCCACAGGTACGCGAGCGGTTCCGCTCGCTCGGCGGCCTGGTCGAGCAACGCGGCCATGAGCCGCGTGTTGATCCCTCGCCTCCGGTGAGAAGCGAGCACGCCGACCGCCGTCACTCCCGGCGCGGCGACGGAACCCCCTGGGACGGTGAAGCGGGTCGTGCAGGCCCCGGCGGTTCCGACGAACCTGTCGTCATCCACCGCCACGAAGTAGCGGTCGGGCTCGGCGATGAGGCTCTCGTGCTGGAGCTCTTCCTCGTTGCCGTCCCCGTGGAACGCGAGATCCAGCGTCTGCATGAACGCCGCAAGCTCGTCGGGCTCGATCGAGCGGATCGTGATGTCGTCCATCGCGCGCCGGAGCCTACCCGACCGCCGGCGCCTCCAGACCTTCGAACACGTCCGCCAGGGCCCGCTCGCCGGGCGCGCGCTCCGGCCAGGCCTGGACGAACGTTTCCGTCGAGTACACGCGCTCCTCGACGTCGGGAGGGAAGTCCGTGTCGTTCGCCTTGGTGCGGTGCTCCTTCACGGCGGCCCGCTTGCGCTCCCAGACTTCCGAGCAGTCCACGACGACCGCGATCGTCTCGTCAGGCACGCCGCGGGGCTGGTAGAGCTGCGTCGGGTCGAACGCCGGCATCCCCCGTTCGACCAGCATGCGGTTGAACTCCCCGATCGCGGCCTCCGGCAGGCCGACGTGCAGCAGGCGGCGGAACCCGTCGTGCCCTTCCTCGCGCAACAGGTGGAACGCTGCCGAGGTCGCCTCGCCCACGCGGATGTGGTCGGGGTGACCGGTGATCCCATCGGAACCGAACGTCACCACGACGTCCGGGCGATCCTCGCGGAGGATGACGGTGATCCGCTCCACCAGCTCGTCGAACGGCACGTCCTCGACCGCGTGATCGGGGTAGCGCAGGAACTCCAGGCGGTCGGGCTCGCGATCGAGGGCGCGCCAGCCGGCCGCGTCCTCTGCCTCTCGCACGGCGCCCAGGGTTTCCGGCGTGGCAAGCGAAGGGTCGGAGATCATGCCACGCTCGCCCGAGGTGGCGAGCACGGCTACCAGGTGGAACTCGGGGTCGTCGGCGTGCAACGCCGCCGTCCCGGTGACGCCGAACGCGTCGTCGTCGGGATGCGCGACCACCACCGCCAGACGGCGGCTCACGACCCCTCGAGCAGCGGCTCCAGCCCGAAGGTGAGGCCGGGCCGGGAACCGACGGCCCGTATCGCCATCAGCACTCCGGGCATGAACGACGCGCGGTCGGTGGAGTCGTGCCGGATCGTGAGGGTCTGGCCAGGTCCGCCGAAGATCACCTCCTGGTGGGCGAGCAGGCCGGGCAGCCGAACCGCATGGACGCGGACGCCATCCACCTCGGTGCCGCGCGCGCCGGGGTGACCCTCATCGCCTGCGGGCGGCCTCCACGTCCCGGCGCGCGCGGCCGCCACGCGCCGGGCGGTGGCGATCGCCGTGCCGCTGGGGGCGTCGGCCTTCCCGTCGTGGTGCAGCTCGATCACCTCAGCCGCATCGAAGTGCTGGGCGGCTTCCTCGGCGAACCGCATCATGAGCACCGCCCCGATCGCGAAGTTCGGGACGACGATCGCGTTCGCGTGGCCGCGCTCGGCCCGCGCGCGGATCTCCTCGAGTCCCTCGGGCGTGATGCCGGTGGTCCCGACGACGACGTGAACGCCGTGCGCGAGGCACCACTCGACGGTCCCCAGCACCGCAGAGGGGTGCGTGAAGTCGACCGCCACCTCCATCGACGTTCCCCGCAGGCCTGCGCCATCAGGAAGCTCCGCGAGAGACGGCACGACCGGGACACCTTCCACCAGGATCCCGGCGTGAGCCGGGTCGACGGCAGCCATGAGGTCGAGGTCAGCCTCGGCGGCCACCGCGCCGCACACCTCCCCGCCCATCCGACCGCCCGCTCCGAGCACGCCTACCCGGATCACCCTGGGGCCTTCCGGAGGGCGCCGTCACCGAGCGGGCCGAGCACGGTGAGCGTCATCGGTCGCGACAGTACCCGGTGGGCGACCCTGTGCGCATCCTCGAGCGTGACCCGATCGACGCGCCGCAGGATCTGGTCGACCGTCAGGATCTCTCCCTGCGCGATCTCCGACTTGCCGAGCCGGCTCATCCGCCCACCGGGATCCTCGAGCGCCAGCACCATCGAGCCCTTCACGTGACCCTTCGCTCGCTCGAACTCCTCCTCGGTGATGCCGCCGTCGCGCACGTCGTCGATCTGCGCCCGCATCAGACCGATCACCTCGGCCGCTCGCCCGGGGGTGGTGCCGGCGTAGGCCGTGAACATGCCCACCTCCGCGTACTGCGCGTGATAGCTGTAGACGCTGTAGGCAAGCCCGCGCTTCTCCCGGATCTCCTGGAAGAGCCGCGAGGACATCCCTCCCCCCAGCGCGACGTTCCCGATGAGGAATGCGAACCGATCGGGGTCGGTGCGCGGCAAGCCGTTCGTTCCGAGACAGATGTGCGCCTGCTCGGTCTTGCGCCGCCGCACCAGCCGACGCCCGGATGGCAGTGGCTCCGTGGCCGATCCGCTCCGCAAGGTCCAGGCGCTCGGGCGTCCCGCTCGGATCGGCCGTCCGGTGTCCATCCGGCCGCGCAGCAGGGCGAGCAGATCCTCATGCCGCACGTTCCCAGCAGCCACGACGACCAGGTGCGCGGGCACGTAGTGCCGATCGTAGAAGCGCTTGACCGACCCGCGCGTCGCCGCCCCGATGGTCTCGATCGTCCCGAGGATGGGCCGACCGAGTGGGTGCTCCGGCCAGAGGGTCTCGGTGAAAAGGTCGTGCACAACGTCTTCGGGCGAGTCCTCGTGCATGTGGATCTCCTCGAGGATCACCTGGCGCTCGGCGTCGAGGTCGGCCGCGCGCAACACCGAATGCTGCAGCATGTCGGCCAGGTGATCGACCGCCATCTCCAGGTCGCGGTCGAGCACGCGCGCGTGGTAGCACGTGTACTCCTTCGCGGTGAACGCGTTGATGTCGCCGCCGACGGTATCGAACGCCTCCGCGATGTCCAGGGCCGAGCGCCGCCGCGTCCCCTTGAACAGCAGGTGCTCGAGGAAATGGCTGGAGCCGCTGATCGCGGGACGCTCGTCCCGCGATCCTGCCAGGACCCAGAAGCCGATCGATACGGAGCGGACGCTCGGCATCCTCTCCGTGACGACCCGCAGTCCCGAGTCGAACTCGGTCCGCTGGATGGGCATCGGCGTCGGTTGTCGCCTAGCTTCCGCCGCCTGGCTCCGGATCGCGGAACCGGCGACCCTGCCTTTGATCGCCACCGCGATCGCGATCGCGGCCTCGATCGCCTCGGTCACGGCCGCGACCGCCGTCCCGAGGACGGCGATCCCCGCCCGTCTCGTCGACCTGTCCCTCCGGGATCGCCCACTTGTCCCCGAGCGGCTTCAGGCTGATCTTGCCCTGGGAGTCGATGTCCTCGACCAGCACGGTGAGCGTGTCGCCCTCGCGGACGGCCTCCTCGACCGACGATAGGCGCTTGCCTCGTCCCAGCTTCGAGATGTGCACGAGCCCGTCACGTCCCGGCACCAGGTTGACGAAGGCTCCGAAAGTGGTGGTCTTCACCACGGTTCCCTCGTAGGTCTCGCCCTGAAGGACCGGGCGCGGGTTCGCGATGTCGTCGATCATCCTCGCGGCCTCATCGGCGCCCTCGGCCCCGACGGTCGAGCCGATCAGCACCGTGCCGTCGTCCTGGATGTCGATGTCGGCCCCGGTGAGCGCGATGATCTCGTTGATCTTCTTGCCCTTGGGCCCGATCACCTCGCCGATCTTGTCCACGGGGATCTGGATGGTGATGATGCGCGGCGCGTAGGGGTTGACCTCCTCGCGCGGGGCCGGGATCGCGGCCTCCATCACGTCCAGGATCTGCATCCGGGCCTCGCGCGCCTGCGCCAGCGCGCCCGCCAGCACCTCGGCCGGCAACCCGCTCACCTTCATGTCGAGCTGGATCGCCGTCACGAACTCGCGCGTGCCGGCGACCTTGAAGTCCATGTCGCCCAGGGCGTCCTCGGCCCCCAGGATGTCAGTGAGCGTCACGAACTTCCCATCGTCGGCGATCATGCCCATGGCGATCCCGGCCACCGGCGCCTTGATCGGCACACCGGCGTCCATCAGCGACAGGGTCGAGCCGCAAACGCTCGCCATGGACGTGGAACCGTTCGAGGAGAGCACGTCGGAGACCAGGCGGAGCGCGTAGGGGAATTCCTCATCGGACGGGATCACGGGGATGAGCGCCCGTTCGGCGAGCGCGCCGTGGCCGATCTCCCGTCGACGAGGTGAACCAACGCGGCCCGTCTCGCCGGTGGAGAACGGCGGGAAGTTGTAATGGTGCATATACCGCTTGCCGTCCTCGAGGTCGAGCGTGTCGATCATCTGCGTCATCCGCAGCATGCCGAGCGTCGTCACGTTCAGGACCTGGGTGTCGCCGCGCTGGAACAATCCCGTGCCATGCGCCCGGGGCAGTACCCCGACCTCGGCCGAGAGCGGCCTGATCTCCGTCGGCGTCCGGCCGTCCAGACGAACACCCTTGTCGATGACCCGACGCCTCATGACCTTCTTCTCGAGGGCCTTCCACGCGGCCGGGAACTCGCCGGCCCGCGCCGCGAACGCCTCCTCGCCGAGCGTCGCGGACAGGTGCGCCTTCGCCTCCTCCTTGACCGAGTCGAAGCCCGCCTTCCTCTCCTGCTTGTCGGCAACGATCGCCGCCTCGAGCTTGTCGGCGAACCCGCCGTACAGGGCATCCCACAGGTCGGGACCGTAGAGCGGGTGCGGCTCGAAGTCGTCCGACTTCACGCCTACCTGTGCCAGGAACTCCTCCTGGAACGCGATGATCTCGGCGATCTCTCGCTTGGCGGCCTCGAGGCCCTGAGCGACGTTCTCCTCGGTCGGCGCGGTCGCGCCGCTCGCGATGAGCTTCCAGGCAGCGGCGGGCGCCTCGCCCTCGATCATCAGGATGTCGACGCCGCCTTCGGCGTTCTTCGATCCGGCCACGACGATGTCGAACGTGCCCTCCTCGATCTGCTGGAGGGGCGGGTTGGTGACCCACGTGCCGTCGATCAGGCCCATGCGGACGGCGGCGACCGGGCCGTTGAACGGCAGCCGCGCAAGGCTCACCGTGAGCCCGGCCGCGTTCATGGCCGGGATGTCGTACGGGTTCTCGCCGTCGACGCCCAAGATCGTGACGATGACCTGGACCTCGTCGCGGTAGCCCTCCTTGAAGGTCGGGCGGAGCGGCCGGTCGATCAGGCGTGCGGTGAGGATGGCCGTCTCCGACGGCCGACCCTCGCGCCGGAAGAAGCTGCCGGGGATCTTCCCGGCCGCGTACATCCGTTCCTCGACGTCGATCGTGAGCGGGAAGAAGTCGATCCCCTCGCGGGGATCGGAGCTCACGCAGGTGGCGAGCACCTGCGTCTGTCCGTACGTCGCGACGACCGCGCCTTGGGCGAGCTTCGCGAGCTTGCCGGATTCGAGCGTCAGATCTCTGGCGCCGATCTGGCGGGATAGCGTGGTGACCATTCCGGTCGTTCCTCTCTTGTAGCGGCGTGGGCTCGTTCCCGCGCTCTTCGTGTGGAGGGGTTCGGCCGGTTGTCAGTGGTGAACCTCCGGTGTGCGTTACCGGAAGCTCGCGACTGAGAACCGACCGCTTCGGGACCCGCCCTCCGGTGGGTCCTGGATCAGCGTGGGCCCTTGGGCATCACCTCTC
>Ga0247727_10014456_pt1 | contig 13116 bp, 11 predicted proteins | sample WisWelCaveWW1625_FD_202498 | JGI IMG/M metagenome (GOLD analysis project Ga0247727, IMG submission 202498) | Biofilm microbial communities from Wishing Well Cave, Virginia, United States - WW16-25 | ecosystem: Environmental > Aquatic > Deep subsurface > Groundwater > Cave microbial mat | place...
TCCCGTCGATGATCGGCCGGAACTCCTCGCGCCCGAACATCTGGATCGCGCGCTTGTCGGTGCCGGAGAAGCGCTGGCGCTTGCCCACGCTCTCGCGCACCTGCTGGATCGCGTCCTTCTCGAGCGAAGGCGTCACGGCGCTGAACACCAGCACGCTCGAGTAGCGCGTGTCCCAGAGATCCCCCGCGGTCGAGTACGGGATGAACGCGCACTCGTCGTCGCTCGTGAAGTAGTTGCTCATCTGCATCTTGCGGTCCATGCTGCCCACGACCGTGAAGCGCATGCCGTCGATGCGGATCGTCTCTCCCACTGCGGGGCGGCCCTGGAAGAGCTTTTTTCGGAGTTGCGAGCCGAGGAACACCACACGCCGGCGCTCGACGTAGTCCTCCGGGCTCAGCCAGCGGCCGTCGCTCGGGCGCTCGTTGCGGATCTCGCCGTAGACTGGCTCGACGCCGCGCACCGCCGTGTTGGCCGCGGAGTTCGCGTAGGAGATCTGCCGCCACTGCACGGTCTCCATGCTGATCTGCTTGACCAGGCTGGCCTCGGCCTCGATCAGGTCGCGGTCGGCCTTCTCGAAGCGGACCTTTCGCCCCGCCCGCTCGCCGCCCGCCTGCTCGCTGGTCTGGCCCGGCCACGCCACGACGGCGCTGCGGCCGAAGGCGTCGAAGGCGTGCGTGAGGATGCGGCGGAAGCCTGAGCCGTAGGCGATCAGCACCGTCACCGCTACGATGCCCCAGACGATCCCCAGCATCGTGAGCGCGCTGCGAGTGCGGTGGCGCGTGATGTTGGCCCAGCTCTGGGCCACGAGCTCGCGGAGCACGCTAGCCCCCCGCCTCGTAGCGCAGCGCCTCGATCGGGTCGATCGAGGCGGCGCGCCGCGCTGGGTAGACGGCGGCGAAGAGCGCCACGGTCCCGAGCAGCCCGAAGGCGAGCAGGCCGGACGACAGCGTGGGCAGCAGGCCCGCGAAGAACTGCGGCATCGGGATCAGGTTCACGAGCGCGCACAAGCTGTACGCGACCGCGAGCCCGACTCCACCGCTCACGAACACCACGAGCAGCGTCTCGACCACGAACTGCCGCACGATCGAGCCGCGGGTGGCGCCGAGCGCCTTCCGGATCCCGATCTCGCGCGTGCGCTCGCGCACCGCCACCAGCATCACGTTCATCACCCCGATCCCGCCGATGAACAGCGTCGCGATGCCGACCGCGCCCAGGAAGTACTTCATGCCGTCAGTCATGGTCCGGAAGGCTTTCGCTTCCTCGACCGTGTCCCAGATCTTGGCCGCCTCCTCGTCGCGCGGGTCGAAGGAGTGGATCCGCGCGAGCGCGCGCCGCAGCTCGGCTTTGCACGCCTCGTGGTCTGCCACGGAGCGCGGGGCGACCAGCAGCCGGTCGACCGAGTGCGCCAGGGATGGCGGCTTGTTCGGGAAGTCCTGCAGGATCGTGCTGAACGGCAGGAACAGCTTGCTGATGTCGCGCCCGTCGTAGCTCGAGTCCTGCTCCTTGTGCGCCATCACGCCCACGATCGTGTAGGGGAAGTCGCCGATGCGAACGGTCTCCCCCATCGCCTCTCGGCTGCCGAAGAGCTGCTTCTTCGCGTCGCTGCCGATGAGCGCCACGCGCCGCACCGCCTTCTCGTCGCCCCAATCGGGGTAGCGGCCCTCGGCCACCTGGATCGAGCGGATCCAGGCGAACTCCGGCAGACCGCCCGTGATCGTGAGCATGCCGCTGTTGTAGGCGCTGCGCACGGAGGCGTTCTGGCCGAGCTCGGGCATCACGTAGCCGCAGGACGGGGCCTGGGGCTGGACCTTCAGGTGGTCGGTCGCCGTCCATTGGATGCGGCGCCCGGCACGCAGCCCGCCCGCCTGGAGGCTGGTGCGCCCGGCGAAGACGATCATCACGTCCTTGCTGAAAGCCGAGGCCACCTTGGCCTGGCCCACGCGCAAGCCCTCTCCCGCGGCGACCATCAGGGTGATCGACACGATGCCCCACGCGATGCCGAACATCGTGAGCAGCGTGCGGAGCTTGTGCGCGAAAAGGGTCCGCAGCGTGTCTCGGAAGAGGTCAGACCAAATCATGTCAGCGGGACTCCGTCCTCGCGTTCCGTTCGCAGGCCCGGACGGAGTCCCGCTTTCTGGACCGATCTTGCCACGTGTGCCGGCTCCTCAAGAGGGATCCTCGAAGGGGCGCGTCCACGCTTACTTCCTTGTTCTGGGGGGTGCTGGGCACCCCCCAGACCCCCCCGTGAACGCGGCCTACTGCAGGACAACCTTGTCGCCTTCCTTCACGCCCTCGACGAGCTCGGCCTTGACGCCGTTCGAGATCCCGAGCTTGACCGCCACCTTGCGCTTGCCGCCCTCGCCTTTCGGGTCGGGCACCTCGAGCGAGGGCTTGCGTTCCTTGTCGTAGAGGATCGCGGATTCCGGGATGGTGAGGATGCCCTTCTTCTCTTCGAGGATCACCTCGGCGTTCGCGGTCATGTTGGTCTTGAGCTCGCCGCCGCGGTTGAGGAGCGCACCTCGAACGTGGTCACGTTGTCCTTCTCGACACCGAGCGGGGAGATCTTGGTGACCTTGCCCTCGAACGCCTTCTCCTTGAAGGACTCGACGACGATGCGCGCGCGCTGCCCGAGGTAGACCCTGCCGATGTCCGCTTCGTCGACCTTGCCGAGCACGTACACCTCGCTCACGTCGCCGAGCGTCATCACGAGCGTCGCCTGTGACCCGAGCACCAGGATCGAGCTGACGGCGTCGCCCACCTCCACGTCGCGCGACAGCACCAGGCCGTCCATCGGGCTCGTGATCGTGGCGTAGCGGAGGTCAGTCTGGGCGCGTTCGAGCGAGGCCCTGGCTTTCTCCACCTCGGCGCGGCTCACCGCGGCCTGGCTCTTTGCCGCGGTCTGCTTGTTGATCCCCATCTGCCAGGCCTTGTCCGCGTCCTCGAGCAGCGAGGGCGCGATCAGTCCGTCGGCGTAGAGCTTGCGGGCGCGCTCGAGCGCCGACTTCAGGAACGGCAGGTCCGGCCCCTCGGCCTCGATCTTGTTGCGCTCCCACGCCGCGTGCGCCGCGAGCAGGTTGGCGCGCGACTCTCGGACGCTGGCCTCGAGCAGCTCCTTGTCGAGCTGCGCCAGCACCTGGCCTTCCTTGACGCGGTCGCCGTAGTGCACGAGCAGGCGCTCGACGATGCCGCTCGCCTTCGACTTGATCTGGACCTTGGTGAGCGGCTGGATCTTGCCGGTGGCCACTACCGACCGCGCGAGGTCGCCCTTCTCGACCGTGGCCAGGCGAGAGGGGTCGAGCGTCTTGCCGTTGCTCCGCGCGGCCATGACACCGAAGACGGCCAGGACGACGACCGCCACGCCCACGAGACCCAGGCGCCGGTTGCGCTTCCTGTGGCCGTTCCCGTTACCGTTCGCCATCCTCACTCCATTTCGTTGAATCGAGCTCGATACACCAAGCTCCACCGCCTTCTACGCGCGGCAGGCCACCCGGGTTCACGGAACTGCCCGGCGGCGGGCGATAATGCGCGCTCATGGACAGCGATCTGGTCCGGCGCCTCCCCAAGACCGACCTCCACGTCCACCTCGACGGCTCGCTCCGGCTCGCGTCGGTCATCGACCTCGCGCGCGAACGCAAGTTGGCCCTGCCCTCTGAGACGCCCGAGGGGCTCCAAGCGTTGGTTTTCCGTCCGCGCTACGCGAGCCTGGCCGAGTACCTCGAGGGATTTCGCTACACCGTCGCCGTGCTTCAGGACCAAGAGGCGCTCGAACGGGCGGCCTTCGAGCTCTGCGAGGACTGCCAGGCTGACGGCGTGCGCTACGTCGAGGTGCGCTTCGCCCCCCAGCTCCACGTCGGGCCTGGCTTCGAGGTGCCGGCCGTCGTGCGGGCGGTCGACCGCGGGCTGCGCCGCGCGAGCGCGGCATTCAACGCCCGGCCCGAGGTCGCGGGAGGACACGAACCCCCGTTCGCCGCCGGCATCCTGCTTTGCGCGATGCGCCACTTCCGGCCCGAGTTCTCGGCCGGCTTCCGGCGCTTCTTCGAGACGCTGCCCGAGGCGTCGGAGCGCGAGATCCACGCGGCGGCGAGCCTCGAGGTGGCGCGTGCGGCCGCCAGGCTCCGGAACGAAGAAGGCCTGCTGGTAGTCGGGATCGACCTCGCCGGCCAGGAAAAAGGCTACCCGGCGGAGGACCACGCCAAGGCCTACCAGATCGCGCACGAGGCCTTCCTGGGCAAGACCGTCCACGCGGGAGAGGACTACGGGCCCGAGTCGATCTTCCAGGCGATCGGCGACCTGCATGCCGACCGCATCGGGCACGGCACCTGGCTATTCGACGAGACCAAGATCACGAGCCCCCGCATCCGCGACCGCAAGCGCTACGTCGAGAACCTCGCGGAGTTCATCGCCGACAAGCGCATCACGATCGAGGTCTGCCTGACCTCGAACCAGCAGACGGTGCCGGAGCTCAGCGCGGACCTGCGGCGGCACCCGTTCGCGGAGATGCGGCGGCGGCGGCTGTCGACCACCTTCTGCACGGACAACCGGCTCGTTTCGCACACGACCGTGAGCCACGAGATCGCCCGCGCCGTGGAGGCCTTCGCGCTCACCCCGCAGGAGGTCCGCGACAGCCTGATCTACGGCTTCAAGCGCAGCTTCTTCCCGGGCAGCTACCTCGAGAAGCGCGCCTACGTGCGCCAAGCGATCAACTTCGCGAACCGCCTGCTGGTCGACGCGGGCCACGGACCGTTCGGGCCGTCGCCAACCTAGCGGGGGCTCGGGGGGCGCTCAGCATGCCCCGTTCGCGTCACCACCGGTGAAACGCGGGGTGGCCTTCGGGCACGGCGACGAAGACACCGCGGCAGGTCGCGGTCGTCTGCCCCGACGCCTCGAGCGTGGCTTCGACGGTGGCCCGCGAGCCCTTCGACTCGACCACCCGCGCACGCAACGTGAGCGGGCCGATCGACGGCGTCACGCGCAGCAGCTTGACGTGGAACTCGGCGGTGACCGTCGACGGAAGCGTGTCGCCGCCCGCCCGGCGCATCAGGTGGAGCGCGGCTGCCCAGTTGCTGTGGCAGTCGAGCAGCGCCCCCACGATGCCGCCGTTGACGGCGCCTTCCCACGCCTCGTGGTGGGCTTCGGGCATCCACTCGGCGCGCAGGCCCTCCGCGTTCTCGAAGCTGCGAATGCGCAGGCCCTTCGAGTTCGCCGGGCCGCAGCCGAAGCAGCGGTTCCGTGGCGCATAGCGCTCCTGAACGGATCGGGCGTCGCTCATGCCGCTCTCCTGTGTTTCGCATGGTAGCGGAGCTCGTCGCCCAGGCCGGATGACTCGAGCGCTCCTTGCAGGCGCAACAGCGCCTCGCGCGCCTCGTCGCGCACCCCCTGCTCGGGATCGCCCGTGGCGCGCTGCAGGGCCGCCGCCGCCGGCTTCGCATTTGGCCCGATCCGGCCGAGCGCCCGCGCCGCGTGCGCGCGCACCACGCTGCTTGGGTCGGCGAGCGCGGCCGTGAGCGCCGCGACCGCGGGCTCGGCCGCCGGGCCGATGCGCCCGAGCGTGCGCGCCGCGCGCCAGCGACGCCCGTCGTCCTCGCTGCCCAGGGAGCGAACCAGCTCGGGCACCGCGGACTTCGCGGCCGGCCCGATACGCGCGAGCGCTCCCGCCACGACCGCGTTCGTCTCGCCGCGCCCGAGTGCTTGCACCAGCTCGCCCACGGCCGGCTCGGCCAAGGCACCCAGGTTGCCCAGGCTCCACGCCGCGAATGCCGCGACGTAGCGATCGGGGCTCGAAAGCGCCGCCGCGAGCACCGGCACGTCGGCCGCGGTGGGACCGATCCGAGCGAGGGCCTGGGCGGCCGCGGCCCGCACTTCCTCGCCCGGGTCGGCGAGAGCCTCGAGCAGCCGAGGCACGGCCGTGCGCGAGCCGATGCCGCCGAGCGCCCGCGCGCTCGCGGCGCGCACGCCCGCCGCGGCATCCTGCCGAAGCCGTCGCGCGACGGGTTCGGCAAAGGGCGAAGCCGCGGGTCCCGCCCCTCCAAGCGCCCAGGCCGCGGCCTGCCGCTCGGAGGTCTCGCCCTGCTCGAGCTGTGCCACGATGGCGGCGACGGCCGCACGCTCCGGCACGCCCTGCCGCGTCTCCAGCCAGCGCGCGGCCTTTCGCGCGCCCGGGTCCTGACGACGCTCGAGCGCCTTTCGCAGTGTCAGTGGATCGGACTCCGCCTCCGCGAGCAGGCCGCTCGCGCGCAGGGTGTCGGCCACGAGCATGGCGCCATACGGGCTCAGGTGGTCGTAGTCGAGGAACGCCCCCAGCCCGGCACGTGCGATCGTCGGTAGCAGGTCGAGGCACTGGAGCTGCTCGGCGCGGCAGAAGTCCGCGATCCTCTGCTGCACGACGGGCGCCCCGGCGCCGGGCTCCAGCTGGAAGCGGAACGGAAAGACCACGAGCGCGAGCGACGCTCCGTCGGCCTCGACCTCGCGCCGCAGCGTCCGCACCTCCTCGAAGAAGCGCTCGAGCGCCTCGCGCACGCGCGGCGCGTCGGGCTCCGCGAAGAGCCGTTCCACGGATTCGATCTCGCGGCCCTCGGCGTTCAGCAGCAGCCGCACGAGCGCCGAGCGGTCGTAGAGCCGCGCCAGCCAGCGCGGGGGCCGCTCGAGGTTGTTGTGAAGCTCCGGGATGTCGTTGAGGCAGACCGCGAGCAGCGCCTGGTCGGGACGATACGCGCGCGCGATCCTCTGCCAGGCGGTGCGCTGCTGGCGTGTCGACCAGCCCCAGAGCGCGACGCTCATGACTTCGGCGCGACGGCCCTCGGCCGCGAAACGCGCCTCGAGCAACTGCGGGTACGCCTCCTGCGGCTGAAGCTCCGCGCCGAGCGTCACGCTGTCCCCGAGGATCGCGATCCGCGTGACGCCCTCGGGTTTCTGCCGCGTCCGCGTGCGGTCGCGCAGCCCGTCGCCGTTGAACTCCTCCCACGGCGGCCAGCCGACGCCGTCGGACTTCATCACGTAGAAGCCGCCGGGCATCTTGTCGTCCCAATCCCAGATGTAGTCGGCGACCTCGGCTCGCGCTTGACGGCGCTTCTCGACGAGCCGCGCCACCCCCTCGAGGAGGGCGAGGAAGAGCGCGCTCGCGCCCAGGGCGAGCGCCAGCTTGGCGGCGAGGTCGCGTCTCGTCACAGACCAAGCTTACCGCGCGAAAGCTTGCTTGGTGGCGGCGCTTCGTTGCCTCGACGCGGTCGTTCTTGTATAGTTCTCCGTCGCGCGGGGCGTTGCTGCGCACCCCCTGGCCCGCTAGCTCAAATGGTAGAGCAAGAGACTCTTAATCTCTGGGTTCATGGTTCGAGTCCATGGCGGGTCACCATTCACGGCTGTGGCATGACGCCCTGTCCGCCCGGCGCGGTCACGGCGTAGGAGGGGTATGCGGAAGCACTTCCAGCTGCTGGCGAGCACGGCCTTGCTCGCCGCGGCCTTCGGGCCGCAGCTCCGCGCGGCCGAGTTCGACCACTCGAGCTTCGACGCGCTGCTCCGCGCGCACGTGGCCGCCGGCATGGTCGACTACGACGCCTTCCAGGCGTCGCCCGCGTTCCCGAAGTACTTGGGCGCGCTCGCAATGGCCGATCCCGCTTCCCTCGCTGACGAGGAGCGGCTGGCCTACTGGATCAACGTCTACAACGCCTACACGATCCAGTTGATCAACGAACATGCGGAGCGCAAGTCGATCCGCAACATCAACAAGACCCTCGGTATCGCCGCCAAAGGCCCCTGGCACGAGAAGCTCGTCAAGGCGGGTGGCAGCGTCTACCACCTCGACAACGTCGAGCACGACATCATTCGAAGGCAGTGGCGCGAGCCGCGGATCCACTTTGCTCTCGTGTGCGCAGCGATGGGCTGCCCCACGCTGCGGAGCGAGGCGTACACGGGGGCAAAGCTCGAGCAGCAGCTCGCCGAGCAGGCCCGCGCCTTCCTGATCGAGACGCCCGAGAAGAACCGCGTCGACGCCGCAACGGGCACGGTCCACGGCAGCCTGATCTACGTGAAGTACTACCGCGAGGACTTCGGGTCGACGGACGCGGCGATCGGCCGCTACCTGGCCCAGTTCCACGCCGACGGCCCCGAGAAGCGGCTGCTGCTGTCGGGCCGGTTCAAGCTGGTCGAGACGCCCTACGACTGGACCCTGAACAGCCAGGAGCAGGCGAAAGCCCTGGCGGCCGGCACGGTGAAGCCGTAGCCTCCGCCTCGGCGGACCGATCGGCTAAAAAGCGCTGCGCAGCCGCATTCAGTGTGACTCGCTCACGGGTCGTCGGTCGTTTATAATGGGCGGGCTCTCGAGTCACACCTGACCCAGGCCGTCACTCGCGTGAGCTCAGCTGCTTCATTCATAGAACCGGTCCAGGAGGTTACTTTGCCGAAGCCGCGCCAACGGTCAATCAACGTGGAGATCCAGTCGATCCGCCGGTCGCTCGTGTCGGTCGTGCGAGCGCTCGCGCGGCTCGGCCCCGCGCTCGAAGCGGGCACACGCGCCGCGCAGGGGCCAGCGCCACGCAGGCGGAAGCTGCGGCTCTCTCCAGCCCGCCGCGCCGCGCTCAAGCTGCAGGGCCAGTACATCGGCCACATGCGCATGCTTCCAGCCCGCCAGCAGGCGGCCGTGAAGGCGCTGCGCGTCAAGAAAGGCATCCGCCCCGCGATCCGGTACGCCAAGAGCCTCTCGCGAGGCTGACGACCCTGGGCGGCTTCGAGCCGCACGCACACGCCGGCGGTAGAATGTTCCGCCGATGTGCGGACGCTTCAACCAGACGGCGTCGGGTGAGGAGGTCGCCGAAGCGTTCTCGCTCGACGCCGCCCCCGAGCTCGCTCCCCGCTACAACATCGCGCCGACACAGCCCGTCGCCGTGGTCAGCCTGCAGCCGAAGACTGGCCGGCGCGGGCTCGCGCAGCTCAGGTGGGGCCTCGTCCCGCGCGATGCGCTGGGGAAGGAACGCGGCTTCATCAATGCCCGCGCCGAGACGGCGTGGGAAAAGCCGGCGTTCAGCGAGGCGTTCGCCGAGCGGCGCTGCCTGATTCCCGCCACCGGCTTCTACGAGTGGCAGAAGCTCGATGCGCGCCGCCGCCAGCCGTGGCTGATCCGCCTCGCCACCCCAGGGCCGTTCGCGTTCGCGGGGCTCTGGGAGCCGGCTGCCGCCGTACCGGGAGCCACGGCCAGCTGCACGATACTCACCACCGAACCCAACGAAGTCGCTCGGCCGATCCACGACCGCATGCCCGTGATCCTCGACCCTGCGGACTATGCGCGGTGGCTCGACGCTTCGGTCACGATCGCGGCCGAGCTGCGGTCGTTGCTCCGGCCGTTCCCCGCCGCGGCGATGGTGGCGTTCGCCGTCAGTAGCCGCGTCAACAATCCGGCCTTCGACGATCCCGGCTGCCTCACGCCGATCTGACGTCGGCCACACGCCGCACGCGGGCGGTCGCCTGAGGTAATCTGCCGTCATGACCGCTCGAGCCGGCCGATCCCGCCCGCGACCGCGGGTGAAGCTCAAGACACCGCCGCTGCTGTTCGAGAAGACCCAGGCGCTCTGCGACCGCATCCAGAAGAAGGTGGACGGGGCGTTCCTCTCCTACTGGACCTCGACGAGCGGCTCGGTCTGCGACAACGACGTGATGGCGCTGCAGGCGATCCTCGAGCCGCGCGGGCCGCAGGAACGGATCGCGCTGCTGGTGAAGTCGGACGGCGGGAGCGGGATGGCCTCGCTGCGGCTCGTCCACCTGTTGCGGCGCTACGCAAAGCGGCTCACCGTGATCGCCCCGCTCAACTGCGCCTCGGCCGCGACCATGCTGGCGCTCGGGGCGGACACGATCCAGATGGGGCCGCTGTCCTATCTCACCGCCGTCGACACCTCGCTCGAGCACGACCTGTCGCCGCTCGACCACACGAATCAGCTGGTGCCCGTGAGCAACGACGAGGTCGACCGCGTGATCCGGCTCTGGAAGGACACCGTCGGCCGCCGCGGCGACGGCGTCAACCCGTACCAGGAGCTGTACCGGTACGTCCACCCGCTGGTGATCGGCGCGCTCGACCGCGCGAGCAGCCTGTCGCTGATGTTGTGCCGCGAGATCCTGGGCTACCACATGCAGGACGCCCGCAAGGCTGAGCGCATCGCGCGCCGGCTCAACTCGTCCTACCCCGCCCACCAGTACCCGATCACGAGCCGCGAGGCACGCCGGCTCGGACTCAGGGTCCACGACATCCCCCAGGACCTCGACCGGCTGCTGCAGGAGCTGAACCTGCTCTACTCGGAAATGGGCCAGCGCGCCATCACCGACTACGACGAGGAGCACCACCACGACAACGAGATCACGAACATCCTCGAGGGCCGGGGCGCGCAGGTCCTCTACCAGGTGGAGAAGGACTGGCACTATCGCAAGGAAGAACGGCGCTGGGTCGCGATGAACGACGTCTCCTCGTGGTTCCGCTGCCGCATGCGCGACGGCCGGATGGTCAAGGACAAGCTGCACATCCGGTAGCCCGTTTTCGATCGTGGTGCGGCCTCCCTCGTGTCAGCGGCGAGGGCCGCCACTCTTCGGTCCGCTTGGAGGTGCTTCCCGGGGAAGGGCGGCTACCTCCACCCTCGCGTCGTTGAAGCAGGCGCCTTCCGAAAGGTCGGCGTGGTGGGCCGGGCAGAGCGCTGAGATCGTCTGACCATTGTCGCTGGTCTTGAGCCAGGCGCCCTTCAGCGTGCACACGACCCCGGCCGGCACCGCATCCGTGATCCGGAGCGATAGGCGCAGCTCTCCCAGGTCGTTCCACACCCGCACCCGCGTGCCGTCCTCGAGCCCGCGCACGCGTGCGTCCGCGGGATGCATGTCGAGGGCCGGCGCCGCGCGCCCGTCGACGCCGCCAAACGTGGAGGTGATGCGCTCGTCCGACGCGGGCGAGATCAAGCTGAGGGGATACTGCGACGTCACGGGTCGGAAGCCCGGCAGTCGCGCGGCGTACTTGCGTTCGAGATACGGCGAGCAGAGCTCCACCTTGCCCGACGCCGTCTTCGGAAAGACGTTGCCGAACAGGACCGCGTCGGCGCCGTCCACGGTCATGGCCAGCGCCCGGTCGGTGGGAATCCGGCTCGGCCGCATGCCCTGCAGGCGGGGATCGCCGGGGTCGACGGCGTCATCCATCAGCGCGGCATCGCTGGCCGTGAAGCAGGGATCCTGGAAGCCGAAGCGCGCCGCGAGCCGGCGGAAGATCTCGGTGTTGGGCAGCGCCTCGCCCTGGCGGGGCATCACCGGCTCCGCGCGCTGCAGCCAGTGGTGGCCGTAGGCCGGGAAGAGGTCGTCGTGCTCGAAGTGGCTGCACGCGGGTAGCACCACGTCGCAGAAGGCCATGCTGTCGGTCATCACCACGTCAGAGCCCACCACGAACAGGTCCTCGCGGCCGAGGCCGCGCCGGAGGCGGTTCTGGTCGGGATGCACGACGAGCGGGTTGTGGTTGTAGATGAAGACCGCCTGGATCGGCGGTGCCAGCCTCGGATCGAGGAGGTGGGCGCCCACGTCGACGATGTTGAGGGTGCGCGTGCCGGGCGGCACCAGGTCCGGGCGCTGGAGGCGCAGTGGAGTCTTGGGGAACGCGAACCCCGCTCCGTTGATGAGCCCGCCCCCGGGTATCCCGAACTTCCCGCAGAGCGCGGGCAGGGCGAAGATCGCGCGGATGCCGCTGCCGCCGTTCTGGTTGCGCTCGAGGCCGTTGCCGACGCTGATGGCCGCGGGCGAGATCGCCTGGTACCACCCGGCCAGCCGGCGGATGTCGGCCTCGGGGACGCCGCAGATCCCCGCGGCCACCGCCGCCGGGTAGCGGCGGGCCGCCGTCATGTAGTCCTCGAAGCCTTCCACGTGGCGAGCGATGAACGAACGGTCGAGCCCGCCTTCTCGCTCCAGCTCGACAGCGATCGCGAAGGCCAGCACCACGTCCGTGCCCGGGCGGAGCGCCAGGTGCAGGTCGGCCTGCTCGGCCACTTTGGTGCGCCGAGGATCCACGACCACCAGCTTCGCGCCCGCCCGGCGCGCCCGGTTGATGACCGGCATCAGGTGCAGGTTCGACCATGTGACGTTGTTGCCCCAGGCGATGATCAGCCGGGCCTGCTCGGCCTGCTCCGGCCGGATGCCGGGCACCGCTCCGAAGGTACCCAGCCACGCTTCGGTCCGGATCCCGCCGCAGAGCGGCTTGCGATCGAGCAGGCTCGCGCCGAGGCGGTGAAAGAAGCGGAGGTCCATCGAGCCTCCGGCCAGGAAGCCGTGGGGGCCGGCGTAATTGAGGGGCAGGATGGCCTGCGGCCCGTGGGCGGCGATGACGGCGGCGAAGCGCTCGTGGATCGTGTCGAGCGCCTCGTCCCAGCTGATCCGCTCGAAGCGCCCCTTGCCGCGACCGCCTACCTGCCGCATCGGCGCCAGGAGCCGGCCCGGGCCGTGGACGAAGGCCGGATAGAGCCGCGGCACCTTGGCGCAGAGCACGCCCTCCGTGTAGGGGTTGGCTCGCGTTCCCCGGATGCTGGCGATCCGGTCGTTCTCGACAGACACGCTGAGACTGCAGGTGTCGGGGCAGTCGAGGGGACAGACACTCGCTTGTTCCCGTCTCATGGCCTGCTCTCTCGCGACGACCATCGCCCCCATCGACCCTCCCCAGAAGCCCAGGATCCTGCGGAAGGAGGGACTCGAACCCCCACGCCCTTTCGGGCACACGCTCCTAAGGCGTGCGCGTCTGCCATTCCGCCACTTCCGCGCTGGCAGTGTCAGTGTAGCGCAGAGATCCCGTCATCCACCGCTACTGGGACATCCGAGGGAACGGGCTCACGGCCTGCTATGTCTTTCTTTGACCTGGAGGGTGCGCAGCACCCCCCAGACCCCCCGTGGTATCGTTGTTGCCCATCCGCAGGGTCGGCTTTCTGGGGCCCCCGGTTGCGAGAGGAACCTTGAAAGTCGACTACGTCGAGGAATCGTCGGTCCGCAAGGCGCTTGCCTTCGAGGTCGACAGCGAGCAGGTCCAGCACGAGATCGACGCGCGCGCGCGCGAGCTCGCCCGCCGCGTCAAGCTGCCCGGCTTTCGCCCCGGCAAGGTGCCGCTCGACGTCATCAAGAAGCGCT
>Ga0247727_10014457_pt1 | contig 13116 bp, 12 predicted proteins | sample WisWelCaveWW1625_FD_202498 | JGI IMG/M metagenome (GOLD analysis project Ga0247727, IMG submission 202498) | Biofilm microbial communities from Wishing Well Cave, Virginia, United States - WW16-25 | ecosystem: Environmental > Aquatic > Deep subsurface > Groundwater > Cave microbial mat | place...
GAGAAAACCCTGGGGACCAGCAACACCAGCGCGGCAGCGGCGGCGGCGGCAGCGGCGGCGGTGGTGGCCTGCAGCAGGCTCTCCAGCCGGGCCAGGTAGACCGTCCCGCACAGAAGCGCAAAGACGCCGAACAACAGGAACGTCCGGCGGCCGGAGCCCGCGCCGTCACGACGCGCGAAGCCGAACAGCGCCACCGAGATGGCGTAGTACGATAGCGCGATCACCCAATCGAGGACCAGCGGCGGCGCTATGCGGTTCCAGTCCATCTATCGGCGCGCCGGCGCGGCCCGGCTGCGAAGCATCGACAGCAACCCGGCTTTCTTCTCGACGGGCGGCGGCGGAGGGGGAGGCGGAGCAAACCCGGCCAGCACCCGGGCTAATGATGCGAAGCTGCGCCCCAGCTCCGTTTCGCGGACCGCCGGCAACGACTGCGGGAGGCTGCGCCGGGGACAGAGGTCGTCGTTGGGCAGCGCAAACAACACTTCCTGCTCGAGCGTCTGCGCCGCCTCCCGGCGCGAGACGTCACTGTCCCAGCAGCGGTTCAACAGCAGATGAACCCGGTGCGGCTGTGCCCCCCGGTGACGCAGCTCTTCGATTCGCCGCCGGGCCAGAAGCAACGACGCCTTCTCCGGCGTGGTAACGACGTAGATTCCCTTGGCCTGCGTCACGATGCCTTCCACGTACCCCTCGATGACGTCGGAGAGATCCACCAGGACCGTGTCGTAGCGGAAGCGGGCGAAGGTCAGCAGGCGCTGGTACTGCCAGCGGGTCAGCGTGGCCTGCTCGGGCGCCATAGGCATCGTGAGGATGTCGAATCCCTGCGCCGGCGACACCAGCCGCATCCACATGGATTCGTTCAACTGGCAGGCGCTGTCGAGCGCCGTCATCATGGTGTGTTCCGGTTGCAGGCCCAGCACCCCGGCAAGAACTCCGGAGTGCACATCCGCTTCGAGCACCAGCACCCGCTGCCGGAACTCGGAGGCAAAGCAGGACGCCAGTTGCAGCACCGTGGTGGTCGAGCCGCTGCCCGCCTTGCCGGGCAGGAAGGCAAGGATGTTGTCGGGCACGGCCTTCTGCTGGGGCCCGACCACGCGGCCGATCACCTCCCGCAGCTCCTCCGGCGGGCAGAAAATCGACAAAACCTCCGCCACGCCGGCCTCTGTTGCGCGCAGCCGCAGGGCCGGGTCGTCCTTCCGGCTGAAAGCCAGATAGCTCGTGCGGGGATGATACGCCCGCATCTCCCGCGCCAGCCTTAGACCGGCGTCGGAGCTCTCCAGATCGAACAGAACCAGCTCCGGCGTGATAATACCCAGCACCTGAACCAGCTCCTCCGGGGTGGGATAAGTGTGCAACGTCTTGTAAACACACACATCTCCCAGACCGGCGCACATCTCGCTGATGGCGTCGACCAGTTCGCGGTTGCCTCCGAACGTGACGGCGGCCAGCACAGGGAATCCCGTAAGTATCGTAGGCCAACCTATTACCCGAGGCTAACCGACGAATACCTGGAGATAGGAAGGTATTTCCCCGAGGGGTAGTAGGGAATACACCTGACGGGACTAACGACCTGGGGCACGACCTGGGGCATCACCTGCCGCGGCGCCCGGGCACATGCCCTCGTTATTCCGCCTATTCCGCCTCATCGTTTTGCGAGAAGCCTTTCATATTCCTCGTGGGTGCCGGCCCAGAACCAGACGACCTCGTCCGGCGATCTCCGCACACCGACCGCACGGTAACCGCGGCCGATGCGGACCGAAACGAGCCGATCCGATCCGTGAATCTGCTTGAAGCGCAGGCCCCGGTGACGAGGGTTCTCCATGAACTGACGATACGCGGAGCGGGCTTGGCGACGAACATCATCAGGTAGTCGAGCCAACAGTTTCCGAAAGCCCGGGGTGATGTGCGAATTCACAACTGGTCCGGATCGAGCGGCGTCGTCAGACCATGTTCGTGCTCCTTCAGCGCCTCGTCCGCCAGTCGTTCCAGAGCGCTGCCCGATCTCTCGAAGAGCTCACCCCACCGGTGCTCGGACTCCATCTCCGCGAGCAACCAGGCGCCGATCGCTTCCTGCTCACTATCGGGAAGCTTCGATGCCTCGGCAATCGCCTTTTCCAGCAGCCTTCCCATCGCAATTCATTCTACCACCCGGTCGGATCGAGGCGGCATAACGGCCGGGCGTTAGACGGCGACAGGAATGCGCGTGTGATGACTACCGGCGACCTCACGGGCACGAAGTATTCAGCCGGATAAGGCCTCACGCATAGCCCAGTGCACCTCGGCCCGCCGCATTGAGCCGCTGCACTTGCGAACCTTGGCGATACCGTTGAGCTTGCGCCACTGCCCGCCACCATACCGCTTTCGCAGAAACTTGAGGACGTCGATACCATGGCCTGTAGCGATTTCACATCAAGCCATCCTGCCTACTGAGCGAAGTAATCTTTGACGCGCTCGAGGATGCCCTTGTCGGCGGGCCGGTTCTCGGCCGGGAGCAGGGTGAGCAACTGCTCGAACAGTCTCTTCTGGTCGCGGGTGAGCTTGGGCGGCGTGACCACGCGGATGTGGAGAATGATGTCCCCGCGGCCGGCGCCGTTGAGGTGGGGGACGCCCTTGCCGCGGAGCCGGAACTCGGAGCCCGACTGCATGCCGGGAGGCAGCCTGACCGGCTCCTCGCCATCGAGCGTGGGGACTGGGATTTCAGCGCCCAAGGCGGCCTGGGCGACATTGACCGGAATGGTGCAGTGCAGGTGAACGTCTTCGCGCTCGAACACCGGGTGGTCCTTGACGGCGACGACCACGTAGAGGTCTCCGGGAGGGCCGCCGCCCGCGCCGGGCTCACCCTCGCCGGAGAGCCGCAGCCGGGTTCCGTTGTCGACCCCGGGCGGGATATTGACCTTGAGCTTGCGCTCGGTGCGGGTGCGCCCCTCGCCGCGGCAGCGCGTGCAGGGATGGGAAATGACCTGGCCGGCCCCGCGGCAGGAAGGGCAGGTGCGGCTGACGGCGAAGAAACCCTGCTGATAACGGACCTGTCCGCGGCCGCCGCAGTGGGTACAGGCCACGGGGCTGCTGCCGGGCTCGGCGCCGCGGCCCGAGCAGCGGGAGCAGTTATCCAGGCGGGGAAACTGGATGTCGGTGTTGAGGCCGAAAACCGCTTCCTCGAAGGCGATCTCCAGGTCGAAGCGAAGATCGGCGCCGCGGTGCGCCTGGCCGCGGCGGCGGCCGGAGGAGCCGAACAGGTCGCCGAAGCCGAAGAAGTCCCCGAAGATGTCGGCGAAGTCCGTAAAAGCGCCCGGATCCACCCCCCCGAACGGGGATCCGGCGAGGCCCTGATGGCCGAACTGGTCATAGGTAGCGCGCTTCTGCGGATCGCTGAGCACGCTGTAGGCCTCGGCCGCTTCTTTGAAGCGGTCCTCGGCATCGCGGCTGTCGGGATTGCGGTCGGGGTGATACTTCAGCGCCATCTTGCGGTAGGCGCTCTTGATCTCCGGGTCGCCGGCCGCCCGCCCCACCCCCAGCACTTCGTAGTAGTCGCGCTTATCCACGGTCCGCTATTCCCGCACCGCCACCTTGACCATCGCCGGCCGCAACAGGCGGCCCTGGAACCGATAGCCGCGCTGGTATTCCTCGACCACTGTATGGTCCTCGCAGTCGGGCTGTTTCACGGTGTCGACTGCCTGGTGGAAGTGGGGATCGAACTTGTGGCCCGCCGCCTCGATCGGCGCCAGCCCCGCCTGCGCCAGCGTGTCATAAAGGCGCTTGTGGATCAACCCGATGCCCCTGCGGTACTCTTCGTCGGCGCCGGGGGGGGACTTCAGGGCGCGGTCGAAGTCGTCGAGCACCCCCAGCAGGCCCCGAACCGTTTCCATGGCGGCAAACTGGAGAATCTCCTCCTTCTCGCGGGCAGCGCGGCGCCGGAAGTTCTCGAACTCGGCCTGCTTGCGGAGGAACCGGTCCCACAGCTCTTGCTTTTCCGCCTGGAGGCGCTCGATATCGGTTTCCGGGGCGGGAGCATCGGGGGATGTGGTTGCGGCGGCGGAGGCCTCCGAGGGCGGCTCCGGGGCCCGCACGGCCGGCTCCGGCGTCGGGTTCACGACCTCTTCCATGCTGTTTCTATGGTAACAGATCAGTTGCGGCCGAGGTCATGGAACAGCCGCGCCAGGTGCGTGACCGCGGAGATGACCCGCTCGTAGGGCATGCGCGTGGAGCCTATGACCGCGATGCGGCCCACCCCGCACGGCGTGCCCACCAGCGCGTAGTCCCGCATGGCCGGATAGGTGTCTTCCAGGCCAATGCGCACCGTCAGGTCTCCCTGGATGCATTGGTCGAGAAGTGCCATCAGCGTTTGCTTGTCCTCGAGGGCTTGCAGCATCCGGCGCAGCCGCGCCGCATCCAGGCTCTGAATCGGGTCGACCAGGTTGGGGCGGCCTTCCAGGTAAATTTGCGTCTCCGAGTCACTGCCCAGGAAGCCCTGGAGGTAGAGATGGCGCAGCCGCCGCAGAACCAGGTCGAAGGCCGCTCGCTCCTGCTCGATCAGCCGCAGGATCTCGCGCCGGACAGCCGCCAGCTTCCAGCCGGCGAAGTTCTGGTTGAGGTAGTTGGCGATCCGCTCGAGTTCGCCGGGGCTGATCCGCTCCGCCAGGTGAATCACCCGGTGCCGCACCACCTCTCCCTTCGCCACCAGCACCACCAGGACCCGCCGGTCGGCCAGCGGCACAAACTGCACGTGCTCGAGCACGGCGCCCGCAAACGGCTCCACCACCACGATGCCGACCTGCTGGGTCAGCGCCGCCAGCACCTGGGACGACCGTCCCAGCCGCTCCTCGATGCTGGTGGCTTGCCCCAGGTGTTCCTGGATGTAGCTGATCTCCGAAGCCGCCAGCCGCGTGGCGCCCAGGTGCTCGACGTAGTGCCGGAAGGCCTTCGACGTCGGAACCCGGCCTGCGGAGGTGTGGGGATGGGAGAGATAGCCCTGCGCCTCGAGCTCCGCCATCGTGTTGCGGACCGAGGCCGGACTGAGGCCGTCCTTGCGCCGGGCAGAGATGGATCTCGACCCGACCGGTTCCCCGGTGGCGATGTAGGCCTTCACGATCGCCGTGAGAACCTCCCGGTTCCGACCTGTCAGGGAAAACGGCTGCGCCATGCCCAGGCTCCCCCACCCCGATTCTAACGTGGGTCCGCCGGGCAGGTCAATCGGTTACCGATGCCATGTCATGCAAAACCTTGACAACCGCTTCCTGCGGTCGCGGCTCGGAACCCGTTGCTGTTCGGAAGCTGTTGCTGAGCCGCTCTCATAGGGATGCAGCCCCGGGTGCGCCAGCGAGCGGTGTGGCCGGCGATGGTTGGGGCGGTATGATGGCGGTGCGGTAAGAGGCGAACAATGAGGGCCCGAGAGATCGTGCAGGCCGCTGGACTGGCCGTTGGCCTTGTGGTCGCGCCGCAATGCGTCCTGGCGCAGGGGGCCAATCCGGGGCTGAGGGTGGGTCGCCAGTCCACCATTCACTGTCCGGGCGCCGGCCGCCAGACGATTCTGTTCCTGATTAACGGGGACGGCTTTAGCCAGACCGGGCCGGCCCAAACGATCGCGGCGGGGACAGTGATGCAGATGGCCTTCACCGCGCCTGTCACCAACTCGGGAGGCGTATCGACCTTCCGCGACATCGGGTTGATGGTGACCTTAAGCTTCTCCGGCAATGTGTTAACGGTGACGTTCCGGACCAACACCACGTTGCCTTACGACTTCTTCTTGTCCTTTGCCCCGATGCTCGACCTGCGGGGAGTACCGAGCGGCACGCCCATCGCGGTGACGGTTACGACCAATCCGGCCAATGCCGTGACTTTCGTGGGCGGGGCGAATAGCGGGGCCATAGGCATAGTCGACACCGCGGCGTGCCAGCCGGCGCCGGCCTCGGCATTCACGATCGCCGACCTGGCGGGCACCTGCCCTTCGGCCCAGGAAGTCGCGGCCTTCCGGGCGGCGCTCGACCTGCGATTCGAATCGGACGCTTCGGCGGGAACGCTGGTGTGCCGGGCGGCGGAGGGATCTGCCGACCTGACGCGCCTCCAGGAGCGCACCTACCAGGTACTTCGCCTGATGCAGTTTCTCCCCTTCGACACGCCGCTGCCGTGGACTGCGAAGTCGCTGTATGACTGGTTCACTGGCGCGATCCGCGGCATTCGCTTCCGGGGGGACATCTCCGGGCCCTTCTGTTGTGATCCGCCGGGGTTCATCAACTTCGGCGTCAATCTGGGCATTCTTGATCCGCGCATTCCTGATCCGGACTCATTGGTTAGCCTGGCGGGTGTGTTTGTGCATGAAGCACGGCATAACGAAACGGGGCCGCATACCTGCGGTCCCAGCGATCGGACGTTAACCGAACTGGGCGCCTGGGGGCTGCACTCCTACTTCAACGAGTGGGCGGCGTTTCGAGTCGGATCGTTCCTGACGCCAAAGACGCCGGCTCCTGTGCCCGTCTCCTACCGGCAGGTGGCGTGGGGCTTGGCGCTGTCGCTGTTCAACTTTGTATGTGATCTAGGCGGCGGGGTGGTGGCGAGTCCGTTGCAGGTGGACTTTGGCACGCAGCCGGTGGGCGCGGCGAGCGCGCCGCGCAGCGTGGCGATTACCTTGACCCTGGGAGGGCCGGTCACGATCGGCGCGGTAAGCCTGAGCGGGGCACAGGCAGCCGATTTCAGCGTGACGAGCCCGCCATGTGCCGGGACGACCCTGCCGCCGAGCTGTGCGGTGGCGGTCCGTTTTACGCCCTCGGCCGCCGGACTTCGCACGGCGCAGTTGACGGCGGCGTTGAGCAACGGGTTGCGGCGCACCGTCGAACTTCGCGGGACCGGAGGGCCGGGCCTGACCTGCGCCTACTCGCTCTCTTCGGCAAGTTCCACCTTTCGATCGAGCGGCGGGCCCGGAACCGTGGCGGTGCGGACGCCGGCCGGTTGCGGCTGGGCGGCGGCCAGCGGCGCCAACTGGCTCAGTATCGCGTCCGGCCGCTTCGGCGGCGGCAACGGGACCGTCGCCTACGTCGCGTCGCCCAATGCGGCCTACAGCGCCCGGCAAGGAACGCTCTCCATCGCCGGGCAGACGTTCACCGTGACCCAGGAAGCGGCTCTGCGTCCGGCGCCGCAATCCATCACGAATGCCGCGAGCTTCCTCCCTGGCGTCACCCCCGGCGGGATCGCGACGATCTTTGGCACCTCCCTCACGCGCGACCTGACCGGGATCGTCGTTGCGGCTGGGGTCCCGTTGCCGACCGAGCTCGCAGGCACGTCGGTGGAGGTCAACGGGGTGGCGGCGCCGCTGTTTGCCGTCGCCAACGTCGGCGGCAGCGAGCAGGTCAACCTGCAGATTCCTTATGAGGCGGCCGCGCAGAGCACCGCGACTGTCGTGGTCATCGCCAATGGATTGAGGAGCGCGGCGCTTACGGCGCCGGTGCTGGCGGCGCATCCCGGCATTTTCATGGTGGGCGGTACGGCGGGGGCGATTCTCCACGGGGCGGACAACCAGCCGGTAACGGCGGCAAACCCGGCGGCGCGGGATGAAATCGTACTGATCTTTGCGACGGGGCTGGGGCCGGTGAACCCGGCGCCGCGGACGGGCGAGGCGGCTGCGGCGACGCCGCTATCGCTAACTGCGCTCACGCCGGTGGTGGTGATATTCGATGGATCCAGGGGCGTCGGCGCCGGCGTACTGTTCTCCGGCCTTGCCCCCGGGTTCGTGGGCCTCTACCAACTGAATGTCCGCATTCCCGCCAATGCGCCTACCGGGGTTGTATCGGTCGTCGTCGGCGCCGGCGGGACCAACTCCCAACCCGCCACTCTTGTCATAAATTAGAAATGTCCCCTTTCGATATCGCCTACCGACGCCAGCTCCCGCCAGGGCAGGCCTTGCGACTCGGCCACGCCGGGATGCACGAGCTGCCCTCGGTAGGTGTTGACGCCCTCGCCCAGCGCGCGGCTCGATTCCACCGCCGCGTCCAGGCCCATGTCGGCCAGCAGGTGTATGTAGGGGAAAGTCGCGTTGGTCAGGGCAAAGGTCGATGTCCGCGGCACCGCCGCCGGCATGTTCGAGACGCAGTAGTGCACCACCCCATCGACCAGGTACACCGGATCGGTATGGGTAGTAGGCCGGGAGGTCTCCAGGCACCCGCCCTGGTCGATGGCCACGTCCACCGCCACCGAGCCCGGCTTCATCCGGGAGATCATCTCGCGGCGGACCAGCCGCGGCGCGGCGGCCCCGGGAATCAGCACCGCGCCGATGACCAGGTCGGCGCCGCGCAGCGCCTCTGAAACCGTCCAGACGTTCGAGGCCAGCGTGATCAACCGGCCGTGAAAGATGTCATCGAGCTCGCGCAGCCGCTTGAGGCTCCGGTCGATGATCGTCACGCGGGCGCCGGATCCGAGGGCGATCTTGGCGGCGTTGGTTCCCACCACGCCGCCCCCCAGAATCACCACCTCCGCCGGAGCCACCCCGGGAACGCCGCCCAGCAGCACGCCGCGGCCCCCGTTCTGCCGTTCCAGGTACTGAGCGCCCACCTGCACCGACATTCGTCCGGCCACCTCGCTCATCGGCGTCAGCAGGGGAAGGGAGCCGTCGGCCTCCCGGATGGTCTCGTAGGCGACCGCGTTCACCCGGGCGTCCAGAAGCCGGCGCGTCAGCTCCGGCAGCGGCGCCAGATGCAGGTACGTAAACAGGGTCAGGCCCGGGCGCAGGTGGCCGTATTCGGACGCCTGCGGCTCCTTGACCTTCACCACAAGCTCCGCCCCGCTCCAGACCTCGGCCGCAGTCGGCACGATCCGGGCCCCGGCGCGGGCGTAGTCCTGATCGGTGATGGCGCTGCCTTCCCCGGCCCCGGCCTCGACCAGGACCTCATGCCCGGCCTCGCAAAGGGCCGCCACGCCGCTCGGTACCAGGGCCACACGGGCCTCGTGGTCCTTCACTTCCTTGGGAACGCCGATCCGCAAGAGGACCTCCTGTCCTTAGAGTATCACAATTCTTTATGGTCACAATAACCTATCTCTCTAGGTAAGCATTTATGGCCTGTGTTATACTTTGATAGCTGAGGTAAGACAATGCATGCGATTGTAAGCACAAAGGGGCAGATCGTGATCCCCGTGGAGCTGCGAAGGAAGTACGGGATCAAGAAGGGAACGCGAGTGGATCTGCGGGTAGAGGACGGTCGTATCGTCCTCGATCCACTGACAGACGAGCAATTCGAAGAAACCCTAGACCGGCTGGCAGGTTCGATGAAGGGGACAGGGGCGCTCGAGGCGCTGATCGAAGATCGCAAGTGGGAGCGGGAGCGTGAGGATGCCAAGTTGGAGCGGATGGGTGTTCGACAGTTGGGCGATGATGGCATTCCTACAGGCTGAGCCGGCGTTGCTGAGGATTCGCTCACTGATGCGGCAAGCCCGTCGACAGGGCGACAAGCTGTGGATCACGACGATGAACCTCGGGGAGGTGTGGTACAGTCTCGCGGGGAGGCAGGGAGGCCGCGAGGCTGACCAAGCGCTTCGAGAGGTCACGCGACTCGGTTTCCTTGTGGAGGCCGTCGATTGGGACTTGGCTCGCCGGGCGGCCGAGCTCAAAGCAAAGTACCGGGTTGGGTATGCCGATTGCATTGCCGCAGCTCTGGCTCATCGGCTGGGTGTCGAGCTGGTGACCGGCGATCCGGACTTCCGGCGACTGGAGAAAGAGATCAGGATTTGTTGGGTATAGATTATGACTACGACCAGAAGGAAGTTTACCGCGGCCGCCATGAGCGCGATCGCATACCAGCGCGTGCTGGGGGCCAACGACCGGGTGCGGCTGGGATTCATCGGGGTGGGCAACCGGGGCGACCAGGATCTTACCGCCTTCATGGAGTACGCCGACCAGCAGGTGGCGGCGGTGTGCGACATCCGGCAGGACTACATGGACCTGGCGTCGAAGAAGGCGCGCAGCAGTCCGGCGCAGTTCAAGGACTACCGCCGGCTGCTCGAGCTGCGGGACCTGGACGCGGTGGTGGTGGCGACCCCCGATCACTGGCACGCTCTGCAAACCATCGACGCCTGCAACGCGGGCAAGGACGTCTACGTGGAGAAGCCGCTGTCGCTGACGGTGGTGGAGGGCCGGCGGATGGTGGAGGCGGCCGAGCGGACGCGGCGGGTGGTGCAGGTGGGGATCAACCGGCGGTCGTCGAAGATCTGCGCCGAGGCGGCTCAGGCAGTGCGCGACGGGGCCATCGGCCACGTCACGGTGGCGAGGTGCGACCACGTGGTGAACGAGTGGCCGGCCGGGATCGGCAACCCGCGGGACGAGGCCCCGCCCCCGGACGTGGACTGGGACCTGTATCTGGGACCGGCGCCCAAGGCGGCGTTCAACAAGAACCGGGCGTTTTACCGGTTCCGCTGGTTCTATCACTATTCGGGCGGCCAGCTCACCAACAACGGCGTCCACTACCTGGACCTGATCCAGTGGGCGCTGGGGCAGGATGCGCCGCTGTCTGCGGCCGCCATCGGGGGCCGCTACGCCCTGCGGGACAACCGCGAGATCCCCGACACGATGGAGGTGCTGTGGGAGTATCCGGGCAAGACGCTGGTGATCTTCTCGCAGTTCAACTGCAACGGGGCGCCGACCGGAGCGCGGAACAATGTTCTGGCGGAGTTTCGCGGCACCCAGGGGACGCTCTACGCTTATGACGGCGGCTACGAGATCGTCCCGGAGTCGAACGCAGCGCTCGAAATCCCCGCCGCCAACCCGCTTGAGCGGGGCACTTCCAGGGCCTATAGCGGCTCGCGGAAGCCGGCGCGGGAGGCCGTTTCGGTGAAGGGGGCGGGGAACAGCACGCTGGCCCACGCCCGCAACTTCCTGGACTGCGTCAAGAGCCGGGCCAAGTGCAACTGCGACATCGAGACCGGCCACCGCTCGACCACGGCGACCATCCTGGGCAACCTGGCGCACCGCACCGAGAGCCACCTGAAGTGGGACCGGGCGGGGGAGCGGTTCACCAACAGCGAGGCGGCTAACCGCTTATTGCATTACCAATACCGTCCACCCTGGAAGCTGGGGTGAGGCTGCGGCGGCGAATCGCGTTCCGAGGCGCGGCTGAAAGGAGCGGTTGAAGCGAACGAGGAGCGCAAATGGACGCACTGCTCGAACTCGGCGGTGTTTGGCTCGCCAGGGCGTACGCCTTCTACGGCATGGCCCTGATCGTTCTGGCGTTCTTCTGCGCCCACGTCCTGCTGCTCGCGGCGGTGGTCTGGGCGGTGGTGTCGCACTCCCGCGGACGGCAGCCCTGGCCCTACCTGCCGGCCTCCGTGCGCCGGTAGGTTCGGCTCGCGGTGGAGATCGCGTTCGGCTTGATCAACCCATTCCCCAGGGACGGGGAACGGGCTTACAGAGTATCGGCGTCGAACAATCTTCCAGGAACTGGTATATACTTCAGACGCATATACATTACGGGGGTGAGGTGAGACGCTGGATCTTTGTATATGTGGCCATGACGCTGGTGCCGGCATTCTGTGGCGCCCAGGTGATCACGACGGTGGCCGGCAGACGCGCATCTCAGCAAACTTTCCCAGGTGGGCTCGGGGATGGCGGTCCGGCGATCGCCGCCGACCTCACCAGCCCCACCGCCGTTGCGTTCGACAACTTGGGCAATCTCTACATCGCGGATAACAGCGGCCAGCGCATCCGCAAGGTGAATACTGCCGGTATCATCAGCACGGTCGCCGGGACCGGGAACCTGGGTTATTCCGGCGACGGCGGACCGGCAACCAGCGCGAACCTCTCCAGTTCCTGGGGCGTGACGCCGGACGGCGCGGGTAACCTGTATATCGTCGATCGAGCCAACAATCGGATCCGCAAGGTGGATGCGTTGGGAATCATCACGACCGTGGCCGGCGGGGGCGCCAGCTCCAGCTTCACTAACGTCGGCGATGGTGGTCCGGCGACCAGCGCCGTGCTCCGCCTTCCCCAGAACGTGATTCTGGATAGCGCCGGGAATCTCTACATTGCGGATACCAACAACTTCCGCGTCCGCAAAGTGACCGTGGCGACCGGAATCATCACCACGATCGCCGGTTTCGGTGGCGGCAACTCCTCCGGGGATGGCGGCCCGGCGACGGCCGCTGGAATGGCTCCCACCAGCGTCGCGTTGGACAGCTTGGGGAACCTCTACATCGCCGATACCAACACCGGCCGCATCCGCAAGGTGAATCCGGCCCAGGTGATCAGCACGGTTGCCGGCGGCGCGATCGGCGCCGCCCCGCTCGGCGACGGCGGTCCGGCCACCAGCGCCAGACTGGGAAATCCTTACGGCCTGGCGCTCGACGGTGCGGGGAATATGTATATCGGCGATTTTACCAACAACCGCGTGCGCAAGGTGGACACGGCCGGAATCATCACCACGATCGCCGGAAGCGGGCTCGCCGGCAATAACATCGGCGATGGCGGTCCGGCCACCAGCGCTTTGTTGCTCGGGCCGGCTGGGGTCGCCTTCGACGCGGCCGGGAATCTCTACATTGCGGACAACGGCCACGCGGCTGTCCGCAAGGTTACATTCGCCCGCGGCCTCCCGAGCATCTCGGCGAACGGCGTGGTGAACGGCGCCAGCTTCCAGCCGGGGATCGTGCCGAACTCGTGGGGAACGATTCAAGGCAGCAACCTCTCCTCGACCACCAACACCTGGGACAATTCGATCGTCAACGGCAGGTTGCCGACGACGCTCGACGGAATTACGGTGACCGTCGGCGGCAAGCCGGCGTACCTCTATTACGTCAGCCCGGGCCAGATCAATCTTGTGGTCCCCGATATCGGATTAGGGCCAACGCAGGTTGCGGTGACGAACGCCGCGGGAACTAGCACCGCTTTCACCGTGACGTCAAGTCAATACGGGCCGGCGTTCTTCCCCTGGCCCGGCGGCCAGGCCGTGGCCACGCGCCAGGATTTCAGCTACGCCGCCAGGAGCGGAACTTTTCCCGGCGCTGCCACCATACCGGCGAAGCCCGGCGACGTGATCATTCTCTGGGGCACGGGATTCGGCCCGACGATTCCAGCGGCGCCGTTCGGTGTCCAGCTTCCAGGCGGCCAGACGTATTCAACCGCCACGCTGCCGGCCGTCACGATCAACAATC
>Ga0247727_10014458_pt1 | contig 13114 bp, 9 predicted proteins | sample WisWelCaveWW1625_FD_202498 | JGI IMG/M metagenome (GOLD analysis project Ga0247727, IMG submission 202498) | Biofilm microbial communities from Wishing Well Cave, Virginia, United States - WW16-25 | ecosystem: Environmental > Aquatic > Deep subsurface > Groundwater > Cave microbial mat | place...
CCGGAACAAATATCGCAATATGCTCATCTTCAAGCTCGTCGTTTTGGACGGGTTCACTCCTAAAGAAATTTCGCGCATTCCGGGGTTGCACGTAGCCTCGCACCACGCCGTAGAACAGCTCATCTGCCGAACACGGAGCAAGTTGCGCGCTTACCTCAAAAAATAGCCGGTCATTTACCGGCGGTTCCGTGGCGTTGGTTGCCACGGCAAAAAGATAAAAAAAGTTTGTGAGTCTTGCGCTCCTGCCGGCGTCATTAGAGATAAAATCAGGGGCGCGGCGCGCAGCATGTTTTACAAATTTTGGCGCATCCTTCTCTACCTGCCGTAAAAAATTGCCCCTCATAGCCATAAATCACTTAATGCGCGCAGACCTTGTTCCGCTAAGATGACAGGAGAAGAGGCCCACTCGGTTGAAAATACCATGTCTAGACATCCCGCTTTTAATGACCTCATCGCGTATCATTACGGCCATTTATCACAGGTCCAAAGGGTGACTTTGGAGCAACATTTAGACGCCTGTGAGCACTGCGCTCAAAATACCGAGCTGCTCATCACGCTCATGAACAACGAAAAAAAGCCGTCACGAGACGCGATGGCACACGCGAGCAAGCACGCCGAATCGGCCTCCGAGCCATGCTTATCGCCGGAAGTCATCAGCAAGTTTCTCTGCGGTGAGTTGTCCATTTGGGAAGCGCGTAAAGTGGAGAAGCATCTGGCGACGTGTGAAGAATGCCGTCAAAAGCTCGCCGATATTATTCGCGCCGGCGCCTCGCCGATGAGCCAATCTGAGAGAGCGTTCGTGTCCGCCAATTCGCAATTAGATGTCGAACAACAGCTCCGTGACATTGAACGATTGACGCTGCCCGAAAACAAATTCGGCCTCAGGCATCAGTCACTGCCACATCGAATTCGTCAACTGGTTGCGCCCTTTTTTCCACTAAGACCGGCTTTGAGCGTTTTGGTCATCCTACTTATTGCCGGGCTTTGGTTCGTTCAGAAGTCTTTTCGACAATGGCAGGGCGCAAGGCTTGTTCGTGCGAGCATAATCTTATTGCACAATACCTGTTCGGTTCCCAATGGAACTTTGCGTCCGCATGGTTTTGCTCCGAGCAAGCTTTCGGAACATCATGGCGACGCCCCGCCAAAAAATTTAGATGAGGTCGAGAAAAAATTGCAAAAAGCTTTATCTTGGGATAGTAATAATCGAGAAGCGAAACGAGCGCTGGCGCTCCATGGCCTGTTCAAGCGCGACCTCGTTCATGCCGACAGCCTGCTCAAAGTTTTGGTAAAGGAAGATGCCTCGGATTTCGCCTCGTGGAATGATCTCGGTGTCGTCGCGGCTCAACGTGAAGATACTGCCGCAGCCTTGTTTGCCTTCGAAAGAGCATTAGAAATTCAGCCGGATTATGAAGAAGCGGTCTATAACCGCACGCTGCTGTTGCAGGAGTATGACGAGCCTGGAGCAACGCAGTAAATGGCGTACTGGATTGTTGTAGCGCTGGATCGTAGGGGTCCAATAATCCACCCCTCCATTGCTCCATCAATTTAATGTTTTTGACCACTCCATACCTCATAGCCGCGCGCAAAGGCGCAGAGCCGTCGAGATCGCTTCGGTCCTGACGTGACTTTGCGCTTTTGCGTTTTATCCCGCCACGACTTGCCATTCCGCAGGATTTTCGCTCTGCATTGCAGGCCCCGAATGAATGCAGATAAAAGTTTGTAGCAGGACATTTTGAAATTTGATTTTCAAATTCGGTAATCGCGCCCCCAACATGTCATTCAGAAGGAAACCTTTTTAGCTCCGGGCACCGACTCCAGTACTCAAAAAGATTCTACTGAATGACATCGTCAGGGAACACGCCGTATTACCGAGTTTGATCGTCAATTCTCATCTTTAGGCAGGGAACGCGACTCCAAGTAATCCTCATAAAATTGCTTGGCGCGCTCTCGGTTGAGATTGGCGTAGCAATAAATGCAGCCGTGCGGGCAGCTATCATAATAGCCAATATCGCGGCTTTCGTAACAGCCGCAATCTTCACGGGTGGGAGTGGCGCGCACGTGGCGATAGCGTGAAGGCGCAATCGCTCGAATGGTTTCGATATCCACGCAATGCGCTTTGACGATTTCAGGCACGGAGCAAAGCGCATCTTGGCAACAAGAATAAAGCGTGAACCCATGACTTTGCGCGATGGCATTCAGTTCGCGCGCCACTTCGCGGCGTTCCTCCAAATCCGGATCGCGAAACTGCGCGCCGGATTCACGTTCCGCGCGCGCGAAATTACGCCGCACTTTTTGATACCAATCCACAAAAGAGAAATAACAGCGCGTGGAATAACCGCGCAAACGCTCCGCCAGCTCTCCAAACTTTTGCGCGTGATAAGCCGGCGGCGTCAAATCAGAAAGCACGATGGGATCATAGCGCCAGAATACTTGGTTGGGATAACGCTCGGCGAGGCGTTGAAACGTGGCAACGGCGAAATCCAAGGGGGGATTGTTCGTCTCTAAAGTTTTCGGCAGGCCATTGATCGTGAAATGAAAATAGTAAGCGCGCTCATAAAGCTCGTCGAGTCGATTGAGATGGCGTTCTAACGGGTGCGGATTGCGCGTCCAAAAAACGAGAAAGAGCACGTGCTCCGGCCGCAGCGAGAGCCGCACCGGTTTGAAGCTCATGGGATTGGGATATACCACTTCGCCCTTTTCGACCTGTCGCATGAACCACTCCGCATAATACGCGGGAATATCGGTGCGTCGCGACACGGAAATGATGCGGGGCGGCGTTGGACTTTTCGGCATCGACATATTGTGACCGCATGTTTCAGAGCGGACGCGCCTCTTACAAAATCGCGAACAGAAAAATTTCAGGCGCGTTTACGCAAACGTGAGAAAGTTCTAACTCGTAATGAAAAGGACGGTTTAATTTTTGGCAAGAGGCGCAGCGGGAGGTGGCATGTGATTTGGAGTTGAACGCGCACGGAAGTATAAAATCATGAAGCGGCATGGTCGCCGCTGCCGCCATTGAGGGTAGCATATCTTTGCCATGGATGGGCACGCAACCTCAAAACCATAGGCACGACCGTGGTTAAAACTGCATTGAACGAACAACTGCGCGAAACCCTCGAACAAGTAGCTGAACTATGCCCGCTGCGGGCCTCCTTTATCAACGAATCTCCCACCATTGATGGCGCGGAAGAGCACGATCGCGGGCCGTGCCCGCTCGAAGCTTTTGACGTTGCTGCGGAAGCCAAAGGCATGGGTTACTCCTTCGCTTGTCGCCATTCGCACTCCGGCATCTGCGCGGGCTACGTTGCGGCGCAAGAAGCCGTCGCGCAAAACGCATGACGCGCGTTATTTCGGCTGCGGGCCTTGCGCGCGATCATACAGCCAAATGACCAGCTTGCTCACCGCGGCGCTGAGCTGCTGCAAATCGCCGTCGTTTTGAATGACGTAATCCGCAAGCTCGACTTTGTCTTCGATGGGAAGCTGGTTGGCCATGCGGCGGCGCACACTGGCTTCGTCCACGCCGTCTCTTTGCTGCACGCGCACCAGCCGTTGTTCCAGCGGCGCATTGACGACGACCATGAGATCCATGGCCTCGTTCCATTTTATTTCGTAGTGCAACGCGGCGTCGACGATCACGATCTTTTCGCCCTGCGTCTGGCGCTGTTCCAGCTCGCGCTCCACCGCGCGAATCACGCGCGGATGCACGATGCCGTTGAGCTTCTCCAATTTTTTGCGATCATTGAACACGATTTGCGCCAGCGCTTTGCGCCGCAGCCGGCCGTTCTCGTCATACATGTCCTCGCCAAACTCTTCCTTGATCGCTTTGATGATGCCGACATTGCTGTCCGAAAACTCGCGCGCCAGCGTGTCCGCGTCGATGGCGGTGATGCCGGCATTGGCGAGCATGCGCCGCACTTCCGACTTGCCGCACCCGATGCCTCCGGTCAATCCAACGACTAACATGGTATGACTCGCTTTCTGCTGGGTAAGCTCAGAATCCAGATCGGAGCGATGGCGCTTGGGATTGCTGAAGAGTATCATAGTATTACTCTGGAAAAACCAGCGCAACCGCGAAATTTTTGTAGCGCAGGCATCCTGCCTGCTTTGGTTTGCAGACTGGAAGTCTGCGCTACGCTGCAATGCTCCAACACTCCATCAATCCACCACTCCAAAAATCCATTACTCCAACTCGATTTCACCTCACAATCACAAACTTCGTCCACGCTTTTTCCTCCCCTGAAGTGACATAGCATACATACACACCAGAAGCCAGCAATTTGCCGCTTTCATCGCGCGCGTCCCAATGATAACCGCCGTCACCGCCCTGCTCGCGCAAAGTGATCAGCGCCCGGCCTTGTTCGTCTAATATGGTGATTGTTGCGTTCTCGGTCAAGCCCGCAATTGTGAGTTGCGCATGGCGCGCGGCAATATAGGGGTTCGGATAAACACGCACGTGCGCGAGATTGCTGCTCACGGGCGCGAAGCCGATGGCATCGCCTTCGCCGCGTGTGAGCGCCAAGCCGTTGCTGCTCTTGATGTCACGCGCGGTGATGACGAAGCTGCGGCCCAGCGGCGCGATGTGGCCGTTACGCAAACGCAAGCGCACGGAAGCCGGATCGTCCGCCCGCATTTCGGCGCTCGCAAAAGTCAAAGGCTCCGCAAAATTCGGCGTCACCGTGAGGGCATAATTGCGCGGCTCGCTTGCCGTTGTTTGATCAACCGTGAGATTGAATTGTACGAGCACGGTTTGCGGTGATTCTAATTTGGCCGAGGCGAGATAAAAGCGCGAAGGCAGCGCTTGCACTTCAAATTCAGCCGAGGCCGTCGAGGTATCGAGTGCGACGCCGTTCGCATCGAAAGCGTTGCGCACTTTGATTTCATATCTACCCGGCGAAAAATCTTGCTGCGGAAATGCAAGAATAACTTCGCTCGCGGAACGGCTCAAGACCACGCTCTCCGGCTGTTGCTCTGCAATTTCAACATCATCGACGAGCAATTCGAAATGCTGCTGATCGCGCAATGTCGCTTGCATCGGCTCGCTAAACGTGACCGCGACGTGATAAGGAGCAAAGAAGTGCGCGGCCAGCACGCGCGGCGGAGCAGAAGGGCGCGCGGCAACCTCGCGCGTAGCCGGGCCGAGGCGCACGGCGTTTTGTGAATCAATGGTCGCAATCGCATAGCGATAAATTCGCTCGCTCTCGAGGCCTTGATCGAGATAATCTTCGCCTGTCACCGCCGTCAACAAACTCGTTGCGGAATCGCTTGCGGCGCGATAGATCGCATATCCTTCCGCGCCAGTCACGGCGCGCCAATGCAAACGCACGCTTTGTTCATCTAAAGCTCGGGCTTCAAAATTTTGCGGCGCGGGCGCGCCGGTATTGTTGTTTGATAAAGAAAAAGCGCGGACGCGCTCGCCGTCGGAAAAATAAAACGCCGGAGGCCGGCCTGGTTCCAATGCGGCAACGACCGTGGTGTTGCTGCGGCCGGGTTGATAATACCACGCGACTTGCACGCGCCCGTTTTCATATTCGGCAACGTAACTTTCCGGAAAGAGATTGAGAAAAAGCTCGTCGCGGCCGTCGCCGTCAATATCGCCCGCGCCCAATCCCGCATCGAAATCTTTCGGCGATTGCAAACCAAAGAAACGCTGCTCCCACAACACTTCGAATTGATTGTCGCCCTTCACGCAATAGATGCGAAAGAGCCAATGCCGTGCGTCAAATTCGTGCTCGGCATTGAGGCTCAAGCTCGAATGACAACCCGCCGCAAAATCCTGGCGGCCATCGCCGTCAAAATCGCCGGCGCGAATGAAAGCGATGCTGTCGATGAGCGGCAAGCTGTCGCTCCACACTGGCGCGAACTGATTGTCTCCGACAGCTTCGTGGATATACAAATCGCCGTCGAAATCGCCGAGCAAAATTTCTCTGCGGCCGTCGCCGTCGAAGTCCGCAATCTCCGCGTGCGGCACGCCGGTCAAATTAGCGCCGAGGGAGAAATTCCGCAGCGCGGCAATTTTTCTGAAGAACTCGCCGTCTTCATTCTCCAAAACTGAAAACGTATCGGCATTGCGCCCGATGATTTCGATTCGGCCGTCAGCGTCGAGATCGGCAAAACGCGCGGCCCAAAAGTTATTCGTATCCGCCCACATCAAGCGCGCCGGAAATTCACCCGCGAGCGGCGCTTCATATATAAAACTGCGCGCCCCAAAACCCGCGAGAATTTCCAATCTGCCGTCGTGATCGCTATCGCCCACGTCGCGCGGAATGAGCGGCTGCGAAGAAGAATAGCGCGCAGCAAAGCCGCTTTCGTTGCGTTCGAAAATTGTCAGCGCGCCGAGCGCGTTGTTTTTGCCATAGCGCGAAAGAAGCAACTCGCCATTACCGTTGCCGTCGAAGTCGGCCGCGCCGTGCCACAAATATCCGGCAGGCAATGCCGCGGAAGTTGCGAACGGCAACTCGACAAACGGCCGCGCGGTGATTTCTGGTTGAGCCGTTTGGAATTGATAATAGCGGCCGTTATTGTCGTCGCGCGTTTCCAAGCCGGATTGATTGACGGCAGTGAGATAAAATTCGATAGTGCCGTTCGTTCGCGCCAGCGAAAGATGCAAGCGATGCTTGGTGGTCAAATAATTGAAAGCCTGCGGCGTGAAGGAAGTGTTTGAACCGCTCGCACGCCACCACAATGTCGCCCGGCATAGGTCGTCCGTTTTAAATTCGATGAGCATGCTGCTGTGCGCGCGTTCGATCATATCTTGCAAACGCAGCGCGCTGATTTGCGGCGGTGTGCGGTCAAGAAACATGCGCACTTTATCCTCGATGGTCGGGCCGCTTTGTTGCTGCACTTGCAGGCGCAAAGTATAAACCCCGTCGCGCAGATTTTGAAGCGACAACACACCGAGCGAATCTTCGAGCACTTGGCGGCCGCTGGTGGAATTGATGAGGCGCCATTGCAAAGGCGCATCGCCTTCGCCGTAAGCCAACTCATAGGCAGAGACAAACGCGCCCAACGCCGTGCCGCGCACGACAAAGTTAGCGGCTTGATTCGGCAGGCCCATGTCCATGCGCGGTGAAAGAATTTCAGCGCGCGCGACGCGCTCTAATTGCAAAGCCGCGAGCGCATCGATGCGCCCTGCGCCGAAGAAGCGATCCCAGCCGGGCTGGCCAAGATCGCGCGCGTTGTTTTGCAATGCAGCGCGCGCCATTTCATTGTTCATATCCGGCGAACGTGCGAGCAACAACGCGGCAACAGCGGAAACCAGCGGCGCCGCTGCAGACGTGCCCGTGAACGGGCCATAGCCGCCGCCCGCATTCGTTGTCCATATGTCCTCGCCGGGCGCTACGACGTCGATTCTCTCGCCATAACTTGAAAAGGAAGCGAGTTGATCGGAAGTTGTGCTCGCGCCGACCGAAATCGTTTCTGCAAAACCGGCCGGATAGAACAACTCTTCCGAAGCAGAATTTCCAGCGGAAGCTACGGGCACAACGCCGCGCCCGTGCGCAAAGCGAATGATGTCGCGCAACATGGGCGAGGTCACGTTGTCGCCGAAACTCATGTTGATAACGCGCGCGCCGTTCGCGACGGCGTAAACGATAGCCGAAGCCACGTCATCCTCTTCAAGCAAGCCTTGGCTATTGCCGGCGCGCAAAACCATGATGCGGCAATCCGGCGCAAGGCCCGCAATGCCGATGCGATTGTTTGCTACGGCCGCAATAATGCCGCTGGCCGAAGTGCCGTGACCATTCTCATCGGAAGGATCGTTGTCGCGCTCCACGTGATCGCCGCCGTCGGAGAAGCTCGGCGCGTCGGTGAAATCCCAACCGATCACGTCATCCACGAAGCCGTTGTCGTCGTCGTCGACGTGATTGTAATCTGCGCTATCCGCGCGTCCGTTTTGATTCAAATCTTCTTCGGTATTGATCCACAGGTTCGCCTGCAAATCGGGATGATCCAACTCAACGCCGGTGTCGATCACAGCCACGAGCACGTCGCGCGCGCCGCGCGTAATTTTCCAGGCCGCAGTCGCGCGCAATGTTTCGAGCGCCCATTGTCTGGCGAAGAGTGAATCATTGGGCGCATCGTTGGGGAATTCTTGAATTGCGCGCATTTCCTTAATTCCCCTCTTGATGGGGGCCGGGGGGGTGTAGCTTTGAAATTGAGATGCATCGCTCAAACCTAACACCCCCCTACCCCCCCTCAAGGGGGGAATTGATGAGGTCGAGGCATTCTCGCAGCGCAAGACGTGGTTGAATTGCGCGTATTCGATTTCAGAAAACTGTGCAAGTTGTGTGATAAGATCGGAGAGCGGAGTCGAGGTCTGCGCATAACGCAGCAAAAGAAATTGCCCTGCTTCCGAGGGAAATTGTTCAGGCAACGCGCGCGCGATTTGATAGCTGCCGGCTTGGCGGAGCGCAACGTGGATGCGCTCGTTCAAGACGTGCTCCGGATTTTCGCCGCGCTTGAGCAGCGGCGCTGAAGGCGAAAGTTTGAGAATAACCTCGTTGGGATTGAGGCTTTGTGAAAAGGCGTTGCTAGCAATGGACAAAAGAATGAGGGAAAGCAGTTTCATGTAAGTCGAGGCGAATGAGAGAACGAACTCTGAAAGTTTAAGGCAAAACCATTTGCGGCAAAACTAGTTTGAAAATCGTTTTGGCGCAAATGGTTTTGCCTACGGATTGTTCAGTTATTACTCAGAGCGAAATATAGGTTACACTTCTCCCTCCTTGCCTGTCAGAAGGAAACTTTTTACGCGCTGGAGATGCTGCCCAGTGCTTAAAAAGGTTCCTCCTGAATGGCAGTAATAGAAGCGCGGAGTGTAACCTATTTTGTGCTCGGAGTAGTGCGAAAGCGCGCAGACTTCAAAATCCCCAAACCGCCGCGCGCAAATGTTCATGCGGCGCAGGCAGGGGCATCTCGTCATGGCGGAAAATTTTCTCCTCCCAACTGCGCTCCGTTCGGCGGTCGAAGATCAACAAATGCCCCGAAGGCTCGCCGACGCGGTTGAGATACTCGCCCAGTTGTTTCAAGCCTTCAGCCTCCGTTGCGCTGTCGCGATATAACTTCGCTTCCAACACCGCGCGTTGAATGGTGACGCCGGAGGGAATAGGCCAACGCCGCAACTCCGGGGTTGTCGTCACCGGCCATTCAATCACAAATCCGCGCGTTTCATGCCGATGGCGCTCTCGCGTTGAACGTGGCCGCCGCCGTTGACGATGCGCTGCAACCAGGCATACAGCAACAAATGCGGCCCGGCCTCTTTGTATTCAAAACGCTCGAGCCAAGCCTCGCTTTCCTGCCGAAAGAATTGCTGAAACTCCGTGAGCAGCTTGAACACCTCCAACCGGCCGTCGGGCAAAACATACCGTTGTGATTGGATCGCCAGAATGCTTTGCATCACGAAAGAAAGCGCGCGGGGAATGACTTCGGCATAGATTGGATTGGCGATGCGAATCTGAGCGGGCGGGCGCGTGATCAATCCGAGATCCGCCGCATACACAAGATCGTCGTTATACACGTCGGCGCCGGGATAATTTCCAACCAGCATCGGCTCGATGACGCGCCGCAAACGGCTCTCGTGCAAGCGCTCGGCGAGAGAGTCAAGGTGCGTATCGCGCCGTAGAATCAAAATCTCTTTCGCCGCTTCAACGTGCGCAGGAGTGACGGCAAGAGAACGGTCGGCAACCACTCGTTCAACGGTCTGTCGAGCCAGCGCGTTGACCAGCCAAGGCTGGCCTTGGGTCAACTCATAGGCGCGCGTCAAGGCCTCTTCGGACCAAACTTGGCCGGTCTCTTGTGTGTGTTGATGATAAAGATTCCGCACGAGCTCCAAGCTGAAGTTCTCCAGCGTGAGCGATTCGGCTTTGATGTTGAACGGCGAGGAGCTGCCCAAAGACTCGCGCGGGGGCCGAATGCGCGCGCGATATTCCCGCACGTCGCGCATGCCGATCAACGCCAAGCTTTGCGGGAAGCCTTTGGGCCGGAGCTTATAGCCGTTGCGCAGTTGGTGCAGAATCGCGAGCAATGCTTCTTCTTCAATCGCGTCGATTTCGTCGATGAAGATCACGAGCGGGAGAGGGCACTGCTCGGCCCACTGGCTTAGGAGATAAAATAGCCCATTGGAAGGCTCGGATATTTCTTTAAACAAATGTTCGGGCGGACGCAGTGACGTCGGTAACAGAGTGTTGGCGGTCCAGCGCAACGAATCTAGGGCGCTGCTGATCGCTTTCTCCACGTTGTGGCTGAACGGCCGGCTGGCTTCGATGCTGAAGTGCAAAGCGGCGTAGCGGCCCTCCGCCGTGAGTTTTTGCGCCAACGTGTCCAGCAATGTCGTCTTGCCGGTTTGACACGGGGCGTGCAGCACGAAATATTCACGCTGTTCAATGAGCGCGCGCAGTCCAGGCAGGCGTGATTCGGAATCAAGAGTATAATGAATATCGGGCTGGTTTGGCCCGGCAACGTTGAATCGGCGCGACATGGCTTTGTTCCAATGCTTAAGCGTAACCGATTTGATCAGGGACGTGACAAAAGAAAACCGACTTTGACTTCGAAAGTTTTTGAAGAAGAAGTTGCGCTCAATGAGACCGGCGGCGAGATCAAAAGAACGTCGAAGAGATTGAGCGCCCAAATGCCGCCCGCGGCAATGAAAGCGGCATTGCGCCAGCGATAGCGCTGGTTATAGATTTCATAGCGGCGCTTGATTTGGCTCGGCGTGTTCGCGTCGAGATAGCTGCGATGCGCCTGGCCTTGAGCGACTTGTAACGCGAGCCCGGCGCTTACGGCAACCGCGAAGCCGGCGGTATAAATCGCGCCGCGCGAGTTGCGACGCAAATGGCGTTGTCCCCAGCCCGGCAAAAGCAATGAGCGTCGCAAGGCGCGCAGACGTTGATCTTCAACCATCACGTATTTGATCGACGGCCGGCTTGAAGATAATCCCACGCGATATTCGTTTTTGATTTGCTCGAACACGCGCACGATTTTCGGCGAGACGAGCAAACTGTCCAAAGTCAAATCCGGTTGCAAAGACAACGCGCTTTCAAAATTGGCGCGCGTGACTTCCGGCTGCTTGTGCAAATAGCCAAGGTAGCCCATGATCAAATGAAGCTGCGCCAATTCCGCGGCGGTGTATTCCTCGCTGCGTTCCAACGCGAGACGACCCAAGCGCTCGGCCTCTTCGAACTTGAGGGCTTCATATGCGCGCTGCACCTGCGCGAGCGGCGGCGGAGCTTCTTGCGCATGCAAGCGCAGTGCGAGGACGAAACAAACGAGGAAGCACAGGAGCCTTTTACAATGTAGAGGCTCTAGATTTATTCCCCCTTTGAGGGGGGCTAGGGAGGTGCTCTTTGCGTCTTCGACGATTGTCATCCTGGAAGGAACTTCCCCAACACTAGCGTCACTCTCCTGCGCGTTGTGTTCTTCCCAGCGCGAGGGAAGGTTCTTCCAGAATGACATGTAAGAAGGAGTGTTATTCGCAGCATCAACATTGCGAGCGATACCCCCCTGGCCCTCCCGCAGCGGCGGGAGGGAATTGTTGAGTGCACACGCACCTCGCCTGGCAAAGGGGGGAATGGTCAATAATGCTTTCAGTGGCGGCCTCCTTCACGATTCAGCTTGAGGATTTTCTTCGTCACTTGCTCCGTGCCGTTGCGCACGAGCACGAAATACACGCCATTAGCCGTCTCGCGTCCGTTTTCATCGCGACCGTCCCATAACGTGAAGTATCGTTCCGAGTTATTCGTCATCGTCAATACACGTACGCGCGCGCCGTCGAGAGCATAGATTTCCGCCATGAGCGCTTTCGCTTTTGTTCTCATATGGGGAACGAGGAGCTGCACTTGCGCCATAAAAGGATTCGGATAGCTCAACAACTCGAAAGCCGCCGGAAGGTTTTCATCTCTCGTTTCGACGGTGGTCGCATACGGCGGCGTGACTTCCAAATCTTCGAGCGCGGTTTTATCCGCGCTCAACCCGCCAACGATGTAGAGGCGGCCGGCATATGCGACCGCGGCGTGCAGCTCGCGCGCCGTGCTCAGAGACTCTGCCTCAAACCATTGGCTCTGAATCGGGTCGTAATACTCCACTTTTGCCGTCGGCCCTTCTTGCGTGGTGCCGCCAATCGCCCACAATCTATTTTGAAAAACCGCGGCGGCCATATTGCCGCGCGCGACGTTCATGTCATTGCGCCGGGTTTCGCCCGCGGTCGAATGATACCGTTCCAACACCGCGACCGGGCCATGAAACAAACCGCCAAACGTAAAGAGGGAATCCCTCCAACTCAACGCCGCCAGCGAGGCGCGTGGAACGGTGAGCTGCCAGGAACTGGGTTGCCATTCTCCGGTCGCGGTTTTGAAATATTCGACGCTCTTCAAGTACGTGCCGTTATCGGTAAAACCGCCAATTGCCATGAGCGTGTCATTATATACGGCGAGCGCCGGGCCATCACGGCCGACTTGTAATGGCTCATTGAGCACTTCCCAACGGCTGCTTGCCTTGTTGAAGCGCTCGACCGAACGCAAAATGAGGTCGTCGCGACTGCCGCCGACGACGTAGATTTCATTGTGATACACGAGGGTGGCGGCGTTGAAACGCGCTTCTTGCAAATCCGCCGGGAAACTCGACCACGCCAGCGCCGCCAAATCGTAGCTTTCGACTTTCGTTACGGTTTGTCCCTGCGCATCGCGGCCGCCGATAACAACGATTTGATTTTCCCACACCACCGCGGCGAGACCATAACGCGGCGTGGGCATCGGCGCTAATTTTTCCCACGCCTCGAGCTGCGCAAAGGCGGTGGCAGCATTCAGCCCTAGCCAACCGACAAGAAATTGTGCCCAGCGTTTCGTGATCATCGGTATTCTTATCATCATTCCTGCCGATCAAGTAGGCATTGGCAATTCCAAGGCCTTATAAAGTCGGGGTAATAGATTATCGCAAAAGCCACACTCCCGCAATTCTTCTTCTCTCTCTCTCTCTCTCTCTCTCTCTCTCTCTGAGAATTACTTCCATTCAGGCCAAATGGCCTCTACGTTATTTGGGGGATTTGGGCGAGCTTCCAGCTTGCCTTTCAACAGCGCCATGGCTATTTTGTTCCGTTCGGCGAAACGGAAGCGGGCAACGCTGGCGA
>Ga0247727_10014459_pt1 | contig 13114 bp, 7 predicted proteins | sample WisWelCaveWW1625_FD_202498 | JGI IMG/M metagenome (GOLD analysis project Ga0247727, IMG submission 202498) | Biofilm microbial communities from Wishing Well Cave, Virginia, United States - WW16-25 | ecosystem: Environmental > Aquatic > Deep subsurface > Groundwater > Cave microbial mat | place...
ATCGGCGTTGACGGTCCAGATTGACGAATCGTGCAGGCATAATTGACTGATCCTCGCGCCCGCCTTCTCATTCAAAAGTTTTTTAAAATCTTTCGCTAAGTCCGACAGGCTGCTAGCCCTCACCGGTGAAGATCCCAAATGCTCCATACACGGCGGGATACTGAATTTGACGGGCCAACCATGACAACCGCAGTGCCGGTCAACTTTTAGCCGCTGAAGCTGGTGAAACTAGGCATAAAGAGGTCGCTCCTTACTATTGACACCAATCCGCTGCGGCGGTAAAGGGTGGCCATGCCGCGCCAACTGCGCATCGAATATCCCGGCGCGATCTACCACGTCATGAATCGTGGCGACCAGAAAAGGATCAATCCCAAACCTTCGATACGTCTTCTCGTATTCACGTCAAAGCAGACCATCTCAATTTCGTCGCGGACAAACAACGGACCACAGTCCATCGCCGGGCGATTCCAAGCCTGGCCCCGAACTTCCGCGAACGGTGAGAAACCGGTTCAGCCGGCCTTCGGGTCCGCCTGCATCACGCCGAAGATGTTTCCTTCCGTGTCCTTGCAATAAGCCAGCCAGCCGATGCCAGGGATGGGCATTTTGGGCACGACGAGTGTCCCGCCGCCGGCTTGCGCTTTGGCGATGTGAGCGTCCAGTGACGGCGTGTCCACGGTGCAGACGTAGGCGATGACGGCCTGGCCATCAATCGGACACTGGCGCTTGTGCAGGCCGCCATTGATTCCTTTCTGATCGTCCGGCCCGGTCTTGACGAGCCAGTATTCCATCGGCCCGCCCCATTTGGTGAACTCCCAGCCGAAGAGTTCGCGGTAGAATTTGACTGCGCGGTCCGGATCGTCGGCGTGGATTTCAAAATGAATGACGCGAGGCATGGGGATTTCCTTTCGTGGTCTGCTTTCGTAAACGTGTTTCGGTGTCGGCTGGAGCATGTCGGCAACGAGCGCGAAACACAAGACCGGGGTTGCCGGTGCTCGGTGGGGAGTCAACTCAGGATGCGCGGCGTCACTGACTCCGTAGCCGGAAGAATTGTTGCGAATTGGTGGGCGCGACCGCGTGGGGCGAGACGGCTCCCGTCACGTCCGTCCAAATACCGCCCAGCGCCGATGCGCCCGTGAGCACATAGTTGGTCGTGGTCCACGTCAATATGATTTGGTTCGAAGCGTTCAAGCTGATGCCGAGAACGGGCGGACTGAAGATGGTGAGATAGGCGTGGGGCGAAAGCGAAGTGAAACCACTTTGGCTGCCGACGGCCCACACGTCGTAAAGTCCGGCGCTGGCTGGCGTCCAATTCATGCTGAAAGGCGCGTTGCTGGCGTTGCCCATCGTGCCGTCCGAAACGTGAAACGTCACGTTGTCGCCGCTCACCAGGCCGCCGAGAGCGGTGAAGGTCAGGCTGGTTGGCGAATCGTAGTTGTAGATGTCGAGCGAAGGAAGACTGGACGTGTTGCCGGTCGGATCCACGTGCAGCGTGATCGCGCCGACTTTGAAACTGACCCGCAGGGTGCTGGTGTTGCCGGCGAGATCGGTTGCGCTGAGGATCACGTCGTGGAGGCCGGGGCCGGCGGGTGTGCCGGCGACAGGCGATTGCGTCATGATGATTTGATTCGTCGGCGTGCAATCGTCGGTAGCGGTGGACAAGGAGACGAAATCCGGCGTGGGGACGCTGAACCCGGCGAACACCATCTGCTGCGTCGTGCAGGAAAGCGTCGGCGACACCGGGTCACCCACACCGACCGAAATTTTTTTGTAAACCGGCGGGCAGATGTGGTCCCAGATGCAAATCGTGACGGTGTGCAATCCACGCGCGAAGTCGAGCAGCGGCGAAGTGTTCGTCGCGCCGGAGACGACGACGTTGGTCTGCACGGCAACATCATCCATTAACCAGATGGCCGTCAACGGATCGAGGTCGGCGTCCTCCACCGTGGCGGTGAAGGTCATTTGAAGGTTGGTGGCGCAGACGGCAATGCCCGTGTGCGGCACGATGACCGTCGGGCAGCGATTGCTGACGACGCAGGTAAACGGCACGCAATGGGTCAGGTGACAGAAAAAGTTCGTTTGCGGCCCGGCGACGGCGATTTCAAAACACAGGTTCGTGCCGCAATTCGTGGAAACCTGGATGGGCAGGGTCAAATTGGTGAGCGCGTTGGGCGGGAAGTTCGTGAGCGTGAAAGAATTTCCGCCCGGCAGCGACACGCACGCGCCGAACGGACTGATGGTGATAGCCGTGATGGTGGTGCCGGTATGGTTGGTGAGCGTGAGGTGCCACTGGTTGGTGTTCGCGGCGTTCGTGAGGCATTGAATGTAATTCGTGAGGACGATGTTCGGGCAACAGGCCTCGGGCAACTGGATGCAGTGGGCCAGTTCGCAAACGTCGCTCCCGCCCGACGGCAGACCTTTCAGCAGAAAGTTCAGGATCGAAACCGCGTAACCGGGCGCGGTGAAACCCCATTGCAAATTCGTCTTGCCGCCCGGCGCGAGCGGCGGCGTGAGTGTCCGCGGGCTGGACGGATTGAGCGTCACGCCGCCCGGCAGGTTCGTCAGCGCCAAGCTGCTCCACGAGAACGCGCTGGTGTTGGTGACGGTGAAGGACCAGACGAAAACGCCGTTGGTGCAAATGACATTTTCGAGGCCGATGCCCATGCAGCAACAGTTGTATAGTTCGAGGTCGCCGATGCCGTTCTTGTCCGCGCCGCTCAGAACACCGTTGAGGTCAATCACGTAGCCGCTGCCGGGCGGATCGTTCGCGTTGTAAATCGGCGGCAGGATATTGAGGAGGCCATAAGCCAGGCCGGGCGGCGGATTCGTGACGAGGAGACGGTCGCTCGTCACCCAGAAGGACCCGTCGCAGGCGATGTCGCCGCCACCAGCGCTGGAGGTTGGAAAGAATGGCGGGGAGGTGTTGTAAATCTGGACCAGGTTCCACGTGCCGCCATTCTTCTGATACTCCAGCAGCCGCGAAGTGTGCGGACCCATGAAGCCGGTCGAGCGTTCCGCCAGCAACATGCGATTGCACGAGAGGTCAATGCTCGAAATCGTGCTGAACATGTTGCCGCCGTACGGCGGGACGGTGAACTCGCGTTTGGCGGTGGACGTGTAGGGCTGGCCGTTCGGCGCGAGCAACACGGACCAGACATCGTTCGTCATGTCCGAGCCGACGCTGTAATAAAGCCGCCCGCTGTCCACCTGCACGCCCCACGTTTTGCGAGCGATCTGCGTCTCCTGTCCGACGATTCCGTTGTCCGGCAGCACCGAAAGACCCTCGATCGGGCGGCCGGTGACGCCGTGGTCGTAGGTGAAGGCGACGTTGCCGCTGGTGTCGAGCCCGTAGATGTTGCCGTCCTCGAAATCTGAAACGAAAAACTTTTGTGTGACCGGATCGAAGCAGATGTTCCCCAGTGCGGGGCCGACGCGCAGATGTTTTGGGTTGCTCATGATGCCGTTCGGCAGCACGGCGAACAGGCTGATGTTTCCGTTCGCCCCACTGATTCTGTGGACTGCGCCCGGACCGTCGGGGCCGCCGGGTTGGTAGCCATAGACCGTTGTCGCAGTGGCGTAGATGTTTGGCGGCGAGGCGTTGTCGAGCGTGACGCCGAAGACCTGGCCAAGATTGGCCGCCGTCCAGAAGTTCGTCGCGTAGAGCGCGCTTTCGTTGTGGAACATGGGGCAGAACCAGTTTTGACCGAGCACGGTGTTCGCAGCCGGATTGCGCAAATCCACCACGGCCATGACGGGATTGGTTGGGATCACCGCGTAATTCCCGTCTAGGCCGGAAAAACAAGTCGCCACCGCCATGCCGCATTGCAATGGGAACGGCGCGGGCGCAAACGGCATGCACTCGACCGCCGGACATCCCGCGCCGGGGTCGCAAATCTTCAAGTTGTCCAGCGCCACGCCGTTGCCCGCCAAGAGCGGCAATGGATCAACGTGCTCAAGCCGGATTGTGACCGAAGTCGCGGTCGCTTGAAACAGCACCTCCTGACAAATCCACGTGTCCCACACGCCCGGCCCGCGCCGGTCGGCGGTGAAGGTCGTCATGCCGGAGGTCGTCGTGCCCGTGAGCGTGACGCCAATGCGGCTCAACGGACGCGACGCCGGCGGGGTGTTGCCGACGCCGCCGGCTTCCGACGCGATGGAGAATGAGAGCCGATAGACGATGTTGGGCGTGAACCCGGAAATGGTTTGCTCGATGTAGGCGTGATTCGCGCCGCTGCCGTCGAGGACGACGAACTGGCCGCCGTAGGGAGTCGGCCCGTAGGGACTGGACTCCTTCACACCCAAGCCCGAACTGCCATTGGCGTTGTAAGTCCACGAATTGACCGCACCCGAGCCGATGAGGGTTTGCAAACCCGGCGACCACGCGTTGGCTTCAAAACTCGGATTGGCCGGCGTCTGCGCACCCGCATTGCAGGCCGACAGAAACAGAGCGCTGAGGAGGGAACAAACCTGTCTCGGATGCGGAGATGCCTTCATGCAATTTGGAGTTGGTTCTGCGGGCGTCGGACTGATCGTCGCCTCACGCCGGTCAATCCGTGCGCGATGGCAACGGGCGGCGGTGCATGAGGACTGTTGTCCCACACTTCGCCACGTTTGCAACCTCTGATTTTTCCCACCGCCGGCGCAGAATGTTCGTTGTCGAGCATCGCTTTGGCTGCTATAGTCGGATCAGTCATGCACTTCAAAGCAACCGTTGCCGCCGCGTTCGGGTGCGCGGTCATTTGTGCGCCGATTCTGGCGCAACCCACCCAGCTCGGATTCGACCGCAACGCCGGCCTCGCCCGCGTCACCGTCCAGGGCGAAGCGAACCGCGATTACACGCTGCTGGCCGGCGACGTGTCCGTCAGCAATTGGAGTTTCCTCGCGACGCTGACGCTGACCAACGGCTCGCAAGCCTGGTTCGACTCCGACTCCGCGGCGATGCCCGGGAGGTTCTATCGCGCGCTCAAGCTGGCGACGCCGACAGTGCCGGAAACCGCGGAGGGCTTTCGACTTATTGACCATCAGGGTGTGTCGCGCTCGCTCTACTACTTTGAAAACGCCGTCAACATCAGGGCCATTGTACTGATATTCACCGGCAACGGTTGCTCGAACGTGCAGAACCTGGTCGCGACCATCAAATCGCTGCGCGACCAGTTCACGCCTCAGGGAGTCGTATTTTGGATGCTGGACGCCAACTCCGCCGACACCCGATCCAACATCGTCGCCGAAGCCAATGCGCTCGGTCTTGATCTGCCGATTCTTCACGACCGCGCGCAACTCGTCGCGCGAACCTATCATGCGACCGCCACTCCCGAGGCCGTGTGCGTGGACAAGTCCACCTGGACCATTTTCTATCGCGGCGCCATTGACGACCGCACCGGCGCGAACACCAACGCGTTGACACAATCCTATCTGCGCAACGCGTTGACCGAATTCCTCGCCAACCGCACCGTCACGCCGCGGGAAACCCAGACGCGAGGTTGCGCGATCACACTGTCACCGCTTCCGACGCCGTCGTACTCAACGGAGATTGCGCCCATTCTCCTCGACAAGTGTGTCCGCTGTCACAGCCCGGGGAATTTCGCTCCGTGGGCGATGACGAATTACGCGATCGTTCAGTCCCAGACGGCGCAGATGCGGGTGGAGATTCTTGCCGGCCGCATGCCGCCGTGGCACGCCGACCCGTACTACCAGACGTTCACCAATGATTTTTCGCTGACACCGACCGAGGCGGCGAAGCTCGTCAAATGGATTGACGACGGTGCGCCGCGAGGGGGCGGACTCGACCCGCTCACCAATGCGTCGCCACCGACCAATTATCCATTTGCCTGGCCGGCGTCCCTGGGCACGCCCACGAACATCATCACGATTTCCACCGAGAGCATTCCCGCCACCGGCACCATCGCCTATCGCGACCGGGAATACACTTACACGGGGCCGACCGTCTGGCTGCGCGCCGCGGTGCTGCTACCGGGCAACGTGTCGGTGGTGCATCACATCCTGGCCTACAAAAAAGGCGTGGACAACACGCTCTATAGTTTCCTGACCGGTTATGCGCCGGGATCATTTCTCGGCGCGTTCCCGGACAACACCGGCAAACTGTTGACTAATGGCACCGTGCTCCGATTCCAGTTGCACTACATCGCCATCGGACAGGCCACCACCGATGAATCACGCCTCGGCCTCTACACGATGCCGGTCGCGCCGACATATCCCCTGATCCAATCTTCGGTTCCGGGATACTTGCTCGTGCCGCCGAACACGACGGACTCCGAGACCAATACGACTTCCCTGCCGATCAACGCGAGCAAGGACATCTACGTGTACGAGTTCAGTCCGCATTTGCACTCCCGGGGGGCGCGTTTCAAATACGAAGCCCTCTATCCAGCCGGACACAATCCGCCGAGCGAGGTGTTGCTCTCCGTTCCCTACTATGTGTTCCATTGGCAGAACGCTTATCGCCTGGCGCAGCCGAAACGCTTGCCCGCCGGCACTCGAATCCGGTGCGTCGCGGCGTGGGACAACTCAGTCCAGAATGCGGAGTTGATGGAACTCTTCACCGACCCCGATAATCCGAACAACTTTCAATACGATCCGAACCGCACGGTCGGCTGGGGCGACCAGACTTGGGACGAGATGTTTATCGGCTACTTCAACTACTCCGTCATTCCGTGATCGCCCATCAGTGAACCGCCGGGCGAACTGCGAAGCCGTGCCTGCTTAGAGCCTGTTTGAAAACTCCATTTCCAACGCTTGTCGCGACCCCGGCGCCCGTTCGGTGTCCACGCTTCAGCGTGTTCTCGCGTCCGGACACCCTGAAGGGTGGACACCGAGCTGGAGTTTTCAAACAGGCTCTTAGGGAAGGATTGGCCAACCCGATACGATCCACGCGGAGGCGTCACCTCATTTGGCGCCCAGATCAAAGCACGCCATCTCCGCCGCGTTGCGCACGAGCAGGCGACCGCCGCCCAAGGCCGCATGATTCCAGGTCTTGCCGTGGATGCCCGGGAGCCGCGCCAGCTCGAAGTGCCGCTCGGGAGTGGCCTTCACCAGTGCGAGGTCGCCGTCGCCGCACAGCACGACGAGGTGATCGCTCGCCAGGATGATCTGGCCGTAACCGTAGCGCCCGTCCTTCCATTTGCGCCCGCCGTCGGCGGCGTCCAGACAGGTGAGGATGTCTTCGTCCAGGCCGTAGATGAAACCCTCGTGATAAATCGAGCTGGTGAATTTGTTCTTCAACTGGCTGCTGCGCCAGAGTTCGCGCGTGGCAAAACCGTCGCCGGACCGGGTGACTTCAAACGCCGCGCAACCGGTGAAATAACCTGCCGAGAGCAGGAAGCGATTCGCCCCGAGTTGCACCGGCTGGGCAATCGGTGGTTGATTGTAGCGGACACTCCACGCGAAACGCCATCGCACGGCGCCATCCTCCAGCCGCAGACCGGCCGTGCTGGTCTCGCTGCAAATGACCAACTGCCGTTCGCCCTCGATTGTGACGGACACTGGAGTGGCGTAACCAGTCGCGTCGTCGAGCGCGCTCCAGAGCCGACGGCCAGCGTGTTTGTCGTAACAAACCACCGACCGGCCCCGCCCGGCGCCGGTCAGCACGATCAGTTTCTCGTCCACGATCAGAGGCGAAGCCGAAATTCCATAAGCGGGAACCTCGGCGCGGACATCCGCCAGGACGTTTGTGGCCCAGATCAGCCGGCCATCAGCGGCGGCGAGACAGCGCAATTCGCCCTGCGCGCCGAGCGCGAACACGCAGCCGCTGTTCAAGGCCGGCGTGGCACGCGGGCCTTCTCCACTGTAATACTCACCAAATCTGGCGGGCCATCCGTGCGTCCAGGCTTCGCGCCCGCTTTCCACTTCGTAGGCGAAGGCGACCTCGCTCTCGCGACGCTGCTCGATCGTGAATGCCAGGCCGGCGCCGATGGCGAACGAGGCATAGCCGCCGCCACACGGTTGCCGCCACAACAACTTGGGGCCAGCCGCGGACCAATTGGTGTGAATCGGTTGCTCATCGTAGCGGCCGTCGCCGCGCGGCCCGCGCAAGCCGGTCCAATACGCGTTCGTGTCGGACGGCGGCCTTGCTGGTGGAGTGGACCGCGCGACCCGGGAGCGACTGCGTTCGAGCGCCTCGAAGTCCGGGCGGGTCGTCCGCCACGTCAGCGCCGGTACGTAACCGCCGCGCCATTCCATCTGCAAGCCGGCGAACCGGACCAGCAGAAAAATCAGCAGAGCAGAGTAGGGGACGCAATACAACGCAATGCCGATGCTGCCGAAAATCTTTCGTGCGAGCGAAACGGGCTCCTGCCAGAGCAGGACCACTCCGGCCGGAGGAAAGAGCAACGTGGCGACGCGCAGCGCGAATGGAGATGGTGGTTTGGACATGCGCAACGGTTGCAATTGGGGTCAGGTCACGATCCCGGCGTTGTCCGGAGAGCGTGCAGTCGCCGGCTTCAAATCCCGCCGGAAGATGGGCCGCGTGGGGGAGCGGCGCGCGACTTCCTTGAAACCAGCTTTCCGGAAGGCAGAGGCCACGCCGGTGTAAACGAAAACGTCCGCCTGTTGCTTGCGCGGTTCAGTCGGGTAGCCTTCCAGGATGCGCGCTCCGTGACGCCGGGCGAATTTCGCGGCGGCCTCGAGCAGCGCAACAGTCAAGCCACGGCGGCGGAAATCACGTCTCACGAAGAAACAGGTGACCGACCAGACCGGCTGTTCGTCCAGCGGCTTGAGCACGCGGGAAGTCGCGAGGCGAATGTAATTCGCGCGCGGCCCGACGGCGCACCAGCCGACGGCCTCGCCCTCCGCGTACGCCAGCAAGCCGGGCGCCGTGCCGGCCTGGACCAATGTGCGCATCGCCTTTCGATTGGCTTCGCCTCGTTGCGCCCGCCAGATTCTCCCCGGCAACAGCCAGAACATGCACCAGCAGCCGGCGCACGCGCCGCGCGCGCCAAACAGTTTGGTGAAATCGCTCCAACGTTCGGCGGTGAGCGGATGGACGACAGGCTTCATGGCGTTGATCGGAGCACGCCTTTCTCATTCGAGGCAACTCGAAAACGAATCTGTTTGCAAACGTATGCCGGATACGCCGGGTCCATCGCAGTGCCAGCGAGTCAAATGTGGAAACGAGCAATGTCTGCGATCCTGAATTCCATGGCGCGCCGGCTTGCCAACGATCCACACGTCAGGGATAACGGGTCAAAAAACAGTCCCCGCACCAGCTTAAGCGCTCATCGTCAGGCGCGCCCCATGCGACCACTTCCCGCCCTTCGAGATGCCAACCGTTGCGACCAAGGATCGGTGTCGCTCTGGCTCGCTACCGGCTGCGCCGGGTGGACCGCCCTTGCAACCAGATGATGTCTTTGTTGCGTGGGGAACGGAAGCCGTCGGCGATCAGACCGTTTTTCACCAGCGGGGGAGTCGTCCGGCTGTCGCGCCAGCGTTTGATTTCCGAGTGGCCATCGGCAAAAGAGAAGCCGCAGGCGCGGTGATGATACATGCCCGGCAGGTCATAGAAACCCACTGCCGCGGGCAAGTCCGGCCAGCCCGTCATATCGGTGGCGAAATTGCCGATGTCAATGCTGTCCTCGCGCATGTCCAGGAAAAGCCAGGTGCGCGCCGGCCCGGGGTCCGTGAGATCGGACATCTTTCGGTACAGCTTCCAGCGGCCACCCGACAGCCCGCCGTCCTGGCCGCCGAAGCCACCGAACCAAAAATTCATGGACATGCTTCGCACTCGCGGCTTTTGCTCACCCGCCACCACCACGTAAGAGCGGTCGGCGGGGCACCTCCAGATGCCCAGGTTGTTGCCACAATACCTCCACAGCGGGCTTTTCATGAGGTTGACCGACGGGTCCCAGTTGGAACGATTGTTCGGATTGAAGTCCATCAAGCCTTGCACCCAGACGGCATCCGGCGGTCCCGCATACTCCAGGCGTGCGAAACGACTGCCTTCGCTGGCGAGCAGGAGCCGGTCGTTGTTGTCCTCGCTGTACATCCTCCAAGCCAGCGCGAGTTGGCGATGGTTGTTCATGCATTGGATGCCCTGAGCTTTGAGTTTGGCGGTGCCGAGGGCCGGCAACAACATGGCCGCCAGAATGCCAATGATGGCAATCACCACCAGTAGCTCGATCAATGTGAAGCCGCTCCGGGACGGCCCGCGGGGCGGGGAGGGCGGGTGCTGCGTTGGCCAAGATGGTCGCTGCGGCGGGTGCGTGTTCATCATTTCAATGCAAGTCAATGACCGTGCTTTCTATGGCAAGCGTCCGCGGCCAAAGTCAACCGCTAAACGCGTAGGACGCGTAGGAAACAGATGTTTTCGCTGTGTCGAGGTCTGCCGGAGGCGTCGCCGGCTGTCTTTCGCAGCAGCAAAGTCAGGCGTCATCAGCGGGATGGCCATTTTTATCTGGCAGTCGCAACGATGTGGCGCAAGGGGGTTCCGGGTTTCGCGCCGGCCTTGACGATCCTGTGCATCGCTTTGGGGTTTCGCCCGCGCTTTTTGAGCGTTCCAAGTCTTGTCGCGAAAGTCTGGTCAGCCGGGCACGTTGGTCGCCTGTGTCTTTGCGGCCTTGGCCACCTTTGCGTGAGGTTAATTCTGCATGGAGACGGCTAAGCCGTAACCATGCGGTAGGACAGGCGTCGCGCCTGTCCCAAACGTGAAAAAGCTCCCGCTTGAGCGGCTTGCGGACGTTTCGGTTCGTCCCACGCATCGGTGTTCGGCTTTCGTGAAGATGGAGACAGGCGCGACGCCTGGCCTACGCCGCTGTGGCCGCCGCGCGCTCAAGTTCCACTGCATGGTTACGGCTAAGGCGACCTCCTTTGGTGCTGCGCCGGCTCCGTTGGGCGCCTGGATGGTGTCGCGTACTCAGGTGACATGACCTGTCCGGCAAAGCTCGTAGAATCGCGTGCATGAATCTGAGCAACATCCTGAACCGCACCTTTGGCGGCGACTTGTTCGTCCAAACCAGGCCATTTTCCGAAGCATGAACGCCTCGATCATCCATCTGCTCATCTTGGGCCTCCTCTTCGGTTTTGGAACCAAGGCTGGTTCCGCAAGTGCCACCAACACTCTTTCCCCAGGCATTGTCATAATAGTCAAACGGGAGCCGGACGCATCCAGCCAGGCAGCCACCGGGCAAACCAGCGTCGTGAACTCCAACAGTGCCGCAGGCAACGACCTCGGAGTCGGCGCGTCCAGCCCTGTCCCGCAGCAAATCCGGTTGCTGGAGGACGGCGCGGTGGGCGATTACGGACTGGTCAAAGTTTTCTTCCCGGCGGAGATCACCGAATCGGCCATCACCATCATCACGCCGGACGGACGCAAGCTGGCCTGTCGGGCCGCGTTTCTGGCGGTGCATGATACCGCGAGCGGTCAAACCCTTCGTCTTGGCGAGGTCACGAACAGCATTGGCGTACTCATCGAAGACAACGCCGTCGTTTACAAAAATGCTTTCGGCAACCAGGCAAGCGTTCGCTATCGCTATACAAAGCATTCGCTGGGGCAAGACATAATTCTCCACCAGGCGATCAAGCTACCCGAAACATTCCAACCGGAAAACTTGCGTTTGGAAGTCTGGACGGAATGGGTTGATTCCACACCCGACGCGAAGGAATCTCAAATGATTGATTTGCGCCCACTGGCAGCCACGGCAACGGAGGCCGCCGTCCCAGCCATCGATGAACAGGCAAAATTTGGAGCGACGCGGATTGGCGATGGCTACGCTTTTGGGATTGAAAACGAAGGCGAGAAAACGCCCGTGGCCAAAACTTTTGCCCGGATCGAAGCGCGCGACTGGCTGATTGAGCGCGTTGATTACACCGCCCTGAAGCCCATGTTGGACACACTGCCCATGCGCCAGGCTGGCCTTTCCCCGGACGATCTGAAATCCGACCGGGTCCAACTCGTCCGCTCCCTGCCCGCGCGAACAAATTCGAAGCCATCCGGCACACCCATGCTCGTGGCGAAAGCAGCGCCGGCTGACGAGCACGGCATCGTCCTGGATTTCGTCATCGTCAGTTCCGTGCCTGTGCCTGCGGGCGTTGTCAGTTGGTGGCCGGCGGGTGGGAACGCCAACGACGCGATCAGCGCGAGCGGCAACCACGGTGCTTGGTTGGGTGCTGCCACCTATGGCGGGGGCAAAGTCGGCCAGGGCTTCGCCTTGGACGGGGTGGATGACGGCGTCACCGTTCCCAATGTTTCGACGTTGGGTTTTTACAACGTCACCGACACCTTCACCATTGAAGCCTGGATCAAACCCCAGACCAACAACACCGACTTTGGGGTAATGAGCATTATCGGCAAGCGCTACTCACCTAATTTCTACACCGCCAGCGGCTGGGAATTGGATGTGGTGAATGGCGCGCTCGCCTTTCAGATCAGCGATTTGTATATCGGCCCTGCGAGTTTTGTTGTTTCGGGGGATTTGCGCGACGGAGCGTTTCATCATGTCGCGGCCACTGTGGATCGCAGCGTTACTAACGGCGTGAAACTCTACGTGGATGGCGTGGCGTACTCCTTCGACCCGACAGGGCATCAGGGTGATATGTCCAACCAGGAACCTGTCCGCATCGGCGTGCATCCTGACAGCGGCTTGGACTGTTTCTTCAAAGGCACCATAGATGAACCGGCCATCTACGGGCGCGCCTTGGGAGCATCGGAAATCCAAGGCATTTACAACGCCGGGGTTGCCGGCAAGAACAATCCCAACTGCGTCGTCGCTCCCACCAACATCGTCGCGTGGTGGCCCGGCGATGGCAACCCCTATGATCTGGCCCGGACCAATTTTGCCACGCTCAGCGGAGCCACGTATGAATCCGCCGTGGCGAGCCAGGGATTTTCCTTCAATGGCACCAACGCCGGCGTGACCGCCGCAAACGACAACGCGCTGAATCTTGCCACCACCAACGACAACCTAACCATCGAGGCCTGGGTGAAACCGCTGGCGAACACGAATGACTACGGGGTCATGAGCGTCGTCGGCAAGCGATACTCGCCCAATATCTACTCGGCCACCGGGTACGAATTGTATCTGGCGAACACGGCGATTGACAAAGTCGTTGTGCGCTGGTCGGCAGAGAAGGAGAGCCCGTAGGAATGACCCGCAAGTTGAGCTGGGTC
>Ga0247727_10014460_pt1 | contig 13113 bp, 11 predicted proteins | sample WisWelCaveWW1625_FD_202498 | JGI IMG/M metagenome (GOLD analysis project Ga0247727, IMG submission 202498) | Biofilm microbial communities from Wishing Well Cave, Virginia, United States - WW16-25 | ecosystem: Environmental > Aquatic > Deep subsurface > Groundwater > Cave microbial mat | place...
ATCGTTGCCTCGCAGACTTCGATGGTCACGGTTTCATCAAAACCCGAAATGGGCATGCGCTGGTTGGGTGTTACTCGAACATCCCAGAACTCCCAACGGAAAGTCAGCTTGTAGAGGTTGCCAGCTAACAATCCCTTTGTACTCGGATCAAACTCCACATAGGCCGTGAACAGGAGTTCTGCGCGGGTGGACGGGTCTCTGTAAAACCATACGTTCTCGGCTTCTGTTACCGCTGTTAAAGGCCGAACTATGGTGTCAATAGTGACATATTCGCTGGCATCCGTCAGCCGCATCGCCGCGATTTTGACTCTGGATTCAAAGTTTCCACTCTCCAGAAATCTCGCCAATGAGCCGCTCAATCGCCCGGTATGGTATATACGCGCGTTGCGATCGATATCGATTATCTGATCCTGATACGGCGTCACATTGGGGTCTTCCGCTTCCGGAGTGGCCTCTTTAACAATCGGGTGCCCCTGTTCTTTTGGGGGGGTTCCTAGTGTCCCGTAGATTTGTTCGATGCCAGGCGGTGCGATGTTGATGTTGGGAAGCATGCCAGTAGCGCAGTAATCTGCCGGAAAATCGAATTGCACCAAATCTTCTGCCTTAAGATCCGGCGCCGGGTTTACGAAAATTCCTAATCCCATGATGTACCTCCTTAATTTGGGTTATGGGTTTTGTGGTTTTGAGACCACGGTTTAATTGATGATCAGGTTCTGATGACCTGATCTTCTTGCAATTAAATAGTCACTCGGAGTTGAAAAAATCTCACAGTATGTTCGACTTTTTTTGGAGGATTTTCTTGTTCAAAGATAGGTAGGTCAATCGGGAAGGAATAGAATGGTTAAGAAAACCAGGAGCAATTCTTTACACAAATAAAAATCCCGGTGTCTGCCAAACACCGGGATTTGTTTGTAAGACGGGCGCGTCTTTGTCAGTGATAGTCAAATACAATTCTAGTTTGGAAAATTATCGACTGTCTCACTTCCATTGACCCAATGGCTTATTGACAGGACAACTCCGCAAACACGACATAGGTTCGGGTATTGTCATATAGACTGCCATGGTATTCTATCCAAGCATTAATACCACGCATTGACAAGTCGTTTTTTACCTCGTTAGCACGATCAATGGTAACATAATCACCAATACGTGTTTCGCACAACGGGCTGACTTGCATACTACCAGGCGAGAAACCTTCCTCTTCTGTTGGGCTAGAACTTTTAAAGTAAAGTATGCCTAACACGGTTAAAGCACCTATTACGAAAATAATCCGTCTACGCATGATAAAACCCTCCTAAGAGTGATTAGATTTAAAAACCAAAGAAGTCCAACCGGTGAGTGTTTCAATGATATAGTCATCAATTTGGGATGAAATCTCTCAGGAGAGCTGAAAAAATTTTGGAGGTAAAAACAAAAACGCGCACCGCAAGCTATTCTGGGTTTCGTCATTGGGATGGTTTACGGCGTCACCGATAAATTGCACCAGAAGTTCGTGATGGCCGAAACTACTTGCTGATCGACTTTTAGCGAACTGCGCGGGGCTGATTTTGGTTTGAGTCTATTCTTCAAGTTTCCAAGGTTTTTGGAATTAATGACAGGTGTAGGCGATTTAAGTAAAGTAATCACTTTGATTTTGTACTGCGCCTTCCAATCCAAGTGCCTGCGCCAGATTGGGTCTCACGATAACCCCAGGTGCCTATAAAGCTGCCGTCGTCGCGCCCCTCAAAGTTACCTTGGCCATAGTTGCCCGCCCATTCCCAGTCGAAATAAAGTCGGTTGTCTACTACCACGCCATTCTTAATAACGCCGAACCCAAGACCAAAGCTATAGCGGCCAGTGACGTGGTCGCCCCGGCGCTCCAGGATAAGCTCGATCGCCATCGGCTCGGGTTCTTCATCGAACTGGACGAATTCGCCCCGATACACTCCGCTGAACAAGACTTCTTGCGCCCCTGATTTAGACTCGATCTTCCGGCGGGGTAGTTCTCCGGGGCGGCGCGGGGCCAGGGCGGCAAGGTCACCCGCCTTACCTGTAGCCACGAAACCCGCGCGGATATCGGGATCATCGAGAAACTCCTTTCCCAATCTACGCAGTTGTTCCACAAGAGCTGGGTCATCGATGTGATTGGCCAGGGCGCTCACGCGTTCGCCGCTCATAGGGTGTGTGCCGCGCTGCGGCGGAAAACCCGTCCAATGGGCGTCGGCCAGAAACCATACGAGCATGCCCAAGGGAGGCAGTGGAGTGCGCTGCATCACAATGGCGGCAAAGCGGTCCGCCTCTTGCTCGGCGCGGACGGACTCCGCTGGCGTGCCATGTGCGCCGGCATTATGGCCGTGGTAGATGTGTCCCATTTCATGCAGTAAAATGAAGGTACGCGCTGTGACGAAATGTGCGAGAGCCAATTCATCCACTTTTGGGTCTTTGAGCGCGTCTTCCGGAATCCCCAAGGCCTTAAGGGGTGGTGGAAAGCCGTCCGGCGGCGACTCCGCATAAAACAAGATAGCGGTGTATTCAGAAACAGTCTCTAAGCTGTATCCCTTGACCTGCAGCCAGGCGTAGGCGGTGCAAAGGTCATCAAAGAACTTAAGAGAAAAGACCGGAAAGATAATGATGTTGTGATTCGGGAGGGCATAGAAGTTGAGAGGGTGCTGCCGGGCCTCGCCCTCGGCATAGAGCGGAAAGTTTAGGACTGGTCTGCCCCCCAGATTCTGCTGCTCTTTGCTCAAGAGCGCAGGCCAGATGACCTCGTCGAGGATCCTGTTGGTAGTGCGCGTATAACGCTCGCTCCAATACTCAAGGGTGTATCTGTCATAGAGCGAGGAAATGTCTGTGGCTGTAGCCATAGAAAGACTCCAAAAGAATGCAATGAGGCCGAGGGTAATACGTTTCATGGACTTGGCTCCTTTGTTCCATAACGGTATAAAGCTAAGGCTCCCTCCATCCCCGCAGGCGGAGGATTAGGCTCTCCTGCATCTACCCAGCGTTCGAACTCAGCGATATCACCAAAACCCTCGTTGGAATCTCCCCAGACTGGTTTCATGAGCAAGAGCTTTACGCGAGCTATACTGCGTTTGATAGGGTCCCGTTCGTGCTCGGGAAGCTCTGCGCGCAGCAACTGCGGGATAGTATTGAGCCTAGCAATCTCCTTGCGTAACAAGGCCCTAGCGTCTGCGCGGGCAGTCTGGCCAAGCGCTTGCCGACCCTCCTTTGTAGCGGTCTCTCCCAAGCCAGAATAATAATATCCACCGGTCTCGCTATAGATGATCGCTTTGTGCAGGGAAAGCGCGACGACCACGACCCCGAACAGGGCAAAAAAGACACCCGGTCCTACACGACTTAGGTAGACAGAGATATTACCAGGAAGAATGATCTTGCCCGCGCTGTCAGTTTGCTCCGGCAGGTGAAGAAACAGGTTGTAACCCAAATACACTGAGAGACCACCGATCAGCACGGCAAGAATTCGTTCGATGGCGCGCATAATGACAGGTTCCATAAATCACCTCAAAACTGATAAAATGAGCAAGCGATGTCAGTGACAGTTATATGAAAAGTTCACCATAACGACTGTTTTATCCAAAGCTCGCCGTCTGCATAAAACGCATCGGGCCGAATCATTTGCAATTGCGCAACGACCTGCTGCCCTGTGGTGTAACTGAACATGTAGAGGGTGTTTCCCTGCAATTCCCAGATACCACCATCCGTTTCCTGTCCATCGTTTGAATAATCTCCACTGCTCACAATGGTCATAGTTGTGAGTTCGTAGGTTCCGTTCGAATAGAAGGTGAGCTTTGTAGAAGTTGCTGTGTGTACGCCCCAACCAGAATAGGACGAGTTGTCGTCGGGTTCCCACGTGCCGATGAGAGCTTGCGCAAGCACAGGGTTTTGACTTTGTGCACTTGGCGTGTCGTAATAAGTTTGTCCCCAAGCACAAGGGGTTGCCACTGCAAGAAGCAGGACACTGAGAAGAGTTGCATGCTTCATAGTTTGTTTTCCTTAAATCATATTCAACATTTTTTATTATTAGGATACTCTTCAATGATATAGTTATTAAGTTGGGGTGCAATCTCTCAGGAGAGTTGAAAAAATCTCACAGTATGTTCGACTTTTTTTGGAGGATTTTCTTGTTCAAAGATAGGTAGGTCAATCGGGAAGGAATAGAATGGTTAAGAAAACCAGGAGTAATTCTTTACACAAATAAAAATCCCGGTGTCTGCCAAACACCGGGATTTGTTTTGCAGAACAAAATGGGGGCGCTGCTGCACTACTCACGGTAAAGCATTACACGCCCCTTTGGGGGCCAAATCGCGAGTGATACCGCACGGGCTGGCGTAATACCAAAAAAATAATCGCTACAAATTTTAACCGTCCTTTGGGCTTGCTCAGTCGTGGGTGTATTCCAGCCCAAAAAGGTTGAGCCGGCGCACGACCAGCATGTTGTAAACGCCCGAAATGAGTGTTCCGCCAACGAAACCAAACAGAAAGCTCAACCAGAGATTGGGATCGATCTCGCCGCCGACAAAATCTCGCAGAGCGCGGAACTCCGAGATGAGCCCCGGATACGCGCGAAAAATCCCGAAGAACACCATGAGCGTGAGCCCGAGCGCGAAACCGAACGCAACCGTCAAATAACCTTGGCTGCGGCCCGCGGCTGATTCCAGCGTGCGTGCGCCGTCATCCGGCCCACCGCCGCCTGAGGTTCCTCCTCCGGATCCGGTATTATCACAATAAATTGTCGGACGTTTGTCTAACATAATTCCTCCGTTTTTTCATTGTAAAGAATTGTGTATTTTTCCATTTTTGCAAATTAAGCTATTCGCGCCCCAATAATAAGGGTGCGGAAATTTGAAATATTTGTGTTCCCGCAATTTTTGTATAATCGCCATTTGAACTTTCTGTAGAGCCAGTGGCGTGTTGTCGTTCTCAAGCCAGATCCTGATAAAATGTTCTATTTGATTGAGGGTCTGGACGGCATCTACTTTCCATTGACTTCCAAGCACGTTTTCGGAGCCCATGGCAGCGAGCCACTGCTGTAGCCCGATCATGCCAGTGCCGCGATAGACTTTGCCAATGCCGGTCTCGCAGCCGACAAGCATCACCATTTCAACGCCCAACCAGTTTACTTGTCTTAGGTCCGCGAGGGTGAGAGGAATGGTTTCGCTCGATCCGGTTTGAGTATTCTTGATGGCAAATTCCATTTGCGATCGTTCCACATCCGTCGGGTTGGCGCTGCCGTGTCCCACCACAATGTAAATATCGTGGCCTTCGCTTAAATTTTTGATGATTTTTTGTTTTGTGGGTAGTAAGTCGGTTTGCATTTCTTCGCTTAACGGGAAGGTCTTCTGTAGAAATGCTATCAGATCGCTAACACCGGGAATATCCGGGTTGGCGCTGATCAAAATGCGTTTGTTGCGGAAATGTGCTGGGTTTGCCATTTTAGAAGGTTGTAGAAACGAGACAGCAGGAAGATAACTCAGAGCCGCTTTTTCTGCGAGGTATCTGACTTCCTTTGTAGTGTCAACTACCAGCGTTGCGAATGGCACCTGACACAGAAACTCATCCGGCACGATGTAAATCAACTTCACATTTTTCATTATTGTCTCAAATTCCGACCATCCCATGAGTTTTTCAAACAAACTGCGAGCCAGTTTTGTGTTCTCTATGTAATGGCGACGATTGCTTGTAGCATCATAATTCTTGAAAACAGTGATCGTTTGATTGATGTTGCCGAGAAGATCATAAACATTTTTTTTCATATCAGCCAAATCAACTCTTCTTTTCAGAAGCACCAAGTCATTGGTTGTTATGGCAAACGTGTACATCGTGTCGGACGTGAGAATGTAATCGAGCACAACTTGGTTTTCACCTAAATTGGATTTCAAGAAATCAAGGTTGAGGAAGTACTTCGAATTCCCATTTCCGAAACGCTCAACGTGTCTTAAAGTTCGTGATTTGGCATAATCCAGTTTGATGACGGCTGAATCGAGTTGGTTACGATAAATTTCGTAAACGACTGCTTGCTTCAAATAGTCATATGTTTTTTGACGGAATGCCGCCAAGCGATTGGAATGAACAAAGCGTACGCTGACATTTTCGATAGCGTGAATAAGTTGGTTCGAAATGTTGATTGCTTGTATAAGATTTCCTTTTAGATACTCGATCTGAGCCATTAAACCCAAAGACTCGATCAATTTTTCATCTTTTTTGCTCTCTTTGCTAGCAAGGAAGGCTTCCTGGGCTTTTTTATTTGCCAAGTTAAACTCATGCAAACATACCAATGTCTTGGCGATGAAGATCTTATTATTCCAACCATACGCAAGCAACCCAGTTTGGTCACAAATCTTTTCTGCAGACCGAAAAGCCTCCAACGCATTTCGATACTCTCTGATCGCAAAATGTAATTGTCCGATTGTATGTAGTAATCTTGCTTCAAGTAACGGCGGATGTTTGACGCCGATAAGCATTCGGTTGGCCTGTTGTAACAAACTTTGAATCATTGGCAGGTCTTTCTCTTCTGCGCTTAGAATAGCAAGATTTGCATTCGACAAGGCATCAATGAACAGGCCGCTTTGCTCGAGATCGAATTCTGAAAGTAACTCAAAGACTTGTTTATACAAAGGTGAGGCAAGTTCGTATTCGGTTAAACTATTATATAAATTACCCAAGTGAATACGGAATAAGATTCGATTGAATAGAAAATTGGATGAATCTGCCATGGCCACCGCTTGTTTGAATGCGGATTCTGCGGCTTCGTAGTTACCCATGCTTTCGTAAACCAAACCCTTTAAATCTTGTAAGACGATAACTACCTCTGGACGTAGCGGCAATCGTTCAGTTTCTATGATCACACTCAGCGCTTTTTCAAAATTCCCTAACCTCCAGTAAGCTTCGGCGATAAAGGGGAGCCCTTTTTTTCGATAAAAACTTATCGTCGAAATGTTGCTATGTTCCTCGGAAAGGTTTTGAATCCGCTGGCACCGTTCCAATACCTTCTCAATCTCTCCGTTTTGATTATAGGCCTCGGCTTGGTTACATAAAAGGCCTGCCACTCGCAGATAATCGCCAATTTTTTCCGCCGCGGACCAGGTTCGTTCTCCTAAAGCAATGGAAAGTTCATTGAGGTTGCGATAGAGAAACAGGATAAACTGCATGCGTTGCATCACTTCCAGTCGTAGCCTTTCATTGGAAATGCTCAGTTGATACTGTAACGCCAGCGCGCCGCTCTGTTCTGCCGCTTGGTAATTGCTGTTGATCCAATCAGCACATAGTGCAGCCGCTTCAACAGCCCGCAGATACGCGAGAGCTTCTTTTTTCGGGTAGACCTTCATTCTTTTGACAACGGCGCTCCAATATTGATGCTGCGTTTTTCCATCGACGAACGCCGCTCGTTCTTGCGCGTATTGCAGAAAAGCTGCGTATTCCTGCGGCGATGATTGCGCGCAAACAATCATGGCCGCTTTCAGCAACTCTTTCAGGCGCGTTTCCAGCGCAGAGATATCCGACGAGTCCCAACCATCGTCAAAATCGGAAAGATCCGGGTTCGAGGTATCTACCACCGCCGCCACGTTTTGCTCGATTCGTTTTCGGATGGAATCCTCGACGCTGAGATGAAGATAATACTTTTCCAGTTGGTCGATGACCCGATTGCGATCGCCGTCGTCTTTAGCCGCAAGATACTTTTGCTGCAATTGCACCAGCGAGGGTTGGCGGTTAAACCACCAATAAATGGTTAGCGCTAACCCAATAAAAATCAAAATATCAGTGTACTTTTTCACAAGATCTCCGCTCGTTACTCTTTTGTGATTACGGCAATCTGATGGTGTAAGAGGTTTTCACGGTTGCTTTGCTGATTCCTGATTTCGGATAATACTCGCAACTCAGCATAGAGTCTTGTGTAGCCATGAGGATGCAATTCGCTGCGTAGGACTCAATAACGATTTGCATCGAAGTATCGGTTTCCCGCATAGTTGCAGAGTATTTCAAATCGTCGCATTGCCCCACCTTGGTTCGGATAGCGGGCGACGATGACGGATTAGGCGGTGCAATTATCTCGATGATGTCGGTGATGGCGCGAATTGTTGTAGTGCCTTTAATTGTGTCCACCACCGATTCGGTGGCGATGTTGATTTCGATAGATTGCTCTTTTGTGCGGTCTGACGGCTGGTTCGGATCCGTTTTGCGGCTGGGTATTTCTGTAATTTCGATATCGATATTATGTCGGACAACTTGCCTCAGTGAATCGATTTCCGACACGGCGGTTACCTTGGGTTTGGGCTGGCCGTCGGTTTGATTAAAGGAAAGGATTCCGAAAACCAGCAGCGCTGCCGCCCCGGCACCTCCCGCTAATTGAGGGACACTGATATCTTTTACGAAGCGCCAGGTTCTTAAAACGTAAACCAGAAAAAATCGGTAGGGCTTGAACCACACCCCTTTTACGATATGAACAGTAAAATTTTTTAGGCTTTTGAACGAGGTGGGAAATTGTAGGAACCGCCCGGCAAAGAGTTCCTGCCGGCGCTGGTCGTTATAGAGACGCAAGAGCAACAGAAACTGCTTTCTAAACGGGCTTAGGATATCGTTGGCCGATTCGGTTGCTTGTTTGATCTGAACATCCAAGAAGTTAGTTCTCTGGTTGTATTTTGTTTTTTCAGAATTTACAGCTGCTTTTAAGAGGTCGCGTTCATGAATCAATTTCTGGCGCAGGGCGATTAAGCGTTCGTGCCGATCCAGTTCTGTATCCGGAAGTTTCGGAATGTATCTGTTTACAATTCGGCGAAAGGAAGGGTTAAAAGGCAGCATGGGTTTTTCCTCCCAATTTTTTTAGAGTCGAAAGAACCGTTACGGTCTGCTTTATCTGGGCGTATTTATTTTGGCAATCAGCCGGTCGTACATAAAATTGCCAATTAAACTATCGAATCGGTAGTAATTTTGGTAGCGATCCATAATGCAGCCCACGTCAGGGTTGGGGCGATCCGGAAAGTAGCCGATCCAATTTTCCTGCTCTGAGGGGTGGCTGAGATCGCTACGAAAAACCACATCGACGTCTTTATCGACGTCTTTACTTTTTATGCGCACCGTTTTAAAAGTGAACCCAGTTGGAATCGGGACCAATTCACCCGGAAAAGCAGGATTTCTGCGCTCTCTCCGATTGAGGTAGAAATCGGGACGAAGGAGATTATTTCTTTGGATATCTATAACTCCCTTTTTGGGTTCGGCGAGGTCAAATAAGTCGGCGTATTCGTCGGTGATGGCGCCCCCTTCATCTTCTTTGATTGACGACATCGCGTGGGCAAACTCGTGGATGAACGTGCGCTGGTTGGCGCCAATCACGCTCAGCGCCACCCGTCCCGGCTGACCAACTACGATGCCGTCTTCTTCGTGGAAATCCGAAAAGTGCGCAAAGGAACGATCATGGGTCGGCCAGGCGCTCATGCCAAAAATGACGTCAATATCGTTGATGCCAATATTGAGTGGATGTTTTTCTTTATAGCGCTCCAGCATCCTTTCCACGTTCTCGGTCATTTTCGGGAGCGGGTCGAGGATGTTCTCGACAACTTCGCCACCAATATTGACGTCACCCATTTCTCCGATCAGTGCCCACTGTTCTCTGTCGGTTTCTTTTTTTAATTCTTTCAATTTTTCATCAAAAACGGTCACGATGCGCACTCGGCTCCAGATTTCCGAACAGCCCAGCACCGTGTCGGCCTCAAAGCCGCGCAGCGCACGATTGACCGAGTGCAGAAACAGATCCAGGTCATCGATAATGGGGTCGGGTTCGAACAAAGGCGTGCCAGTGCGTTTGCGAATAAACGGATTGGCCACAAACAAAATAGTATAGGGATGTTTAGGTTCATGAGGGATGTCAAAATTGTAGAGTTGCTTTTGGCGCAGATTCAAAAGCGGCTCAATGCGCTCTTCCACTTTCACTAAAGCCTTTTTCATTTGCTTCTCATCGCCCATCAATTCCTGGCGCAATTTTTCAAGGCCCTCGCGAAGGTTTTGTGCTTCCAATATTTGCAACAACACCTTACGCGTTGCAGCGGTCATTGGCCAATGAGCCCACCGAATTCGATTGATGATGAGGTCGACGTTGGTTTTCCGGTTGGGATCTTTGGGATCACGCCGAATTGCTTGGGCATAATACAACAAACTCCGCAAGGCATGCAGGGTGGTTTTTTCTTCCAATTGAATCGGTGATTTGATTATATTGACCGTGTGATCGGCATAGACGGCAAATGCGACCTTGGCCAGGTGGCGTTCAAAATAGCGGAGACAGAGATAGACCACGTCGTTGTACAGCGTCGCGAAAACAAAACCGAAGGCATAGCCCATGACATACCCATTAAGCAGTGGTTTCAACGCCACAGGGAAAGAAGGTAGCAGGAAGTACAAGGCAAATGCGAGCGCCGTGGTCAAGCCGCTGAAATAATGGATGCCCAGGCAAATCACCGCAATCCACAAAATTGTTTGATAAACGAGCGAAGCTGACTCCAGATCGCATCGCACTGGGTCATACGCGACTACGCTGGCAATCAGCATACCGGTGACCGCGGCGGCCAGCCCGAACAGGTGGATGCGCAGCGATTTTGCCGCCGGCAGCCGGTAAACGACGGTCAGATAGTCGCCCCACAATTTTCTGAGAGAATTCCACAACAGCATCACTAAGGCTACCATATCCCACCTCCATGCTTTTACGGAGCTTGGTTTGAGTTTGAACGACTACATACTTAATTGCTCTATCAATTCTTGGGCGGCGTTTTTCCACCCTTCGTCCTTTTCAATTTTGAGAAACTCATTGAGCAGCGCGATGGCCTCGGGTTTTTGATTCTCTTTACTCAGCGCCAGGGCCAAGTTGTAATAAGCTTCTGCAAACGTTGAGTCGGCGCGAATGGCGGCCTCGAAATAGTTTGCGGCGACGGACCAATTCTGGCGTTGAAATTCCAGCACACCGCGATCATTGAGCACGTCCGCGCTATTTTGAACGGCGGCATCCATCCGGTTAAATACCGAGTCGGCCCTCTCCAGTTGATTTTGGAAAATAAAAATCCGCGCCAGTAAGCGCTGGGAGTTTCCTTTGTCGGCGCCGCTGTCAAGGGCTTTCTTTGTTAATTCGAGGGCTTGCGTCAAGTAACTGGTGGTGTCGGGCGCCATCAAAATGCTGATGCCGGAGGCAGCGTACCCACCGGATGGCCGCGGTGTTTGTTCAATAAAAATCCGATGGTTTTCTTTCAGTATTTTAGCGGAGAGATTGAGCCGGTAGATGATCTGGTAATAGCGTGTTCCGCCGAGCGCGAAAACTATGCACATCGTCGCCCCAACAGCCGCATAGCTCCATTTAGGGAGCGGCTCAGGTATTATTTTTTTTATCCAGTCTTTCAACTGGGCGAGCCAACTGCTCTTGGGCGGGCGCATCGCCAAGGCCTGTTCCGCAATCGAAATTCCGGCATACATTCTCAACTCATCTTCCACATTCTCTCCCAACGGACTCAACGCTTCCTCAAAAAACGATTCGATATAGTTAAAGCACCGCGAGCATGAAGACAGATGCCCGATTAAATTTGCGGCTTCCTTTGCTGAGCTTGCTTCAACCATTAATTTTGCGATGGCTTCTGTCAGGTCGGCCTTTTTAGGGTGTGTATGGGTTTTAACCTTGGGTTGCCGCGCAGCAGTTTTCCGGGCGTACATCAGAACGTCGGACAACTCGCGGCAGCGGTCACATTTTTTTAGGTGCGGTTCGTTTTCCCGAATTTGTGATTGAGTTAGTTCATTCTTGATTAATGATTGAAAATAAGTAAAGCTTAGATGTTTGCTTTCTTGGATGTTCTTGGAGACTGGCATGTCAACTTTCCCCTTTGATTTTTTCATGTGTCGTTAAAAAGTCGTTCCAGTTCCTCGCAAACATCTCGAAGCAGCAATAACACTCATTCAGGTGCGCATATAGTTGTAATGAGCTTTGTTCCGAAAGGTCAGTATTTAAAAAGGAAGTGAGAACGGAAACGGCTTTATTCACATTCTCATCGGTTTCACAACAGTCCAGGGTATTAAGGAATTGGGAGACCTTATCGCTTAATTCCGTTGGCGGTGTGTTTAGCCATGCGTTCATTTCCGCAAAATTGCGGGCGCACGCCGCGCACTCACCGAGGTGTTGTTGGTATTCTGCTTTGATTCTGCTCATGGCTTTCGATTTTGCCAATGCAGCGATTGTGCCCCAAGAAAGGTGGGACCCCGCCGTTTTCATTTCATTTCCCTTCAGCCTTGAGATGCTTTTAAGTCACTTAGAACGTGAGTTGTTTTTTCTAGCGCGCTCAACCATATAGTCATGCCGCGCTGTATAAATCTCTCAGGCATTTTAATGGTTTTTATCATGCGCTTTATTCTTGAAAACGTCGGATAAGCGATACATGATGATGTCAACGTTATGCTCGTTCAAATTGAGGGAAGGAACCTGCGCTACTTCCTTTGATTTGAAACCCGTGATGGTGCGCATTAGAAAAACTAGAATATCTCTTTCGATATAAAACAGCGACTTCTGGGAACTCTGCAATTCTGCTCGGAGGGTTTCTGAACAGAAATCAAAAAGTTCTTCGATGATGATTTTATCCTCGATTGGGATAATGACGGAATTCAAATCAACTCGGTTAGACTTGAGCAGAGCCTTCATGTAGTTTATCGTAATGCGAAAACAAATGATATTCAGGAAGTTGATGAACTTGCCTTCGTTGTCGCGGCCTCTAAAAATTTGCAACACCCAGCAATCGTTGTCCAGCAGCCGTTCCGTCACTTGACTGGAAATGTCCTCGACATAGCTGATATTATTTGCTGCATTAAAGCGCTTGAGGTGCAAACGTATTCGTCCGAAGATCACTTTCCGGTATCGGCGCTCAAATTCGTACCAGGCTTTTTCGTAACACTCGTCTCGGCGGTTTGAGCAAAAATCCAATAGGTCGGAAAAATGCATGGCCGGGAGATTCTGCTTGCAATAGAGCAAGATCCCCGGAAATAGTGGGAGCATGATAGTTACCTGTGATGAATTGATAGTAAACCCAACCGCATCGGGCCAGGTGTCTAAAGGCTGGAGTGCTGTTTATTCGATGCTTGAGCTATCATACAAAATTG